>JADMIO011418006.1_pt1 | contig 31075 bp, 26 predicted proteins | sample 8958161 | NCBI WGS metagenome assembly JADMIO01 (sample SAMN16585339, study PRJNA669376) | soil metagenome | isolation source: Crop rotation soil | place: USA: Cullars Rotation, Alabama | collected 2011 | reverse complement strand
GAGGCCCGACCCCCGAGGCCCGACCCCCGAGGCCCGACCCCCGAGGCCCGACCCCACCTACTCTGTTTCGAAGGGATAGAAGCCGGCACGCGTGCGGACGGAGAGGCCCTTCCGTGTAACCTTGATCTTCAGCCGGTGAAAGTCCGGGGTGGGATCGCGCGCGAACGTACCCTGCGGCGGCTGATAGCCAATCAGGTAATAGCCACTCTGATCAGCCATCACACGTCCGAGGGCTCCGCGAAGATCATTGTTGTTCACGACGGCAAACCCGCCGGTCTCGCCCGCCACGAACCTCAGGCCATCCTGTGTCTCTCGCAGCGCCGCGTTGCGGAGCGCCATGCCGTCGAGCGCGGCGCGCATCGAGGCCGGATTGTCAGCGGCCGACAAGCCGGTGAAGACCAATCCCCGTGGATCGACCGCGTAGACGACGACGCCGGCACGGTTCGCGCGGTCGACGAGCCGCTGCATCGCATCGCGGATCAAGCTGTGATAATCGCCGGGTCCGAACATCGCGAAGCCTTCCGACACGAGCACGATCGTCTTCCGTCCTGGAAGCTCGTGAACGGCGTTGATCACGTCGAACATCCGGTTGAGTGCGTTGATCGCAAAGGTGCGCTCGAGCGTCGCGTCGATTTCCGACTGCCCGCCCAACATCGAGCCGTCGATGGGATCCATCGCGGATCGCGTCGTGGCATTCCACAGCGAAAACCGAAGGCGCGCAGCCGCAGCCTTCAGCTCGGCGCGACCGTACGTGAAATCCCATTTCGACCCGATGCCTCCGCTCGTCGTGATCAGGCAGACGAGATCGTCCGGCAGCAGCTGCTCGTCCACGAATCGCCGGAGCACCGTGCGCGTGCGCGCCACACTCTCGAACGACATACGCGAGTCGTCGACGACAAGAGCGATCACCCGCCGCGCATCGCGCGGAGAGGTCGGTCGCGACACAAGAGGAATGCCGCTCTCATCGACGAGCGGCTCTTCGGCCCTGACATACGCGACCGCGGTGACGGGCTGCGGACGCCCATCCTGCATGACGACGAAGTCGGACGGACCAAGATCGGTGACGTGGTGGCCTTTGCGATCGGTCACGACTGCGTCGAGCTGGACGAGCGACACGCTCAGGCGGAAGATCGGGGCGCGATCGGATTTGGAGGCTTCCTGTGCGGCCGGGCGACCGGCCAGCACCAGGGCCGCGAGAACGCCAGCGATCAGAGCACGTGCCACGCACTCCCCCTCTTGAACGGCGAGGATCCAGTATAGACCCGCGCACAAACTGAACGGTGAGGAGCAACGGGCTTACGCCGTGATGTCAGACAGCAGCACACGGGCGGCGCGGCTGTCGATCGTATCGCCGGCGCCAATCCGGCCCACTGCCGCCGTCAGCAGCGCGGCAGCATCGGCACTCTGCCCTGCGTCTCGAAGCAGCGTGGCCATATCGATGGCAGTCCTGAGCTCGAGCGATGCGGCCTGATGCGCGCGCGCCAGCGACAGGGAGCGCTCGTAGGCCTCGCGGGCGGCGGTTCGCTCCGACGGATGCCGCGCCCGCTCGATTCGTCCTTGAAGACGGTACAGGTCGGGTTCGTACATCCGCTGATCGGTCGCCGCCATCACCTGTTCCGCCTCTCGCAGCGCTGCATCAGCGGCGTCGACGTGCCCGGCGGTCAGGAGACATTCCGCATAGGTCTGCAGGTAGTACGGGCGCAGCAGCGCGGACCGCAGCTCCGACTGCTTCGCGAGCGCGTTCCTCATTTCGGTGAGACCGCGCTCCCGCTCGCCGAGGGCGAACGTAATCCAGCCGCGGGCCGGTTCCGACCAGAGCAGTTCCTGCGCGATGCCGCGCTGATGACACAGCACCGCGAGCTCTCCATGCACCGCTTCGGCGCGAGTGACGTCGCCGCGCATCTGATGCACGAGCACGGTGAAGAGCAGCGTGAACGCGAGCGTCTGCGGATGTCCGAGGGCACGCGCCTGTTCGGTCGCGCGCCGCAGCCGCTCGACGGCCTCGTCCGGCCGGCCCAGCAGCCACGTCGTCCGCGCCGCTTCGCAGCTGCAGAAGAGTCCAGGTTCGATGCCGACTTCCCAGGCGCGGGCTCCGTGGACCGCCGGATCGTGAAGGTCCAGTGCCTTCAACAGATGATCGTGCGCGGTGACCAGCTCGCCGAGATGATGGTAGGCCGCGCCGAGGCACCATTCTGAAACCATGACGAGATGCGGATTGCCCAGCCGTGTGGCGATCGCATGGAGCTGCTCGGCCAGGTCGAGACACGTCCGGATTTCGCCGTTCGTGATGTAGTGCGCGGAGAGTCCCATGAGCACGGGGATGACCTGTGACAGATCGTCCACCTGCAGACAGAGCTCACGGGCGCGCCGATACGCGGCGCCGACCTCTGGGACCGCATAGCCGGCCCGCGTTTTGAGCGCGAGGCCGTAGGTCATCTGAAGCTCCAGCTCCAATGTCCGCCGCGCCGGATCGTCGGGCAGGTCCGCGACGAGCTGCAGCCCACGCGCGGCGAGCTGCTCCGCCTCGGCGTGCGCGAATAGACGCGCAGCCGCCTGCGCTGCGAGGCTGAAGTAGCGTGCGGCAGCGAGCGGCGCGCGCGCCGTTTCGAACAACACCGCCAGATCGAGCGCGATCTCGACGGCTCGATCGCCCCAGCGCCGCACGAGGAGCGCCGCAATCGTTCCCGCGAGCGTCGCGCGGCGCGTTGCGCGCAACGACGCAAAGAGCGCGTTCTGGTAGAGCACGTGCGCGAACCGGAATCGCAGCGTGACCGTACGATCGGGGCACGTCTTCTCTTCGATGAACCGCACGAACGCGTGTTCGCGTTCGAGCCGATCCAGCCGCTCTTCGACGGCGGCCTCGTCGAGCTCGAGCGCGAACGCGACGATGGCCGAATCGAAATCCACGCCCTGCACTGACGCGGCCGTGAGCAGCTGCCGATCGTCTTCGCCGATTGCCGCCACTTTTCGCTCGATCATGCTCCGGACCGACTCCGGGGCTTCGCGTTCGAGCGACGCGAGGCCCTCGACGAGCGTCCACCGGCCCCCGCGCTCGGCGAGCAGTCCGCGCTGTTTGAGGTCGCGCAGCAGATCCACCATGAAGAGCGGGTGGCCCTCCGTCTTGTGGTGAATGAACGTGCCGAAGGCGGCCGGAAACGTATGGCCAGGGAATGCGCCGTCGATATATGCGTTGACCGCTTCGGCCGGCAGCGTGTGCAGCGCCAGCTCCCGGCCCACACCGCGCGCCTGCAGCTCGAGCTTGAGCGAGAAGAAGGGATGCTTCGACAGCGCCAGGTCCGAGGGCCTGTGCGTCGTGATCACGAGCACGCGGCTGGAGGGCAGCCGCACCGACAGGTATGCCAGGAGATCGACGGTCGCCGGATCCGCCCAGTGGAGATCGTCGAGGAAAAGCACGATCGGCACGAGGCGGCTCGCTTCTTCGAGGAGCGCAGTCATCTCGCGCTTCAACCGCTGCGCCGATCGGTCGGAATCACCACCCTCCGCAATCTGCTTGGCGTCCGGGCTGCTTCGGTCCGGCTGCGAGCCGAGCTGGGTGTACCAGCTCGGCGCGATCGTCTTCATCACGCGCGCGAGGCTGCCGTGGCTTTCGCTGCGGAGCAGCGATTCGAGCGCTTCGAGCACAGGCAGGTACGCATCGCTCCCCGCCAGCCGTTCCGAACATCTGCCCCGTCCAATCCGGACCGGATCCTCTCGCCGGCTCAGCGAGGCGAGGAACGCTTCCACGAGGGCCGTCTTGCCATATCCCGCCTCCGCGGCCACCACGACGACGCTGCCGTGCCCCGCCGCCGCATGCGCCCAAACGTCATCGAGCACGGCCAGCTCGGACGATCGGCCGACGACGGTTCTGGACTGATCCCGGGATGGAGCGGCGGGCACCCGCACGGCGGCACGCACGGACCCCTGCTTCAAGCCGTTGGCGACATCCAGCGCCGTTGGCCGGAGCCGGGGATCCTTCTGCAGGCACTCGAGCACGATCTGGTCGTACGCGCCGGTCATCCCTTCGCGCAGGTGCGACGGCGCGACGGGTACGTCGGTGAGAATCGCGTGCAGTACGCCCAGCGCTGACGTCGCCGGGAACGGATGCTGTCCGGTCAATGCCTCGTACAGCACGACGCCGAGCGAGAAGACGTCGCTGGCAGCCGTGACCGGTTCGCCTTGTGCCTGTTCTGGCGACATGTATCCGATGGTTCCGATGACAAGGCCCGAACTGGTCGCGAACGACACGGTGGCCGAGACGCCGTCGCGCTCGACGCGCTGCACACGTGCCAGTCCGAAGTCGAGCACCTTGACATAGCCGTCCTCGCGCACCATCACGTTCTCGGGCTTCACGTCGCGATGGACGATCTGCGCGCCGTGCGCGACGGCCAGCGCTTCGGCGACCTGACGTCCGATGTCGCGCGCCGCTTCGGGATCGAGACCCTCCCGCAGCACTTCGCGCAAGGTCACACCCTGTACGAGCTCCATCGCGATGTAGCGCCCGTTCTCGGTCTCTCCGGTCTCGTAGATCGTGACGACGTTTGGATGATTGAGGGCAGACGCGGAGAGCGCCTCGCGGATGAACCGATCGACCGTCACCGCATCGGTGGCCAGCGCTCGGGAGATGACCTTGATGGCCACGTCGCGCCGCAGCCTGGGATCGTGCGCGCGGTACACCTCGCCCATTCCGCCAGCGCCGAGCAGCGTGACGATTTCGTACGGACCGATGGCAGTACCGGCAGGAAAAGGCATGGGGAAAGGCCGGGATTATACCGGCGATCTGATACGCTTTTATAAGTATGACGGGTTCGAAGACCGAAGCGGCCGCTGCCCCGCAAGATTTCATTCGCGACATCGTGGCCGACGATCTCCGCACCGGGCGCCGGACGACGGTCAAGACACGGTTTCCGCCAGAGCCCAACGGCTACCTGCACATCGGCCACGCCAAGTCGATTTGCCTGAATTTCGGCCTCGTTCAGGAGTTCGGCGGCGGCTGCAATCTGCGGATGGACGATACGAACCCGACGAAGGAAGACGTCGAGTACGTGGACTCCATCCAGGAGGACGTGCACTGGCTTGGTTTCGAGTGGCCAGGAGCCACGCTCTACGCGTCCGACTACTTCGAGCAGCTTTATCAGTGGGCGGAAGAGCTGATCCGGCGCAGCCGCGCCTACGTCGATGACCTCACGGCGGATCAGATTCGCGACTACCGTGGCACCTTGACCGAGCCCGGCCGCGAGAGTCCGTATCGGACGCGATCGGTCGAAGAGAACCTCGATCTGTTTCGACGGATGCGGGCGGGCGAGTTTCCCGACGGGTCGCGCGTCTTGCGCGCGCGCATCGATATGGCGTCGCCGAATCTCAATCTGCGCGATCCGGTGCTGTATCGCATACGGCGGGCCACCCACCACCGGACCGGCGACGCATGGTGCATCTACCCGATGTACGACTACGCGCACCCGCTGTCGGATCAGGTCGAGCACATCACGCACTCGCTGTGTACTCTCGAGTTCGAGGATCACCGGCCGTTGTACGACTGGGTGCTCGAGTCGCTCGAGTTCGATCCGCGTCCGCAGCAGATCGAATTCGCCCGCTTGAACCTGACCTACACGATGATGAGCAAACGGCGCCTGCTGCAGCTGGTGCAGGAGGGCACCGTGCGCGGCTGGGATGATCCGCGCATGCCCACGATCTCCGGCCTTCGCCGACGCGGCTACACGCCCGAAGCCATTCGCGATTTCTGCGACCGCATTGGCGTCGCGAAAAAAGAGAACGTCATCGACGTCGCGCTGCTCGAGTACTGCGTGCGCGAGGATCTCAACCGCCGGGCACCCCGTGCGATGGCCGTCCTGAACCCGCTGCGCGTGGTGATCGAGAACTACCCCGAGGGCCTCGCCGAAGAGATGGATGTGGTCAATAACCCGGAGGACCCGTCCGCAGGCACGCGTAAAGTGCCGTTCTCAGGTGTCGTGTACATCGAGCACGATGACTTTCGCGAGGACCCGCCGAAAAAGTTCTTTCGCCTGGCGCCTGGCCGCGAAGTGCGGCTTCGAAACGCCTACCTCGTCACGTGCACGAGCGTCGTGAAGAACGCTGCCGGAGAGGTCGTGGAGCTGCGGTGCACGTACGATCCGGCGACGCGTGGCGGCGACGCGCCAGATGGCCGCAAAGTGAAGGCGACGCTGCACTGGGTCTCAGCGGCACACGCGGTCGATGCGGAGGTGCGTCTCTACGATCGGCTGTTCACCGTCGAGAATCCTGCGTCCCTTCCCGAGGATCGCGACTGGCGCGAGGCGCTCAACCCCCACGCGCTGCAGGTGCTGACCGCATGCAAGGTCGAGCCCAGTCTCGCGTCGGCTGCGCCAGGTGCGCGATACCAGTTCGAGCGGATTGGCTATTTCGCGGCCGATCCCGACTCCACCCCTGGACGGCCCGTCTTCAATCGCACCGTCGGTCTCAAAGATACCTGGGCGAAGGTCGCCGGTCGCACCGACTAGGCCACTGAAGATCCTGGAGGCTGGGAAACGCGCGCACTCGGCACTCGGGCGCTGCCGAAGACGAATTCGAACACGAATCCGACCGCGGCAGCTTCCCTCCTACTTCGTGCAGGGTGTGCCGGACACGATCGACAGCAGATACATCGGATTGCGGCCCTTCCGTGTGACCGAGCGCGTCGTCCCGCGCGGTACGACGACGAGCGAGCTCGATCTGAGCGGCAGGTCCTTGCCTCCCAGTCGAAGGGTGCCTTCTCCGGCGACGACATACAGCACTTCGTCGGCATCCGCTCGCGACTGTTCGGGCAGCGGATCCTTCAGCTGCAGCAGCGTCGTCCGCGCGCTCGCGGTACATCCCAGTTCGTCCTCTTTCACCGGATTCCGTTCGATGTAGTCCACGAGCAGCACGTTCGCCGCTTCGCCGGGCGGTGCCGTGTTCGTCGTCGCAGCGGGCGCGGGCGGTGGAGCGGGCGCGGGGGGCGGAGGCGCCTCTGTCAGCGACGCGTCCACTTCGAGCGGGAGACCGCCTTTGATCGTCACGTCGCGCTCGAGGGTGTAGAAGCCATCGTGCTCGAATCGGATGCGGTAGTCGCCTGCCTTCAGGCCAGCGAAGTGTACCGACCCGTTTGCGGCCGTCCGGCCTGACCGCGGTACCGGTCCGGTCAGGGTGATGGTCACGCCTGACAGACCCTGACCCCCGGGATCGGTGACGGTCACGGTCGCCGTGGACGTCCGAGTCGCAGCGGCGGCTGGTGTCTTGCGAGGCGCCGGCTTGGGAGCGGTTGCCGGAGGCTGTTGTCCCGCCGGTGGTTGCGCGGCAGGAGGAGCCGGATTCTGAGCTCCGGCTGGAGTCCACGCGAGCACGCTGAAGGCGGTGATGAGGCAAAGGCGAACAAGTCCGGGTAGCGCCAAACGGCGCCTCGGGGTCGTCATGTCGGCATCTAATCGCTGAACTGCTGCGGGGTCAAGCCCTGCCGCTATAATCGGGGTCGCCGAGGATGGGTCATTTGGCCCCCGTCTGCGGCTCCATCCATGTCCGACCGAAAGTACCGTCAGCGGGGCTATCAGGACGACGACCGCGATCGAAAGTCGAAGCAAAGCGGACCGGCGCCCCCGAAAGAGCATCCGCGAGATCGAATCGGGCCGCGGTCGTTCAATATGCCCGGCTTCCGCGAAGTCGTGCGCTGCGCGCGCTGCGGCAACATCGTCTCTGGCGATGTCACCACCGATACGCAGTGCGGACGCTGCGGCGTCGATCTCCATGCGTGCATTCTGTGCGTCCATTTCGACACCGGCCAGCGGTTCGAGTGCGATCAGCCGATTGCTGCGCGCGTGAGTCCGAAGGACGAGCGGAACACGTGTCCGCATTTCGAAGCGCAGCGGAAGGTCGAACGCGAGACCGGCTCCTCGGCGTCCGGACCGCCGAGTGCGCGGCAGGCGTTCGACGACTTGTTCAAGTAGAAGCCGGGATTCGGGCGCACGCACTTCATCCACGAGGGCTGGAGGTTCGATGACACCCGTACGGTCGATTGTCGTGGTCGTTTCGCTCGTCGCGGGCTTTACGGTGCAGTCCGTGGACACGTCCGACCACGCGGCGGGCTATGCCGAGTTCCGGAAGTCCGGCGGCATCCTCGTTGTGGACGGCCAGCGCATCAGGGCCGGCGCGAAAACGAGCTTCCACGGTGACAAGATCACGTCGCTCGCCGACATTCCGCTCGGATACGAAGTCGAAGTGAGCGGCGCGCGGCAGTCCGACGGCACCATCGCCGCCGACAGCGTCTCGGCCAAGCCCAATGGCGTCGCGATGTACGAGAAGGACGTCCTGCAGGCCACCGATCAAATCGAAAAAGAGTGGGTCTCGAAGGGAATGATGTACGAGCCCACGTCGGCGGGGAAAGCCAAGAAGATCGGCGAGATCTCCGACAGCGGCCCTCGCGTCGCACGCGTGCGCCGGATCATGGATCGGCTCCGTCCTCCTTACATCGGCGCCGATCGCCTCCGGGTGCGCGTCATCGACACGAAGGAGTGGAACGCGTCCGCCATGGGCAACGGCGCGATCTGGGTGTACTCGGGCCTGCTCGATGTGATGAGCGACGACGAGATGGCCATCGTGCTCGGACACGAGCTGACGCATTTCACCCACGAGCACTCACGGCGCAACGCGAAGCGCGCGATGTTCACGCAGATCATCGGCCTCTCGGCGGTTGTCGCTTCGTCCACGATCGACAACACGGCGGCGCGCACGTCAGCGATGCTCGGCAGCATGCTGACGATGACGGCGTTCCAGTCTGGCTACAGCCGGGACCTCGAGGATCAGGCCGATCGCGTCGGCCTTCGTTACGCCTATGAGGGCGGCTACGATCCGAGGACCGGACCGGTGTTGTGGGGCAAGTTCAAGGAGAAGTACGGCGATCCCGACAAGGTCACGAACTTCTTCGTCGGCAGCCACTCGCGGCCGTCGGACCGCATCCGGAACATCGACAAGGAACTGGCGATCAACTACCGGGCGAAATAGCACTGGCGGGAGACGCGCCGACGCGCCTCCCGCACCGGCTGCTCCTACCGCTGGCCCTCGCTCGAGGGCGGAACGATGTCCTTGAGGCGCATGTAGGTCACGAGATTTCCGTAGTGCTCGAAGTCGTGAGCGGTGTTGAACGCGAGCACGGCGAGACGCGGCTGATCGCCGCCGAAGAATTTCGTCAGCTCCGCAGCCTTGGCGTCGGTCATCCCCGCGAATGCGGCGTCGCAGGCCGCGAATCCATCCGCGAGCGCCTTCTGCAGATCGGCTTTCGAAGTCTTGGTTTTTTCCGCGCTGTCTTTGGACGGCGTTCCACCGGTCGCGGCCGCACAGATATTCGTGTTGGCGTCGGCGATATGGCCGATGATCTGGCCGAACGTGCGGACCTTCGGCGTCGCCTGGAAGCTGTAAAGGTTTTCCGGGACTTTCTCTGCAGACTTCGTGATGTTGCCCTTGATGAGCTCGTACTGCGACTTCAACGCAGCGGCCATGGGGCCGGTCTGCGCTGAAGCAGGAGCCGCCACGGCAAGCGCGACGGCGACGATACAGAGTGCACGCATCGGAACATCTCCTCGTGGCTCACGTACCGAGTGCCACGCGTAAGGGAAGTGAGACGCGATTGTATCGTAGCCCGTCGAGCCGCGCGTTCGATGTGACGATGCGGTCTGGCGGCGGCATCAATGGGCCTCGCAACGCCATACTCCGTCCCGGGATTCGAGAACAGATACCGCGCTCCGAAGGCATCATCCTGATTCAATTGAGTCCAGCGTCTTCGGCGATGTGCTTCGCGAGTGCGCTCCAATCGAGCTCCCCGCGTCCCTTGGCCACGGCGGACACGAACCGATCGCGTGTGACACTCGCGACGGGCATCGGGACCATCGCCTGCTCCGCGGACGCCAGCACCAGCCGCACGTCCTTCAGTCCCAATCGCAGACGGAAGCCTGCCGGTTCGAAGCGTTCGTCGACGATCATCCGCCCGTAGTTCTCGTACACGGGCGATTTGAACAGGTGGCCGTTCACGATCTCGAGAAACTGCGCGGGCGACACGCCCGACTTCCGCATCAGCGCGAACGCTTCGCCCATCGTCTCGAGCATCGACGCGAGCATGAAATTGCCGCCCAGTTTGACCGCGTTGGCCATCGCAGGCTCGCTGCCGACGACGAAGAGCTTCTGGCCGATGGCTTCGAGTACGGCGCGGCAGCGATCGATTGCCTGCGGTGGCCCGGCGGCCACGACGATCAGGCGTCCCTCGGCCGCAGCGTCGGGGCGGCCGAAGACGGGTGCCGAGACGAACTGCTGTCCGGCGTCGGCGTGAGCGTCCTCGAGCTCCGCGGCCAGCGCGGTCCCGATCGTGCTCATCGACACGTGAATGGCACCCTTCGGCAACGCGGCGATCATTCCGCCGGAACGCCAGGCGACCTCGCGCAGCGCGTTGTCGTCGGCCACCATCGTGATGACGACGTCGGCGTCCTGTACCGCCTCGGTCACGGTGGCGGCAGGCATGATTCCGTCGGCGGCGAGCGCGCGTGCACGGGACGCCGTGCGATTCCACGCACGGACGAAGTGTCCGGCACGGGCGACGTGCTGCACGATGCCCTGACCCATGGCTCCAAGACCGATGAATGCGATGCGCACCACAAACTCCACTTTGAAGAACAGTTCAGTGACGTTTGACGATTGACGATTGACGGATGACGGATGACGAATGACGAATGCAGCGATGTGCCCCCACGCCGGGAGCCCAAAGGCTAAAAGCCGTCGATGTTCTTGACCGCCTCCCGCCGGCTCAGTGGACTGAGCCGATTGCCCTGCGCGCGGACGTACCGTGCCACTTCACGCGGGTCGGTCCACGCATACTGGCGAAGCGCCCAGCCGATGGCCTTCCTGATGAAGAAGTCCCGATCGGAAAGGTTGGGCTCGATGCAGGCGTAGAGCAAATCGAGATCCGTCTGCTCCTTGAATCCGAGCTGCGCGAGGATCGCGGTGCGGCGTTTCCAGAGGTTGTGATCGCGACTCCATCGCCGCAGCACAGCAGACGTGTGCCGCGGATGCGAGGCGAGGATTGGTCCCACGCGGCGGCTGGCGATCAGATCGACATAGTCCCACCAGGCGCCCGTGACGACGAACTCCTCGTAGAGCGCAGCACATCCGGAGTCTGATATCCGCGGTACTGGCGAAGGCCGGTCCAGGCGAGCGCGCCGTAACGTTCCTCGCGGAATCGCGCGCCGCGCCAGAGCGCCTGCGCCCGGTCGCGCCACTCGTCGAAGCTCTCGGCCTGAAATCGCGGAAACACTTTACGCCACACGTCCGACTGTACTGGCGACGGTACGCCGTGGTACGGCATCACCGACTTCATGTAGGCCTGCATGCCCGGCGCCTTCGAGACATCGGCGCGGGCCTTCAACGCCTTGCGCAAGGTGATCACGAAGGTGCGCGCAGACGGCATGTCACATGGATCCTACGGTAAGGGGGGGCGTGGCCTTGCACGAAGTTGCGGGAGAGAATCGGTGTATGAGAAGCTCGCGCACCGGACTCATCCATTGGGCTCGCGCCGGCCGCCACTCCTGGAGACTCAACGTGCGATCTGCTGCTGTTCGCCGCTGCACCCGTTCGGTCCTCATTGTCGGCCTCGCTGCCTGCGCGGCTGCGATCCCCTCACGCGCTCAGGCGCAGGCTGTCTCTGGCATCAACGCACGCGATGCCTGTAGCAGCCCGAACCAGGCTGCCATCGAGCAAGCCCTTGGTACGAAGTTCAAGAACGCGAAAGTCACGACGCCTGCACGCCGCGGCGTCTCCACGTGTACCTGGGTTCCAGCCACCTCACGGAGCAAGATGTCGCTCACGGTGACCACCTACTCGCAAGAGGCGATCAAGGGCACCAACCAGCGCAACCTTCGCGACTACTACGAGTCGCTCAAAGCCAATCACACGCAGGCGGCGCACAAGCCTGCTCAGGTCTTTCCGCATGTCGGCCGGCATGCGTCGTATTTCCCGGGGATCAGCGCCGGGTCCGACGCGATCCTCGTGCTGAGGGACGACTACATCGTCATCATTGGCGCCGGCGGTATCAATCGCGACCAGGCGCTGAAACTGGCGGAAGCCGCGGCCCGCTGATCGTGCGATTCCGGGACGTTCCCGTCCCGCTCCCGGACGCCGACGCACCTCGCAGCGCGCCCCATGAGGCGCTAACACCCTTGTACTAAGCCGCTTGTCGCCACGTCTCGCGATGGCACAGCGTTCGCTCCTCGGAGACGCATGTTCAGCGACCTCCGCCGCGCTGCCCGTGCGCTGCGACGAAGCCCGTCGTTCAGCCTCGCGGCCGTCCTGACTCTTGCGGTCGGGATTGGCGCCACGACCGCCATCTTCACCGTTCTCTACGCGGTGCTCCTCCGCCCGCTGCCGTATCGAGATCCGTCGCGCCTCGTCGTGTTGCTTCATGACGGGCAGTTCGCGGTGAGCCCTGCCGACTACCTCGACTACCAGCGCGACGCGCGGTCGTACGCGTCGATGGCCGCCGCGCAGGTCTCGGGCGTGACGTTGACGGGAAGCGGCGATTCGCTTCGCATCGATGGACTGCAGGTCGCGGCCAACATGTTCGACCTGCTCGGGGTGCCCGCTGCGCTGGGCCGCACGTTCGCCGCCGGCGAAGACCAGGCTGGACACAATCGGGTCGTCGTCATCAGCGACGGGCTGTGGCGGGAGCGCTTTGGCGCAGACCCGGCACTGGTCGGGCGCACCATCGTCCTCGACGGTGAACCACATGTCGTCGTCGGCGTCATGCCCGCCAGCTTTCAGTTCGCGCCCTTCTGGTCGACTGGCGCCCGCTTGTGGCGCCCGCTCGCGCTCGAGCGTCGCATCGCCGACAGATCCGGACGATCGCTGCGGCTCTTCGCGCGTTTGAAGGACGGCGTGTCGGTTCAGCAGGCGCAGGCTGAAGCGAGCGGGATCGCTCGACGTCTCGCGGCGGCCTATCCGGATACCAATGCCGACCTGGGCATCAGCGTCGTGCCCCTTCACGAGAAGGTCACCGCACCCATCCGGCCGACGCTCGTGATGCTTCTGGCGATGGTGCTGCTCGTGCTGCTCGTAGCAGCCGTCAATGTCGCCAGCCTGCTCCTCGTCCGGGGAACGGCCCGGCAGAAGGAACTGGCCGTGAGAACCGCGCTCGGTGCGGGGCGAGGCCGGTTGATTCACGAGCTCCTGGCCGAGAGCCTGCTGCTCGGCATTGCCGGTGGAGTTCTGGCCCTGATCCTCTCGTCCTGGGCGGTCTCGAGCCTGACGTCGATGCTTCCCGAAGCCGCCTTGCCGCGCCAGCAGGAAATTGGCTCCAGCCTCGCCGTGTTCGGAATCGCGGCGTTCGTTGCCATCGCCAGTGCCCTGCTCGCTGGACTCGCACCAGCCCTGCAGCTCTCGCGGTTGGGCGTGAGCGCCGCGCTGCGGGACGGCGGCCGAACGGCGACAGACCATGGGCACCGCACGACGCGTCGGTCGCTGCTGGCGGTCGAGTTCGCGCTGGCGACGATGCTGCTGGCGGGCGCGGGATTGATGGGACGTTCGCTGCTCGCGCTTCAGGCGATCGAGCCCGGTTTCGATCCGTCCAACGTGCTCGCGATGACGGTGCCGGTCGACGGCCTGCCCGAGGCGGCGCCGCTGAAGCGCGCCCCGTACTACGATGCCGTTGCCGCCGCACTCGCTGCGGTACCGGGTGTCGAGCGCGTCGGCGCGATCAACCACCTGCCGCTCGCAGGCGATACGTGGCGCTTCCGATTGAGCTTCGAAGGACGACCGGATCCCCCGCCGTCGGAACGCGTCGGCGCAACATGGCGCGTCGTCCGGCCGGGCTACTTCGAGGCCATGCGATTGCCCGTCCGCGGACGAACGTTCACCGATCGCGACCGGCTGCAGGCACTCCCTGTCGTCATCATCAATCAGTCGCTCGCAACACGGCACTTCGCCGGAGAAGATCCCGTGGGCCGTCGAATCCGCGTCGGATCGGACGACGGATCCTGGATGACGGTCGTTGGCGTGTCAGCCAATGCACGGCAGAGCGAGTGGTCCGGTCCAGTACCCGAAGAGGTCTACGTGCCATACGCGCAGCATGCCGGTGAGTTCGGCGGCGCGGAACTGACGTTCGTGCTCCGGACGGCTGGAGATCCGTCAGCGGTCGCTTCCGCGGCAAGCCGCGCCGTGTGGAGCGTCGATCCCGATGTTCCGATTGCCCGGCTGACGACGATGGAGCGCGTCGTCAGCGATCGGCTGTGGCGGGCGCGCGTGACGGCCTGGCTGCTGGCGGGGTTTGCAGGTGTCGCGGTGCTGCTGGCGGCGATCGGGATCTATGGGCTGACCGCGTATGTGGTCTCGCGCCGGACGCGCGAGATTGGCATCCGCATGGCGCTTGGCGCGCAGAGCGCGGATGTCGTGAGGCTGGCGGTCAGCGAAACGGTTCTTCCGGTTGCGGCGGGCGTGCTGGCAGGATGTGCCGCATCGCTGGCGCTGGCGCGCGTTGCGGTGTCTCTGCTCTACGGAGTGACGCCGTCGGACCCGGAGACGTTCGGCGCTGCCGTGACGGTGCTCGCCGCCGTCGCCCTGGCCGCCGGATGGATCCCGTCGCGCCGCGCGACACGCATCGATCCGGTGACGGCGCTTCGCGAGGACTGACGACGGATACGACCTGATCACGTTCCAACTCCCAACCTCCAAGTGGCACGAGTGAAACCTTTGGCTGTTGGAAGTTGGCGCTTGTTAGCTGAAACGTTTCAGCCTGCGTTGAGCTGCCAGTAGACGGCGTACTTCTCGCCGTGGATCGCGCTGACGGGCACCAGCTCGATCGAGCGCGTCTGACCTGCCGTCGTAAAGGTGAGCGGGCGTCCCTTCACCGGTTCGACCCATGCAGGATTGCCCTCGGTTGGCGCGTGAATGGGATCGACGTGCGCTACGGTGCCCTTGTAGTCCTGATCGTAGTCGCCCAGCTGCATGGCCTCAGTGAGTCCCTCGTTCCCCAGCCGTCCGGCGAGTACCAGCGGTCCGTACATGATGGCCTGCACGCTGCGATCGTCGGGCATGTGCGACCGGTGCAGGCGCATCGGGAGCGTCAGTTCGACGATGTCGCCCGTCTTCCACGTCCGCGTCAATGACAGATAGCTCGATGGCGATGAGAACGCGGGAACGGCAGCGCCGTTGATTGAGACGCTTCCGCCGTCAGCCCAGTACGGAACGCGGAGACGCAGCGTAAAGGTCGATGGTGCTTGTGCGTCGATTGTCAGGCGGATGCGATCTTCGTCAGGGAAGCGCGTCTCTTGCCGCACGCGCACGCCTTTCCAACGCAGCGCCGACGCCACATACAGATTCACGATCAGGGTGCCATCCGCGTGGAAGTAGATGCTGTCGGCGAGCTTGGCATATTCCTCGACGCCCGTTCCCGTGCAGCACCAGAACGCATCGAGCGCCGAGCCATACAACTTCCAGTATCCCGACGCCAGTGGGAAGTAGTACATCAGCCGCCCGTCGTCTGGATGCTGCGTACCGAGCCGGCAGTTGAAGAGCGCTCTCTCGTAGTAGTCCGCGTACTTCGCGTCGCCCGTCCACGAGAAGAGATGGCGGGTGAGCTTGAGCATGTTGTACGCGCAGCAGCACTCAGCAGTGGTCGGTGACAGTTCCTTCGCGAGCACGTGCGGCTCGGAGCGCCAGAGTTCCCCGTTGCTGCTGTTCCCGATGCAGTACGAGCGTTCCTCCGCGACCTGATGCCAGAAGTACTCGGCGATGTCTCGGTAGCGCCGCTCACCGGTGAGCTCGTAGCGTCGTGCGGCGCCGATCACCTTGGGCACGTGGGTGTTCTCGTGCAGTCCCTTCAGTTCGTCGCGATGCTCGGCGAGCGGATCGAAGAACCGCGGCTGGGCGAACCGGTGCCCGAGCTCGAGGTATTCCTCTTTCTTCGTCGCGGCGGCGAGGTTGTAGAGCACCTCGTTCATGCCGCCGTATTCGGTCTGCAGGATCCGCTGCAGGTGGGCCTCGCTCACGCCTCCCAGCCAGTGGCGCACCCACCCCGCCATGCCTTCAGCCACGGCGAGGGCGTCGGTGTTGCCGGTGAGCGTGTAGAGATCGAGATGTCCGGCCAGCACCTTGTGGTACGTGTAGAACGGCGCCCAGACTTTGCGTCCATCCTTCAGGCGATCGTAGAGCTCTTCCGGATACGCGCTGAGATAGCCGTTGCCGATCTTGGACTGGCACGCCGCCAATGACGCGGCCATCTCGCGGCCGCTCTTCTCGAGATCGTGGTCACCGGTGTGCGCAGACATCAGCGCACACGCCGACAGGTAGTGGCCACTGAAGTGTCCGCGCAGTTCGCAGTCAGGCCTTTCCCACCCTCCTACCGGCTGCGCGTTCGATGGTAGTCCCGCCGTCACACGGAACGTGTGCAACAGCCGATCGGTTGGGAGGGAATGCAGATACCGCTGATTGCGCGCGAGCGCATCGGCGCACGGCCCTGGCAACAGCGTCACATCGCCTGGTGCGAATGGCGCGGCGACACCGGCAGAGGTGGCGGCCGACGGCGTCGATTCGATGCCCGTGGACGTTGCGCCGCGGGCCGCCGCCGCGCGTCCGATGGCCGTGCTCGCGGCAACTGCGCCGCCACCGACAGTCGTCAGGAATTCTCGGCGATCCATATCGACAGGCTCCGCGCTCGTGGCCTCAGGCTACAGCCCCGTGGCCTTCACGCACCTTCCGTCCGCATCCCTCTCATCCTTTGTATCCTGCGTCCGCGAGATAACCGCGCATCGCGTTGGCATATTGCGGGATCGCGACCTCCGGCTCGTCGATGTCGGGATGCCAGGCCTTCTCCCACTCGAAGCAGTAGTAACCCGAATAGCCGCCGGTCACGAGCGTGCGAACGATCTCTGAGATCGGCACGTCACCCTTCCCCGTCAGCACGTAGTGGCGATCGGTGCCCGCCGGCACGGAATCCTTGATGTGTGTGTGGCGCACGTAGCTGCCGAGCGCCGCGAACGTATCGGCCGGCTTTTCCTTTCCGTCGACGTAGGTATGATGCGTGTCCCACAAGAGCGCCACGCCCTCGCCAGACTGCTTCATCAGATCGAGCAGCGATGGCGAATCGGTGAAATCGCCGTGCGATTCGACAATGACCGTGACGCCACTGCCCTTGCCGTAGGCCGCCAGACCCTTCAGCGCCTCGGCTATGCGTGCGATCGTCGTGGCCTTCGGTTCGTTGGCGACGTAGTTGTTTCCGAATACGCGGACGTAGGGCACTCCCAACGCATGCGCGAGATCGATGAACCGTTTGGCTTCGTCGATCTGTTCGGTGCGCTTCGTCTGGTCGGGACTGTGGAGCATCGCCGACGATCCCAGGTCGGACACTTTCAGATCCATCGCAGACAGATCCTTGAGGGTCGCGCCGACCGCACCCGGCGCGAACTCCGGGCGCTTGGGCAGATTCATCTCACCCTCAATCCCGCGGAGTTCGATTGCCGCGTAGCCGTTGGCGCGGGCGTTCTCGAGAATGGTCTTCCAGGGCCACTTCGGACAGCCCAGCGTCGAGAACGCGATCGGCAGCGGCGCGGCCGCCCGTACACGGACCGTGCGCAGCACGGCGGCGCTCGCGCCTACGGATTGAAGGAATCGTCTCCGCGTGAGTGATGACATGCCTGCCTCCAGTGCGGTTCTGGCGGATTCTACTTCGTCGCGGCGGCGCGCGGTGCGACCCGCATCAACGCAACCGCCACCGTCTGCTGGGTGCCGTCTCGGACGATCGTGAGCTCGGCCACGTCGCCCCACAGCTTGCCCGCCATCAGCCGGTTGAACGTCGCCTTGTCCGGGAGCGCCTGGCCGTCGAGCGCGGTAATCGTATCCCCGACCTTGAGGCCGGCGCGTGCCGCGGGTGTGTCCTTCTCGATGTCGATCACCGTCCGTCCCCTTGACCGGGCATCGTCGAGATGCCGAGTGACGGATAGGTCGCGTCGCGCTCACCAGCGACGCCGTACGTGAAGTTCGCATACGAGGCACGGACGCTCGCAATCGGAGCGCCATCCGCATCCGCGACGGGTACTGGTACGAGCGTCGCGATCCCTCCATCGAAGAAGCGCCGGGCCTGACGTTCGATACCCAGGCCGTACGCGACGTGCCCGCTCCCGACGAGCACGACCATGATCGCCGATGGATCGTTCGCGGTCTTCAACGCCTGGACGGCATTCCAGCCCATGGCCGCGTCCCACGTGGCCTGGGCCGCCAGCATGCCCTTCAACGCCTCGTCCGTCATGCCCGGATGCGTGGCTCCTCCCTCGTTGAGCGCCGCTTTGAAATATACGAGGTGTTCCGCGCTGTCCATGTCGACATGCGCCGGCACATGTGCAGCTTCGTCGGGTGTGAGATTTGTGAAGCCTTTCTTTCTGACGGCCGTAATCACGTCACGCGGCGCGTTCACCGCGTACATGGGAATCCGCGCGTCCCGGCAGAACAGGAAGATGTCACGGTAGTAGTTCCAGGGATACCCCCAGTGCTCGTACCACTGAGACTGATCGACAAAGGCGGTGTCGGTCAGCTCGCCGCGATTCCATCGATCGAGCGCGGCCTGCTGAGTGTAGGGATACATCTCCAACCCCACCAGCACCCGCCGGCCACTCACCTGGAGCGCCCGAAGCACCTGCAGCTGCACGCGATGGAACTCGACGGAGGTGTGTTCCTCGGCGAGGAGCAGCAACCGTGTCGCTTTGAGGCGCATCACGAGGTCGCGCGGAGTGATGCTGGCCCCTGTGGCCGAATCGACCAGCGTATCGAGCGTCACCGGCAGGTCGCGATTCTTGCGCGCCGGATCCCCCAGCGCGAGATGGTAGATCGCATCGTCCGGGGCTGCGGCGGACAGCGCCGCAGACGTCATCAGAAGCACCAGGATCAGCAATCGGCGCATGCTCGCTCCCCTGGCGCTCTCGCCAGCGACTCTCATCCTATTGATGGTCGCTCAGAAACCTGAGCACGCGGCGACGGTACTCGTCTGGCGCCGTCCCGAACGCCTGAGCGTGATGCGCACCCTCGACGGTCCACACCTCGACATGGCCGGGGTTTGCGGTCCGCAACCGCTCCGCATCTCGTCTGGGCACCGCATCGTCCAGCGCGTCGTCGATGACGAGCAGCGGAACGCGTGAGCGGCTGACCGGCTCGAGCACGTCAAGGCTACGAAGCGGAAGGCCGTAGTGCCATCGCGCATACGCGAAGCCGGCCTCGACGATCGGCCCCATGAGCGCCCACCGTACGATCAGCGGCGCATGACCGCCCAGCCAATAGAACGCCATCGAGTACGCAGAGACAAATGGAGCCTCCACGACGGCCGCGCAGTACGACGTTCTTGCGAGCGATTGGAGTATTGCGGCTCCGCCATACGACGTGCCGATCGCGAAGACACATTCGTTCGGCTGCTGCTGCTGCGCCCACTCGACCCATCCGCCAAGATCGGTCGCTTCGGCAATCCCGGCGGTTGCGATGCCGCCGCCGCTCGCGCCATGTGCGCGCGCATCGGGCACCAGTACACGATATCCGTCTGACAGCAGCAGCGCTGCGAGCGGCAGCTGTGATGTACGGGCATCGCCAATGCCGTGAAGGACGACAACCGTTCCGCGCGAATGTTCGGGCTTCGTAAAGCTCCAGGCAGCCAGGACGGCTCCGTCGTGCGCGATGAACGGTACCTCCGACACACGGCCGCCCGCCTCGGCCGCAACCCGCTCCGCAAACGCGTCATCGTCTGCCGCCGGCGGACGACGGTGCGGGTGCAGAGCGCCCTCGGTCACGACCATGCCGAGGCCCGTGACGAGTGCCGCGAGGATGGCGAGCGCCAGAACGGAGCCGAACACGCGCCGCCGCCAGTGGGCGGCGATCCTTTGGAGTCGCGTCCGCTTGTGCAGTTCGTCCTGCGACCAGATGACGTGGAGCCCGTGGCGAGGGTCGCTGTCGGTCGGCGTCCGCATGCCTTCGTCAGCCGGCGTGAAACACCCGGCCCCAGGTGATTGTAGGCCGCGTGCCGATCCGCTGCGGCCCGGACCTGAGGCATACTGACACTCTTTTTCAGAGGAGACTCGTGACGCCTGTGAATTCTCGAGGCCGGCAGCGCTGGATGTGGGCAGCCGCGCTGCTGGCGTGGATCGTTGCCGCCGTTCCGTCGGCCGGTCAGTCGCAAGCAGCAGCATTCATCAACGCACGGATCATTCCCGTTGACGGAACGCCCATCGAGCGCGGAACACTCGTCGTCCAGGGCGGCAAGATTACGGCGGTGGGTCCGGCCGCCACGACGACCGTTCCATCCGGTGCGAGCATCGTGGACCTGACGGGCCGCACGGTGATGCCTGGCCTGGTCGACACACATAGCCACATCGGCGCCGTGTCTGGTGGCGACAGCTCGGCCCCGATTCAGCCGGATGTTCGCGTGCTCGACGCCATCGACGTGAGGGCATCGAGCGTGTCGCGAGCGCGCGCTGGCGGAATCACGACCGTGAACATCATGCCCGGCTCAGGTCATCTCCTGAGCGGCCAGACGATCTACCTCAAGCTTCGCGCTGGCACGACCATCGAAGAACTTGGCTTTCCATTGGCCGACGGCCGCTTCCTCGGCGGTCTCAAGATGGCCAATGGCACAAACTCGCTGCGGCCCGCCGCACCGGGGCCTTTCCCAGGGACGCGTGCGAAGTCAGCCGCGCTGGTCCGCGAACAGTTCGTAAAGGCGATGGAGTATCGCGACAAAGTCCGCGCGGCGGCGGGCGATGCGGCGAAGCTGCCGGCACGTGATCTGGGTCTCGAAGCGATCGTGGAAGTGCTCGAGGGCAGCCGCATCGTGCACTTCCACACGCATCGTCACGACGACATCCTGACCGTGCTGAGGCTCGCCAAGGAGTTCGGGTTCACGCCGGTGCTGCACCATGTGTCGGAAGGCTGGAAGGTCGCCAACGAGATTGCGCGCGCCGGCGCGTCATGCTCGTTGACCGTCGTGGACAGCCCGGGCGGAAAGCTCGAAGCGATGGACGTGTCGCTCGGTACTGCCGCGGTGCTCGCCAAAGCGAACGTCCCCGTGGCGTTCAATACCGACGACTACATCACCGACTCACGCCTGCTGATGCGATCGGCCGCGCTGGCGGTCCGCGCAGGATTGCCGCGCGACAAAGCGATCGAAGGCGTCACGCTGGCGGGTGCGCGCATGCTCGGCCTGGCAGCCCGTGTGGGCTCGCTCACGGTCGGGAAGGATGCCGATTTCGTGGTGCTCTCGGGCGATCCGCTCAGCGTATACACGCGCGTCGAGCAGACGTGGGTCGAAGGACGCAAGGTGTTCGACCTCGCGAACCCGGCGGATCATCTCATCGCCGTCGGCGGCTACGGCGCCACGCGCGACGAGGTGATGCACACAGACGATGAGGAGGACCGGTGAGCCTGCGATCCGCTGTTCTCCCCGCGGCATTCGTTCTTGCCGTGACGTCCTCACAGGCGGCGGCGCAGGTCGCTGTCCGCGCGGACACGCTTCACACCATGAACGGTCCGTCGATCGAGGACGGTGTCGTGATCATTGGCGCGGACGGCCATGTCGTCCGCGTGGGTCCGGCGTCCAGCACCCCGATTCCCACAGGCTATCGCGTGATCCATGGTGCGGTGGCGACGCCGGGCCTCGTGGACGCTCGAACGGTCGTCGGTCTGGCGGGCGCTCTCAACCAGCCGCACGATCAGATGCAGCTCGAGACCTCGACGGCGATGCAGCCGGAGCTTCGTGCGGTCGACGCCTACAACGCTCGTGATCCGCTCGTGGACTGGTTGCGGAATCACGGCATCACGACCATCCACACCGGTCACGGCCCAGGCGCGCTCATCTCCGGCCAGACCATGATTGCCAAGACGCGCGGCGATGAAGTGGATGACGCGGTGATGGTGCCGGAAGCCATGATCGCGGCGACACTGGGGGAAGGCGGACTCGCGGCGCAGGGCAAGTCACCAGGCACACGCGCCAAGGCGATCGCTCTGCTGCGCGCCGAGCTCCTGAAGGCCAAAGACTACGCGGCCAAGCAGGGCGGTCCCGCCGACAAGCGACCTGCACGCGACCTGCATCTCGAAGCCCTCGCCAGAGTGACGAATCGCGAGATCCCGCTGCTCGTGACCGCCCATCGGGTGCCGGACATTCTCGCCGCGCTTCGCGTGGCCAGCGAGTTCGGGATCAAGATCGTGCTCGACGGGGCCTCGGAATCGTACCTGCTCATCGACAGGATCAAGGCTGCCAAGGTTCCCGTGATTCTGCACGCGACGATGGCGCGGGCCGCGGAAGAGACCGGGAATCTCAGTATGGAAACGGCGTCCGTGCTGAGAAAGGCGGGCATCCCGTTCGCGATCGAGAGCGGATACGAGAGCTACGTCCCCAAGACGCGCGTCGTGCTCTGGGAGGCTGGACTCGCAGCCGCGCGCGGGCTGACACAAGAGCAGGCGCTGGCGGCGGTCACGATTGATGCCGCACGGCTGCTCGGCGTGGACAAACGCGTCGGCTCGCTGGAGGCCGGCAAGGATGGCGACGTCGCGATCTTCGACGGCGATCCGCTCGAATACACCTCACACGTCGTGGACGTCGTCATCGATGGCCATGTCGTCAGCGAGACACCACAGTAGTCATGGCCCATCTGTTCGAGCCTCTCACGGTCCGGGGCGTCACACTCCGGAACCGCATCGGCGTCTCGCCGATGTGCCAATACAGCTCGGTCGACGGATTCGCCACCGACTGGCATCTCGTGCACCTCGGGAGCCGGGCGGTTGGCGGAGCGGCACTGGTGGTGCTCGAAGCCACGGCCGTCGAGGCGCGCGGACGGATCAGTCCGCAGGATCTCGGGATCTGGAGCGATGCGCACGTCGAGCGGCTGTCGACGATTGCGGCGTTCCTCAGGCACCACGGTGCCGTGCCGGGAATTCAGCTGGCGCACGCCGGACGGAAAGCCAGCCGTCGCCGTCCGTGGGAGCCGGAGGGCGCGGTCACGGACGCTGACGGAGGATGGGAGCCGGTGGCGCCGAGCGCCGTGCCGTTCGCACCGTCCTGGCGCGTGCCGGCCCCTCTCAGCCTCCCCGACATCGCGACCGTGCAGGAGGCATTCGTCGCGGCGGTGAAACGCGCGATGGCTGCCGGGTTCGAGTGGATCGAACTGCATGGTGCGCACGGCTACCTGTCGCACAACTTCTATTCGCCGCTCTCGAACACACGGGCGGATACGTACGGGGGCACATTCGACAATCGGATCCGATTCGTCGTTGAACAGGTGCGCGCGGTGCGGCGCGTGTGGCCGGACGATCGTCCCCTCGCCGTGCGGCTGTCTTCGACCGACTGGACGGAGGGCGGCTGGACGATCGAGGATACGGTCGCGCTCGCGCGCGTGCTGCACCACGAGGGCGCTGACCTCGTCGACTGCAGCTCGGGCGGCAACGTCGCCGGCGCGCGCATTCCGGTCGGCCCGGGGTATCAGGTGCCGTTTGCCGAGCGCGTCCGGCGCGAGGCGGGCATCATGTCAGCCGCGGTCGGGTTGATTACATCGCCGGCACAAGCGGACGAAATCATCCGCAGCGGCAGTGCGGACATGGTGATGCTGGCGCGGGAGGAACTGCGGGATCCGTACTGGCCGCTGCGTGCAGCGGCGGCCCTGCACCAGCCGCAGCAGGTGCCGGCTCAGTACCTGCGCGCGTGGGATGGCGCGGGCGTCGCGCCTTCGATGACATAGTTCAAGGTGTCGGACGAAGGTGCGGACGAAACGTGCGGCCACCGACTAGAGCTGGGAGGATACGAGCGATGCCGTTCTCACGAAAAGACGTCGAGCGCCTGGTGGCGCCGTTCCGTGTCACCAAGGGCCGCGGCTTCCGTCTCAAGGATTACAAACCCGGCTCCACGTTGGGCCTGAAGAACAAGGAGCAGGCTGCCGAGTGGCTCCGCAGAGGCGTGGACGCTCTCGCCGATCTGCAGGAGCGCCTCTACGCACAGGATCGCTGGGCGCTGCTGCTTGTCTTTCAGGCAATGGATGCCGCCGGAAAAGACGGCACCATCAAACACGTGATGTCTGGCGTGAATCCACAAGGCTGCCAGGTCTATTCATTCAAGGCGCCCTCGACCGAGGAACTCGACCACGACTTCCTCTGGCGCACGTCCCGCTGCCTGCCAGAGCGCGGGCGGATCGGCATCTTCAACCGCTCGTACTATGAAGAGACGCTCGTCGTCCGCGTGCATCCGGAACTGCTCGCCAAACAACATCTGCCGGAGTCTCTGGTCGGAAAACGCATCTGGAAGGACCGCTTCGAAGACATCAACAATTTCGAGCACTACCTGACGCGCAACGGCATCATCGTGCTCAAGTTCTTTCTGAACGTCGGGAAGGAGGAACAGCGCGAGCGCTTTCTTGCCCGCCTCGAGCTGCCGGAAAAGAACTGGAAGTTCTCACTGGCGGACGCGCACGAGCGGCAGCACTGGTCCGAGTATCAGGACGCGTACGACGATATGATCAAGAGTACCGCGACCTCGCACGCGCCATGGCACATCATCCCCGCCAACAACAAATGGTTCGCCCGTCTGGCCGTCGCCGCGACCATCGTCGGCCGGCTGCAGGAACTCAAGCTCGAATTTCCTGACGTCGATCCTGCGAAGCGCCGAGAGCTGGCGGCCGCGCGGACCGCGCTCGAGCAGGAAGGCAACGGCGGGAAGGGCAGGAAGAAGCGGACGCGCCCGGCGAAGTCGGAGAAGGATTCGTGACGTCGATTCACTAGCGGCAGAGGGAAGTCGCGTGTCGTTCTCCCGGTGGATCCTGTTCGCGGTGACCGAAGGCGTACTGTGCCTGACGCCAGGTCCGGCTGTGTTGTTCGTGGTGTCGCACGGTCTGGCCGGCGGCGGCGCGGCGTCGCTCTGGGCCAATGCGGGAATTCTCAGCGGCAATACGTTGTACTTCGTGCTCTCCGCCCTCGGACTCGGCGCGCTGCTCGCCGCTTCACACAATCTGTTCACGGCCGTCCAGTACGCGGGCGCTGCCTATCTCGTGTATCTGGGCATCGTCACGATTCGCGGCGCCGGGCTCGCGCTGAAACCCGCCGAGGAAGCCGGCGCACGACGTGGAACAGAAGTGATTGCGCGAGGCTTTGCGCTCCAGGCCGCCAACCCGAAGGCGCTGCTGTTCTTCACCGCGCTCCTGCCGCAATTCGTCGACCCACGCCAGGCGATCGCCTCGCAGATGCTCATTCTCGCGGTCACGTCGATCGTGATCGAGTTCATCGTGCTCGGCACGTACGGCTATCTGGCAGGACGCATCGCTCACCTCGCCCGATCGGATCGGTTCGTGCGCGGCACCAATCTCGTCAGTGGCGGACTGCTCGTGCTCGCCGGCGCCGGACTCGCGCTGGCGCGGCGGCAGCCGTGACCGCGCTCAAATGGCCATGACGACGTTGATTGTGTGGCTGGCGCTCGCGGTTGCCGACAAGGTGGTCCCCGTCGCCAGCGAACCGAGACATCACGTCGTGTATCAGAACGACTGGGTCCGCGTCATCGATGCGTTCTTCCCGGCCGGCGACACGACGCTCTATCACACGCACGATCGCGACAACGTGCCCATCTGCCTGGCCGGCGGCAGCATGACGACGCAGCCACTCGGCGGATCGTCACAGCCCGGCACGGCGCATGCGGGCTCCGTCGGCTTTGCTCGCGCGAGCTACACGCACCAGATCGTCAATGTCGGTCAGACCGACCTGCATTTTCTTGACGTGGAGATCCTGCGTCCGCCGGATCCCGACACGCCGCTCGGGCCAGAAACCGGGCTGGCGGATCATGCCGTCGAGTTCGAGAACGACAGAGTGCGAGTGTTCCGCGTGCGAAGCCAGGCAACTGGCGCCGCATCGGCGCACGCCCACCCGCACCGGGTCCTCGGCGTCGTCGTACCGGCAACAGAGGTGAGCCCGCAGAGTGCAGGGCGTGCGGCGCTGCCTCCGCCGCCGGGATCGCTCACGTGGTACGAGCCGCAACAACCTGTGCACACGGCGCCCGGCGTCGAGGTCATCGAGATCGAAATCAAGTAGGATCGATTGACGATTCGGCCCATGAACGAATGCAGGGTGACGAATGACGATTGAACCGTTGAGCGCCCGTGCCACCGGCCGCGACCGGTCAAGCGTTCTTCCGCGCTCCTTCGCTTTCCAGGATGTGATCATGCAATTGAATCGGACCTGTGCGGCCGGCCTGGCCATGTTGCTGTGTGCGGCACCTCCCGCCGTCGCGCAGACCAAGCGTGCGATTTCCCTCGACGATCAGGTCAAGGAACGGTTCGTGCGCGATCCGGAGCTCTCTCCAGACGGCAAATGGATTGCCTACGTCGTGACGACCGCCGATGTCGAGAAGGACAAGCGGAACTCCGATCTGTGGATGGTCAGCTGGGATGGCACGCAGCAGGTGCAGCTCACGTCCAGTCCCGAGAACGAGTCGTCGCCCAAATGGAGTCCCGATGGGCGGTATCTGGCCTTTCTCTCGTCCCGCGGCGACGAGGACGACAAGAAGAAGGGCGCGCAGGTCTGGCTGCTCAATCGGGCCGGCGGCGAGGCGCTCAAGCTGACCGACATCAAAGGCGGCGTCAGCGACTATGCGTGGTCCCCGGATGGCAAGAAGCTGGCGCTGGCCGTGGACGATTTCGATCCCAACGACGAACCAGAGAAGAAGGAAGGCTGGAAGCGCAAGACCGAACCGCCGATTGTCATCACACGGTACCACTTCAAGGAAGATGCGGGCGGCTACCTCGGGCCGCAGCGTACGCATCTGGGAGTGTTCGACGTCGACCAGAAGATCTTCGTCACGTTGACGACTGGCGCCTTCGACGAAGAGGAGCCGGCCTGGTCCCCGGACGGCACGCAGATCGCATTCGTCAGCAACCGCACTCCTGATCCGGATCGCTCGACCGACACCAACGTGTACGTGATGGAGGCGAAGGCGGGCGCGTCGCCCCGGCAGCTGACGACATGGAGCGGAACCGACGGCGGGCGTCCGACATGGAGCCCTGACGGAAAATTCATCGCGTACCTGCAGGGCGATGAGCAGCGTTACTACGCCTACAGCCAGGAGAAGCTGGCGGTCGTACCGTCGGCGGGCGGCGAGGCGCGCGTGCTCACGGCCGCACTCGATCGCAGCGTGCGCTCACCGGAATGGACACCGGACGGCAAGTCACTGCTCATGATTGTCGAGGATGATCGCACCGACTACGTGGGCAAGGTCGCCGTCGCCGGCGGCGCCGTCGTGCCGGTGACGACCGGCCGGCGCGTCGTCGCCGGATACACGCAGTCCGGTTCGTCGATCGCGGTCACGTCGACCACGTCGAAGGAGCCAGACGAAGTGTTTGCGGTCGAACAGAGCGGCCTCCGGCGCCTTACGCATCAGAACGATGCGTGGCTGAAGGACGTGCAGGTCGCGGGGAGCGAAGACGTCACGTTCACGGCCAAGGACGGCACCGTCGTCAACGGGCTCCTCTCGATCCCGGTGGGCTCCAGCGGGAAGAAGCTGCCGTTGATTCTCTACATCCACGGGGGGCCCGACGGCCAGGATGAGCACAGCTTCGAATTTGCGAGAGAGTTCTTCGCCGCAAACGGGTACGCCGTGCTGCAGGTGAACTATCGCGGCAGCTCCGGCCGCGGGTCGGCTTTCCAGAAGGCGATCTACGCGGACTGGGGCAACAAGGAAGTCGTGGACCTGCTCGCGGGCGTGGACTCGGTGATCGCCAGCGGCGTCGCCGATCCCGATCGCCTCGGCATCGGAGGCTGGAGCTACGGCGGCATCCTCACGAACTACACGATCGCCACCGACACGCGGTTCAAGGCGGCCGTCAGCGGCGCCAGCAGTTCACTGCAGACGACGATGTACGGCGTGGATCAGTACATCAAGCAGTACGACACTGAAATGGGGCAGCCGTGGAAGACTCCCGAGGTCTGGATGAAGGTCTCGTATCCCTTCTTCAAGGCGGACCGCATCAAGACACCGACGTTGTTCCTCTGCGGCGACAAGGACTTCAACGTGCCGATCGCGGGTGTCGAGCAGATGTACCAGGCGCTCCAGAGCCTGAAGATCGATAGTCAGCTCGTGATCTATCCGGGCCAGCACCACGGAATCGCGCTGCCCAGCTATCAGCGCGATCGCATGGAGCGTTTCGTCGCGTGGTGGGACAAGTATCTGAAGCCGGCGGCGAAGAGCACCATGAACTAGATGGTCGACGGTCGTCGGTCTACAGTCTTCGGCGCGTTCAGTTCTGAAGCGGTGCCGTAGACTGAAGACCGAAGACGGATCTACCGGCGTTTTTGTGTCGTCGCGGCCGGTAGCCCGGTTGGCGGTCCTACGATCGACTGATACACGAGCGCGCGGAACTTGTTCTGCAGGTCGAGTCCGCCGGCTGGCAGCAGCTGGGACATGAAGACGACGACCATCTTCTCTTTCGGGTCGACCCAGTAGCTCGTGTAGTACGCACCGCCCCATCCGAACTCGCCGACGCTGCCCGGCCGTCCGGCGGCACCGAGATTCTCGACGACTTCGAAGCCGAGGCCGAAGCCCGTCTTGCCTTCGTTGAAGAGGGTGCCGACGTTGTTCGATGTCGCCAACTCGATTGTCTTCGGGCTGAGCAGCCGCACACCGTCCAGCTCTCCGCCGTTCAGCAGCATCTGCAGAAACCGCGCGTAGTCCGTTGCCGTTGAGAGCAGTCCGGCGCCGCCGGCGAAACACTTGCGCGGACCGTCGACGTAATCGCCCTGTCCCAGTCCGGGATCCGGTGCGCGTTCGACCGCGCTCGCGCCATCCTTGAGTGAGTAGACCGTCGCGAGCCTCGCCCGCTTGTCGGTCGGCAGGTAGAACGAGGTGTCGGTCATCTTCAACGGCTCGAAGATGCGCGTACGGAAGAATTCGTCGAGCGGTACGCCCGATACCTTCTCCACGACGGCGCCCAGGATGTCGGTGTTGAAGCCGTAGATGAACTTCTCGCCGGGCTGCGCATCCATCGGCAGCTTGCCCATCCGCTCCACGAGCGTACCAATCGTTTCATTCTTGTCCGCGCAGTAGAACGTGTTCAGTCCAGCGGCCTTCCATTGCGCCGCTGCCGGACCTCCGCCATACGAGATGCCCGCCGTGTGCGTGAGCAGATCGCGCAGCGTGATCTCACGTTTCGCCGGGAGAATCCCGATCGGTGCATCGGCCGGGGCACCGGGCGCGGGAGCGACGGCGACCGTGCTGTTCTTGAACGACGGAATGAACTTCGACACCGGATCGCTCAGCAGCAGCTTGCCTTCCTCGAGCAGCATCAGGATGGCGACGCTGGTCACGGCCTTCGACTGCGACGCGATGCGGAAGATCGCGTCCTTCTGCATCGGCGTCTGCTTCTCTCGATCCAGCGATCCAAACGCCTGGAACTCCGCTACGTGGCCATTGCGCGCCACCAGCGTCACCACACCTGCGATTCGTCCCTGATCCGTGTACGCCTTCATGGTCTGGTGGAGCCGCTCGAGGCGCTCCGACGACAGCCCAACGGTTTCCGGCGGCGCAGGTGTGAGTGATTGCGCAAGGCACGGTGCTGCGATCGCCAGGACGCCGAGCGTGACGAGAACGGACGTGGCGAACAATCGACGGGCAGATCGGTGTCGGGCGGCGAAGAGGCTCTGCATCCTGGTTCCTCGAATGTGCCGGCCGTCCGGTGGACGTTCAGGTGGCCGGGGCGGCGCGGATTATAGTCGAGGGCGAGCGGTCTTCCCGTTCGAGTGTCTGTCTGAACTCGCTGCACGAACGCGCGCCAAAGCTTCACACGCGCGATCCTCCGGCGCCCGAATCGCTGGAATCCCGAACGTAACCGCGGAACGACGACGGCACCCGGCTTGCTCCGCCTTAGCACTTCGGCCCTCGAGCCGGGAAAGGCGCGTTGTGCGCGTAGAGCAGGCGGGAGACGGACTGGGATGGATGCGGACGCTGCTGGCGAACGTTTGTTTCGTCGGCAGCGAACGAGGATGGGTCCTCATTGATGCGGGCATTCGTGGCCATGCCCACCGCATCATGGAAGCTGCGCGGGTATTCGCCGGGACGAGGCGCCCGCCCCTGGCCATTCTGCTGACTCACGCGCATTTCGACCACGTCGGCAGCCTGCCCGCCTTGCTGCGCCAATGGGACGTGCCGGTGTTCGCCCACCCGCTCGAGATGCCATACCTGACCGGGAAATCCGCGTACCCGCCGCCCGATCCCATGGTGGGTGGGGGCGCCTTGTCGTGGGTGGCTCGCGCGTATCCCCGCCGACCGTTGGACCTCAAAGACCGCGTACAGCCCCTGCCGAGCGATGGAGAAGTGCCGGGACTTCCCGAGTGGCGATGGCTGGCGACACCGGGTCATTCGCCGGGGCACGTCTCGTTCCTGCGAATGCACGATCGCGCGCTCGTCGCCGGCGATGCGGTGATCACGACTCGGCAGGAATCACTCTCGGCCGTGATGCGACAGCGTGTCGAACTGCACGGCCCGCCCGCGTACTACACGCACAACTGGTATGCGGCGACGCAGTCGGTGCGGACGCTGGCGGACCAGCGGCCCACGCTGCTCGTGAGCGGGCACGGACGACCCATGGGCGGGCCAACGCTGGCGGGTGCGCTCAAGGATCTCGCCGACCGCTTCGAACGGGAAGAGGTGCCGCGCCGCGGACGCTACGTCAGGCAGCCGGTCCGCGCGAACGAGCACGGTGTCGTCTGGGTCCCACCAGATCCATTCCCTGCCGCGATGGCCCGTTCGGTGGCGCCGCTCGCTGCCGGTCTCGCGGCCGTCTTCGTCGCGCGCCGCGCGCGACGCAAGGTATGATCGTCGCTCCATCCCTGTCTGTACCGCGGAGATGACGCGATGACCCGTATGGTGGCTGCTGTCGTGCTCGCCGCGTCGATCCTGGCGTCCCCCACGGCGGCCCAGGTCGAGGACACGGCGGGCGCGCCGCGCATTCCGATGCCCGAGTTCAAGCAACTGATGGCGTCCGGCAAAGTGCTCTTTCCAGCACATTGGGATCCTAAGCTTAGAATTCCACGTGGACAAGTTGTCGCG
>JADMIO011367143.1_pt1 | contig 31078 bp, 28 predicted proteins | sample 8958161 | NCBI WGS metagenome assembly JADMIO01 (sample SAMN16585339, study PRJNA669376) | soil metagenome | isolation source: Crop rotation soil | place: USA: Cullars Rotation, Alabama | collected 2011 | reverse complement strand
AATGATGGTCCCAAGATGTTTTCCCTCCGCTGAGATGACCCACAATCCACCGGGACCAGACACATAAAGATTGCCCGTTTGATCGACTTTGACTCCGTCAAGACCGTCTTCACCAGTTGCACTCGTAAAGTCGAAAAAGAGTTTTCCATTCTTAAGCGTTCCATCAGGCTGAACTTCGTAGCGCATTATCACTTTGTGCTTGTCTCCGATTTCACTCGGGAGCTCATCTTCTTTGCGCAATGCCTGACCTGTTAGTGACCGCGGCCAGTTCCCGACGTACAGATATTTTTCATCCGGCGACAATGCAATTCCGTTTGGTCCAGTAAAGTCCTTGCTCACCAGTTGTAATTTGCCGTTGTAAATCGAGTAAACACCACTGAACGGAAGTTGCTTACGTGGATCATTGAAGAACTTTGGAAATCCAAACGGCGGATCGGTAAAGAAGAGTGTGCCATCGGATCGATAAACAAGATCATTCGGACTGTTCAGGCGCTTGCCCTGATAGCTGTCAGCGAGCACGGTTTGTGTCCCGTTGGCTTCGTCTCGCACGATTCGATGATTCCCGTGTTGATTGATCGTCAGACGTCCCTGCGAATCTACAGTCAGTCCATTTGAGCCAGGCTGACCGTACTCCGCGATGTCGGCGCCGGAATACCCGCTTGGTGTGCGAAAGACTTCTAGTTTTCCGTCTTGATTTCCATTAGGTATGTACTTGTAAATCGTGTTGGCGTTCGGATCACTAAAGAGCAAGTAACCGTCATCTTTATCAATCCAAATTGGCCCTTCGGTGAATTTGAATCCTTCGGCTAACTTAAAGACCTTTGGGTTAGGTCCGACGATCTGATCCATCGCGGGGTCATTGCGGACTACCTCGACATTCACTTCGCTCGGCGTCAGCGATACTGGGCCAGGTTCAGTCTTATAGAATGCGAGCCTTGCGTAACGGATGTAGATAAAATTGGTCGGCGGGTTTGAGAGTGGCCCATTGACGCCGAAAATTGCGAGCTGAATCTGTTGACCCGGTTTGACATTGCGGCCTACGACTAAATGATTCTCAGCATTCCACCCGGCAATTACGGAGCCGCCTGATTGGCCAAGCGCTCGCGAAAGTTCGCCATCAACCCAAACCTCAGCATAGTCATCCAGCGAAGTTTCAAAGACAGCCGTTGATCCGGTCGGATCGAAATCCCCTATGTGATCCGGAATCGTCAACTTGAGGCGATACCAGTTAAACCCTAGCCGCCCATTGCCGCGCCGCTGATCCAGAGTTGTGGGGCTAATAACTTCCCACTTTGAATCGTCGAAGTCTGCACCGCCTGCATGTGGTGTGTAGTCATATGTTTTGACCGGTGCGCCTGTCGGTTGTTTGTCTGGACCTGGCCCGCGGAAATCAGCTTCGACGATCTTCGTATCGCTGTAACGCCATTCGCCTTTGACTGCGTTGATTCCATCAACTGATCCGAAATCTATAGTCGCTTCTGGCTTTCCGATCGGAACGTCGGCCGAGGTCTTAGTTGGATTGAAGGCGCTGGAGAGACCCGAACAAACGCCAATCACGAGACCTGCAACTCTGAATAATGTCATGAATTTACGCGAATGATTGATTCTCATGGTTTACCTTCTGCGGCTTTGCCGCGGTCTTTGCGGAAAGCCTCTGGCTTTCCGTGAACTTCAACCTTTCGTTGCGGCTCTGCCGCGAGGCGGAGCCTCAAAATCTCAAACAAGCTTTACGCAAAGCCGGAGGCTTTCCGTAAGGAAAACGGCTAAGCCGACACTTGTCCGCTTCAATTACCGAACTTTAATCGTGTAGTACAAGAATTCGCCGCTAACCTCTTTGAACCAATGCGGCGTGTTATTGGGCACAATGATCACTTGGCCCCTCGATAACTGACGCGCAGTTCCACCTTCTATTCGGGAACCACGAATTTCGTTGGACGCAATTTCTTTTGTTTCCATCGCCGTGCCACCTGTCACGAAAGTGGCCTTACCCTGCATGACGTAAATGATGTCGGTATCGAGCGTGTGTATTTCAGCCAAACCGGGTTTGTCTCGCCGGCTTGTATGCACCATGTAATTGCGGTTTGTGCCATCCAGTAGTACTGCGCCATTAGAGAATGACGTGCTTACTTGTTCAGCGTCGAAGAAGAAAACTGGAGATGGTTTCGTCTGATTCATCTCACCTGACTTCATCTCACCGCTGAAGACGTTTGCGCCCGCCATTGCCAGTTCTTCATCCTGTTGTGCACTGGCAGCTCCGCTCACGCCAACTCCACCAACTATCTGCCCGTCGATCGTGATCGGAACGCCGCCCTGTAACGGAGTAAAATAGGCATCGGGAAGTGCAACCATGGCGGTGCGTCCATTCTTGATGATGTCTTCGAACGCCTTCGTTGGTCGCTTGAACAGCACTGCAGTCCGGGCCTTGCCAATAGAAATATTTGCACCCGCCGCGAACGTTCCGTCCATACGCTCCAGTGCCATCAAATTGCCGCCTTCATCAACGACTGCAATGACGCCACCAGGTGCGTTGTTTTTCCTTGCATAAGTGACAGCGCCGGCAATCACTCTTTTTGCGCCGTCAATAGTCAGTGTTTTCTTTTCGACGGTTTGCGAGTGTGCAAAAACAGCCGTGCTCAACAGAAGTAGAGTGGCAATCGTTATGTTTGATTTCATGTGTCTTTTCTCCAGCTAGTTCAGTCGTGTTGCGGCTTGCCGCACTCTTTGCGGAAAGCCTCTGACTTTCCGTCAACTCCCCCAATAACTGACGCTTTGCCTCGAGCGGCATAGCCGCCCATTCCTTACCAGCTAACCGGAAAGGCAGAGCCTTTCCACACGGAGTGCGGCAGAGCCGCCCCGAAACCGCTCACATACCCGCTTCGGACGTAATCGTGATGCGAAAGAACTCTTTGTTCTTTCCGGCCCACCGCTCATCGTTGACCCGGTGTACCGCGCCATGTTCATCCTCGCCCGTGTTCGGCCCCTTTTGACGTGGTCCCTGGTTTGGACCAATTCCGATCTCTTCATCTTTTTCGGTGCCGGCGTCCCACAGTAAGAACTGATCTGTGATGTCACCACCAAGCGGCTTACCTTTGGCGTCAAACAGTGCAATCCCATTTGCTCCAGGCGCGTAGAACCAATCATTCGACTGTCCAAACATCTGCGTCATGAAAAGCTTCATTCCCGGTGCCGCGGTAACGGTAAACTCGTAGGAACCACCTGGACGGATTGGGCCCGCACCCATTGCTCCAACAGGTGTATTGAAGACGCCATGCAGCATCGAACTGTGGTGCATAGCTACTAGCGACGCGACTAAGCCCGAGGGGTCTCCATCCTCTGCCTGCATCTCGAGACCGTTTTTGCGTGCAGGTTTTCCTTCGGTGAAAAGCGGCGCACTCTTGTCGCTCAAAACGAACATACCGGGTGATAACGCGAACGGAAATTTCTCGCCGTTCGAAGCGATCATTCCTTCAGGGTTGGAAATGTTTTCAACGCGAACTGTGAATTTCGTTGGTTCGGTTTTCCGCGTTGCAGTTGCGACTCTGAACTGTGTCAGGTAACAAACAGTCAGCAGCGCCAGACCAATTGCAAACTCTCGACATCTCATGATTTCGATTCTCCTCTATCGTTTAGTTCGAAGTTGCATCGAAAGATGCAACGCTGGTTGTTGTGGTGATGAAGCTTTGCGCAGGCGATTGCGCCCCCGCTGTTTAGTCGCCGGTAAACCTCGCCGGCCAGTAACATTCCTAAGGGCGGCGCGACAAAATAGATCCAGAGCGACATCCAAATCTGTGCACCAACCGCAGAACTTAAGGTCCGTGCAGGGTTCATACTCATGCCTGAGATTGGTGATTCAATTGTTATGTATGTGGCGACGAGAGCACCCGCGAATATTCCTGTCCACCGTGCTAATCGTTTCGTATTGGAGACGGTGAGAACTACCGACATCAGAATGAAAGAAATAATGATCTCGGCTAACAACGCTACGATTGGGCCATTCGAACCAGGCAGTGTTACGGCATAATTGACTGACTGGTGAGCCAACAATTTGTGAAACGTGAGCGATGCGAGCATCACACCGGCGATACCGCCGGCGAATTGAAACAGTGTGTAGAAGGCTGCATCGCTCAAATCTATTTTTCCGAGTCGAAAGAATGTCCAGGTTACTGAGGGATTGAAGTGCGCTCCAGATCTCTGGCCCAGGGGTGAAAAGATGATCGCAATTGCCATACAGCCCATCGCCGTTCCCATCAGCAGTCGCCGCAACACACCATCGTGAATTTTTTGAGCCACGGGCGATGACGGGTGAAACAACAGCACAGTGAAGGCACATGCGGAGAACATGAACAGACCGAGTTCAGCCGCTTCCATTAGATATTCGGGCCAATGTTTTTTGAATGCTTCGGCCATCCGAATGGGCCATTGAATCGAACGCTCCGGTGTTCCGATCGCCATCAACATAGCGGGCGTGTTGATTCGCTGACGCAAAATGTCGAATGCACTGATGCTGTTTTGATTTGCTAGATCCATATGCATATCACTCGAAACTGGTTACTGCCAGGTAGTCGCTGTTTGTTGTAATTCCTTACAGCGGTTGTGAGGTTTGAATGGGTTAACGAATGGTACTTCTGTTCGGACGGCGCGAAACGAGACCCAAATAACACCAACTAGCAGTGCAATCTGCGAAAGAAATTAGCAGCTGGTGTGTCTTTGTTTCGTAAAGATTGACTTGCTGATGCGTTGGCGGGCGTCCGTATCAAGGGAGGAGGGGCCGCTTAAGTGGTTCGGAGTCTCTCCGCGAAGTAACTGCCTGATCAATCTGATCTGTTTCAAATAACGTTTGCACCATGCACAAACCAACAGATGTAATCTAAGCCGCAACCACTCCCCAAGCGCGAGCGAGCGTTCCATCGATTCGGACATCAGTGGGACCATGTTCTCGCACGGTTGAAGCGATCGCAGAAGCCATCGTCTGAATACTTTTCTGATCGTTACAGCTTTCAACTTTCCCTTTCAATGGATCACGATAACTGAATTTAAGCCGCCATAGTTGTTCGGTGCTTTCATCCCGTTGCTCGGATCTTCAAGCCAGCGTTGCCCGTTGATTATGAACTTGTATTCGAAACGCCCGGCTCCTGGGACGACGATCTCTGTCGCCCAAAGTCCGGAATCATTTCGTTTGAGCGGTGTCGCAACCTGACTCCATCCGTTAAAGTCGCCTGCAACTGAAACGCTCTGCGCGCTATCGTCATGAAAAACAAACATCAGTCGGCCATTTTCGACTCGCGGTGGTTTGCATCCCACGATGTTCAACGTGTGAATTTCAGTTCTTGCGAGTTCCACCGCACGCCTGGCATTTGCGACTCCATAGCCCTGTCTAATTACCGGCTCCGTGACAATACGATCGGCAGTCGAAACCAAAATATTCTTGATTGCGCCGGGCGTTAAGGTTGGATTCGCCTGGATCATTTGGGCTACAACCGACGCAACAATCGGCGCCGCGAAAGATGTTCCGTCAACGTGTTGGTAATGTGCGGCTACGATCTTTTCTTGTTGCAACTCTGCATCCACATACGCTCGGATTCGTTTCGCATCTTTGTTTGCAATTGAATCCGGAAGCACTGCCGGATCCTTCAATTCACTCACGAGAGCGGGAAGTTGATAATCGACAGCGGCAACGAGGCGCGATAAAGCCTCAGCTCGTTCATACAATTTGGTACCCGGCAGAATAGGCGCAGCGACCCACATTGCCGGTGCAACAATCTCAGGTTTGACTGTCCCATCCGCTGTCACACCAAAATTTGACTGATACAAACCGAATGCATTTCCGTTCAACTGATTGTGATCGGTGTAGCCGCCCACCGTAATTACTGAGGGCGAGTTTGCTGGCGGAATAGAGTGGCGGCCCTCGGCTCCGGCGTTTCCGGCTGCGGCGACAACGACGATTCCATGACTGATTGCCTGCTCAGCAGCCTGATCCACAATGCTCCTTGAACAAGGAACATCCTCGTCTCCTCCAAGCGATATATTGAGTACGCGGATGTTGTAACGCTCACGATTTGCGATTACCCATTGAATGCCTTTGGCGATGTTCTCTTCAGTTATGCGACCGCGCTCACTTACCTTTACCAACACGAGTTCCGCTTCGTGCGCCAACCCGCGATACACCCCGTTACTGAGCTGTCCATTACCGGCGGCGGCAACCGATGTCTGTGTTCCATGCCATTGCCATGATTCGACTGCGCCGGTAGAAAGCGATCCAAGACCCTGTTCGACCAGATCTTCATAAGCGACGACACGATTCAAAGGTGTCACGAGATCCGGATGTGGATAGAACCCCGAATCGAGAAATGCCATCGTGACGCCCTTGCCCGTGTATTCTGCATTTGCATTGAGCCTGACCGGCGTAGGTATTACGGCAAACCGATTGGGTGCGTGCTGATGATCGTGGTTTTGGTCGGTCACTCCTCTATTCCATAAGAACGGTCATCGTGGCCCGCAGAGCCGAGCCCCACAGCTCAATGCAGGCCACAGAAAACCGCTCCCCTTACCTCAGTTGTCGAAAGTAATAGAGCGAACCTTACACGTTGTTTAGTTTTGGTTGGTGAGGTTGCGTCGAATCCGTTCCCGTGCCTCGTTCGAAAGACCGCCTGACACATACTCTGGCGGTTCATCGGCTCTGGCACGGGCCGTTTCGCGAATAAGGTGCAGATGTTCCATGTACCACTGACACCACGCGCAGATCCATAGATGAAGCTTGAGGTTGATTTGTTCTCGCATTGTCAACGGTCGTTCCATTGATTGTGAGATCTTTTCGACAGTTTGCTGACACGTAGGTAAGGTTCGAAGGAGCCAGTATCGAATTGAGTGCTTTAGTTTGTCGTAGAGTTTCAATGCCATCTCACTCTTCACGTCGAAACCAGTTTAGCTCAAGACAATTGCGCAAATGGAGCCGAGCGCGGTGCAGCATAACCCAAAGATTATTTACTTTAATGCTTAAGATGTCGCATATCTCCTCGCTTTTCAGGCCGTCGACTTCACGCAGCGTAAAAGCGCTGGCGGTACGTTCGGGCAATGGCGAGAGGCAGTCGTCAAATACTTTCCAGAAGTCGTTGCGCTCGATCAACTCGGCTGGTGTTGCGTGCCACTCATTTGGCGCGTAATCGTTATTCCAATGACCTTGCCAGGGTTCTGGTCTCTCAAAGAATTCGCGATGCTCCGGGCCTTCGTCCGATTCTTCTCCGAGTGGAGCCTCACGAACAGTGCGACGAAAATGGTCGACAATCTTGTGCTTTAAGATCCCGACAAGCCAGGTGCGCTCCGAAGCGCGTCCTTCGAATTCCTTGTAGGCCTTGAGCGCTGCGAGAAAGGTCTCTTGCACTGCGTCTTCGGCGGCGGTATTGTCGCGCAATCGAAAAACCGCGTACTTGAAAAGGTAATCGCCGTGATCGTCCAGCCAACGATCAGCAGCGGGGGATTCATCGGGGAACTTACCCTGTGACGCGTTCATACCAATGTAAATTTATTGGCCCAGTAGAGTAGTGTCGACACAGTAGCAAAATCACCAGGCGATCTTCTAGGATTTGACGGCAACGACCACAAAAATCTGTCGAGATTGTGGCAACCTGCTTGATCATACTGCGCGGGGCTGTCCGCGGTGCGCGCGAAACATTGAAGCCGAGAACATGATCGAGCGATTCATCTGGCTACGTTTTGTGCCATCCGTATTCGTACTGGCTCTAGTGGTCGTCGCTTTCATCTATTTTCTGCGGTGAAACAAAAGCCAAACGCAGCACTCGTAACTTCATTTCAGTGCTCCTTTATTTCTCAGTTTCGGTTCAATCAAAGATGCCGGTTCAACGCGCCACACCTCTTTATGGATACGTGACGTGCCCATTTACTCTATTTGTCGCGCCGAATTGAGAAAACTTACAACGGCACTTCCACATCGCTCCGACACATCCGACATTCAGGTGTTAAGCAAATGGGGAGTCTGACTAGGTAGCAGCCGGTTGGGAGTGAAGCGGCAGTCGAAGGATTTCACTCCGCATATCAACGAGACCGATCACTTTTCTGGGTGCTTGTCACGTTCCACTGCTTGGCTTGGTCAACGCAGCATCACCAAATGCCGCGAGCATGCAGTGCAAACATCTTGAAGCTGCATGCGATTTAGCGCTCCCAAGGTCTTTGACTCAATACGCCGAAGTTGTTGATTCTACTCAGAGGTTTTCCCTGGCCTTCAAGATCTCAGCTTGCCACGTCTCACGCGATGGTGTGATTGGCCAGTCCTATTATATGGACACTCAAAACCTCTATATCGATCAAGGCTCGAACTTCTTAGGTCTCAAGCGCCTACGTATGCTGGTATACAGCCTTACGCAAAGGTCACCGGGAGAGACGCTGAGATTAAACCGCGCTAGAGTTCATAGTTCCCTGCCGCTTCAGGCTGATAAAGAATCTTGTCGATCTTTAGTTTACGTACACCCGACGGTACTGGCCACTCTATCGTATCACCGGATTTGTAGCCGAGTATCGCAGTACCAATGGGAGCAAGAACCGAGATCTTGCCCTGGCTGAAGTCGGCCTCACTGGGAAAGACCAATGAATAGGTGTTTGCTTCGCCACTCACAAGATCTTTCAGACGCACCGTTGAGCGCATCGTGATTACTTTCTTCGATATGTCCTTAGCGTCAACTATCTCGGCCCGATCCAATTCGGCTTCTAACTTTTTCAGGTTCTCACGATCCATTCGATTCCCCTCACGGGTCTTTTCAATCAGTGCGCTAAGACGTTCATAGTCGGACTTTGTTATATGAATGGTCGTTTGCTTTAACAATTGTTTTGTCATTTTGCTACTCCAATTTTTTGCTTATGACCGCTGGCCACTTAGGCAGCAGGCCTGAAAGATCGTAAATTGTGACTGCTCGTTTCGGGCATTGGCGACAAATTCTTATTCTCTGCGGAGTATCGCACCACCTTGACAGAACAGTGCGCTCCGTTCGCAACACCGGCGGCAGCATGTCTCGTCAGTAAGCGCTTCCATCCGCGTCGAGGTTGGGTCGCGATAACTATGAGATCGGCTTGCCAGTCGTTTGCTCGCTGCAGGATTTGTCGAACTCTTGTACCTGCTATCACCTCTCCGGTGACCTCAAAGTTCGCCTTACTCAATATGCTCACGGCTTTACCGATTGCGCGGTGCGCATGTTCAGATTGTCTTCCTCGCGAAAATCCGATCTCCTCGAGTGAGTAACTAATAGAATTGATTATGCTCACCACCTTAACTTCAATTCCCTCTGGGTGAGGCATCTCGGCAACCTCCCGAGATGCAGCTAATGCGGCATCGGATCCATCCGTCGCGAGTAATATTCTCATGTTGCGATTCGTTTCAAGTGAATGTCTTCCTTTTGGCTCACGCACGATCTCGACAGAACAGGGAGCAGAATCAACGAGTGACTTTGCTACGCTGCCAAGCAACCAGTTTCGGACCTCCACTCGGTTGTGCGCCCGAACCAGTATCAAATCGGACGACCACTGCTTCGCTGCGAAAGAAATCAGAAATGCCGGATCCCCACGCATCACTGTTACCTGTGCCGGTATTCGGAGTGCACGAAGACGTGCGGTTACCAACGCAGTAAGTTGTTCGCCTCGTCTTCGCATCTCGTGATGTACAGCCGAAACTCCATACCCCTTCGAACGCCAGGTTTCGAAGGGCACAGTTTCGTCCTCCACCACCGAGAGTATGTGAGCCTCAGTACCCTCAGGCCACGAACGCGTTTCCATATGGTCCAAAAGAATATCCGAAGTTGTAATTGTATCTACTGCAAGTAATAGTCTCATGATGTTTCTCTTCCTAAATGAATTGCTTCCGTTGTTCATCGATCAGTGTGTTCCTCTGGATGATAAAAAGCGCCAACCATAGTCCACTCGTTCAAATTAGATCGCCGACGAGCGCCACAGGCAGTACAGGTCCTGTAGGTTTCACTTCCCCTGGTAAATGGGAGGCTAAGATTTCGATGGCAACATCCAAGTACTCGAATCGCTACTGGTTAGCCTTCTACAGTGCCTAATCTATTGGTGAGGCAATCATGGAAGTAGCGTATTAACACCTAAGATTTGGCGTATTTACACCTGAGGATCACCGCCAGGTTTTGTGGTTGATAGAAGAAGACTTGCCACCGACGTAGCAATACCCCCTCATCGCAGTCAAATCTTCATCACGTATGAGATCAGTATTTCTCCGTCCCTAGCTCACGACATGTGAGCCAGAAACTAATGACTCGCTGCACTCTCAAAGGATGGTTCTTGAGTCGAAGCACGTGTTAACACCTTAGTGTTACAGGTGGTAATACGGACGTCTTGGTGGATCGATCTTTGGCAAAGTATCGCTGAGGAGGACAGGTAAGTTGACTACGATTACCAAAGCGGAAACTACCCACGTTGAACCGGGCTGGCGATGGGGCGCGGGCGGCCGAGTCTTGACATTCAACATGATGCTCGAGGTACCGGAGTCTCCGAGGATAGCGGAGTTAGTGAGCCGTTCAAAAGTTTTGTTTGAGGAGACACCGTACCTCGTGAACCATACAGAGATTATTGGCACATCTCCCAAAACGATTCGGATTGCTCTTAGCAGAATCTAAACTATGCGGAAGGGGATGTTGATTCGATTGGTGTGCTGCAACCATTTGCTGCGCTATATGTCTTGATATTAGCCAGTGCTTCGCCGTGGTTGGCAAAAGAGTCGGAACGTATCCAGGAGTTTGCGACGAAGCTAGTTAGCTGGCGTCCGAAGGGGGAGAAGCACTCTGATGAGGAATCTGAAGAAGTGCTGAAGGACTTAGAGGTTCAATAAACCAATGGTGGCACAAGCCCGTCAACGGTTGTCGGACGATCACAACGCGGTCGGTGAGCTGCTGAAGGAATTGATGGCGGCGTTATATGCCCATGATCTGCGAACAAGTTATTTCGAGCTGGACCTGTTCTGGGCGCGGCTGGCCGTTCACATCCGGGCGGAACATCTACACCTGTTTCCTGCAGTGATGTCCGCTTTAGAAAAAGGAAACGCGCAAGAGTTGAACGAAGCGCGAGCCATAATTGAAAATTTACGGTCCGACCATGATTTCTTCATGCATGAACTCGCGCGAGCAATCGCCATTCTTCGTGAACTTAAGAAAACAACAAGAACCCCAATTGACCAGGATCTGGGTGTTGTGCGAGGTGCCGTTGGAGAGGTTGAAAGACGCCTGTCTAATCATAATTTGATTGAAGAGGCTCAGATCTATCTTTGGTCGAGTACACTATTGACGGAACCCGAACAATTCAAATTACTCGCAGAAATACGACATGAGCTCGACAATCGCCCACCACGATTCTCGGAAAAGGCTTGGACATTCAACTACTAAACCCGCCGGTATAACTCACTCCACAATAGATTGTTAACAAGCTCGATCTGACTTGTTCATGCCACTTTTCTCTTCTTTGACTCGCACGCGCTCGTTGCAAAAGCTCGTGGCTTGCCGGTGCGTTCGATCACACTCTTCGCGCTCGGGGGCGTCGCGCAGATGGAGCGAGAGGCCGGCGACGCAAAGACCGAATTCTGGATGGGCATCATCGGACCGATAACGAGTTTTGTGATCGGTGTCATCTCACTGCTACTTGCGCTCTTACTCGGATGGACGCCGCCAGAATCTGCGGTAACTCCAATGGCAGCGATGTTGATGTGGCTCGGTGTCTTAAACCTCGGACTCGCCTTTTTCAATATGGTGCCAGGGTTTCCTCTCGACGGAGGTCGTGTACTTCGCGGTCTGATTTGGTGGATAACTGGTAATGCGAAACGTGCGACCACGATCGCTGCGCGTACTGGTCAAGTCGTAGCGTTCCTTATGATTATGTACGGTGTCATTGATGGCTAGTCAGGATCTGAACCAGTTGCCTGTAGTAGTTAATGGTGGACTCGCCGGAGTGATTTCCCGCGCTCACGTACTGCAATTGATTCAGACGAGAGCTCAGCTACAGTTGTGAATGCTCTGGAACCTCCGGTGCCGTTGAAGGCAGTCATCAATTTGCTTGTGATGCAAAGGGTGCCAGCATCACATTGGCTAATGTTCACTTCAGCGTTTTCAATCAGAACGGCGTCGTTCTCGCACATGAAGCGCCAGCTCCACTCTGTTGTTAAGATTCTTTTTGTCGAGAATGCGGCTGATATGACCTTCGATGGTTCTTAGGCTAAGCTCTAATTCGGCAGCAATCTCTTTGTTTGATAATCCGCGTGCGACGGCTTCCGCGACCCGCCATTCTGCATCCGTCAGATCCTCATCACGTATAAGATCTGAATCAGTAGTTTCTTGCTCACCAAACATTCGTGCCAGGTCAGAATGAGTGCGGTGTACTCGTTCCAGGATACTCTTGACAATGGCCAGCAACTCTTCGGGTTCGAACGGCTTCGTGATGTAAGCGTCCACACCTGTTTTGAATCCTGCGATTCGATCAGAAGTCTCGTCTTTCGCCGTGAGAAAAACCATGGGAACTAACCGAGTGCGCGGCGCGGCGCGAAGATTACGAACCAACGCATAGCCATCCATACCGGGCATGCGAATGTCACTAATAATCAGGTCAGGTAGCGCTTCGGCAACGCGAACCATCGCTTCAGATCCTCTACGGGCGGTCTGTACATCGTAACCTTCAGCGCGTAACGTTTCGGATACCGCAAGAAGTAGACCCGGATCGTCGTCAACGACCAATAACTGCTTTGCCATTTCGAGATTCCTCAATGTGCCGTTCGATGCAACCACCCTCAGTCCATGCCGCTTGGAAGTATAACAAACGCGATCTGTCACAAATAGGAGATAACTCCTGACGCTCACAGGTGATAACACCCTCGCTGACGATCGATCTAACGAATAGGATCAGCTCTAAAGGAGAACTTCTGATAATGCACGAGACACTAAATCGTAAGTGTTAAGGATCAGTCAGACACTTAGTCAGGAGCTCATATGGAAAGAGAACGAATACAAGAAACGACATTATTAGATAACGGTCTTTATGAAACCATCGCAGATGAAAGTGTTGAAACAAGCGAAGTCGCGCGGCTTACAAAGGAATTGAAGGAGGAGCGTGAACGAAGTCTTCGACTCTTGGCTGAATTTAATAACTATCGTCGCCGCACGAAACAAGAATTTGCGCTGGCCGAACTGAAAGGCCAACAAGCACTGTTTCTTGCAATTCTAGAAGTAATGGACGATTTCGACCGAGCGTTGTTGCACATGGGCGCAGCGTCAGATCCTGTAGCCATGGGCTTTCGTCTGATCCATGAAAGACTTCTAGCACTTTTTGAGGCAAGTGGCATCAAGCGTTTTGATAGTGAAGGCAAACCGTTTGACCCAACAATCCATGAGGCCGTCAGCGTGATTGATTCCGATGAGAGAGAATCTGGAACGGTCTATGCTGAAGAAAGGCCTGGCTATTTCCTGAACGGCGAACTACTACGCCCGGCACGCGTTGCAGTGCTGAAGTAGAGGACTTTTTTTGGCAGAGGATAAGAAATGAAACCGAACAACCAAGCAATAAAACTTCCTGAACGAACTGGTGACGATCGTAAGGTTTACCGAGTGCTACGCGAGTGGGGCTATAGTGAGAATGTCATCCAACGCCTTCTCGCCGAACAGTTGGCGTTGGACCACAATTCGCAAAAGGCGGAAAAAGATTTATTTCATCCAATAATATCGATGGCTGACGTTGCGTCAAATCCGTCGTTTGATTTCTTATAGAAACCATCCGGCAGATGTTAAGTAGGACCGAACCTCACACGGTCCGAGAACTTCAACGTGTCTTCGGTTCGATAACAGCAGGGATACTACCACTGAAGATCCACGCTACGGCTACAGAATCATCTTGAAGGTGCGAAGCCGCACGTCGGCAAAAAGGGAAAGAGAACCAGCAACGACGCTGGTCGTCACGCGGATCATCCTTTTTCTTCAACTCAAGTTACAGGAGTTCGCATTGATTTCGTCAGCGTCTTCTTGAATAGCAGCTTTCTGCATCTCCGGATCTCTGACTTCCAAATTCGAAAACGCTACCACCAACATTAGTCCGCAGATCGCCAGGGTCGAAAGCACATAAAGGGCAGCTGCTTGTTCTGTATACAGCAACGCACTCATTGCAGCCGCCATGAATAGCCAAAAAAATTTGCTGCGACGCCGTCTCTGCATTTTTAATTTGTTTTGCCTCATCGATTAACCAAGCCTTTCCTTTGTTATTGATGGCGCACTTTTGACCAACATACTTCTTAGCATCCATGCGGCTCTCTCATGGGCCATCACGCGCTGTGTCAACAAGTCTTCTGTTGGTGCGTCAACCGCCGCGCGCGCAACCGAAAGTGCCCAGCGGGCCGTACGAGCAGCCGTTTTATGATCACGTAGCAGCTCAGCAAAATCCTTTTGAACGTGCGCGCGGACGAAAATCAGATCCGAAGACCACTTCCGTGCAAAAACGGAATAAGATGTCGCGCGTCGCCTCGCGCCACAACCACTTCGGGACGAATCGCGATTTCTTCCAAGCGCTTCGCGATCGGAGTTATTTGTTTGCCGCGCGTTTCCATTTCCCGTTGCACAGCAACCTTACCGCCGCCTTGCTCACGCCACACTTCTTCGGGAACGTCAATATCTGCTACGACTGAAAGCACGTGCGCCGTTGTGCCCTCAGGCCACGGGCGAATTCCTACCGCGTTAACTAACACCTCGGCCGAAGCTGCCGAGTCCTCCGCAATTAATGGCTTCATATTTCAAAACTGTTCACTACGATTTAGTTTAAAGGTGGATATCCCTTCGCAACAGAGAGGTAACTCTTGATGCGGTCAAGTATTTACACGTGGTGAACGGACGCAATTCTAGACTTATTGAGTTTTAATTACGTGGCTGGCTTCGGCGCCACTGCGAGGGCACTCAATCGGAACCGGGGGTGGACAGCATAATCCGTATTTGTCTTTGTTTTCTCCGTTGTCATGTCAAACACCCGTTCCTCCAGGTGAGTTGGTAAGTGTTCGCGGAGTAACAGAATTATCACTTCATCACCTGCGATGATAATCGACTGTGAGAAATTATCACCCCCACGGTCTCACCGTACGATGGTCTAAGTTGTTGATTCGCTCAGATCGCCGCAAACCTTACACTCCAGATTTGATATCGAAAAGGTTCCAATCTCGGCAAATCTCCATTAGATCAAGAACCATTTGTTTCTGACACGCGCTGTAAGTTATTGAATAGTGAGGAGGATTTTGGTAGCGGGGGGCGGGATCGAACCGCCGACCTTGGGGTTATGAATCCCACGCTCTAACCATCTGAGCTACCCCGCCATGCTTTGGAATCAATAACTTACAGAAGCCGCATTTTGCAAATTCGCTGTTTGCCATAATTCTGCCACAGTCGAAGGAAAACTCGTAACTCGCTCTGTGGAATTGTGGCAAAGCAACTCAACTGCTTTACGTCTCATGTTAATCGTTGAGTGTGTGTAATCATCCGTTACGTCAACTGGAGTGTGACCCATGAGATCACGTCGTACTGTCTTACTCACGCCGAGATCCTCCAGCTTGGTATTAAACCAATGACGCAACGTGTGAAACGTGACACCCTCTGAATCATAGAGGCCATACTTAATTCCGGCAGCTTCACAGGCACTCGCAAAGCCCTTCTTAACTTCTTTGAGAATGCCTCCAGTTCTACTGCTGGGGAAAACGTATTGCCCTATTGTGACGTCGTTTAGTTGGTACTCAATGACGGCCTTAGCTTTAGTTGAGTCATCAAACCGCTTACCACCGAAGTGTTCATAGAGCATCCTACAACGAAAGACATCATGTCTATATGACCGCTTTGTCTCCTCCGAGTTCTTAAGAAAGACTTCTTTCACAAACTTCTCGAAGCGATCAAGATCAGCCGGTCTGTTTCGCGTGGTCTTCCTGATCTTTACTCGCTCTTCATTCTCTTGAGCTTTGGCGTCCGTCTTCGTTTTGGCGTCTGGTAGTACTCCGTAGTACATCTGACCATTGACCATAAACTGATAGGACCAATGCTCACCGCGTTTTCTAACTGTCATATTTGCTCCTGTTCCGAGTTGCGGTCAGATCGGAGCGTGCGGCAGCATAGCATACTTACGCGGCTTTCTTTTGTTTGCGGGATTGTTTTGCTTCCCGGGTCCAAGTAAGAAGCTCTTCACGATTGAAGACAACCAGGCCATCAAGATCGCGAAAAGGAATGGGGTTAACTGTGGAATCTTCCCGAGCTTTGCCGATGAGGTTGTCCACATGCCCCCGACTACACGAGAGTAGAGTGACTCCTACTAATGTTAGCCCACGTCAAATGTGTTTTCACCCTGGGCTAATTGCGGACCACTAACCTGTCAATAGTGCTCTACCCTTGGGTAACTGTTTTCAAATCAATAAGCACTGAATTTACCAAGAGAATTTCGCACTGCATTCACTTCATCCACTGCTTCAGCTCGCTTCATCATTGGAGGAGTTGTATGATTTGCCAAGTGACTTCTCTCCGGCCGATTCGTCATTACGATTCAGTCGCTAACTCATGCCTGACGAACCACAACAAGAAGATTTTGTAGAGAGCACAGATGATTCAATCGATAACGAGATCGAGCTAAGAGCATTTGTCCAGCGCCGCGCAAAATCACTTTTGAGAAAGAAGAATTTGCCTTCCAACCTGGCTGAAGACATTGGCCAGCAAGCCTTACTCAAATTCCACGAAATCGGCAGCCAAAAACGGCGTCGAATTCAGAATCATAAAGCAAACCATCCGCCGCGGTCTTTCGGTAAGAACATCATCGTCATCCGAAGCTCATGATGCTCGCTAACCGGTTAACTGGCTGTTGAGTGCACAAAGCTCATTCATGAGGTTGTTATACCCGCATAGTTATTGGCCGTTGCTTTAAAACCACCACACTCGCTCTGACTGAACTTATAGGAGCTGGACTGGAAAGACAGGTCAGTTTTTTTGGAACCTGTCAGGCAAATACCTGATGCGGAAAAGCTTTAGAGGGAGTCCGGGTGATCATTAAACTCATATAGTAGGGATCCTTGACCGTTGAGACCGGGTGATTTAGGGCTTTCGGATGACAATGGGTGTATCGTCGTCTACTGGTTCCTCACCATCCTCAACCTCACTTTGTTTGGCAGATTGTTTGCCGCGCACTGCAACCTTCTTAAGAGAGGAGCGAACCTCGAAATAACCAGTTCGCACCTGGGCTACGTCACAGGCAGTCGGAGCATCCATTTCATTGGGCACATTTATTGTCTTGAACTTATTCATCACCGTGCTCTTTGGTTTACAGCTATAACAATCAAGTAATCCGAGGTTGTGCCCTAATTCATGAGCAATCGCGTTAGTCAGCGCCTCTTTGTTCGTAACCTTCGGATCTACGACAATATGGGCCCAGCTCATGATCCGATCGTGATGAGCACTATAAGTCTTCAATTCCGTAGCGTGACGTTTCACGTTGTCGTACACCTCTCCTCGCAAGATCGTTAGACAGTTTTCGCAATACAACGGTGCCGAGGTTGGACCAACATATTCGAACCTGACTCCTGAACCCGTCTGCTCCATAACTGCATTCCAGTTCTGTATCGGCTTCAGGAGAAATGCCAGGTCACTGTCCCGAAAATCCGCACTCAGAATATAAACCTTGATCCTGCTTTGGGGGGCCCACGACCAAAAGCCATAAGGCGGTGCATCTTTGCCTACTTTGCACTGACCGAAGACTTGTTGCGCGTAAGCGGTAGTCAATATCAGCAACAGAATAGTGAAACGTGCGATCAATTGTTTCATAAGCAGTGGCCAAAACACCGACGTGTCTCGTGACACAACGAAAGATTGGGGCGATAAGAACTTCCGCGCATCACGAGATCCGGTCGGATTGCGCCGAGAAAACAACTTCCGGACACAAGTCATCAATACGGCGATCATTATTCATGGCGAGTAGTCGCATGAGTCCCCAGGTTTCCTTCCACCGACCGATGGAACCGATAAATCTCTTTCACGACCTCAACATCACAAGTTGAAGGTGCAACCAGACCATTGGCCTCATTTATCCCTGGAAAGCCGTTCATGATGGTTGTCTTTTTTTTGCACTTGGTGCAGTCCGGCAAACCAAGGCTATGCCCCAGTTCGTGGACCATGAATCCCTGTAACGCCTGCGGATCAGTAGTAGCAAAATCAATGTCTATCCAGGCTGAGACCAGCAGCCCGTCTTTATCCCGTTGTAGTGGACGGAAGAAGGCGTAGTGATGGCGATCATGCTTATAGACTTCCCGACGAGTAACCGTGAGACACCGATCGCAAACTTGTATGCCATTGGATTCACCAGCGTAGAAGAACGTCACGCCGCTGCCGCTCTGTGTTGCGGCAGCGTTCCAGCTTTTCATCGCCTCAAGCAAAGTCTGTCGCTGCTCATCGGTGAATAGGTTGCGAGAGAAATAAACTGTAACTTCTGCCCCCGCAGGCCAGTAATAGGTATTTGTCCCAGGTGCATTAAAATCTTTGTAGCATGAATCAATCCGCTTTTGACCGACGACGCCAAAGGCAAAACAAAGTACGAGCATAGCTGCAGCGAGATTTTTCATTTCAGCGACCTTGATTTGTTAGGAAACTCTCGATTAGTTGGCGGGGCCTATTTCGGTAATCTTCAATTTGCTACCGAACAGTTTGTAGTCGTAGTACCGAACGCGAATTCGATAATTAACATCACGTTCGCGGAAATGAAGGATGTCATCGGCCTCGGTCCGCGTTGGTAAGTAGAGATTGGTACTCAGGGGTTCACGCCATGTTTGAAAAACGGGGAAACGCTGCTTTCCCTGCGGCTCAACCTTGCCTTTGACTTTGACAATTTGGAATCTGTTAGCATCGATCCAAATGCTGCCGATAAAGTACCGGTCGTGCATCCTGTGTGGATCCGGTTTTCGTGCCGGCTCTACATGAAGGACAAAAACACGTTTTCCATTAAGTGTTTCCTCGCTCTCATAACTCAGTTGGTACTTGCCCGCTTCCCCAATGTCGATTCCGAGAAGTTGCGCCCCGGCCAAATCCTGAATGTCCTCTTTTGTGATTCTCAATTCGCGGATCGTGGACGGCGGGTGAAAGGTTACACGCTCAATGCGATTCCCCTGGTCGTCAAAAAGGAACTGGGAGTTGCGAATGTATTCTCCCGTTACTTCGCCGTTCCGACCGATCGTCTGCAGCACGACGTCACGCTTGAATGTGTGTTGATTTAAGGCCTCCCGTACCTGAGCCTCCGACTGTAGAAACTGCGCAATGATGGTCGACGGTGCCAGTGAAAACGGCCGAGGTGCCTGGACATCGAAGCTCAAGGCATCACCTGCCGATTTGTGAAAAAGCGAATCCTCCTGTGAGTAAGCCGTTGTTAATACACCGGCCAAAAACAGAATACAAAATAGTCTTGTAGTAGTTGTGAACAGAACGATCATCTCAACCTCTTTGGGTGGATCAGCCAAGGACGCGCGTGCGCAAATACAAAAGGAAGACTTAAAAACTAGACCGCGCGAAGCAAACGTTGGGGAGCGGAAAAGTCGCCCAAGACGTTTCGCCTGACTCCTGACCCGTTCTCGATGAAATGATCATCCGACCCTAATGAAGTGATGATCCCGTGCCATTGGTTTTTGTTGGCGAGCAAGGAATGAACAGTCTCTGCGTTAACAGGCTTTGAGAAAAGAAATCCTTGGCCACCGTCGCATCGAAGGCGGCGCAGTGCTAACAGCTGCTCCAAAGTCTCAACTCCTTCGGCGACAACGCGGATCTTGAGACCGCGGGCTAACGTCAAGATCGTTTTGACTATCTCCGCGCGATCCGGTTTTTCGACCATCGCGTTTACAAATGAACGATCTATCTTGAGTAAACTCACCGGTAAGGTATGCAGGTAACTGAGTGACGAATAGCCCGTGCCGAAATCGTCAACCGCTATCTCAACACCTAAGGCCCGCAACTGTTGCAGTACCGCAGTCGCCGTCCCAATGTTTTCCATGAGCGTTGTCTCTGTGATCTCTAACTTCAAGTTGCGCGGATCAACTCCAGTGTCCTGAAGTATTTCAATCACTTGATCGATTAGATCAGGCTGCGTGAACTGTTTACCAGATAGATTTACGGTAATGGCCAGTGCGCGATGAAATGGAAACGCTTGTTGCCAGCGTTTGAGCTGCGTACACGCCTCGCGAAGAACCCAATTACCGACTCTGCCAATCGAACCTGCATCTTCCGCCAAAGGAATGAACTCATTTGGTGAAATCAATCCGAGGTGAGGATGTTGCCAGCGAACCAGAGCTTCGAAAGCACAGAGTTTACCGGTTTCCAGCGAGACGATTGGTTGATAGTGAAGTAGCAGCTGGTTGTCGTCCGCTGCTTTTTCTAATTCACTGCCGAGATCGCTCATTTCAACTGGCGGATTTTGCTCTTCTTGATCAAAGACCTCATACGACGCCTTTCCCGACGACTTGGCCCGGTACATGGCGATGTCAGCATCGCGCAATATTTCTTCGGCCCGTTCGTATTTGTGCTTACTTGAGGTTAGGCCAATGCTTGCCGTAACCAATATGTTACGACTGCCAATGTTGAATGGTCTTCGTAACTCGCTTTGCAGGCGTTCGACAATTCGGATCGACTCAAGCTCACCACTAAGATCTTCCAAGAGAATTGTGAATTCATCTCCTCCCAAACGAGCGATGGTATCCGTAGTACGCAAACACGCCCTGAGTCGCCGGGAGACCTGTATCAATAGTTGATCTCCCATAATGTGACCCATGCTGTCGTTTACGGTTTTGAAACAGTCGAGATCGAGGAACAATACTGCAAACAATTGATCTTTACGGCGCCTTGCCCGCTCCGTTGCCAGGTGTAACCGGTCCATGAACAGCGCCCGGTTTGGTAGCCCGGTAAGCGCATCGTGAAAAACGCTGTGTACTAAACGCTCCTCCTCCATTTTGCGATCAGTGATGTCTTGAAATTGGAAGATCAGGTGCGACACATTCCCAAACGAGTTATGGACGGCCGAGATATTGAGTAACATCCAAATGTGATGACCTAGTTTATGAGTGAGGCGCAATTCAGCTTGGTGAGACTTCATTCGCCCGGCAGCCAGGTTTTCAATTTGCACCAGAGTTGTGCCAAGGTCATCGGGATGTGCAATCTCCTCCAGTGATCTAACCGGCAAATCTTCATTCGCATAGCCCAATACCTCGCACAACGAGCGGTTCACGGTTACCCACTCGCCTCCTGGACTAACCAAAGCCATGCCTGCAGCGTGGTCGAATACTTGCCGGAATAGTTGTTCCTGATCGTGTGTTGAGCTCGCTGTCCGTGATCGCACCTGAGCGAGCTGACAGTGCTGGTCAGTAAGAAGGCTAACTACGGTCGGCTTTCGAACGCCCCCATCCTGGCTTTGCCTCGAGCTAAAATACGTAAGCGCAACGAGCGAGAGCAGCACAAGAGAACAGAGCAGCCCGCTACCAACGGAACCCATGGTACTGCTGACCCACACAGCAAACAGGCCACAAACAACGAAGAGCCATAATCGTTGATAATCCTTCGCCCAGTCGATCTCAAATGAGAACCGTTTACTCGAGGCTTTTGATTGTAGAGAAGAGGGATTCAACTTTTGCAATCTCCGATCAACTAGAATGTTGACAACCGATCCGCACGAGGATTGTTGGCGATTCGCCACTTTACTTATTTAGCTGTTTAGAAAAAATATGTGTATCAGGAAAGTGCGGAGTATCTGTAAGGAAAGTTTCCGATTGTGCGAGAGTTCCCTGACAGTGCGTCTCGAGGCGAGCTTGTCAGAAACCGAGTAATTATGCAGCGAGACTGTCTGCCCTTTCCATCCAATCGTCAATAAGGGCCTTCAATGACTTCAGTTGAGAGCTCGATAGTTCAAGGAACTTGATCCCAAACCCAATCGAAGGATGGTGATAAAGTACTTCTCCTTGAAACGTCATCATCATATTGCAGGGGAGGTGAAGCTTCAGGTTAATGACAGATCCAACGGCGACTAAACTAATGGTCTCCACATAACAACCACCCATACTCACATCGCTGGTGACGTTTGGATACTGGCCGTTTGGACAACCGTTCCACTCAACCTCAAGCCTCAGCGGTACGCGCTCAAATTTTCGCTGCTCGCTCATCTGCAGATTCAACCCAATGGGCGGCTTCATCCTGATAGACTCACGCGGCATGACGCTGCGGAAATGTTGATAAATTCTGAAGCGGCGCTTTCACGCGCAGGAAGCTAATGAGAGGGAGAGATTGACGCTCTCTGTGATTAGCGTGCTCATGCTTTGCTAACAGCTGAGCTTCCGCACCACAAAAATCACAGGCGCGCACATGCTGAGCTATTTGTTTAGCCTCTTGGCGGCCAAGCGAACCTTCGACATATGAGAGTGTTTGTTGCGTGGTCGGACACGTCACTTGCTTTCCAAATCTCATCGTTAGTCCTCCAATCAAAGGGCAAGTTTGTTTCGGTAGGTAAACGGCTTTGTTAACCATGGAGACCGCCATTGCAGCCCACATCACGCCCTCTGATGTTTAAGAAATCAGGCTTATTGACGATCTCCATCGTTGCGCCTCATTCACCTTGGTGAATGTAGTTCAGCGCCGCCTGATTAACCATCAGGAGAACAAAAAAGTGATGTGGGGAAGTTCCCTGACTTGAAGGGGATTATAGATGAGTACGAAACTGGTTCCTGTTTACGCTATCTGAGAAAAACGCGGAGGCTGCTACTAGCACGATCTCTGAGCATCTATTGCTGGCGACGCAGAGCTGCAGCTCTACATTCTAGATTGACACGGTTGCGCTACGTTTCTCAGCCGTCTCTGTTCAGCTTTGATTCCCAGCTTCTCCCTTAATCCATTCCAGGGCATTGATCCAGCCTGCTCCTCGAGGAACAGCCGGGTAAAATCATCGACCACCATCGGCTTGCTGAAAAGGTATCCCTGGATTTCATCACATTTCAGCAAATGAAGAAATCTTAGCTGTTCCTCAGTTTCTACTCCCTCCGCAACCACCTTTAATCTGAGGTTATGCGCAAGTGTAATAATAGCCATCACAAGTGCAGCATCGTCTGGATCTCTCGACGTGTCATGTACGAAAGAACGATCAATCTTCAAAACATCTATCGGTAAGCGCTTCAAATAACCCAGGGACGAAAAGCCGGTGCCAAAATCATCTATAGAGATGCTTACACCAAGGTCCTGGAACGCATTAAGTGTGCGGAGAGCGGAGTCAAGGTTCGTCATAATCGAACTCTCCGTGAGTTCCAGCTCGATCTGCGCGGGTTCAAGCCCGACTTCCTCCATCAATGACAATACCTGCAAAAAGAAATTTGGATCCTGGAACTGTCTTGCCGAAATGTTTGACGAAACCGTCATTACATTTAAGAGACTGGACCACTCTTTCATTTGTTTAAATGACTTACGTAACACCCATTCACCGATCGGCGTTATCAGTCCCGATTCTTCTGCCAGCGGAATAAACTCCGCTGGTGAGATCAAACCTTTCTCCGGGTGATTCCAGCGAATCAATGCTTCAGCACCTGCAAGTTGCCAGCTATTAATATCAATCCTGGGCTGGTAGTGCAGCACAAATTCCTCTCGCTCGAGTGCCCCACGCAGACTGCTTTCCAGTGTCAATCGTTTTAGCGCTTTCGCATTCATATCGGCCGTGTAAAACTGATAATTATTCCCACCATGTTGTTGAGCTTGCGCGAGAGCGGCCCCGGAATTTTTCATCAGTGACGCTTCGTCCTGTCCGTTGAGTGGATAGAGCGCAATGCCGATACTACTGGTTATGTAAATCTCCTCTCCGTTTAAAATAAATTTTGGTTCAAGGATCGTCTGCAAACGCTTGCTGATTTGAATTACAGCTTCGCTTTGTTCCAAAAGACTAAACAAGAAGGCAAACTCATCGCTGCCCCAATAAGCCAGAGTGTCTCCTTCTCGCATACCTCTCGCTAGTCTCTCAGCTACTTCACAAATAAGAGTGTCCGCCGCTGCTGCTCCGAGCGTCTCGGTGATGCTCTTCAGACGATCAATTGACAGCAACAATACCCCGATTAGTTGCTGCTCACGTTTGGCGGTAGCAATCGACTGCGCCAGACGGTCCATAAAGAGGGTGCGGTTTGGTAGCTCAGTCAATAAATCGTGGTAAGCAAGGTAATTCAGGCGCTCTTCAGCGCGATTACGTTCAGCTATCTCCGTTTTAAGCTGCTTCGTCATCGCCACCAGCTCGGCTGTTCTTTCCTGAACTTTTTCCTCAAGCCGCAACTCATATTGACGTTTACTTACTCGCAGCTCGTAATACTCGATCCCACGCCGTACCGCGGCATCAACCAGTCTCAAATCAAACGGCTTTACCAGATAATCAAATGCTCCGACGCGCAACGCACCAACTGCGGTCTCAATAGTCTGCGCCCCACTCATCATGATGCACACTGTGTCCGGAGTTATGGAGAGCATCTCGGGTACCATCTCCAGACCGTTAAGGCCCTTCATATTAATATCGCTGATAACCAGAGAAAATGAATTCGCTCTTAAGAGTTCAAGACCTTCCTCGGCGGAACCAGCCGTACAGCACTTGTAATTTGGTGTCAGCACCTCTGACAGAATTTTTCTAATATGCGGTTCGTCATCAATGATCAAAATTTGCGGCTGCTCGCTTTGACTCTTAGACATCCTACACTTCTCCTCGCGCTAATTTGTTCGCGTCAATCTCATCACCGAGGTATTGATCTTTGCTGACTCGGTTAACAATATTTACAAGATTTCTTCTCTCTTCTTTCGAGACACTTTCCTCCTCATGGCGGGAATCCTGTGTACTTTGTCATCACAGTTCTATCTCCCTTGATGGGAACTGACCCAGTCAGTCAATGACAACTAACCTCTCACCATGATTATCGAGCCGTCTTTACGGATTCGAGGCTTGTCTCTTGGTTTGAGCTCTGGTGGAATGATCGTGAGGTTGAATCCGGTCGAGTATCGTAATCAAGAACTTCCCGAACCCTCTTCGATAAATCGTCGAGCGAGAATGGCTTTTGGATAAACCGTGTTCCCGCATCCAGTACTCCGTGTTTGATGATCGCATCATTCGTATAGCCCGACATAAAAAGGATTTTCGTTTCTGGACGTAGGCAGTTAATTCGCTCCGCCAATTCCCTTCCACTCATTTGGGGCATTACGACATCGGTGAGTATTAAATCAATTGGTTGTTTTTCATTCTCAATAAGACGAACCGCGTCCAGTCCATTGGGCGCCGATAGCACGTTGTAACCACATTGTGTTAGGCAGTCGCAGGCGAGCTGCCGAATCTGTGATTCATCTTCTACGATAAGGACAGTCTCAGAACCACCGATCATTAACGTCGGACCAGTTTGCTCAGTGGATTTCTCCTCATCCTGAATCGCCATTGGCAAATAAACCTTGAACGTAGTCCCCCTTCCTACTTCACTGTACAACCAAATGTCACCGCCACTCTGCTTTACGATGCCATAAACAGTCGATAACCCTAGCCCAGTGCCCTTGCCCAACTCCTTGGTCGTAAAAAAGGGTTCGAAGATATGTTTCCTGGTCTCCATATCAATACCGAGGCCAGTATCGCTTACGGCGAGTAGTACATAACGCCCCACCTGGAGATTCAGGCGCGCGCTTGCGTACGCTTCGTCAATGTCTACCCATCCCGTTTCAACGGTAATTTTTCCGCCGTTAGGCATTGCATCTCGGGCATTCACTACCAGATTCATTACGACCTGTTCCATTTGACCTGGATCAGCAAAGACCGGTGCATCCTGGTTGAAGACCGTAGTCAGTTCTATGTCTTCGCCAATCAGTCTCTGCAACATCTTTCCCATGTCAAGGACCAGAGTGTTGAGATTGAAATAAGTGGGTTGCAGCATCTGTTTTCGACTGAAGGCGAGCAGTTGACGCGTCAATGATGATGCTCTCTGTGCCGCTCGTTTTATCTCCTCGATCTTCGCGCGATTGGCATCTGACTGAGTGAGATCGTTGAGCAGGAGGTCGCTATAACCACCAATTACAGTCAATAGGTTATTGAAGTCGTGGGCAACGCCACCAGCAAGTTGGCCGACCGCCTCAAGCTTCTGAGATTGACGAAGCTGCTCTTCACTTTGACGCAATCTTTCGTCAGCTCTCTTTTGCTCAGAAATGTCTCGGATGAAAGCGCTAAAAATGAAACTACTTCCCGAGCGCATTGGAGAGACTGATAGCTCTACCGGAAACTCGGAGCCGTCTCTGCGAAGAGCGGTAATTTCAATTCGTTTATTTAATACCGAACCATGGCCAGTTACCAAAAACCTCTTCAGACCATCTGTGTGAAGGTCACGAAACTTTTGAGGAATGATTAGATCAGCAAGCGAGTGATTTAGAACTTCGTCAACTCTCCACCCAAATGTGACCTCTGCCTGTGGATTCCAACCCATGATTAGACCGCTGGAATTTATCGTGATAACGGCATCAAGCGCATTGTCAAGAATCAAGCGTGTTCTCTCTTCACTCTCACGCAGCGTGGCTTCCGCCTCTTTGCGCTTGGTAATGTCTCGAGAGACCAGAATTCCCTGGTGAGGCCGCCCGTGAAAATCGAATATCCAGTTACCCAAAATCTCGAATACCTTCCAATGGCCCTCATGATGTCTCACTCTGAGCTCAACCCGCTCCGGTTTTTTGTCGTTAGCGGAGCGCAAGGCTCCGTTCTCGGCGGTCTTTTTGTCATCAGGATGAATCAAGGAAAAACAGCTTGTGCCCAACAATGACTCGGGCGCATAACCCAACACCTCACGATATGAAGGACTCACGTACGAATAGTTCCCCTGCACATCAATCATGGAGATTAGATCGCTGGTGTTCTCGGCGATAAGCCGATATTGTTCTTCGCTCTTATGTAAAGCTGCTTCTGCCCGGATCTTCTCCTCGATTGTCCTCGTTTTCTCCAACGCGTTTACTACTGCTGAAGGCAATCGCGTGAGACTGGTCTTCAATATATAGTCGTGTGCACCATCCTTCATGCACTCGACTGCGACTTCCTCTGTCAAAGAACCAGTCACCAAAATAAAAGGCACCCTCGATGCTTGCTGTTTTAGCAACCGCAGTGCATCACGACCACTGAATTGCGGCAGGTTGTAGTCCGACAAAATAACTGCCGGTTGAAAGTCAACTAGCGCCGCTAAGAATGCTTCCTTCGTATCGACGCGGTGCGACCGAAAAGCGATGCCGGACTTCAACAACTCGCGTTCGATAAGGGCCGCGTCTGCGATCACGTCTTCAACAATCAGTATGTTTATGGTTGCGTCCATAAGAACCCAGTACTTAGTTTCTCGGAGTTTCATTTAGTAAGAGCCAGTAAAAGCCAAGTTCGGAGACAGCCCGAGAAAAATCCTCAAACTCGACCGGCTTCACTACATAACCGTTCACTCCTAATTCATAACAGGTCTCGAGATCCCGATCCTCACGCGAGGAAGTCATGACTACGACCGGAATTCTCTTCGTTCGTTCATCTGATTTAATGCAGCGCAGCACTTCGAGACCATCAACCTTTGGCAACTTAAGGTCGAGCAACACCACTTTTGGACCGCTTTCGACGCGCCGATTTTCAAAAGGGCCTTTCGCAAAAACAAAATCCAATGCCTCAGCCCCGTCTTTTGCGTGGAAAAGTCGGTTCGCGAGGTTGCGTTTTTTAAGTGCCCTCAGGGTTAACTCCGCGTCGCTCGGATTGTCCTCCACCAAAAGCACCTCAACCTCATTCACCATTTGCGCGTTCTCCATCGAATTTCTTCTCCTTTGGCAGACTAAAATAGAAAGTAGCGCCCTCGTTCACTTTGGCATCCGCCCAAACTCGTCCCCCATGACGATGAACGATGCGTTGCACAATCGCGAGACCGACCCCAGTCCCTTCAAACTGTTCGAGGGTGTGCAGACGCTGAAACACTCCAAAGAGCTTGTTTGCATAGGTCATGTCAAAACCGACGCCATTATCTTTCACTGAATAAATGTGATCGCCGTTTTCAGGATGACCAGCTACGTCGATTACACTCTCGGACTTCGGCCTCGAATACTTCGCCGCATTGGATAATAGATTGACAAAGATCTGGCAGATCAACGCCGGGTCACCGTAACTATCTGGCAGCGTCGATAGATTGAAGCGAATTTTCTGATCGACAAAGGCCGGCTTGAGTTGTTCAAAAACGTCTTTGGCGAGCTCTGACATGTTAACGAGGCATGGGTCAATCGTTTCACGACTCAAACGCGAGAAGGCCAGTAGATCATCTATCAAACGACCCATGTTCTGAGTGTTGGTACGAATTACACCAAGAACGCGCTTACCATCCTCATCCAACTTATCGGCATTGTCCTCAAGTAATATCCGGGAAAAACCATCGATGGCTCGCAGTGGGGCCCGTAGGTCATGCGAGACTGAATAGCTGAATGCTTCCAGTTCTTTGTTCGCCTCTTTCAGCTTTTGCGTTCGCTCCTGCACCCTTTGCTCCAGATCGAGGTTAAGACTGCGCAGGAGTTCTTCGTCACGTTTGCGATTCGTGATCTCCTGGAATTGAGCAATGCAGTAGAGCGGTTTGTCATTCAGATCTCTAACGATCGAGACGCTCAGATCAACCCAGATCACTTTGCCCGCCTTATGCACATGCCGTTGTTCCAGTCGGTAGACGTTTTTTTCTCCGCCTAACAGCTGCTGAAACTCGTATGTATTCGTTGCCACATGATCCGAGTGGATGATCGACTCAAACTTCTGGCTGAGAAGGTCAGCGCGCGAATATCCCGTCATTTCAGACAGCGCCTGATTGACATCCAACCAACTACCGTCAGGGCTTATTAGCGCCATGCCAATCGCTGAATATTTCATGGCGGAACGAAATCGCTGCTCTGAGTGGCGTAAAGCGATGTCGCCTTCATGAATGTGCTCCAGCATTTGATTAAAGGCTTCCGTCAACGTTTCAAACTCGCCGCTGCCTATTTTCCGCGCGCGCACGGAATAATCGCCTCGGTCGGCAACCGCCCGCGCAGTCTGAGCCAGGGCCAGAACCGGTTGCGAAATTTGCCGCTGTAAACGCCTTGACAACGCATAGGCAAGTAACGAAGACGCCGCTATCACTGCCGCTGCGATGTAACCGTAAAGACGAAAACGAGCATACATTGCGTCCATATCTGACTTCAGATAGAGCGTGCCCAGACGCTTTTCTTGGTGCACCACCGGTTGAAACGAGATCAAATAGCCGTTTCGAAAGTCGTAGCCTTCGCTCTCGGGAGACGCAGGAAATTGATCGGCTGGCAAATCCTTAGGATACGTCGCGAACAGTTTTCCGTCTTGATCGTAGAGACCAGCCGCCCGAATATGGGGTTCGGCCTGAAGCGCATTGAGAACCTCGGTTGCATCCTCGGGGATATTAAAGGCCAAGGAAGCCGTGCTGTTGCTCGCTAGTACACGACCCAACGTCGACAGGTGCGCCGCCGTCGTGCTCCTGAAAGTAAAAAACTCGTAGCCGAAAAAAGACGCGCACGTTAGCAGCAAAACTGCACTGCTGGTGAACAGAATCATGCTCATCAATTTTCGCCTGATTGCTGAGCCCTTCGTCATAATCTTGAATCGTTTCCTTACTGAACAGATTTCAACCTAACCTGAGTAGTTTTGAACTGATGGTGATATTGGCCGCTCGGGCCGCACCCGAATCGATTCGAAAACGAATCTTGTTTCCTTCATTGACAAACCTAATTATGACGCCGCTGTTTGCCCCCTCCGCATCAGTCACGGTAAGAATGCCGCGGTACTTCAAACTAGCAACAATCTGTTCGAGATGATCGGATTCTGAGCGGCTAATAAACAGAACATGGCAGTGCTTGATCTCGCCTACAAACCGAAAGCGCTGCACTACCAGTCTCCTATTGTTGACACTCTCCCCCTGAAGAGTGTCACTGAGATAAGAACCAAATGGATCCTGACCCAGCACACCAATCACCAGTGGGGTGCTCGAGTCTGCAAAGGCATTCGCGGGCCACTCTACGAATTTTGCAAAATTAAAGAGAAACGCCGCTTTGACCTGATATTCTGCTGCCGGTGCAGCGCCCGATGGCACCACAAAATCGCCAATCGAAAACACTAGTGCTATTCCGCAACTCACTGCGGTTAAGATTCTTAGCAACTGGAAAGGCCGCCCATCTGTTAGTGTTTTAGAAAGGTCCATAACATCTTTCCATAGACACTTCGGTAAATCTCCTGACGACTAAGTGGAGAACCAAACTCGGCGTGTCTGTTGTGCAGGAGATTCTGACCCACGATCGAAAATTCGAGTGAAGGCTTCGGCTGCCATGCCAAACGCGTATCTAATTCTGCGTAGCCCGGTAGTTGTTGATTCACGATCTGACTTACAAAGCGGAATGACGAATCGATCTGGAGATTTCTTGCAGGCTCAAATGAGGAACGCAACAATAAATGCCGATTAGGATCATGCGACTCACCGCTACCATTCGTTCGGTCTGTGCTGGTCTCAGTGGGACGAATGTGGAGACGCATTTCAGTAAAGCCACCTTGGAGTCTCCACCACTTGGCCACCAGATAATCCGCAGTCAGCTCTGCCCCCCATGATTTTCCTCGCAGTCCATTACCAATGATCACTGGGATGGGCCTCGGAGGATTAGCCTGCTCAATACTGCGTAGCTTGTCGTAGTCGTTGTAAAAGGATGAAATCGCGAATGACACGCGTTCATGTGGTCTTAGGCGATAACCAACTTCATATGCGGTCAGCACTTCTGACCGGAAATCAGGACCACCAGCCAGCAAAAACGGCGGTGATGCAGGCACAAAGAACTCGCGATCAATACGTGAAGGTGTGCGTACTGCCCTGGAGATCGCTCCCCATGCAGTCTGTCGCTGATCAATCTTCCAGGCCGTTCTTACACTTGGTTGAAACTCAGCGCCCGTATAATTATTGTGCTCAACCTTTGTTCCTACTGTAAGACTCAGTTTTTCTTTAACGATAGTTATCTCGTCTTGCAAGATCGGAAGA
>JADMIO011227236.1_pt1 | contig 31081 bp, 29 predicted proteins | sample 8958161 | NCBI WGS metagenome assembly JADMIO01 (sample SAMN16585339, study PRJNA669376) | soil metagenome | isolation source: Crop rotation soil | place: USA: Cullars Rotation, Alabama | collected 2011 | reverse complement strand
AATCGAGATATACCGGTAATTGAAGCATGATCTGATCTATCCAATATTAAACACAAAAATACCTCAAAAGGTTGTGCTTTAAAAGCTTGTCTTATACTTAAATACTAATTTTACCAAATCACAAACTTTTTTAATCCCTTGCTATGCAGAAAGTTGAACATATAGGCATTGCTGTGAAGAGCCTCGACACATCTGTTCCTTTATTTGAAAAGTTATTCAACAGCCGGTGTTATAAAACAGAAAAAGTAGAGAGTGAAAAAGTGAACACCGCTTTTTTTCAAAAAGGAGAAACAAAGATTGAATTATTGGAAAGTATCGACCCTGAGGGAGTGATCGCAAAGTTCATTGAAAAAAAAGGTGAAGGTTTGCATCATATTGCATTTGATGTAAGCGATATCGAATCAGAAATGAAACGGTTGAAAAATGAAGGATTTGTTTTATTAAATGAAATACCAAAACCAGGCGCTGATAATAAGCTGGTTTGTTTTTTACATCCAAAACATACCAACGGGGTATTGATCGAATTGTGTATGGAAAGGAAGTAGTCGCGGAGTCCGAAAGACGGGTAGACCGAAAGGAGGTCTTTTAGTGAATAGTTATCGCAGCTGACAGCATATCTCTTTTCCGACTTGCGGACTTACTGTGTTCCGGACCCTATTCTATATTCTCTTCAATTGTAGTATCTGTAGTAATGATACCTAATTTTTCAACTGCTAACTGGGCTGCTATCTGCGAAGCATCTTTTTTATTGAAAGCTCTTCCTTCTGCAATATTCTTTCCGTCGATGACGGCGGCTATCGTGAATAAGCGGCGACCGTTTTCCAACCGTTCATTGATCGTTTCAAACTCTAAAACTTTTCCGTTCTTATTTGCCCAACCATATAATTTATTCTTATGATTGATCTCGAGGTTTTCAAGATCATCCATAAACATATGAGGAAGTATGATGCATTCAGATACCCATTTGGTCGTCTTCTTATAACCATAATCAAGATAGATGGCGCCCACCAATGCTTCAAGGGTATTACCAAAGATCTGGCTCACCTTTAACGAACTGTCCATCTTATTAAAAAGAGTGACCTTTTTCAATCCCATCCTGATAGCAATATCATTCAACTGCTGGCGATTGACCATTTTGCTTCGCATTTCCGTTAGGAAACCTTCTTCCTTGTAAGGATAGCGTTTAAAAAGATAATCGGCGATCAACGCACTGAGAATGGCATCGCCGAGATATTCAAGGCGCTCATTATTTTCATCAGCGCCTTCACGAACTGAACGATGAGTAAGGGCTGTTTTATACAGAGACAGGTTGCCGGGCTTAAAGCCTAAAATGTTTTTAAGCTCTTTTTTAAAGGTTGAGCCGGAATGTTTCTTAAAAAGGTTAGTAAAGAAATCCACAGAATACAAGCTACGAAAAAAAATTTATAATTGTTTCATGGCTTGATGGTTCGATTGTTTAATTGCTATGCACTATTACAACCATCCAGCCATCTAACCATCAAGCAATGGCTTACTCTTTAAACTTCTTCACGATCACACATGCGTTATGGCCTCCAAAACCGAATGTATTACTTAGTGCCGCGTTAACGGTTCGTTTTTGCGCTGTATTAAAAGTAAAATTCAGTTTAGAATCGAGGTCGGGATCGTCAGTGAAATGATTGATCGTGGGTGGTACGATATCATGAACAACAGACTTGATACAGGCAATAGCTTCGATCACTCCTGCTGCACCAAGGCAATGTCCCGTCATACTTTTTGTAGCGCTTATATTTAATTTATAGGCGTGTTCACCAAATACATGAAGGATAGCCTTTGTTTCAGCAATATCACCCAACGGAGTGGATGTTCCATGTGTATTAATATAATCGATCTCACCGGCCTTCATACCCGCATCATCCAATGCGGCAAGCATTACATTCTTTGCGCCCAGCCCTTCGGGATGCGGCGCTGTAATATGATGGGCATCTGCTGTGGCGCCACCGCCTACCAGTTCGCAATATATTTTTGCGCCCCTTGCCTTTGCGTGTTCCAGTTCTTCCAGTACCAATACGCCGGATGCTTCACCCATTACAAATCCATCACGGTCTTTATCATAAGGACGGCTTGCTGTTTTAGGATCGTCATTTCTTTCACTCATCGCTTTCATCGCATTGAATCCGCCAACACCTGCTTCGCTGATCACGGCTTCACTTCCACCGCTGACAATGATATCAGCTTTTCCCAGGCGTAATAAATTATAAGCTTCGATCAATGCATTGGTACTACTGGCGCATGCACTGACGACGGCGAAATTGGGACCTCTCAGGTTATGACGCATACTTATCTGGCCAGCCGCGATATCCAGGATCATTTTGGGAATAAAGAAAGGATTGAATCGTGGTGTTCCATCTCCTTTTGCAAAATCAGTTACTTCGTTTTGAAAAGTGATCAATCCTCCAATACCGCTGGCAAAAACAACACCGGCCCTGTCAGGGTTGACATTATCTTTATTCAAGCCTGCATCTTTCATTGCCTGGTCGCTTGCTACCAATGCAAACTGGGTAAAGCGATCAATTTTTCTTGCTTCTTTTTTATCAAGGAACTGAACGGGGTCAAAACCTTTTACTTCACAGGCAAACTTGGTGCGGAATTTAGTCGCATCAAATTGTGTGATCGTATCTGCACCGGAAACTCCATTGATCAATCCGTTCCAATAATCATCTATTGAATTGCCAAGGGGTGTGAGAGCTCCCATTCCTGTAACAACAACTCTTTTAAGTTTCATAAACCTGGTGTATTCGTTGTTAAGATAAAACCGCCTTCGCTGCACTCAACAGTCAGAAGGCGGAGTTAAATTTATTTTCCCGCCTGAAGCGGGACAGGCACTCAATTTCGTTCCGGTAATACCGCGAACGAATACATCATTTAGCATGCTCATCCAGGTAAGCAATTGCCTGACCGACGGTAGTGATCGTCTCAGCCTGCTCATCAGGAATAGAGATATTGAATTCTTTTTCGAATTCCATTATCAGCTCAACAGTATCCAGAGAATCGGCACCAAGGTCATTGGTGAATGAAGCTTTATCAGTTACCTCCGCTTCTTCAACGCCTAATTTCTCAACGATGATCTTTTTAACTCTTGTTTCAATGTCTGACATGTCGTATAAGTTTTGTTTATAGGGTGCAAAAATATACTTTTTGAGTAAATCAGCATCGTAAAGTCTATTTTTTCCATTTTTATGGCAATAAGCTGAGAACTAGTTAATAACAGTATTGCCGACATAATGTTTAGTCTGAAAATTATAAATGAAAACGGTTGGCTGTATCACAGGTTCTTTGTAAATTGAAAGCATTCAATAATCATACATTTACAATGGCGCTGAAAATCATCGATCATGGTACAACTGAATACCATCAAATGGTAAAGTTGCGGGATGATATTTTGCGCAGACCGCTCGGCCTCACCTTTACGCCTGAGGAATTGGAATCTGAAAAAGATAATATGCTGATCGCTGCTTTTGAAGATGAACAAATGCTTGGCTGCTGCATGCTTGTAGAAGAACAACCGGGAACAGTTCGCCTCCGGCAAATGGCTGTATTGAATGATCTGCAGGGTAAAGGCATTGGAAGAGCATTGATGAATTTTGCTGAAAACATTGCAAGGGACCGTGGATATAGAATTGTGCGAATGCATGCAAGGTCACATGCGGTGGGCTTTTATGAAAAGGTTGGTTACAGGATACTGGGAGATCAATTTGTTGAAGTAACGATCCCGCATTACGTCATGGAGAAAAAATTATAGAAAATAGCATTCTCTAATAATAGATGACGCTATAACAAAGAGCACGACCAACTCACCATCCGCTATTCGCCACTGACTCTCATCATTTCTTCTTTACTTTTTCTTTTAATAGTTGTCGCAATTCAAAAATTTCATCTTTATCCCTGCAACCGCTTTTAGGAACCAAAAAAAATGAACGGCTATCAAAGTATAAATGAAAAAAATGAGGGCTTTCGATAAAATTTTTTAAGGACTCCCATGGCCATTTGCGGGATCCTCTTTCGTGTGCGAGTATAAATTCATTTTCCTCGAAATGCATGGTAAAGCTGTGTTGAAATGTTTCTGCACGTTTATAAACCATTCCCGGCATGATGAACCAAAAGCTGATCATTAAAACTATCCATAAACCAGACCCGACCAAAAAAGCGACGGCGGTTATTTTTTGCAGGGCATACAGTGTGATCGATATTAATGCAAAAATATTTACCACTATCAGCATGACCCTTATTTCGGGACGGGTGATAAAATGATAACGCAATGCCTGTATTACCTGTCTTTTTTCGTAGTCAAAATGAATTGTCATAGTTGATTACTGTATCTTTTATTAGAATCACAAACGTACAATCAATTTACTGATCCGTTATTTGCTTTTTTATTTTATAGCGTATCGGAAAAAAAAAGCCGGTCTCTTTATTCGAAGACCGGCTCAAATAATTTAATTGAATATTATTCATTTGATCCTTCGCGGGGAATTCCAAATTTTGTCAATACTTCTGCATATGGCATCTTCAGCAATTCTTCAGTAGTATATCCTGCCGCCGTGCCACTCATCATACGTCCGCCACTGATGGTACCCGGTATTAAGACATAGCGGAAATAATGTCCGGCTGCCGGAAATCCAAATGACGGTCCGCCCGGTGTAAGGTTTACAATAAAAACAACAACTCTCCCAACTACCGGTCTGTAGTTTAACTGGAGATATTGCAAAGGAGGTAAATTGACAGTTAATGAATACGGTAAAGCTTGTGCATTGGCGCCTCCTGCAGGTGTGGCCGGTGCAGCAGCAAATGTATGATAAACCATCACGAAACCCTGGTCAAGGATAGCCTGTGTTAATGATGGCGCCGGGATATTTGCACGTGACACTAACCCTATTGTGGAGATAGTTGTATCAAACCATAGCGTTGGTCCGAATCCGGCAGGTCCGGGTATCCACGTTGAATAAATCACATTTGCGGTACCGGGAGGGCCTTGCGGACCCGTAGCACCTGTTGCGCCGGTGGCACCCTGGCTGGCATTAGTTCCCGGAATACCTTGTCCACCCTGTGCACCCATTGGGCCTTCAGGGCCTTCTTTAGTACAACTTATAATAAAGCTTGCAAACAATACAAATAATATTGCTAAAGATCTCGATTTTCTCATACAACGTTATTGATTTGTTCCGTTACGAGGGATGTTAAGCTTGCTGATTACTTCTTCGTACGGCATAGCTCTAAGTTCATTAATTGAATAGCCATTTGTTGCCCCACTCATCATGCGACCACCAGGAACGCCACCGGGTATAATAATGTACCTGAAATAAGTACCTGCCGGTGTTGTGAGAGAAGTGGCGCTGGTAAGATTTTTAAGAAACACGATCAATCTTCCCAATGCGGGACGATGATTTACTTCCTGAACAATGCCAGCAACGCTCATTGTAAAAGGCATAGGTTGAACATTTGCTGTTCCTGTTCCGGGAGGAGTAGCAGATGTAGTATGATATACCAAAGTCGTACCCTGATCCAAAACTGCCTGCGTCATTGAAGGAGCTAAAAAGTTTGCACGTGATACGGTACCGATAGTTGTGATCGATGTATCAAACCATCCCGCTGCGCCAGTAGTAGTAGGCGCTGCGAGCCATGCGGAATAAATAACATTTGCAATACCGATCGGTCCGGTTGCGCCTGTAGCACCGGTAGCACCTGTGGCACCAGCTGCACCAGGAGTACCCGGAGGGCCTTGCGGACCGGTAGCACCAACAGGACCTTCAGGACCTTCCTTTGTACAACTTACCGCTATAAATGCAATAGAAAGAATGGAAAGGGAAAGAGATCTCAACTTTCTCATAACGTTTGTTTTGGCAGTTAATTAGTTTCTTTTTTAAAAGTAAACGGAAAAGTTTGTTTTTCCAAAAGCAATTAAAGGTAGGGGAAAATATCTCAACCCGTGGTCGGTTTATTAAAAAAATTTCAGCATTGCCGGATTTAATTGAACTGTTATATTTGTTGCTTACCTGCCTGATAATGGTTCGGATAAAATCAATACTTATGTTGAGAAAATTGGTCGTCGTTATTACCGTTTTATTATTTACAATAACGATCAATGCGCAGTTCAAAAAAGGAGATAGGATGGCTGGCGCTTCTATCGGCACAATTTTCTTTAATCATACAAGTACAGACATTTCTACTACGATCTCGCTCTCCACCACCAGCAATGATAATTTTGCAATCAGCTTTCATCCTTCTCTTGGATGGTTTATCAACGACAATATTGCCATTGGAGTGATGCCGGATATCGGATTTAATAAACAAAAAATATTGGGCAAGTCACCATCCGGAACTACATTCCTGAAAGAAGAAAGCAACACCTTTAACGCAGGTATTGGTGGCTTTGCCCGCTACTACCTGGATGGCAGTAATCCTAAGATGCGTTTATTCGGTCAATTTGATATTGCAGCGGGATTAGGTGGAAACAAAGACGAGGGCTTTCAATACGAAACATACGGTGTATATGTTGACCGTTATAATTATAAATCTTCCGGAGATCTTTTTTTGAACACCGGCCTTTCATTAGGTCTTGCAAAATTTGTTTCCGCCCGGACATCCTTTGATTTTTTTATTGGTTATAAATTCTCTTATAACAAGCGTAATCCAAAAGGGAATTTTTTACGGGACTATACCGATCCAGGTATCGGTGATATTACTTCAAAACCTGATTATGATCAGAAAACTACCGGTCATGGGGTAATGATCGGTATAGGCTTCCAGGTATTTCTTGAAAAGAAGAAAAAATAAACCGCTCTTACTATATTAAATGCATAATAGCCTCCATAAAGAAGGCTATTGTTAAATATATTTTATAATACCTATTTACTTACTCATCATTTGCTTGGCCTCGATGCTCAATGTAGCATGAGGAACCGCACGCAAACGGGCTTTATCGATCAGCTTACCGGTAACACGACAGATGCCATAGGTTTTATTCTCTATACGCATCATTGCTTTTTCAAGATGATCGATGAAAGTGATCTGGCGGCTCGCCATCTGGCTCAATTGCTCTCTTTCCATACTTACACTGCCATCTTCCATCGTCATATAACGTGCTTCATCCATGTCACCACCTTCATCTCTGCGGGTGATCAATCCCTGGAGGTAAGCCAGCTCTTTTTTAGCGGCATCTAATTTCTTTGTAATGATCTCTCTGAATTCCGCAAGATCAGCATCTGCATATCTCATAGTAGGGCCATTGTTTTCGTACATAGGGGAATCTAAAACAGATTTAGTGAACTCTGGTTCGTACTTAACCGCACTCTTAATAGTTGTTTTTGGAATAACAACTTTGGTGGGCTTGGGTGGCTCCTTCTTTACTACCGGCTTTGCTGTTGGCTTTATAGAAACTAAGGACTTAGGATCGTTTGCTCCATTCTTTTTAGTAACCGGTTTTTCAGGAACTGCCGCTGCTTTTACTTCTGGCTTAGGAGAAGTCTTTGCAACAGGTGGTGGTGCTGCCGGTTTCTTTACGGGTGGAGTAGTTTTCTTGGGTGCTGGTTTGCCAGCGGGTTTTTTTGACACTATTTTTTCCTTTTTAGGTGCAGCTTTTTTTGCTGCGGGTTTAGCAAGAGGCTTCTTCGCCGCTTTTTTCGGGGCTGTTTTGGCAGCTGGCTTTTTTGGAGCCGGTTTCTTTTTGTTAGCCATACAATTAGCCTTTTTTTGAAACAATCACTTTTAGCGAAACATCATTAATATCAATCTCAGTTCCACCGGGTATTTCAGATACTACTTCAAGCTTATCGGCGAGAATTTCGGCGCAAATATAGTCTTTAAACTGAGCCAAAGAATTTTTCATTCCATTGGCGGCAATTACTTTTACTTCTATCCGATCGGTAAGCTCAAAGCCCTGATCCTTACGTATCTTTTGTATGCGATTCACAAATTCACGGGCATTGCCTTCAGCCTCAAGGTCGGGTGTCACAGTAATATCCAGTGCTACGGTCAAATTGCCCTTATTAGCTACTGTCCAGCCGGGAATGTCTTCACTCGTGATCTCAACTTCGTTAACCTGTAATATTACGGGTTCGCCATCAATTGACAAATTATATTGTCCTTCTTTTTCCAACCTTGCTATGTCGTCCTGCGTAAATTGTGCTAAAACTGTTGAGACCGCCTTCATCTTCGGCCCCAGTTTTTTTCCCAGTGCAACGAAGTTGGGTTTTATTTTCTTGCTGATAAATGTATTATCAGGGTTGAGATACTCCACTTCTTTTACGTTCACTTCTGCCTTGATCAAATCCTCCACTTTCTTTAACTGTTCTTTCATCGAAGGGTTTAACACAGGGATCAGTACTTTTTGCAAAGGTTGTCTTACTTTAATATTTACTTTTTTGCGAAGCGATAATATTAATGACGAAGCGTCCTGCGCTAATTGCATTCTTTCTTCCAAAGAACTGTCGATTGCCGATACATCTGCTACAGGGAATTCAGCATGATGAACCGATTCAACCGGGAAGCGGTTAGTTATCGCGTTGAGGTTTTGGAAAACCGCATCGCCGAAAAATGGTGAAATGGGAGCGATCAACCGGACAATCGTTTCCAAACATTCATATAATGTCTGGTAAGCACATATCTTATCCTGCTCGTATTCTCCTTTCCAGAAACGCCGCCTGCATAATCTAACATACCAGTTACTTAAATGTTCATCCAAAAAATCTTCGATCAGCCTGCCCGCCTGCGTTGGCTCATAATCACCCATGTATTCATTTACTTTCTTCACTAACGTATTCAATGAAGAAAGTATCCATCGATCTATCTCCGGTCTGTCGGTATGCGGTATATATTTTTCTTTAAAAGCAAAACCATCAACATTTGCATAAAGGGCGAAGAACTGGTAGGTATTATATAATGTTCCAAAGAACTTACGCTGTACTTCTTTAATGCCATCGAGATCAAACTTCATATTGTCCCATGGCGATGCATTGGTAACGAGATACCATCTTGTCGCATCTGCACCGAAGGTTTCAATGGTCTTAAACGGATCAACTACATTTCCCAAACGCTTACTCATTTTATTGCCATTCTTGTCCAACACCAGGCCATTTGATACACATGTTTTATATGCAACAGAATCGAAAAGCATGGCTGCGATCGCATGAAGCGTATAAAACCATCCTCTTGTCTGGTCAACACCTTCTGCAATATAATCAGCTGGGAAACTTTGCTTGAACGTTTCTTTATTCTCAAAAGGAAAATGCCATTGGGCATAAGGCATGGCACCAGAGTCAAACCATACATCGATCAGGTCGGGAATGCGTTTCATCGGTTTGCCTGATTTGCTAACTAAGATTATTTCATCCACATATGGTTTATGCAGATCCAAGCTATTAGCTGATAGCTTTGAGCTGTTAGCCAAACCCAATACCTTATCTGCCTTCTCCGCTTCAGTCTTTAATTCAGCAATGCTTCCGATACAAACTTCTTCTTCCCCATCTTCTGTTTTCCAGATGGGTAAAGGCGTTCCCCAAAATCTTGAACGGCTCAGGTTCCAGTCAACCATATTCTCCAGCCAGTTTCCAAATCTTCCTTCACCTGTTGATTTAGGTTTCCAGTTAATGGTCTTATTCAACTCAACCATCCTGTCTCTCATCGCCGTTGTTTTGATAAACCACGCATCTAATGGATAATAAAGAACAGGTTTATCAGTTCTCCAGCAATGCGGATAACTGTGTTCGTATTTTTCTACTTTAAAAGCCCTGTTCTCTTTTTTTAATTTAACAGCAATATCAACATTGACGTCAACCCATTTCGGATCGTCTTTATAATTTTTTACATAACGGTTGCTGAACTCACCCAATCCATCAACAAACTTTCCCTGCTTATCAACCATTGTCAATATGCCAATGTCATATTTCTTACCAACTCTATAGTCATCCGCACCAAATGCAGGAGCTGTATGAACGATTCCGGTACCATCTTCCGTTGTTACAAAATCACCTAACAGAACTCTAAATGCATTGGGATTATCTATTTTGTTGGCATCGTAAGGAAGCAATTGCTCATAGCTGCAACCTTCAAGATCTTTTCCTTTGAACTCACCTATGATCTGCCATGGTAAAACTTTGGCTTTTTCATTATAGGCTTCGAAATCGCCATCCTTTCCTTCTTCTTTGAAATATTTGCCAAGCAATGCTTTTGCTAAAATTACATTGACAGGATTATGCAAATAAGGATTAAATGTTTTTACCAAAACATAATCGATATTAGGTCCAACAGTTAATCCAAGATTAGATGGAAGTGTCCATGGCGTGGTCGTCCATGCAAGGAAGAAAATCTCCTCGTTTTGATTTTTGCCTTTTGATTTTTGAATTGCTTCAAAAAGGAATTCACTCTTGTCATTCTTCACGGCTTTAAACATCGCCACCGCACTTGTGTCCTTCACATCCTTATACGTTCCCGGCTGATTTAATTCATGTGAACTCAATCCTGTTCCTGCCGCCGGTGAATATGGTTGAATACTTACACTTTCATACAACAAACCTTTTTTATACAACTCACTTAATATCCACCAAAGCGTTTCAATGTATTCATTCTTGAAAGTGATATAAGGATCGTTCAGGTCAACCCAATATCCCATCTTGCGGGTAATATCATCCCATTTGTCTTTATACCTTAATACTGCTTCACGGCATTTCTGGTTATACTCTTCTACGGATATCTTTTTACCGATGTCTTCTTTTGTGATACCTAATTCTTTCTCCACACCCAATTCAATCGGTAAACCATGAGTATCCCATCCGCCCTTTCTTTTTACCTGGAAACCTTTCATGGTTTTATACCGGCAAACAAGATCTTTCAAAGTCCGTGAAATAACATGGTGTATACCGGGCATACCATTAGCACTCGGAGGGCCTTCATAAAATACAAACTGCGGCGCACCTTCCCTTAATGATACACTTTTTTCAAAAGCATGGCTATCAGCCCACCTGGCCAATATATCCTGCTCGATCAAGGGTAAATTTAGTCCTGAAAACTCGGTGTACCTGGCTGCCATTATGCTTGTCCTGCTTGATTTTGAAGGGTGCAAAGGTACGGGAAAACAGTCCGAAATCTGAGCCTTCACAGCTGAAAATTGTCCAAATAACCCTGTGTATTTATATTTGAGTGTGTATCTCTAACCAGAATTAATGAAGCCTAAACTCTTATCCTTACTTTTAGCTGCATTCTTTCTTTTCCAGCATACGGTTCATGCCGATACGTTTATCGTTACAACCAACGCCTTTACCGGGCAAGGCAGTTTAAGCGAAGCGATACAAAATGCTTCATTGAACGGCACGTCAACAACCGACTTCATTGTATTCAATTTACCGGGCAACACAACTGCTGATCGGACCATCCTGTTAAATTCAACATTGAACCTGACAAGTAACCTCGTTATCGATGGTACTTCACAGCCGGGACCGGTATTCGGTATATCCGATACCAAAATAATTATTGAGCGACAGTCGCCACTTTGCTTTGGTTTATACCTGCAGGACACCAGGGACATCGCGATCTATGGCATTTGGTTTAAAAACTTTGCTTACATAGATAACTTAACCGATGTCTGCCATGGAGCGACCATCATGATGAATGGGGTAAAAAATATGACCATAGGAGCACCGGGTAAAGGAAATGCTTTCAGTTCAAACAATACAATGACCATTTTTCATAAAAGTTATTATGGCATTGATTATATCCATCCAACCGTTATTGCAGATACAGTAAATATTGAAAATAATTTATTCGGGTTAAGTTCCGATGCGCTGTTCATCGACAATAATTGCAAAGAAGGAATTTCAATCGGCAATGGCAGGAATGTAACGATCAATAATAATAAGGGGAATGGCGGTTTTAGTGTCGGTTCAGCTTACGAAGAGAATAACGGCTTTATTAAATTTACCAATAACACACTTAATAACCCGCCTTCCGGAACACTCAAAGGAGCAGGATCATTTGCTGTTTCTATAAATGGGTTCACCACGCAATATGTAAGCTATGATCTGACGATCCGGAATAATAAGATCACCAATCCTTATCAATATTGCATTATCCTTTGGGATATGAGGGGAAGCATAGTCATTGATCAAAACACCATCGGCGAATATTATGATCTGAAAAATGAACCTGACCAGTACTTCGGTATAGGGATGATAAGATGCGTTACTGCCAATGCCACGCGGATCACGAACAATACAATAATGAACAGGAAAAATGGTGTGTGGGCCACTACCTGCGATAACATTTATATTTCAAACAACAGCATATTTTGTACAAGCAAAGGTTTATTGCTGGAACATCCTGTAAACCCCATTCCTGTTGTATCTATAAAAAATATTACCTCATCCATTGCCGGCATTGCTACACCCAATACAAAAGTTGAGATCTTTTATACCGACACCTGCACGCAACTATGTGAAAACGGAAAATTCTTTCTGGGAAATACCTTTGCAGACGCAGCAGGCAATTTTTCATTTCCCATATCAACACCGGGTCTTTTCTCCGCTACTGCTACAACTGCGGATAGCATCACTTCCGAGTTTAACGGCGTAAAAGTAGATACGATCTACGCTACAATAAAAAATGCGACTTGCGGTCAGAACAATGGAAGCATAACAGGAATCGCCATTCTTAACGCCAGTTCATGGCGATGGGAAAATGAGCTGGGACAGATCATCAGCAGTACCGATACCAATCTTTACAATTTACCACCGGGGCGTTATCGGTTGATCCTGCATGAAGCAAATGTTTCCTGCGATGTAATGACACGTTTCTTTGAAGTACTTTCTTATCCGCAACCTGTTCTTCCCGGCAATCCTTTTCAATTAACACAACCCAGTTGCGGTTTGAACAATGGCAAAATTATTTTCAATGGCACCCGGCCACCGGGAGCTGGAAATGCGTGGCTGAATGCATCCAATACTGTTTTGCAATACAACACTGACGAGCTGAATAATGTTCCTGCAGGTAGTTACTATTTTAAACTGTACCTGTATGAGGACACCTTGTGTTATACAACGTATGGTCCCTTTGCTCTTACCAATCAATCAGGACCATCTCTCACTGTCAGTAATGTCACCATTACAAGTGCTACCTGCAACAATTCTAACGGCAGCATTACCAACATTACCGCTTCCAATGTGAACGGATCAACTTTTATTCAATGGACAGATTCGCTGAATAATGTAGTTGGAAATACATTTGATCTTTTAAATCAACCTGCCGGCAAATACAAACTGAAATTTAAAGATCAAAGCGGTTGCGATACGATCATTACTCCATTTTATATAATACCCGGAACAGGAAAGATCACCATAGATACAACAGGTAAGCTCATCACCAAAGCCGGATGTACCGTTAATAACGGAAGCATTAGAAATATCAAAGTAACCGGCGCCGATACTTACCAATGGCAAAACCTTACGACGAATACGCCTGCCGGAAATACCATTGATATTTACAACTTATCACCCTGCAATTACCAGTTGACAGCCACGAATGCGATAGGATGTTCTGCTATATCGCCAATTATTAATGTACCGCAATCAGTTTTTATTCCTATCGGTGTCACCGGCACGCAAACCCGAATTGCTGTTTGCGGAGAAAATAACGGTATGATCCGTATCACGAGTTTCAATAACGATTCCAATCTTTATTCTTTTAGATGGATAGACAGCGCATCCAACCAGGTATTGAGTACCGGCACGGCGCTATACAATATTGGTGCAGGAACATATTTGCTTATTGCTATTGACAGCAATGGTTGCGAAAAACAGATCACCAAATCCATATTGGGTGCATGGCCCAAACCGGTCTTTGATATGTCAGCCATGCAAATAAAAAATGATATTTGCTCAAGAGGCGAAGGAAGTATTACCGGTATTAAAACAACTGGCTTTCCTCCTCAACTGCCATTGACCTATACATGGAAGAATGCCAGCAACAATGTTGTCGGTACTTCGCAAGACTTGCTTGCTATACCTGCCGGGCAATATTATCTTACCGTTAGCGACGGTATTCTTTGCAGTATTCAATCTTCAACCTTTACTGTTTCCAATGCCGATGACCCGGGAATAGTATTACAATACGACGACCAGACAATACCCCGCAACACGTCAGCGACAATGACCATTAAAAATTTTAGACCCGGTAATTACTTTTTATATAGCGATGCTGCGGCCACCCAATTACTCCAGCAAAACACCACCGGTAATTTTTCAACAGGCGTTTTAACGGCGGATGCGGATTATTATATCAAATTTGTTTCCGGCACCTGCTCCGCTTCATTGAAACATGTAAAGATCACTGTTGTTGATAAATCTTACTTCGCAATAGCTTCCGCTTTTACTCCTAACAATGATGGCATGAATGACAACCTTCAACTGACTGTTATCGGCTACATTGATGTGGAGTATTTCAAAATATTTAATCGCAATGGCGAGCAGGTATTCTTTACTAAAACCATACATGACGGATGGGATGGAAGATATAAAGGCATTGAACAGCCCTCAGCTGCTTTTGTTTGGATGGCAAGAGGCAAAGACATCCACGGAAACGTGATAACAGGAAAAGGGACATTTGTATTAATAAGATAAATACACGGTGGTCATCCCTTCGATTTAGCACTCCTTATACGGCTGAGTGTTTCAATCGTCATCCCGAGATAAGAGGCAATGTATTTAAGAGGTATGCGGTTGGCTAAATTGCTTTTTGTTTCCAAAAAATGACGATAACGTTTAGCCGCATTCGGTATACGTGATATAAAAGCCCTTTCTTCCGCATCACGGTAATATTGCTCCAGTAATTTTCTCCCGACAATATTTACCTCAAGAAAATTCTCATATAAATAATGAAGCGACTCGTAAGTAGCAACGATCAGGTCACAGTGTTCAATGGCCTGTATATTTTCCAAAGATGGTTCCTGCAGGCTCAACCCCCGGATAGAAGTCACCATTTCATTTTCGGCGGTGATCCACGTCGTAACTTCTTTCGTGCCTTCTTTTACAAAGCCCCTGATGGCACCCTTGCGGATAAAATAAAGATGTTGACATAATTCTCCCGCTTTTAAAAGGTATGTACCTCTTTCAACCTGCAGCGAATGAGAGTGCTGGTTAATGTAGCGGGTGGCCGCATCACTGACCGGGTGAACATAATTGACAAAAGCGGCCAAAGGTGATAGACCCGTCCCTTTTTCCCACGGTTCGTCCGTCTTCTTTTTTACAAGCATAATAACTGGTGGTGGTTCAAACAGTAAATTTATTCCTAAAAAAATTAAACCCCCAATTAATGGGGGTTTTTATTAATATAATGAAACAGTTATTGATTCTGCGCAACTGTTTGATCGTGGTTGATGTTCTTTTCCAGCGTCATTTTGATTTTTGCATCCGCATCGGCAGCCTTCAGTTTTCCTGTTACAAACTCTTTTGCAACATTCATCAGCTGTTCATGCAGTGGTTTTCCGTCTACCACATCTTTCAGGGCCACTGAAGAATGAGCTGAAAGGTATTCTTCCCATGCAGCTCTTACCTTAGCCCAATATTCTTTATTTTTTTCCCAATAAGCTTTTGCGGCGGCACATTTGCTGTCTTCTGTTTTTTTATAAGAATTGATACCTTTCTCTTCAACCAATAGTTTATCAATTCCCTTATTGCGGATTATTTTCTGGTTGTCCTGTTCATGCACCCATCCATCATTCGTTAAAATGATACGGTTGGTCCTTCTAAGAATGTTATAGTCGTTGCGTATTGAATATTCACGACGAGGCAAAGGAGCGTCCGAAGTATTTTGCCAGAATGTTTTGCCATCCGTATTGATCCATTCGCTGGCGCCCTGGTATCTTGGCGCATCACTTACTTCCCAAACTGATTGAGTCCATTTACCTTTTACATCACCGGGCTTCAATTGTTCTTTTGTCCAAAGTTTATTTCCCCGATAACGGAGACTAACCGGGTTTTCAAATGTCCAGTCTTCACGCCAATGTTTGATGATCATTGAATCGGTGATCACCAATAAATGTTGCAATACGATCTTTTTATCACCCGATTCAATGGGTAAGATCAACTCAAGGCCTCCGTTTATTTCATCCCGTGCATGAAATTTATAAGATGTATCAGGAGAAAACGTTTCAGCATATTTAAACTCCACTTCATAACATCCGCAAAGTTTTTCAATATTCTGCTTATCCTTCAGCGCCTGCGCATTCATAGAAATAGCCAATAAGGTAATAACAGCCCAGCTCAAAAGTCTTTTCATTTTGCTTTACAATTTGCTGACAAAGCAACAAAGGAAAAACAACGAAGACTTACGGTATCGGTAAATCCGGTTTACGCAAAAAGAAAAAGCTATCCCGACACGCAGGATAGCTTTTCCAAATACTATTTTTTTAAGATTAACCGCCTCTTTTTACCAACGTAATTTCATAAGCAGGATAACCTCTTTCCCCATTTTGTGTAAGCGCAGTAAAGCGAAGCTTGTAATAATTATTATCGCCGTCTTTAATAATATAATACCGGTCTGTTCTTACTGCCGGAGCTGTGCTGGGTCCGCCACCAGAGCGCCAATCAGATCCAATAGCTGTTTGACTTGCAGCAAATGTCAAAGATGAAATATCTGCGTCCCCGAAATCTGAAAATGCTTTTGCCGTTACCATTACCTTGGCCACAGATACATTGCGATTGATCAAAATGATATCCTGGAAGAGATAAGGCACTTCGCCCGTTCCAAAATTTGTTACGTTGGAAAAATATGTCCAGGCAATATCCCATTTTTTCTTTTCAGGCTCTACACTCACTGCGCCGGTTGATAGTGAAACATATTTGAAAAAATAATTTTCATCTTTTGCTATATCGAGTGAACTAAAAGTTGCAGCACTTATATCAGCATATTGAAGCGTATAACCTCCGGCGGCATTTCGTATCACCCTGATCTTCTTCCATCCTCTTTCCGGGGCAGGAGTGCCGGCACCATAACCGCGATTGATTATATATACTTTATTATCGGTTGCTGTAGCTGACACTGCAGCGATAGCTGTTTTAGTAAGATCACCATCAGGATAATCGATATAGGGCAAGGAAGTTGTTGTTGGTGCAGCCTGGCTAAATGCTACATCAACTGCAAACCCAAGTGTATCGGCAGCAGTTACCTGCGTCAGATCATTCTTTGCAATTTGTTTTGCCATCATTGCAGCAGATGAATTAAGAATAACACGATAATCGCTACCGGTATAAAAACCGAGGTCCCAGTTTGACCTCAATACAGCAGTCTGCCTGTTAGCACTGAGATCAATAAATACTTTATTGGGAAAAGTTGCTCCGCCACCATTTACAGTTGCCGATGCAGAATTTGCTACCAATTCGGCAAAACTCAACGTGAATTGTTTGGAAGAGCCGATCAATATCGGTGATGCGGAACTATAGAGATCAAAAACAAGTTTTTCATCTCCGTCATACAATGCTCCGGCAACTTTTGATACGGTAAAATTAGCTTCATTATTCCCTTGTGGAATTATTACATTCAACTTTCCTGACACAGCAGCAGGTGTTGTTGTAAAATCAGTTCCGTAAACCATATTCTGCGGAGTGAGGTCGATCACAACAGGAATATCTTTATCGGTGCCTCTTGATAATTTTATTTTTACAGTAATACTATTCTCCGATGATGCGAGGCCCTGCGCTGATGATTCGAAGGTAACAAGGTTGTCGGGCAATGATACATCCGGTCTTTTACGACAAGCCGTAAACAGCATTGTCGTTGCAAACAAAACGAGACCGGTTATTTTAAAATTCTTTGTAAACATATAATTGAACAATTGTATAATGATGAATTATTTTTTATCCCAGTTAAAAGAAAGTCCTGCAAAATAAGACCGGCCATAACCGATACTCGTTATTCCATTTGATCCATGAACGCTGCCACCTGCAACCGTACTTCTTACACCCTTTACATCAAACAGGTTGCGGACACCGGCATTAATAGAAAAATAGCGGAACAATTTTTTATTGACAGTAAGATCTGCCCAGCTATATGATTCACGTTTTGACAAAACATATTGCTGGCTGTTATCTACAACATAAAAAGGTCTTTTGCCGGTGAATTTGTAAAACAGGTTCACATCCAAACCGATCTTTGGAAAATTATATCCGAGGTTTGAATTGATCTCAGGCGACCATTGCATTTGCGGCAATGATTTATCTGCTTCCGCATAATCATTATAAAAACCGGTATAAGCAATTCCCAATGATGCATTCCAATTCTTATGCGCCGCCGTTGCGTTTAGTGAACTTCCGGCTGTTTTACTGTTTGATACATTTGTTACAACAAATAAATTGGGGTTCGATGCAGAAATAGCATAATCGATCAGGTTCTTTACATTATTATAAAAACCATTAAGCGTTACACCCAAAGCAATTTGTTTATCACTAATCGTTTTCCATGTCAATGAACCGGTGAAACTATTCGATGTTTCTGCTTTAAGGTCAGGATTGCCGACGATCTGGTGATTAGCGTCAAAGAAATTAAAATACAATTCACGCAATGAAGGCGAACGAAAACCTCTTGCATACGCCAGCCGCAGGTCCAGTTTTTTTGACAAAGAAAATTTTGTATTGACTGATGGAACTACCGGCGGTGCATCATATACAGAATTGTTGATGATACGAATGCCCGGCCGGATATTGATCTTTGATGAAGGAGTAATTTCTGAAGTAAGAAAGAATGCATAATCATTTACTTCATTATTCCCCGATTTCAAACGTTCACCTTTACCGCTTTCAAGATTGATATCTACTCCCGGTTGCAAAAAGAAAAGTGATGAAAGTTTATACTGCGCAGTACCACGAAAAGTAAAGCCGGTAAAATCATCCGAGCTTTGAGAACCCGCAGCGGGATCAAGACTAACCCTTCCTGTTTTCTGACTCACGATCGTAGAAGAAACAGAACGATTGTAATTAGTATACGATGACTGGGCCTGGAATGATAGTTTGTTGTTCACAAAATAAGATGCCTGCAATTGCTGCATCAAACGATGAGAAAGATATTCCTGGTCGGGGGCAAAGTAATCATCAGCATCCTGCTGGAAGCGTGTAAAATTTCCCGGATTGGTAATGATCTCATCGAGACCATCGAAACGATAACGGATATTTAGTTTTGTTCCATTATAACCAATGAAACCATTTCCAACGATCTGGTCTTTCCAATGCCAGGTCAATTCACGACCGGTGCTGTCTCCCTTCCATCCGCCAAAATAATTATAGCCGATTCCTCCACCTATCTCCCATCTTTTATTTTTCAAGGAAAGACCGGCATATTGATTATGTATTCCCTGTTGAATGCCGTATTCTTTACCGACAGTTTCTTCATGCAACCTGGCAGTGACAAAGATCTTTGCTGCGTTTGTTTTTTTAGTAATAATATTTATAACACCGGCCAATGCATCGGCGCCATATATAACTGACATAGGGCCTTCAACTATTTCAATCCTTTCGATAGAATTGATATCAACCTGGTTGATATCAATTTCATTGGAGGTACCCTGTCGGCCGATCATCGGCAATCCATCGATAAGGATCTTTACATTCTGACCTTTTAACCCAAGCATTGTGACACCTGAGCCACCGGTAGCATTGTCCTGGGCAAACCGGATGTTCAACTCACTATTCAATACATCCTGCAATTTGACAGCGCCGGTCTTCTGAATTTTTTCTTTGGAAATGACTTTTACCTGGTAAACAGAATTTTTTACTGATTGTGGTTTGTATTGGCCGGTAATAACAACTTCACCTAAGGTTTTTAAAGAATCTAACTGTGAAAACGAACGGGAAGCGATCATCATCAAAACAACTACTATATAAACTTTTCTCATAATCATTAATTACGGTTGCAAATGTTGCTCAGCGATCAATAAGATTTATCATGTAATTGTAAAGAAGAGAGCAATGAAAATTCTTTTACAAAAAAATGACGTCATAGTGGTGATCAATCATGTGGCAGGCTGACGAAAATCATACATCAATTCATTCACTTTCCGTTTGGAGGAATGAATAAGATGCACTAATGGAATTGATAACTGTTGCAAAACAACAAAGCAAACAAATCAAATGAAGATGCTAACAGGAAAAAAAATTTACGAAAGAAGGAATTAGCTGACCAATGAAGGCCATAGCTAATTGATCCAGGTTACTCTTTCGTCTAATGGAATTCTTGAAGCGCCGACAGAAGGAGTATTAATATGCCCGATATAAAAAAAACCCAATAACTTATCTGCGTCATCAAGGCCCAGGAACCGCTTGGCACTTTCTTTATATGTTACGCCCCCTGTAGTAAGATATCCACCCAGGCCATAAGCCGTAACCGATAAATAAATATTTTGTATCGCACAGGCCACTGCAATGACATCTTCTATTTCAGGAATATTCTTAGTGGTCGTTCTTTTCATACCGATCGCAATAATATGCGAAGCTTTTAATGGATTTGTCTGCAGTTTGATATAGGTAGCTTCTTTGAATTTATCTTCGGCTTCCATTTTATACAACTCACTTTGAAACATGGCGAATTTTTTTATGCCTTCATCCGTAAAAACAGTAAATCGCCATGGATCTGCCCGGCCATGATCAGGCGCCCAGATGGCATTGGTCAAAATTTCCATGATGATTTTATCATCCACTTTTTTTCCTGCTACAAATTGATCAGGAAAGGTGGAACGGCGGTTGCGGGCTATCTGGTTGAAGACGTCGGCGGCTTTCATTTTTAAAAAAATTGGTTGCTGCAAAAATAAGATTCACCCGTGAGGATATCATATAATGTGCGGCGTGGCCTGAAACCATGATACCTGCGGCCTTCCCGGTGATAAAGGGTTGAGCAATTGTTGGAACTGCAATTGTATTCATCAATGATTGCCCAAAAAGCAACCCGCCTTTTGTAAAAGGATGGTATAATAGTTTTATCTTCCGGTTGCGTTTATCAACAAGCATAATTTATTACTCTCTGACACCTATTCGTTCCCTTCCTTTATTACTATAAAATTTTGACTATGGAAGGATTTTTCATGCGGATCGCTAACGCATTGCCAAAACTAAAAACGCGTATCCAGTTGACAGGAGTTATAATCCTGGTAGGAGGTATCATAGCGACCAGGGCCATTGCACCTGACCAAACATTGCCTACAGTATATGTTGGTGCGATAGGAATTTTATTTATTGTCTTTGGACAGGTCTTTCCTTATTTAAGAACATTTCCTGAAAAGGATCGTGCCAACCTGCTCGTTAAGCTCTTTCTTATTTTTTCATTATTGATCCTGGGGCTCGTAGCGTTATTAATTTTCTCGCCGTCAAAATCCGAACATAAAGATCCCATCGTGATATCCCAAGCTAAAGAGATCGTATTGATGGATTCCTTTGGCAAAGTGTATGACACTAACTCAAAAAAAGCAAACCGGCTTAATGCAAATGATATTGACGAACTTATTTTAAGTGACCTGAGGAGGGAGATCAATTTTAAAAGAAACATAGAGAACGTTACTAAGACATGGAATAACTACGGTGAGATCCGTAAGGCAGACCTGATAATAATTCATCAATCTTGTTTTTTGCCCGATACTGTGAAAGATGTAAATCATCATCATGGAGCCATAGCTGAGCTTAAAAAGTTTGTGATACGGATGAGAGATTCAAAGGCTAAATTTTTGATTTATTCCAGGGGAGATAGCCTGGAAGGGGAAATGATGATTGCAGATTTAGAAGGTAATTATCCTGTTTTGAAAGACAGGATGGTTTATTTCTCTATGATCCGCAACGAAGTAATTAAGAATTTCAGCGACCCGGACATACAGGCAGATTTTAAGGTTGAAATAAGAAAGCTGTTGGGTATAAAGACAACCTGAAGATTTATTGCCACTGTAAATAAAAGATAACATGAAATATCTTATCCTGCTATACCTGCTTATTAGTTTTCAGTCAATCGAACATCCTTTACGACAGGGCCAGCAATACATAGCTAAACGTGTTGTCATTATGGACAACCCTGATCATAAACAAAAAGAAACACCTTACCTGCAATCTATGAAAACGGCATTAGGCGGAATTCAAAACGCAACTATAACAATTCAACCGACAACGCAGGCCTGGCAAGGAGAAGATAGCATCTGGAAAGTAAACCCCGATCTGATAATTATCCACGTGAATTGTTTTAGTATCGAAGAAGATGCAGGTAAAGGGAGAATAAAATTTAATGCGTTTATAAAAAAAATGACTGACAGGGATACAAAATTTTTGTTTTACTCAGGTGGATTTTCAGCAGAGAAGGATGAAGGCACTTTGTATTACGTCAGAATTCTACGAAGGGCGACCGGCTTGCCATTGGAAAGAATCAACACTTTTGCCATCCACCCGGACGATGGGTTACGGTTTCCTGATTCAATCATAGTTAAGAATTTTAGAAACAAAGTCATTCAAGTGTTGAAATAAATTCAATACGTGGTAAGACTAGTTTACTTTTGATCATCTAATTCTCTCAAAAAATTTCCTATGCTATCAAAACCAATACAGGAAGCACTCAATAAACAAGTGCAGATGGAAGCTGAATCATCGCAAGCTTATCTTGCCATGGCATCATGGACTGAAATACAACCGGGCCTGGAAGGAGTAACGGAATTTTTTTATAAACAATCAGACGAAGAAAGATTGCATATGCTCAAGCTGATCCGTTTTATCAATGAACGGGGAGGATTTGCTGTAATACCAGCATTGGAAAAACCGATGGTCACTTTTCCTTCATTAAGAAAATTATTTGAAGAGTTTCTCAAACATGAATTAAAAGTGAGCGACAGCATTAATGATCTCGTTCATCTTTCACTTAATGAAAAAGATTATGCCACGCATAATTTTCTGCAGTGGTATGTAAACGAACAAATAGAGGAAGAACGCACAGCCCGGGTATTGAATGATAAACTGGAGTTGATCGGCGATGATAAAAGCGGTCTGTATCTTTTTGACAGGGATATATTAAATCTCCGGATGCAGGAAAGCAAAAAATAAATTACCTGAACAACAGCTCGCAGGGCTTAAGGCCCGTATGTTTTTTAAACGCGGTAGAAAAATGCGAGATCGAGGAGTACCCAAGCAGCATCGATACATCGGTAACGCTTAATCCTTTTTCATACAGCAAATAACGGGCATGCTCCATTCGCTGGCTTTGGTAAAAATCAAAGATGGTAGTGCCGAACATTTCTTTGAACCCTTTTTTCAAATAACATTCATTGATTGCCACTTTACGGCTCAATTCCTTAATAGTGATCGGCTCTCCGATATGTTGTATCAATATCTCCCTGGCCTTAACGATCTTTTCCCTGTCATTTTCATTTGAAAGGAATTTACAGTTAACGACATCAATATCTTTTTCACCGATCATACAATCCATGCTGTAGAGCAGCAGCATTTGTATCTGAGCGTTGATATAAATATTTTCCAGGCTATCGGTGTAGTTATGATTGAGCAAAGCTTCTATCACCATCCTCGTTTTGCCGCAAAGCGGTAATATTTTGGTAAAAGAAGAATTGCGTGTGAAATTCAGAATGCTTTCACTCAATGTATCTGTTGCCAGCCGTGGTTTGACAAACTGTGATAAATGAGTGGGAAAGAATTTAAAGCTCAACACATCGGCGCTGGTCATTTTATCGGTACAATTCTTTGAAAGACCGGCCTTGCACATATTACATTCTGTATCCTTTTGCTTGCAATAAACATTGCCGGACACGCAGAATTTCAATTCAAGAAAATTTTCTTTAGGATCGTTCTTCACATAATGATAAACCATCATACCCGCATCTTCTATATTCCACTGCAGATTGTGCTGGTATCTTTTTATCGAATACTGAACCGAACCGGGCATTTGCTGCTCTTTTTCATACATCAACACCATTTGCTCCTGCAACGGGATCTGTTTATAAGCCAGCAATAATATATCCTGCGAATCAGTCATAAGAACTGCAAATTTAACGGTGCAATATTGATTTTCAGCGATGAAGTCAACATAAAGCTTTATGGCCTGAGTTTTAACAGGCTACAAGTAAAAAAACTTCCGTTTTTGACCGTAACGATTACCTTTGCACGTCTCCGCCTTAGCGGAGGTTTTTTTAATAACTGCATGATACACCCGCATACATATATTCATCCCAATGCAAGACTTGCCACGAATGTAAAGGTCGATCCTTTCACCGTCATTCACCAGGATGTGGAGATAGGCGATGGCACCTGGGTGGGCTCCAATGTTACGATCATGGAAGGGGCACGCATTGGCAAGAATTGCAGGATATTTCCCGGTGCAGTGATCGCTGCCATTCCACAGGACCTGAAGTTCCAGGGTGAATATTCCAATGTATTTATCGGCGATGGCACAACGATCCGTGAATTTGTTACGGTCAATCGCGGAACCAAGGCGAGGGATAAAACGATAATTGGTAAAAATTGCCTGATCATGGCGTATTGCCATTTTGCACACGATTGTATTGTCGGCGATAATTGCATTATGAGTAACAATACACAGGTAGCCGGACATGTAACGATAGGCGATTGGGCTATTATCGGTGGCATGACAGCCGTTCACCAGTTTATCAATATCGGGCAACATGCTTTTTTAAGTGGAGGTTCACTCGTTGGTAAAGATGTGCCGCCGTACATAAAAGCTGCCCGCACCCCTTTGAGCTACGCCGGAGTCAATTCCATTGGTTTGAAAAGAAGAGGATTCAGTATTGAACGAATCAATCATATTCTTGACATCTATCGGATCATTTATAACAAAGGAATGAATACGAGCCAGGCGGTAGAATATATCGAAGAAGAAATGCCGGCAACGGATGAACGGGATGAGATCTTAACTTTCATCCGTGAAAGCGGGAGAGGTATCATCAAACGATTCACCAAAGGCAATGGCGATGACGATCTCCCTATCTGATGCCGGTAAGCGTTTTAACCGCGAATGGATATTCCGCCATTTTACTTACAATTTTGAGGAAGGACGATCATATGCTATTACCGGGCCGAATGGTTCGGGAAAGAGTACTTTGTTGCAGGCCCTGAGCGGTTCGATGCATTTAAATGAAGGGAGTTTGATGTATGAAGCTGCTGATGAAAAGTCAAAAGTCAAAAACCAAAAGTCAAAAATACCTGCAGAGGAATTATTTAAATATGTTGCGATCTGCGCACCTTATCTGGAAGTAGTGGAAGAAATGACATTGAAAGAGTTTTTTAGTTTTCATAGCGGATTTAAACCATTACTTCCCGGGTTAGCTATTGAAAAAGTAATTGCAATACTTGGTTTGGAAAGATCGGCGAATAAACAAATCCGTTTCTACTCCTCAGGCATGAAGCAAAGGGTAAAGCTGGCGCAATGCATTTTATCGGACGTGCCAATTGTTTTATTGGATGAACCCTGTACCAATTTGGATATCGCAGGTATTGAACTGTATCATCAATTGATCAATGATCATTGCAAAACACGTTTGGTGATCGTAAGCAGTAATGATGAAGTGGAGTACAGGTTTTGTAAAGAAAAGATCAACATCAATGATTATAAGGCGGGTTAGTGTTGAAATGCATAAAAAATGGTGACCGTTAATTAAAACGATCACCATTCCATATCATGACTGTTTTTGAAAACAATGACTATTTCTTTTCAGCCTCTTTTGCTGCATAAGTATATGTTCGTTTTGTTACTCTTGTTGCCTTGCCTTTATCATTCCACGTTGTACGTTGCGTCCAGTTGCCCTGGTCATCATGCGTTTCGTATGAATATTTGGTTACAGTTGTAGTGGTAGAATCTTTTGTAACGTTTGTATTTGACTCTTCCGTTCTTTCTCCTTTATCATTATACTTGAACGAACCGGAAGATTTTATTTTTCCGACACTATCTTTCATCGTGTAGCCCGTTTGTAAATTTTTATCAAACGTTGACTCCCATTCCTGCGTGAATGCGCTGTCTTTATTACGATATTCCTTCCAACTTTTCACCTGTCCCGATTCTGTTTGAGTGATGTTGGTATAATAAACATCCATATTCCCTGATGAATCCCATGCCTGCGCACTTACCCAGTTACCTTTATCATCTATCTTGGTTTCGATAGCCGTTTTCTTGCCGTCCCTTGTGGTTTTTTCTCCTTTCCACAAACCATCGGGATAACGTTCCGCAACAGATTCACTTTTTAATCCTCCTTTGCTGTCTTTTGAAGTTGATCCGATATAATTTCCATTCTCATCATATTGCCACTTATCTGTACAGCAGGAATCCATTTCGCCAGCCTTTCCTGTACTGTCTGTTTTGTAAGGTGCTTCTTCGATAGCTGTTATCTTTCCTTTGAGACCCTCTGAAGTAAGATCACTGTATTTAACTGATCCGGCGGTTTTTTCTTCATTGCTGCAGGCTGCCAGGATGAATACGCCGGCTGCAATGACTACAATTTTTTTCATCAACATTAGTTTTAGTGATTAATAAATGGAGGAGTAGAATTAAGGAAGCTTCTTAGGAAAGACGAAGAACAAAATACTTATTATCCAATTCATATACAAATCTTGCTGACAATCATAGATAATTATCAAATCAACTGATCATTTTTACCGGCGGTAAGCCCAACCTTTCCTGTTTTCCTAACTTACCCCTGTGAAAGCCCTTGCACCAAATACGCAATTCTCGCTATGGCGATCTGAATCTTTATTCAATATCGATTTTGCCCGCTACTCGCTTTCACATCATCATTTTCCCCGCCACTTTCATGATCATTATGTAATAGAATTGGTGGTTAATGGTGTAGATAGTTTTTATTGCAATGGAAAAAATTATACGGCAGAGCATGACCAGCTTGTGTTGATCAATCCCGGTGAAGTACATACCGGCAATACAGTTTCTGATACTCCTCTTCAATATTATAGTTTATATCCTGGCAGGCAAGCTTTAGAACAAATAGCATCATCGCTCAATATTTCATTATCAAATGATCTCTATTTTCAACGACCGGTTATTGACAAATCTTTACTGACTGAAAAATTCAAAAAATTTTTTGATTCATTGAACGGAGCGAACAATTTATTGCAGCAACAGGAACTATTGGTTGATTGCATGCATGAATTATTAAAGCCTGGCAATGATCATCAGCAACAGCACCAGTTAAAAAAAGACAACCGCGTTCAATTGCTGATCGATTTTATGAATGAACATTATAAAGAAGATATTTCCTTACAACAACTGGCCGGCAAAGTAAGCCTCAATCCATTTCACCTCGTACGCCTTTTTAAAAGATCGGTTGGCGTGTCGCCGTATGATTATTTATTGATCGTAAAAGCTGAGCGGGCCAAACAAATGCTGCGCAAAGGTTTTAAAGTACAGGATGCGGCGGTTGCATCTGGGTTTTATGATGCCTCGCATTTCAACCGGGTGTTTTATAAAATAGCGGGTATTTCACCAAAATCTTTCCGTTCATCTAAAAGTCAATATCGTACAAGTTTTACAGGCTGATATTTCGTTGCTTTGTTGAAAATTATCATCATGACAAAGCGAATTGCTGTGCTGCTATGTTCACTGTTTGCATTTATGCTGGTTGCAAACAGCCAATCCAAACCCATGTACAATGAGATAACGCTGCCTGAACTGATGAAGAAAAAAAAGCAGGGCGATGCGAATATGGTAATTGTCGATGTAAGGACAAGGGGCGAGTATCACGATACAGTTTCAAGAGGAAAACAATCCAACATCGGACATATCAAAGGAGCTATCAACGTTACATTGCAGGACCTGCAGCAAAATCCCGATGCAGTTAAACAACTCGATCAGTACAAGGATAAAGATATTTACCTGATCTGTTCACATAGCTATCGCAGCCGCTCTGCATCAAGGATATTAATGAACAACGGTTTTACCCATGTCAATAATGTACAGGGTGGAATGACCGAATGGTATCGCCGCTTTGACGACCTGGCTCCTTATCGTGAGTTTTTGGAAAAAGGCATTGCATATAATAATACCTCGCCTGAAGAATTGCTGGATCAATTAACCACCGGGAAAAAAGTTTTCCTTATTGGTGTCAGGAACACTCCTCAATTCTGGTACGACAGTTTTAACCTGAAGCTTTACCGAGTATATCCTATGTTCAAACAAACCGTTTATTATTATTACGCTGACTCTCTGAAAATACTTGAAGAAGCACAAAAAGATAAAAACAGGCCTGTTGTATTATTCAATATGTTGAATAACGGAGCTGCTGAATTGGCCGAATGGCTAACACGCAAAGGTGTTAACGCTTCCTATCTTGTAGGCGGTGTCAATTTATTTTATGAATATGCGCTGAACAAAAAAGCGACAGGCAAACTTTTTACCGAACAAAGTAAAGTGCATTTCATTACACCAGTTATCTATTGCAAAATGACGGGAGATAAGAATGTGCAGTTGATCGATACCCGACATGACACCCTGTTCAATAAAATAAACGATGGCGTAAAGCATGACTATAAACACCTCGTGAATGCGCTTAACTTTTTTGCAGGTAAAGGAGCCGCACAATTTCAAACTGAATTCCCGGATATGAAAAAGGAATATGTATTCATATCTGACAACTATGATGCCTTGCAAATGGCAGATGAATTAACGAGAAAAGGTTATAACATATCCTGGATGACCGGAGGTCTCGATCGCTTTGAATGGTATATGAACAACACGGAAGATTTTAAATGTAATGATCTGCTTGTTGAAAAGTAGTGGCATAGGATTTTTTATTTCACGCAAAGGCGCAAAGATTGTAAGTCGCGAAGAAAAGCCTTATGTTACTTTGCTCCTTAGCGTCTTTGCGTGAAATAATCTTTCAACTACTTTAATGCGCATTGCTCATATCTATCTTTTCACCCGTTTTCTTTTTTCCTTTTACCAATAAAACAAAAGGAATACAGATAAGGAACATCACACCCAGGTAAAGAAATACATCCATATAACTTAACACGGCAGCTTGTTTGGTAATGCGAAGATCAAGTGCGTGAAGAGCCGCCGGTTTTGCAGTAAAAGCATTCATTCCTTTTGCTATGAGCCCCTGTTCGGTTGCATTGATCCTGTATTGAACAGATGGATCATTTACATATACATTGCTGGCAAGATTGCTGTGATGCAACACATTTTTATTATACATGAATGTAATAATAAGCGCTACACCAAATGATCCGCCTAATTGCCGCATCATCCCGGTAAAGGCGGCGCCGTCACCAATTTCTCTTCCTTTCAATGTGCTCAATGATAATGTTGTAATAGGAATGAACAATGTCGCCATGGCTACACCACGAAGGATCAGCATCCAGAAGAAATCGCCTTTGCCCGTATCGGGTGTCAATATATTATAACCCCAGATGCAGAAAAAGAAAAATAAAAGCATACCCAATGCAACGAGGTATTGTTGCTTGACCCCGCGTTGCAGCATCTGCCCGATAAATGGCATCATGAATGCGGTGGTCAATGCTGCAGGTACAAACAACAGGCCGGCATCAGTAGCAGACCAACCTAATATAGATTGTGTATATAATGGAATGATGAATGTTGAGCCATATAAACCAAACCCGAGTATGAATGATAATATCGTTCCTACGCGGAGATTCCCATTCTTCAAAACTTTTAATTGTACCACCGGGTTACGGAAAGTTGTTTCTCTCCAGATAAAAAAGAAAGCGCCGAATGCAGCTATAACAGATAGTACAACGATAACGTCGCTGCTGAACCAATCATCTTCCTGCCCTTTTTCCAGTATATATTGCAATGAACCTACAAACAATGCAAGAAAGGCGATACCTATCCAGTCAATATTACGCACTGAACTTTTTTCTGCATACTTCGGGCTTCTTACAAATTGCAATGTCAGCAACGTCGCAATTACACCAATAGGAATATTGATATAAAAAATAAGTGGCCATCCGAAATGATCGGTGATATATCCGCCTAAAGGCGGACCTAATGTCGGCCCGATGATCACTCCCATTCCATAGATCGCCTGTGCCATACCCCTTTTCTCAGGCGGATAACTTTCGGTAATAATAGTTTGAGAGGTTACCAGTAAAGCGCCACCGCCGACACCTTGTAAAAAACGAAAGAGGATCAGTTCAGTAATGGTAGTGGCATTGCCGCAAAGAAAGGAACAGATAGTAAATAGAATGATCGAAGCAGCAAAATAATTTCGCCGACCGAATTGCTGGGCCAGCCAGCTTGTCATTGGTATGATGATCACATTGCCTATTGCATAAGCGGTGATCACCCACCCGATCTCGCTTGTGGTGGCGCCAAGATTTCCACGCATGTCATTGATCGATACATTGACAATTGTTGTATCAACGATCTCCAGCAACGCACATACGATCGCAGTGATCGTAATGATCACTCTTCTCGATCCATATTCTACCAGTGAAGTTGGTTGTGTCATAATACCCTGAGTTGTTATTTCACTAAAGATGTATAGACCGAAAGACGGAAAGTCCGGAAGTCCGAAAGAAGGTCATTCGTAAAAAAATTCTTTCGGTCTTTCCGACTTACGGACTTTCGGACTAGTCCAAATGCACATCAACAAATACATTCATCCCCGGTCTTAATTTTTTTACCAGTGAATCGGCAGGATCTGTAAACTCAAACTTGACGGGTAATCGTTGTACGATCTTTACAAAGTTGCCGGTAGCATTATCGGGAGGAAGTAAAGAAAATGTAGAACCTGTAGCTGGTGAAAAAGAAGACAGCGTTGCCGCAAACTTATGACCGGGGTAAGCATCCACTTTTACAACTACCTTTTGTCCCTCTCTCATTTTATCCAGTTGCGTTTCTTTAAAATTTCCGATCACCCACACATTTTCACTATGAACAATACTGAATAAAGGTTGCCCTGCCTGTACAAACTGTCCCGGCTGCACATTTACTTTTGATACCAATCCATCCTGCGGCGCAGTGATCACTGTATAAGAAAGATTCAGTTTCGCCGCATCACTTTCCAGCACATTGGGATCCTAAGCTTAGAATTCCACGTGGACAAGTTGTCGCG
>JADMIO011678501.1_pt1 | contig 31085 bp, 23 predicted proteins | sample 8958161 | NCBI WGS metagenome assembly JADMIO01 (sample SAMN16585339, study PRJNA669376) | soil metagenome | isolation source: Crop rotation soil | place: USA: Cullars Rotation, Alabama | collected 2011 | reverse complement strand
TATGGTGAAAGTTGGAACCTCTTACGTGCCGATCAGATTAAAACGAAAGGCCCAGTCTTTCGACTGAGCCTTTCGTTTTATTTGACCATGTTGGTATGATTTAAATTAATACGACTCACTATAGGGTCAGTGCGGCCGCGACTTCAAGTCACGTGAATTCCAAGCTTCGGATCCCACTGTGCTGGAAATTGATCTCACCTTTGAGCGCGTTCATGCCGCCCGTACCGAAGAGCGCGCTCTTCGACGGATCTTTCGACAGCGGATCGCCTCCCTGGATGATTCCGTACTTCACGACCCGGTGGACGAGTGTGCCGGCATAGCCGCCTTCGCGGGCGGTCTTGATGAAGTACCCGGCATGGTTGGGGGCCTTGTCGCCCAGGAGCTCGATGACAAATGACCCCATCGAGGTCTCCACCACGGCCTGCTTCTTCGTGAGCTCGGCTGCCGGCAACGGCGTGACAAAGGGCCGGGCGGTGCCTGCCTGCGCCAGGAACGCGACGAGAACCATCACGGGCATGGAACTACTCTACGCGCTCCGGTGTCGCGCCGCGCTAGCCCTGCGGCGCCTTGCGGGAACGGCGCGGCTTCGGGGTGGCTGCGGGACGCCTGCGGCGGCGCGACGACGATCGCGCGGGCGGCTCATCGGCTGTCGCGGGCTCAGCCGCCGGCACACCTTCGGTCAGCGCATCCCCCGTGACCGGTTCTCCAGTCTCCTCGGGCGCAGGGAGTGGCTGCGGCTCTTCGGACGAGGCGGGCGGCGCAAACTGCAGCGGCACCTCCGCCGCAGCGGCCGGCGCCGACTGGACCAACGGTTGCCCCTGAAACACGCGCACCACACCCTGCCGATCGCGATCGAGGCGGACGATGCCGTCGCGCTGCGCGGCACGCAGCAGATCGACGAGCGTCGCGTAGCCGTAGGCGCGCTCGTCGAACGCCGGGCTGCCCTGCCGGAGGATTTGTTTCACGTTGCGGAGATACATCGGCCAGCGGCGCACCGTCGCGGCACCGAGCAGGCGCTTGAATTCCAGCAGTCCATCCGCCGGCGATCCGGTGACAGCCACAGGTCCGAATCCAGCGCGGCCATTCGGCCCGCTCGCCGGTGTGGCATCGGGCTCGGGCCGTTCGCGATCCTCGGCCGGTTCCTGCCCTTCGGCGTCGGGTGGCGCCACGAGCCAGCCGCCCTTTCCCTGCTGCACACGCAACACACCAATCGCGGCGAGCTTGTCGACGAAGTCGCGGAAGGATCCCGCGCCGTAGTTGCGCTCGGAGAAGGTGGAGTCGAGCTGCAGGAGCGTGCTTTTCAAGAGACCGAGTTGGGGAGACACCTCACGCTCGGTCAGCACCGCCAGTGCGCGGTTCACCAGTGGTATCGCCTGCTCCACTGGCGTGCGCTCCACACGGACGTGACGGCTGCCGCCGTGCCGGCGCCCTCCACCCTCCGCGGACGGCGCGCTTGCCGAGGCACCCACCAGGTTCTCGTAGGCGATGAATTCGTGGCAGTTGCGCTGCAGGATGCCGCTGGTGAACTGCCGTCCGCCAACCACGAACACCTTCTTGTCGTACTGCTTGAGCTTCTCGACCAGGCTGATGAAATCGCTGTCCCCGCCCACGATCACGAACGCATTGATGTGCTGGTGCGTGAACGCCATCTCCAGCGCATCGAGCGCCAGATTGATGTCCGCGCCGTTCTTGTCGCCGCCCGGCGTCAGGTTGCGCTGCACCATCTTGATGGCGTGCTGGGTCAGCATGCGGCTGTGGCTGCCGGCGCGCTGCCAGTCGCTGTACGCGGTCTTCGAGACCACGTCGCCGCGTTCTTTCAGGGCTTCGAGGACGATGCCCGCGTCGAACGACGCGTTGAGGGTGTTTTTGACGCCAATTTCGATGTTATCGAAGTCGATGAATACAGCGAGCCGGAGCCGCAGGTCGGAGTTCACAAGACAGTGTACCGCTGAGTTACATTTACGCCCATGTCAAAACGCGTCCCCCTTGTTCTGGCCGCCGTCCTGGCCGCCTGCTCCTCGACTCCGCCGGCACCGGCCTCTATGGCCGATTTCCCGAATCTGAGCACCGATCGTGTGCTCAAGGACATCGTGAAACTTTCGTCGGACGAGTTCGAAGGACGCCAGCCGGGCTCCAAGGGCGAGAAGCTGACGACCGACTACCTGATCGAGGAGCTGAAGAACTCCGGCCTCCAGCCGGGGAATCCCGACGGCTCCTGGACGCAGAAGGTCTCGCTGGTCGGCCTGACCCCGAAGCCGCAGGGCGGGTTTGTCGTGAAGAAGGGCGCCACGACCAGACAGTTCGACATCAACCGCGACGTCGTCGTCATGAGCAAGCACGTGACGGACGACGTCACGCTCGAGAACTCGGAGCTGGTGTTTGCCGGCTATGGCGTGCAGGCGCCCGAGTATCAGTGGGACGACTTCAAAGGCATGGACGTCAAGGGCAAGACGATCATCGTCCTCGTGAACGATCCGCCGGTAGACGACAAGATGTTCGGCGGCAAGGCGATGACCTACTACGGCCGCTGGACGTACAAATACGAAAAAGCCGCCGAGCTCGGCGCCGCGGGCGTCGTAATCGTCCATGAAACCGCGCCTGCCGGATATCCGTTTGCGGTGGTGCAGAACAACAGCAACGAGCGGTTCAATCTGGCCACCCCAGACAAGAACATGGGCCGTGCCGCAATCGAAGCGTGGATCTCACTGGATGCCGCCACGGCGCTGTTGAAAATGGCTGGCCAGGACTATCAGACGCTGAAGGCCCGGGCGGCTACTCGCGAGTTCAAGCCCGTGCCGCTCGGCATGACGGCGTCGGTCGCGCTGAAGCAGACGATGCGCGCCGTGGAGTCGGCCAACGTGGTGGGGAAACTCACGGGCAGCGATGCGAAGCTCAAGGACGAATACGTGGTCTATACCGCGCACTGGGATCATCTGGGTGTTGGCACACCGGTCAACGGCGATGCGATCTACAACGGCGCGCTCGACAACGCGAGCGGGTGCGCGCAGGTACTGGAGATCGCGCGGCTGCTCAAAGGCATGAAGTCGCCGCCGAAGCGGTCCATCCTGTTCCTGTTCGTGACGGCCGAGGAGCAGGGACTGCTCGGATCGCAGTACTACGCGGACTTTCCGCTGTATCCGCTGAACAAGACGGTGGCCAACATCAACATCGACGGCATCAATCAGTGGGGCCGCACGAAGGACCTGACGGTGATCGGGCTTGGTGCGTCGGACCTCGACGACTACGCGCGCGCGGCGGCCGCGGAACAGAACCGCACGCTGACGCCCGACGCGGAACCCGAGAAGGGCTTCTATTACCGGTCGGACCACTTCAACTTCGCCAAGAAAGGCGTGCCGGCGTTCGATCCGGACTCGGGCACGGACTTCATCGGCAAACCCGCCGGCTACGGCAAGCAGAAGCGGGACGAGTACACGAACGCGGACTATCACGCGCCGTCCGATGTCGTGAAGCAGGATTGGGATCTCAGCGGCGCCGCAGAGGACGGGAAACTGTTGCTGGTCATGGGCTATCGCATCGCGAACGCCGACAAGATGCCGGAGTGGAAGGCCGGGAACGAGTTCAGGGCGGCCAGGGAAAAGTCGCTCGGCCGCTGAGGGACGGAGGGGACGGAGAGGTTTCACACGGAGGGCACGGAGGGCACGGAGAGATCCTTTTTTCGGGCTGCCACGGAGGGGACGGAGGAGGCGGAGAGTTCCTTTTTCGGGCTGCCACGGAGGGGACGGAGAGTTTCTTTTCGGGGTTGCCACGGAGAGGACGGAGCGACGGAGCGCCCACGCTGACTGGGAACACACGCGGAGCACACGAGCACACGGAGAGATCGTGTTTTCAGGGCTGCCACGGACGGGCAGGTTCGATCATCGCAGCGCTCGGCGGGACTGTCAGAGAGGCGTTGTGTCTTTGGAAGCTGTGATCCCCGCGATCGGCGCCATCTTGCGCCGCCGGCGCTTGCAGAAACGGACCTTGACAGCGATCGCGAATTGATTCGTGGCGGCGCGCCAGGGCTGCGCGGCGATTCGATCAGTCGGCCGTGATGTTGGGAAGCGGCACCAATCAATCTCACCGCCGCCTCGTCGGTCTGGAACTGGTTCGCGTCTTGGCGACTCGCCGCACCCCGCGTGTACGCTTTTCGAGGGCGTTCGTCATGTAAATCACGAGGGGCTGTGTAAGTAGCGCGCAATGCCCTCGCGATAGCCTTGCGCTCCTGCCAGCCCGCCTAGTCCAAGTTATTGCGAATGGGGTGCACGATGCAGATCTGCACCGTGACGCGGGGGTCCGTCACCGCGAGGGCGTCCGGGCATCCCCTGTCAGCCCGTTGGTCACGTTGTCTCAAGTCACCGTGCCGTCTCGGCCGCTCCGTCCTCTCCGTAGCCCCCGTGTCCGCCCAACAAAAATGATTCCTCCGCTCGCTCCGTCCGCGCGTGTGTTCTCGAGTCAGCGCCCAGTCTCCGTGATCCTCTCCGTGGCAACCCGAAAAAGGAACTCTCCGTCCCCTCCGCGCCAGCCCCGGAAAAAGAAACTCTCCGTCCCCTCTGTCCCCTCCGTGGCAGCCCGAAAAAGGAACTCTCCGTCCGCTCCGTCCCCTCCGTGGCAGCCCGAAAAAGGAACTCTCCGTCCCCTCCGTCCCCTCCGTGGCAGCCCGAAAGAGGAACTCTCCGTCCCCTCCGTCCCCTCCGTGGCAGCCCGAAAAAGGATCCCTCCGTGCCCTCCGTGCCCTCCGTGTGAAACCTCTCCGTCTCCTCCGTCCGCTCCGTGTGAAAATCTCGCGTGCCCTCCGTCCCCTCCGTCCCCTCCTCGGCTCCGCGCTGCGCCTGGTGCGGCACTGACCCGCTCTACGTCCGCTACCACGACGAAGAATGGGGCGTGCCGCTGCACGACGACCGCCGGCTGTTCGAGATGCTCATCCTCGAAGGCGCCCAGGCGGGGCTCAGCTGGATCACGATCCTCCGGAAACGGCCGGCGTATCGCAAAGCCTTTGATCGCTTCGACCCGCGTAAGGTCGCGCGCTATGACAACGCGAAGAAACGGGCCTTGATGCGCGACGCGGGCATCGTGCGCAACCGCCTCAAGATCGATGCGGCGGTGGCCAACGCGCGCGCGTTCCTCGAGGTACAGAAGGAATTCGGCAGCTTCGACAAGTACATCTGGCAGTTCACCGGCGGCCGCACGATCGACAACTCACGCCGGGCCATGAAGATCCAGGCGACCAGCCCGGAGTCGGACGCCATGAGCCGCGACCTGAAGACGCGCGGCTTCAAGTTCGTGGGCTCTACCATCTGCTACGCGTTCATGCAGGCCACGGGAATGGTGAACGACCACAGGCCTGACTGTCAGTTCGCCCGGAAATGAGATGAAGGCCGGCTGCGCCTCTGAAAGTGCTCAGTCTGTCCAGAGGGCCTTCACATTCTGGAGCTTCGGCTGCCGCGCATCGCCGGCAGCAAGGCGCGGCATCTCGTCGCCGTGTGAACAGACCGTCCGCTACAATCAGGACACCGTGACCACCCGGTTTCTTGCCGCAGCTCTCTGCCTTGCCATCGTGCCGGTCGCGGCCGCGCCGCGGCCTCCGCGGGTCCCGTCGCAAGCCGTCGATATCTGCAACATCCAGACGCCGGAGCGCATCGTCGCCATCGGCGACGTGCACGGCTCGTTCGACAACTTCGTCGCGATCCTGCGCGTGGCGGGCCTGATCGACAACCGGCGGCAGTGGGCCGGCGGCAAGACCGTGTTCGTGCAGACGGGCGACGTGCTCGACCGCGGCCCGGCGTCACGCGAAGCGATGGATCTGCTGCGCAAGCTCGAGAAAGACGCGCCGGCCGCCGGCGGCCTGGTGCTGCCGCTGCTCGGAAATCACGAAGTGATGCGGATCGTGAACGATCGGCGTTACATCAGCGCTGGAGAGTACAACGCCTTCAAGGGTCCGGAGAGCAACAGCCTCCGCGATCGCGCGTATGAGTTCCTGGCGGCGGAGAACAGCAAGCGCGCCAAGGCCGCCGGGGAGCCCTTCGACGCGCGCGAGTTCCGCAAGCTGTTCTACGACCAGAATCCGCCAGGCGCGGTGGAGATGCAGATCGCGTTCGGGCCCGAAGGCGACTATGGACGCTGGGTGCGCGATCGCAAAGTCGTCGCGCGCGTCAACGGCGTGGTGTTTCTGCACGGAGGCCTGACGCCGGAGGTGGCCGCGCTCGGATGCGAAGGCATCAACCGTGGGGCTCAGGCGGAGTTGCAGAGACCGATGCCGCCGATCGATCCGGCCAAGGCGCTCATCACCTCTCCCGACGGTCCGCTCTGGTATCGCGGGCTCATCGACGACGGCGCCACCGCCGGACCGGCCGACGAGTCGAAGATCGACGCGGCCCTCAAGGCAATCGATGCGCGCGCGATCGTGGTCGGCCACACGGTGACGCCCGACTATCGAATCCGGCCAAGTTCCAGGGGCCGCATCATTCAAATCGACACGGGCATGCTCGGCGGCGAATTCTTTCCCGGAGGCCGTCCGTCCGCGCTCGAAATCACCGGACCGACATGGACGGCCATCTACCAGGACGGCCGCCAACCCATCAGTAGAGGGCCTTGGCCTCTCCCACCGCCGCCACCCGTTCGTTGACGAGCTTCAGAATCAGATCGCGGCGAATCAGCATCGCCTTGATCTGATCGTCCATGATGTACTTCCCGACTTTTTTCCGCAGGTCCTGATACTCGAGCTTCTTGATTCCCTCGACGAGCTCGCGCGAAAACCGCGTGAACACCTTGGGATCCTTCAGCTCCTTGGTCGTGCGGAACGATCGCGAGTGATCGATGAGCCGCAGATCGAAATCGGCCGTGATGAGAATGTTGTTCATGTGCCGATCGACGTTGGCGATGAGCTGATCGAACAGGTACATCTTCAGCCACACCCGATCCCAGGCGTCGCGATCCGGCGGCTCGACGTTGTCCTTGCGGCGATCGGCCTCCGAAAACCGGCTCTGCACCCACCACTGCAGCGATCCAACGTTGTTATTGATGTAGCGCTCGATGGTGGCCGGCACCATCTTGAGGCCGATGACCCGATCGATGCCGTACGCGGCGACTTCCAGCTGCCAGGAATCCTGGAAGTTCATTTCCGCCGTGTTACTGAGCTGCGTGATGCCGACCTTGCGCTCGTCGATCGTCTTGAACACGGCGAAGTGCGTCGCGCCGTCGAGCAGCAGCTCGGCCTTCTGCGGCAGTGTCACGCCCGTCCCGAGCCCCTTCATGCTCCGGACGCGGGCCTCCTTGAGGAACGTTTCCGCCGCAGCGCCCTGGTACTGTTCCCAGGTTTCCGGCGCCGCCGGGGCCGCGGCGGCCGAGGCCTGCGCGGGCGCCTGCGCCTGTGCCCGCAGCCGGATGCCGTGAGTGGGAACCCAGACGATGGCCGCAAGTGCCATCGCAACGCCGATCCGCATGATCGAGTGCATCACTCACCCCCTGGTGTTCAGCACGCCGCCAAAGACGCCTTGCAGCAAGTCGAAGTGGTCGGACAGCACCTCGAACAGGTCCTCCCGATCGAGCCGCAGCACATGTCCGTCCTGGCTGGCCACCGCGCGATGCGTCGGCGCCCGGCCCGCCAGTGTCTCGATCAGGAACAGCGTGGATCCCACGCCGGCCACGTGCGCGCTGCCGTCACCGTTCTGCAGCCGCACGTCGCCATGGAGCACGTGGTACATCGCCGGCCCGCCCGCGTCGCTGACGAGCTCGCTGCCGGCGGCGACGGGCACGAGCCGCGTCACCGCCGCGAGGTCGATCAACTGCGCCACGCTGGCGTTGCCAAAGTACGGATTCTGGCGCAGCAGCAGGGCCTTGTCGATGGGATTCAGCAGCTGTTCGCCGTTACCCGCAGGCACACTGGCGACCCGGCCGACGGGCGCCATCACCACTGCGTCGCGGTCCGCCAGGAACATCTGGAACAGGCCCTGCGCCATCGCGATGTTGTCCGCCATCATGGTCAGGAACTCCGACGCGCTGAAGGTGACGCACATGCCGGGCGACGTGGCGGTGAGTGTCTGGCTGACCGGACGATCGACCAGCAGGTCCTCGAATCCGGGCGCGGCCGGCGCCCTCAATGAGAGGTCCGTTCCGCCGCCGGACAGCTCGGCCGTGCCTTCGAGCAGGAAGAACACGTCGGCAGGCTGCTGCCCGATGGATGCCAGCACGTGTCCCTGCTCGTAACGCACCTGCCGTGCGCTGGACGCGACGCGGAACAACTCGTCGACCGAGACGAACTCGAACAATCGAATCTCACGCAGGCGATTGGCGACGGCAACCACCTGCAGCGGCCCCTGCGCGTCTGTTCCCACCGCGCCGGTCTCGCGCTGTGTGAGCGTGCCCAGCGCCCAGCCCGCGGCGCCCAGCACGAGCGGATCGGCGGTGCGGCGATCGATCAGGAACTCCAGGTCGGACGCGAGTGCGGTCAGCCGGCGCTCCGCCACGAGATGGACCGCCGATGCCGCCAGCACGGGGTCCTCGTCGTGCACGAGCCGCGCGAGCGTGTCTTCCATGTCGCGCGGTCGCGTCTTCAGCACGCTGTTCGCATGGCGCACGCGATCGGCCAGCGGCATGTCCTCGACGATCGGCGTCACGCGCTTCCGGACCGTGCCCGTCATGAGGGTGTCCAGGAATTCGACCGCGTTTGCGCGCGCATGCGGGTCGGCGCCTTCAATCGTGCGCCGCGCCGCCGCCACTTCCTTCCACGGATACAGCAGCGCCAGCTCGCGATAGATGCGATCGAGGGTCCGCTTCAGCTTGTCATCGAGCGCGCGCACGAGCAGCGTGCGATGGCCATCGGGATCGCGCGTCACGACGTTGTAGCGGAGCGTCAGATACGTGTAGTAGCGCGCGGTCTCGCCGTAGATGAGACGCTCGATCGCATCGGCATTGAACGTGAGCCCCGGACTCCGCCGGCGCAGCGCGCCAATCGCGTCCACCACCTTGAAACGCAGGAACCCGTCCCGCTCCGGCAGGGCCAGCAGCAACGCGTCCATCGAGGCCTGGCACGGGATGCGGGCGAGCGTCGCAGGAATATGGCGGCGCACCCACGGCTTCTCGCTGGTGTCGGCGAGCAGATATGCGAGCACCGGCACCACTTCCTGGCCGTAGCTCTCGAGCGTGTCGCGCGCGGCGTCCTTCAGCAGCCGGTTGCCGAGCAGGGACACGAGCGCGGGCACGAAGATCGCGTCGCTCGGGCCCATCGCGCGGGCGCTGGTGATGGCCCTGCGCGCCACGGACGGATCGCGATCGTAGATGAGCGGTATCAACAGCGACCGGAACGACGGGTTCCTGATGTGCGCGAGCGCGCCCGCCGCGTCGCGACGGCCGTCGGCCGCGCACGAGCGCGTGTCGCCAATCAGCCGGGACAGCGCGCGTTCGGCGGCCTGGGGATCGCCCAGCGTCTGGGAGTCGGCCAGCTCGACGGCCGCCGTGATGACGACGCGCGGGTCGGTGTCGTCGAGGTGGCGGTGCAGCAGCGCGCCCACGTCCTCGTCGCCGAGGTCGGCCAGCGCGCGCACCGCGGCCGCGCGGACGTCGGCGTCATCGTCCTTCAACATCGCGCGCACGGCCGGCAGCCAGCGCTCGGCTTTGGCGTGCCGCAGCGCCCGCAGCGACTTGAGCGCCCGTGCACGGACGCGCGAGGACTCGTGGTGCAGCAGCAGCGGCGTGATCAGGTGCCGCTTGTCGAGCGTCTCCAGCATCTCGATCGCGTACAGCACCGCGGATTCGTCCGGGTTGGCCAGCTCCTCGACCAGCGCTTCGATCGTGGCGGGATCGGCGACGTTGATGCGCACGGTGTCCGGTTCGATCTCACGCTTGTCCAGGCTCTTGAGGAACGAGGCCAGATACTCGCGTCTCGCCACGAGCGCCATCGCCACCCAAATCACCATCATCGCGAGGCTGGCGTAGCTCAGACGCACCCAGTCGAACCCGAGGCCCCACGGCTTGATGAGCACCAGTGCGAGCAGGTTGCCCGAGGCTTTGGCGATGCGGTCCACCGTGACGTCCACGAACGCCTTGGCGCGCAGTTTGAGATCCGTCGGCAGCGGCAGGAACAGGACTTCTCGCGTGGTCTTGTCCAGCGAATACCGCAGCGAGCTGTCGAGGACCTTCGCGAGGCTCGGCGCCCAGAGCGATCCCGTGGCAAGAATGGCAATCGCGGTCGATCCCAGGCTCACCGGCAGCACGAGCAGCGCGAACACCAGGCCGAACGATCGGTGAATCTGGCTCGTCAGGCCGACCTGGACGACGAAGCCGGCCAGCGACAGGTAGAACGTGATTTCCGCGAGGAACGCGACCAGGTCCGTGTCCGTGCCCTTCGACGCGGCCGCGGCCATGTTGAGCTGCTGGTCGATGATCGAGTTGCCGATCGCGGCAAACGCGATCACGATGGAAATCACCTGCAGGTGCCGTGAGGACTTCAGCAGGCGCAGTGCCTCGCCGAGGCCCACGCCCTCCTCGACGTTCACCACGGCGCCATGCTGATGCAGCAGCGGCTGGCGCCTCACCACCACCGCCACAATCACGGCCGACGCGGCAATGGTCACCGCACTGACGAGCAGCAGGTTGTCCACGCCAAGATGCGCGACGGTCCAGGACGTGACGCCCGATCCCATCGCGCCACCCAGACTGGCGCCGCCGCCGATGAACCCGAAGACGCGGCGGGCCTGCCGCGGGTCGTAGACATCGTTGGCCAGCGTCCAGAACTGGCTGATGAGCAGAATCCCGAGAATCAGGTTGAAGACGAAGAACGCCGCCGACACCCAATCGGACGGCAGCTTGAACAGCGCCCAGAACACGCCGACCAGAACGGCCAGGCCGGCCAGCGTCACCGGGATCACGGCCTTGCGCGGCAGCTTGGCGGCGCCCCAGCTGTAGCTGAGCATGATGACGCCGATAATCGCGCCCGCAATGAGCTGGATATACGGCACGTTGTCCACGCCGAAGCTGCTGATGAACTTCGACTTCGAGATCGGCTTCAGGATGTTGTAGGCCGTCATCGCCAGGAACGAATAGGCGAACATCAGCCATGCCGTGACGGCCTCGCTCTGGCGAAGCCCGAAGACGCGATTTATCAAACGATGCGGCACGCGAGCCGCGATTATAGGCCCTCCGCTTCGCAAACCTGGGAACGGCCGATGCCGTCGAATACCAACATGTTCAACCTCAAGCTGGCGCTTAGGACCTTGTTCAGGACGCCGTTCGTCACCGCGGTGGCCATCCTGTCACTTGGCCTCGGAATTGGCGCAAACGGCGCGATTTTCTCGCTGTTCAACCAGATGCTGCTTCGGCCACTCCCCGTGGCCGACCCGGCCAGCCTGGTGAACCTGGCGGCGCCCGGACCCAAGTCGGGCATGAATTCCTGCAGCAACCTCGGACCCTGCACGGCAGTCTTCAGCTACCCCATGTTCCGGGATCTGGAGCGGCAGCAGTCCTCGTTCACGGGTATCGCCGCGCACCGGAACGTGGGCGTCAACCTGTCCTACAAGGGTCAGACGCTCGGCGGTGACGGGTTGGAAGTCTCCGGCTCGTATTTCTCCGTCCTTGGGCTGCAGCCGGCGCAGGGCCGCCTCATTACGTCGTCTGACGACCGCGTCCCGGGCGAGTCCACGGTGGTCGTCCTGAGCCATCGCTACTGGACCACGCGTTTCAACCGCGATCCCAAAGTCGTGAACGACACGCTGACGATCAACGGCAAGCCGTTCACCATCATCGGCGTGGCCCCGGAGGGATTTGACGGGACGTCGATCGGCTCGCGGCCTCAGGTGTTCATGCCGATCACGATGGCCGAGCATCTCCAGCCCGACCGGAAGGTGTTCGACAACCGCCGCGCCTACTGGGTCTACCTCTTCGCGCGGTTGAAGCCCGGCGTGTCAATCCAGTCGGCGACGGCCGCCATCAATCAGCCGTATCACGCGCTCATCAACGACGTGGATGTCCCGCTGCAGAAAGGCATGAGCGCCGCCACGCTCGAGCGCTTCAAGGCCAAGGTCATCGAGCTCTCGCCCGGCGCTCGCGGGCAGAGCAGCGTCCCCGGAGAGGCGATGGTGCCGCTCGCGCTGCTGCTCGGCGTCACGTTCGTGGTGTTGCTCAGCGCGTGCGCGAACATCGCGAACCTGCTGCTGGCGAAAGCCGTCGGCCGCACGAGTGAAATGGCGGTACGCCTGTCGATCGGCGCGGCGCGAAAACAGCTCATCAGCCAGCTGCTTGGTGAATCCGTGCTGCTGGCCGCATTCGGCGGCCTGCTCGGACTGCTTGTCGCGCAGGCGACGATGAAAGGAGTGATCGCACTGATGCCGGCGGACGCGAGCGATACGTTCGCCTTCTCGATGGACTGGCGCGTGCTCGGGTTCCTGAGTGTGGTCACCGTGGGCACGGGCCTGCTGTTCGGCCTGTTCCCGGCGCTGCACGCGTCGCGGCCGAACCTGTCGATTGCGCTGAAGGGACAGGCGGGCCAGCCTGGCGGCGCGCGATCGGCCAAAATGTTCCGCACAGCCCTCGCCACCGCGCAGATCATGCTCTCGATGCTGCTGCTCGCCGTGGCCGGGCTGTTCCTGAAGAGCCTGGTGAATGTGAGCCGTGTCGATCTTGGTATCGACGCGAGCAATGTCGTCACGTTCGCCATCGCGCCCGAGATGAACGGCTACACGCCCGTGCGCTCCAAACAGATCTTCGAACAGATCGAAGACGAAGTGGGACGGCTGCCCGGCGTGGAGGCGGTGGCGGGCGCCCTCGTGCCGCTGATTGCCGGAGACAACTGGGGCACGAGCGTCTCGGTGGAAGGTTTCAAGGCCGACGCGGATACCGACGTCAATTCAAGCCTGAACGAAGTGGGACCCGGCTTCTTCAAGACGACCGGAATCCGTCTGATTGCCGGGCGTGATTTCACACGCGCCGACACACTCAGCACGCCCAAGGTCGCCATCGTCAACGAGGCGTTCACGCGCAAGTTCAACCTGGGCCCCAACCCGGTCGGCAAGCGCATGCGGCAGGGCGGCGGCAACGCCGGCATCCTCGACATGGAGATCGTGGCGCTGGCCAAGGACGCGAAGTACAGCGAAGTGAAAGACGAAGTGCCGCCGGTGTTCTACATGCCCTACCGGCAGGACGAGCGCGCGGGGAACCTCGTGTTCTACGTGAAGACGACGGGATCGGGCGCGACTGATTCGGTGATGGCGGCCATTACGCCCCTGCTCGCGCGGATCGATTCGACACTGCCAGTCGGCGACCTGAAGACGCTGCAGCAGCAGGTGCGGGACAACGTGTTTCAGGATCGGCTGGTCAGCACGTTGGCCACGGTCTTCGCGGGCCTGGCGACACTGCTCGCGGCCGTGGGCCTGTACGGCGTGATGGCCTACACCATGGCGCAGCGCACTCGGGAAATCGGCCTGCGCATGGCGCTCGGCGCGGATGCGACGAACATCCGCTCGCTGGTGTTGCGGCAGGTGGGCTGGATGACGCTGATCGGTGGCGGCACGGGACTCGTGCTTGCGACGGTCGCGGGCATCTTCGCCCGGTCGCAGCTCTACAACATGGGGCGCGTAGACCCGATCGTGCTGTCCGGCGCGGCGGCGATTCTCGGCCTTGTCGCACTCATGGCCGGCCTGATCCCCGCCATCCGCGCGTCACGCGTGGATCCGATGAAGGCGCTCCGATACGAATAGGCGGCATCAATTCATCGATACGCCGTCAGCTCGTGTACGCGGTTTTTATCACCGTATAGAAATCCCTGGCGTAGCTGCCCTGCTCGCGCGGGCCGTAGCTGGACTTCTTCCGGCCGCCGAACGGGACGTGATAGTCGATGCCCGCCGTCGGCAGGTTCACCATCACGAGCCCACTCGATGAATTGCGCTTGAAGTCCCGCGCGTACTTGAGCGACGTGGTCGCGATGCCGGCCGATAAACCGTACGGCGTGGCATTGGCCACCGCCAGCGCCTCGTCGTAGTTCTTCACACGCATCACCGATGCGACGGGCCCGAAGACCTCTTCCTTGTTGATGCGCATGTCGGCCGTGGTTTCCGTGAACAGCGCCGGCTCCATGTAGAAGCCGTCGGTCTCACGCGTCAGCCGCCCGCCACCGGCAACCAGCCTGCCGCCTTCCCGGCTCGCGATCTCGACGTAGCTCAGGTTCTTCTCCAGCTGTTTGCCGTCCACGCACGGACCGATGTCGATGCCCGGCTTCAGCGCATCGTCGATCACCAGCTTCTTCATCCGCTCGACCATCGCGTCGACGAAACGATCGTGGATGCCTTCCGTGACGATGAGCCGGCTCGACGCCGTGCAGCGCTGACCGGCCTGGAAGAACGCGCCGTTGACGGCTATGCCGACCGCCGTGGCCAGATCCGCGTCGTCCAGGACCACCAGCGGATTCTTGCCGCCCATCTCGAGCTGCACGCGTGAGCCGGCGGCCACCGCCGCCGCGGCGACAGACGGGCCGACGTCCTGCGAGCCAGTGAACGTCACGGCGTCGACGTCGGTCGACGACGCCAGCGCCGGTCCGATCACAGAGCCGGGGCCCATCACCAGGTTCAGCACGCCGGGCGGCAGGCCAGCACGCTGGACGATGTCCGCGATGGCCCAGGGGGACCAGGGCACGAGCTCGGCCGGCTTGAAGACCACCGTGTTGCCGAAGGCAAGCGCGGGCGCCAGTTTCCATGCGGCGATGGCAAGCGGGAAATTCCACGGCGTGATCGCGGCGATGACGCCGAGCGGTTCCCTCGTGACTTCCACGTCCACGCCCGGGCGTGTTGAGTCCACGCGGTCGCCGGTCATGCGCACGGCTTCGCCCGCGAAGAACTTGAAGATCATGCCCGCGCGCACGGCCTCCATCGTGCCGTCGACGACGGGCTTGCCCTGCTCGCGCGCCAGCTGTCTGCCGAGCTCGTCCTTGCGGGCCAGGATCTCCGTGCCGGCCCTGTCCAGCACGTCGAACCGCTCCTGCGGCGTGGTCTTCGACCACTTGGGAAACGCCTGCCGCGCGGCCGCGATGGCGTCGTCCAGATCCTTGCGGGACGCGCGCGCGAATTCACCGACCACGTCGGCGGTGTTGGAAGGGTTGATGTCCTGAGCCATCTCGCGCGATTCCACGGGACGGCCGTCGATGAAATTGAGAAATGCTGTCGGCATGAACGACTATTGTGGCTGATCCGCCGGACAGCGGAAAGCGGCCCCGGCGCCGGCTGTTACGTCAGAGCCCCAAGCGCTCCCGCAAGAGCCGGGCCTGGCGCCGCGAGACCGCCACCGGAACGCCACCGCGCAGGGTCACCGTGTAGCCGTCGTCGACGCCGGCTTCGATGCGCTCAACGAATCGGAGATTGAAGAGGTGACGCCGGCTGGCGCGGAAGAACAGCGCGGGATCGAGACGGGCCTCGAGGGCGTTGAGCGACGTGCGAATCAAGGGGCGGTTCGTGCCGAAGTGGACTCGCGCGTAGTTGCCCTCGCCCTCGACGAGCGCGATGTCGGCGATGGTGACGATCCAGCATCGATCGCCGTCGCGGAGGAACACGCGATCGGTTGCCGGCCGCCGAGCGCCGGTCTCTGCCGCCGCGGTGGCGCGCATCGCCGTCCAGAGCGTCCGCATCTTGTCGACGGCGGCCGCAAGGCGATCGTCGCCGATGGGCTTGAGCAGGTAGTCGCAGGCGTTGACTTCGAACGCGCGAAGAGCAAATTCGTCGTAGGCGGTCGTAAAGACCAGCAGGGGCACACGATCCAGCCGGTCGAGCAGGTCGAATCCGGTGGCTCCCGGCATCTTGATGTCGAGGAACAGCAGATCGACGGGCAGCTCGCGCAGGCGGGTCTCTGCTTCGTCAACGGTTGCGGCCTCACCCACGACGGAGACATCGTGATGAGCGCCGAGCAGTCGCCGCAGCTCGGCGCGCGCCAGCCGCTCGTCGTCCACGATGAGGGCGTTCACGGTCGCACCATTGGAAACGTCAGCCGGGCCTCGACCCTGCCGCCGCGCTCGCTCAACGAAAAACTGGCAGCCTCCCCGTAGATCAATCGCACCCGGCCCTTCACGTTTTCAAGGCCAAGACCGCCTGCCGGCGCCGGAGCTTTGAGCCTGCCACTGTTGGCGACCAACACGGTCAGACGACCGTCCGCTGCCACCGCCACGTCGAGGCTCACGACGCCGCCCACCGGCAGCTCGGAAATGCCGTGTTTGATCGCATTCTCCACGAGCATCTGGAGCAGCATCGGTGGCACCCGGGCTCCGGCCGCCTCGGGAGCGACTCGGCATTCAACACTCAGCCGGTCCTCGAGCCTGACCCGCTCCAGGTTCAAGTACTCGTCCACAATCCTCAGCTCTTCGGCAAGGGGCACGGTCTCGGCCCGATCGGATTTCAGGGAGTACCGCAGCAGCTCCGCAAGATTGTTCAGCATCACTTCCGCTCGCGAGGGATTCGTCACGATCAGGTGCCGGAGCGAGTTCAGGCAATTGAAAAAGAAGTGTGGATTGAGCTGCGCCTGTAGCGCCCTGAGCTGGGCCTCCCGCGCGACCATGGCGAGCCGCAGCTGCACGGCATCGCGCTCCCGCCGCGCATGCACGGCAAAGTAAATCGTGAGCCACCCGGTGAAAGCCATCGCAAATCCGGATGCGATGCCGAACGCGCCTTGTGCGGACATCATCGTCTGGCCCGCCGCCATGAGCCCGAGGACCACGGCCGCGGTCAGGGCCACCGACACGCCCACGACCACGCCAACCAGCAGCGGAACCCTGCGCCGATTCGACAGCTCGTGCCACCCGCGAACGTACATCCAGTGACGGAGCCCATGCGTGATTGCCGGGCACGCCACGGCGTTGAAGAACACGATGCTGATGATGTCGGTAGCATTCCGGTCGGGCGCGCTCAGCAGGTAGCCCCCAAGCACGTACGCAACGAAGCCGCCCCAGCCCGCAGCCTGGCAAACCCAGTACGGCCGGCCCGGGGCGGGCGGCGTCATTTCCCGAAACCGCGAACGCGGGTCGCCTGCTCGGGATTCCCCAGGAACCTGTCGAGCTCGGCGAAGAACCATTGCGAATCGTCGAACATGATGAAGTGGCGCGCCGAGTCGGCGATGGCAAAGTGTAGCTTCGGCAGCTTCGCAAACTGTTCCTCGAACGTCGCGACAACGTCGGCGCGGCTGAGCGCGATGCCGTACTTCTTCAGCTGCGCGTGCAGGCCGGCCCAGGTGCCCAGCACGAGCGTCGGGACGGTGATCGTCGCAACGTCCATCCGCAGGTCCATGCTCATCAGATCGGCCATCGAGTCCGCCACGGTTCGCTGATCGGAACCGAGGCCCCACTGCTTGATCGTGTCGTGATCGGCCGGCGTGGTCACCATGAACTCTGTCGCGGTGCCGGCCTTGATGTACGCCTGAAACTGTTCCGGCGTCTGCATGGTCATGTACGTCCGCATGGCCGCAATGCCCGCCTTTGCTTCGTCGAGCGTCTTTGCCTGCATCTGGGCACCGGCGAGGAACGGGAGGCTGTCGACAATCACGAGCGGGCCCGTGAGCTCCGGGTGGTCAGCGGCGAGCGCCAGAGCCAGCGTGCCGCCAAGACTGTGCCCGACGATGACGGGCCGGTCGAGTTGCTGGGCGCGGATGTAGTCAACGAGCTCGCGGCGGACGGTCGCCAGCAGCGGATCTTTGATCGGCGCGACTCCGGCAAAGCCCGCGAGCGTCAGGACATGACACCGGAAGCGGTCCTGGTATCTCGCGACCGTGGACTTCCAGGTGTCTCCTGATGACATCAGGCCGGGAATCAGAATCATCGGCCGGCCCTGGCCGGTGACCTGAACGTTGAACGACGTGGGAGCTGTGAATGCGACGGGCCCTTGGGCGCGCGCGACCGGCAACAACGCACCGCAAAGCAGGGCCGCAAGCACGACGGTGTGGATTCGACGAATGTGTGTGGTCATACCCGATCTCCTGTGTCCTGAAGACGCTGATGCTAGGAGCGGGTTTCGAAGAATCGTGGGTTCTGTGACGAACGGCCGCCAGCCGGGATGGGCGGTGGTGAAGAGCGCTGCGACAGGCGTCTATGAGAGCCGCGGCCGGCGAATCCCCGCGCTGTCGCACAGGACGTCGACCATGGCCGAGAAGTCCTTGTCGGCGTGTCCGGCACTGCGCGCGGCGCTGAACGCCTCGCGCGCCATGGCGGCGATGGGTACCGGCACCTTTGCTGCGTTCGCCGCTTCGACGATCAGCGTCAGGTCCTTGTGCGCGAGGTCGATCGTAAAGCCCGGTGAGGTGTCGCCGGCGAGCACCTTGGACGGCCACGCAATCTTCAACTGACCGTTGGTCGCCGTGGTGCCGTGAATCACTTCCAGCGTCTTCGCCAGATCGAGGCCGAATCGTTGCGACAGCGCCACGGCCTCCGCATTCAACTGGCAGGAGATGATCGCGAGGTAGTTGTTCACGAGCTTGGTCCGCATGCCCGTGCCGGCGCCGCCGCAGTGGTGAATCGTGGTGCCCATCTTTTCGAGCAGCGGCCTGATGCGCGCAAACGTATCCGGCGCGGCGCCCACCATGAACAGCGACTCGCCTTTGGCCGCATGACTGGCCAGCCGGCCCACGGGCGCATCGGCGAACGCGATGCCTCGGTCCGCCGCCTCTCCGGCGAGCCAGTCGGTGACGAGTGGATCGATCGTGCTCATGTCCACGACGACCGCGCCCCTGCGGGCGTGCGCCAGAACGCCGTCCGGACCGCCGACAACGCTCTGCACGCTGGCGGTGGTTGGAAGCATGGTGAAGATGACGTCGCTGGCGGCGGCCACCTCGGCCGCGCTCGACGCGGCCCGCGCGCCAAGGTCGACGAGCGCGCGCACCGGCGCCTCCACCACGTCATGGACGACGAGCGATTCGCCCTTGCGCGCCAGATTCGCCGCCATGCCGCGACCCATGTTGCCGAGACCGATGAACCCAATCATTGACGCCTCGAGATACCGAACTGTTGGAAGGATTGATGATCGATCTATCCGAGAAACCTGCCGGGCGCGTTGTCTGCCTCGACACTACGCGTACTTGATGCACACATTTTTTATCTGCGTGTAGCTTGCCAGTGACTCCAGCCCCTTCTCACGTCCGTAGCCGCTCTTCTTATAGCCACCGAACGGCAGCTCCACGCCGCCGCCGGCGCCGTAGGTGTTGATGTACACCTGTCCCGCCTTGATGCGCGACGCCAGCGCCATGGCCTTGTTGATGTCTCGCGTCCAGATGCCTGACACCAGGCCGTACTGGCTGCGGTTCGCGATCTCCGCGGCCTGCTCCAGATCGTCGAACTCGATCATCGCCAGCACGGGCCCAAAAATCTCCTCTTGTGCCACGCGCATGTCAGGCGTCACGCGATCCAGCAGCGTCGGCTGAAAGTAGTAGCCCTTGCCGAGCGACGCATCGGTTGGCCGACCACCACCGGCGGCGACGGACGCGCCTTCCTTGGTGCCGATGCCGACGTACTTCTCCACCGTCTCGAGCTGACGCTTCGAAATGATCGGCCCCATGTCGGGATCGCTGACGCCCGGCCCGACGCGCATGGCCGCCGCGCGTGCCGCCAGCTTCTCCACGAGCGCATCGTGAGCTTTCCTTTCGACTAGCAGGCGCGACCCGGCCGAGCACGTCTGGCCGGCGTTCTGGAAGATCGCCGTGCTGACACCCTGCGCGGCCAGATCGAGATCCGCGTCCGCGAACACGATGTTCGGCGACTTGCCGCCGAGCTCCATGACGACCGGCACGACGTTGTCGGCGGCCATTTTCGCGACAGCGATGCCGACATCCACCGACCCGGTGAACGTCAGCTGATTGATGCCAGGGTGGCTCGCGAGCGCGGTGCCGGCCTCGGACCCGGTGCCGGGAATCACGTTCAGGGCACCGGCCGGCAGGCCACACTCCAATCCGATTTCGCCGAGGCGCAGCGCCGTCATGGGCGCTTCACTCGACGGCTTCAGGACCACGGCGCACCCGGCGGCCAGCGCAGGCGCCACGCCACGCGCACCGATCTGAATCGGGTAGTTCCACGGGACGATTTGCGCGGACACGCCAATCGGCTCGCGGAGGGTGAAATCCAGGTAGCCGGGCCCGAGTGGGATGGTGTTGCCCATGATCTTGTCGGCAATGCCGGCAAAGAACTCGAAGTAGCGCGCGGCCACCTGGACGTCCGTGCGCGCCTGCCGCAGCGGCTTGCCGTTGTCGCGGCTCTCGAGCGTGGCCAGCTCTTCCGCGCGCTCGCGGAGCGTGGCGGCCATGCGATTCATGATGCGTCCACGCTCGGCGGGTGCGATGCCTCCCCACGCCTTCGAATCCATGGCCGCCTGCGCGGCGGACACGGCACGATCGACGTCTCGCTTCGTCGCCTTTGCGACGGTCGCGAGCAGATCGCCGCTGGACGGATCGAACACCTCGAAGGTGCCGTTGTCGGAGGCGCTCACGCGCTCGCCGTTGATGATGAGTGTCTCGGTCATTGCTCAGCCGGGAGGCGTCGCCCCGCCGGTCCCCCTTGCGCCCTTGGTCGCGGGGCCCAATGCCCCGCTTCGCTCGGGCTCGTTCGCTCTCGCTCGGTCGTGCGGTCAGCCGCGGATGGCTTTCAAGGTCGCGCCGTAGTTGGAACGGTCAATTCTCGCCTCGATCAGCGTCGGCCCGTCCACGTCGAGCGCGGATGCAATCGCCGTCTCGAGCTCGCGCACGCTCGCCGCGGTCCATGCCGTGAGGCCGAATCCCTGCGCGATGCGCTTCCACTCGATCGCGCCGAGCGCCACGCCGCCAGGCGCGAGCTGCCGGGCCTGCTGCTTGATCTCGATAAGGCTCAGCGACGCGTCATTGAACACGATCGTGATGATACGAAGCCGCTCGCGCACGGCAGTGGCCAGCTCGCCGAGGCAAATCAGGAGTCCGCCATCTCCCGTGAGCGCCACCACCGTCCGGCCGCGGTCCACCAGCGCCGCGCCGATTGCTGCCGGCAGCGCAAAGCCCATCGTCGAGAGCCCGTTGGAGATGAGCAGGCCGTTTGGCTCCGAGACCGGCCAGAGGAGCGTGGCGGGAAACATGTGCGCGCCCGCATCCACCGTGACGAGGCTGCGTGCGGAACAGAGCCGCGCGGCGATGCGGACGGTATCCTGCGCGGTCATCCCGCGCGCGGACACGTTCACCGCGGCCTTCGCGGCCTCGACGGCGGCGCGGACATCGGTGACGTCCCACTCGGCCGACGGCAGCTGCACGCTCAGGTGGCCCAGGGCACTCACGATGTCGCCGACGACCTGCGACCGGAATGGCACGTGGTCATCGGCCATTCGCCACGGCGCGATGGACACGATCGGCTGGGGATAGTCCCAGGCGCGCGGCAGGATCTCGACGGGGTCGAGGCCGACGCCGATCAGGAGATCGGCCTGGGTGACGAGCGGGCGCTCCAGGGCGCCGTGGGTGAAGACGCCGCCAAACCACGGATGCGTGTCGGGGACGACCCCCTTGGCCTTGTAGGTGACGAGAGCCGGCACGCCGCGCGACTCGCAGAATGCGCGGATGGCGGCGGCGTCCTCGGGGCGCCTGGCCGCGAGTCCGACTATCAGGAGCGGGCGGCGCGCCGCCGGGGTCAGACCGGGGTCAGACCGGGGTTCAACCAGGGTCAGACCACCAGCAATGGAGAGCGGATCCTGCCGAGCGCCCAGGGACAGGTGTCCCTGCCTCTCGGGGGTCTGACCCTGGTCTGACCCTGGTCTGACCCCGGTCTGACCCTGGTCTGACCCCGGTCTGACCCCGGTCTGACCCCGGTCTGACCCCGGCCAGTCGAGGTGCACGGGGCCGGGCGGCAGGCCGGCCAGCCGCCGGAAGCCTTCGTCGAGTGTCGCTGTCGCATCACCCGCGGTGAGCGTACCGGACCATTTGGTCACCGGCCTCAACAGCGCGTGGTGATCGAGTCGCTGATGTTGAAAGGCGCCGGCGGTCGAGGGATGACCGTCCGTGAGGACGATGACCGGCGCACGATCGAGATACGCGCACGCGACGCCGTTGACGACCGACGCCGCGCCGGGTCCAAGCGTAGTGACGCAGGCGCCGGGTGCGCGCGTCACTTCGGCCTGTGCAAGGGCGGCGATCGCGGAACCCGTCTCCGTCGCTGTCAGGACAAACGGCAGATTCGCGCGCGCCGCCGCGTCCACGACGTCGAGGTTGCCGCCGCCGCCGGGCAGTCCGAAGATCGTCCGGACGCCCGCCGCGCGCATGCGGCCCACGACATCATCGGCAACGCCCGGCATGGGCGCTCATCGTACTTCGAACTGTCCCTGCCGTTTCACGCGCCCTCGCGCGCGCCTGCCAGCGTCAGCGCGTCGGACCGGCCGGATCGGCGTCCGCCGGCGGCGTCACTCGGCCGGCGTGCCGGCACGCGTCGTGCTGGCAGTTGCAGTGCAGCTCGGTCATCTGACCGGCGCGCCGGCATTCTTCGCTGCAGTACTTGCCGCTCGGCCCATTCGGGGAGACGACACATTCACACGCCTCGTGCGCACACTTCGCGTTCGGGTTGGCCATGGGGATCCCCTCGTCGTCACTCTACGCCCCGATCCGGCGAGCCGCAAGCGATCCCGATCCACCCAATCGCGAGGGATAGAATGCCCGTCCGGCCACCCACACTGGAGAGCGACCCATGGCGTTTGTCCTGTTTGCCTTTCTGTTCGCAATGATCGTGATCGGCATTGTGTTCGTGAAATTTCGCGGGACGGAACTGCAGGGCGCGCTGCCGCTGCGGCGCCTCGGCATGGCCGCGGCGGCACTGTTCCTGCTCCTGATGCTCGCCAACACCATCGTGGTCGTCAAGGCGGGACATGTCGGCGTGGTAGACGTCTTCGGGCGCGTCTCGAATACCACGCTGAAGTCCGGTATCCAGTTCGTGAATCCGCTCGCCCGCGTCGTCCAGATGTCGATCCAGACGCAGGAAATCAAGGAGACGATGGACGTGCCCTCGAAGGAGGGCATGACCATGGGCATCGAAGTGAGCGTGTTGTATCACCTGGATCCGGAGAAGGCCGCGGATGTGTATCGCAGTGTCGGCGTGGAATACGTGGGCGTCATTCTGGAGCCGCAGTTCCGATCCATCACGCGCGGCGTGACGGCCAGTTACGAGGCCAAGGCGCTCTACACGTCGGAACGCGAGGCAGTGGCCCAGCTGATCGCGAAGGATCTCAAGCTGCTCGTGGAAGCGCGGGGAATCGTGATTGAATCCACGCCCATGCGGCGGCTGACGCTGCCGACGAAGATCACGGCCGCCATCGAGGACAAGCTCAGCGCGGACCAGGAGAGCCAGCGGATGGCGTTCGTGCTCACGAAGGAGAAGCAGGAAGCCGAGCGCAAGCGGATCGAAGCGCAGGGCGTGGCGGACTTCCAGCGCATCGTGACCGACGGCATCAGCGACAAGCTGCTCCAGTGGAAGGGGATCGAGGCGACGCAGGACCTGGCCAAGAGTCAGAATGCAAAAGTCGTGATCATCGGCAACCCGAAGAACGGACTGCCACTCGTGCTGGGAGATGTGAAGTAGTGGCAGACACGCACGCCGATCTGCGCGCGGCGGTTCGCGAGCTGTGCCGCAATTACCCCGACGGCTACTGGCGCGAGCTGGATGCCCGGCGCGGCTACCCGGACTCGTTCGTCAAGGCGCTCACGGACGCCGGCTACCTGGCCGCGTTGATTCCCGAGCAGTACGGCGGATCGGGCCTGGGCATCGAGGAAGCCGCGGTGATTCTCGAAGAGGTGAATCACAGCGGCGCCAACTCGGGCGCCTGTCACGCCCAGATGTACACCATGGGCACGCTGCTCCGGCACGGCTCCGATGCGCAGAAGCGCGAATACCTCCCGAAGATTGCCGGCGGCGAGCTTCGACTGCAGGCCTTCGGCGTGAGCGAGCCGACGACGGGCTCTGATACGACCCAGCTCAAGACCACCGCGACGCGCAAGGGCGACACCTACGTGATTCGAGGACAGAAGGTGTGGATCTCCCGCGCCGAGCATTCGGATCTGCTGCTGCTCATCGCGCGAACCACCCCGGCTGATCAGGTCAGGAAGCGCACGGACGGGCTGTCGATCTTTCTGGTCGATCTGCGCGCCGCCGTCGGACACGGCCTCACGATTCGGCCGATCAGGACGATGATGAATCACGCGACGACGGAGCTGTTCTTCGACGACCTGGAGATTCCGGCGTCGGCGCTCGTCGGTGAGGAGGGCAAGGGCTTCCGCTATCTACTGGACGGCCTCAATGCGGAGCGAATCCTGATTGCGGCCGAATGCGTGGGCGACGGCCGCTGGTTCCTCGAGCGTGCCACGAAATATGCGAAAGAGCGCGTGGTGTTCGCGCGGCCGATCGGACAGAACCAGGGCGTGCAGTTTCCCATCGCGCGCGCGCACGTGAACGTGGAAGCCGCGAACCTGATGCGTGTGCGAGCCGCCGAGCTGTTCGACAAAGGGCAGCCCTGCGGCGCCGAGGCCAACATGGCCAAACTCCTCGCGGCCGACGCCTCGTGGGAAGCGGCCAACGTCACCATCCAGACGCACGGCGGTTTTGGATTCGCAGAGGACTACGACATCGAGCGCAAGTTTCGGGAAACGCGGCTGTATCAGGTGGCCCCGATCTCGACGAACATGATCCTGGCTTACGTCGCTGAACATGTGCTCGGATTGCCGCGGTCGTACTGAGACGATCTCACCGTGAAGACGTGACGAGATGAAGCGACTTCCTGGAAAAACCGTTGCGGCTTCACGGCGGCACGGTTTGGACTCATGACACCTTTCGATCAGCTGACGGTCGTATCGCTCGAGCAGGCGGTGGCCGCGCCGTTTGCGACGCGGCAGCTCGCGGATCTGGGGGCGCGCGTCATCAAGATCGAGCGGCCCGGCACCGGAGACTTCGCGCGCGGGTACGACACCACCGTCAACGGTCTTTCGAGCTATTTCGTGTGGCTGAACCGCTCCAAGGAGTCCGTCACGCTCGACCTCAAGACACCCGGCGGCGCCGAGGTCCTGAACAGGCTGCTGTCGCGCGCGGACGTGTTCGTCCAGAATGTCGCACCGGGTGCCTCCGATCGGCTCGGGACCGCACCCGTCGATCTCCGCGCTCGCTACCCCCGCCTCATCGTCTGTTCGGTCTCGGGTTACGGCACGTCTGGTCCGTATGCCTCGCGCAAGGCCTACGACCTGCTCGTGCAGAGCGAGGCAGGGCTGCTCTCGCTCACAGGCACCGAGGAGGCGCCCGCGAAGGTCGGCATTTCGGTGGCGGACATCGCCGCGGGCATGTACGCGTACACCGGAATTCTGACCGCTCTGGTCGCCCGCGCATCCCACGGACGCGGCGCAGCCGTTGACGTCTCGCTGTTCGACGCGTTGTCGGAGTGGATGAGCGCGCCGGCGGCGTACACGGACTACGGCGGACGCGCGCCCACGCGGAGCGGCCCGCATCACGCCTCCATTGCGCCGTACGGTCCCGTCGTGACCGCCGATGGCGACAGCGTGTACATTGCGATTCAGAACGCACGCGAGTGGACGCGCCTGTGCGCCGACGTGTTCGGCCGTCCGGAGATCTCCACGGATCAACGCTTTACGACCAACCCGCTGCGCGTCGCCAACCGAGAGGCGCTCACGGCGATTGTCGCGGACATTGCGGGAGCACTGACGACCGCCGAATTCACTCGCCGCCTCGATCAGGCGCAGATTGCCTGGGCGCGCATGAACACGATGCGAGACTTCCTGGCACATCCACAACTGGCCGCGCGCGGGCGATGGCGCGAAGTCGCCACGCCAGCCGGGCCGATACGGGCGCTTGCGCCTCCGGTGACGATTGACAACGAGCCGGCCCGAATCGGCCCGGTGCCGGTTCTTGGCGAGCATACGGACCGGGTGCTGCGTGAGCTCGGGTTCAGCGACGAGGCCATCGCGGCCTGGCGCACGGAAGGAACGATTTGATGGCGACGAAAACGGGCTGGACCGGACGGGTCTTCGAGGATTTCACGGTGGGTGACGTGTACGAGCATCCGCTCGGCCGTACCGTCACGCAGGCCGACAACATCTGGTTCACGTGCCTCACGATGAACACGAACCCCATTCACTTCGACGCCGAGTATGCGAAGAAGACCGAGTTCGGGCGCCCGCTCGTGAACTCATGCTTCACTCTTGCGCTCGTGACGGGCCAGTCGGTGATCGATCTCACGATGAACGCCGTCGCCAACCTCGGATGGGACGAGGTCACGCTGCCGCATCCCCTCTTCGAGGGCGACACGGTGTATGCAAAGAGTGAAGTGCTCGAGACACGCGAGTCGAAGTCCCGGCCCAGAGCCGGGCTCGTGCGCGTGAAGACGACGGGACTCAATCAGGACGGCCGGACCGTGATCGAGTTCACGCGCACGTTCATGATCTGGAAGCGCGGCCACGTGCCGGGCAAGTAACACGGCGGTGGCGAGTGTTAGGATCGGTCGCGTTCTGCTGACCGCCGTCACGTGCGTGGCTGTGTTTCTGCTGGTCCTGTGGCTGGCGCAGCGCAGCCTGATCTATTTTCCGCACGGACAGGTCCCCGCACCCGCCGCGGTCGGTCTCACAACCGCGGACATCGCGTCATTCACGACCGACGACAACCTGGACCTGGAAGCGTGGTTCGTGCCGGCGCGCGAGCCCGCGGCGGACCGCACGATCGTCGTGTTCAACGGCAACGCTGGAAGCCGCGCGCACCGGGCGATTCTGGCCGCGTCATTTGCGGAGCGTGGGTTCTCCACGCTGCTCGTGGATTACCGCGGCTACGGCGGCAATCCCGGACTGCCGTCGGAGCGCGGCCTCTACCGGGATGCGCGCGCCGCGCTGAAATACCTGGCCGCACGCGGCGACGTGAACATGGCACGCGTCGTCTACTTCGGTGAGTCGCTTGGCGCGGCGATCGCCGTCGAGCTCGCGACGGAGTTCCAGCCGTCGGCGCTGATCCTGCGCTCGCCGTTCTCGTCCATGACGCGGGTGGGGTCGTATCACTATCCACTGCTGCCCGTGCGGTATTTCCTGCGCGATCGGTATCCCTCGATCGATCGCATCGGCCGCATCACGTGTCCGCTGCTGGTGATCGCCGGAGATGCGGACCGGATCGTGCCGCTCGAGGATACCGAGCGGCTGTACGACGCCGCGCGGGAGCCGAAGCAGATGTTGGTGATCGAGGGCGCCGATCACAACGACGAAGAAGTGATGTGGGGACCGCGCGTGATTGGCGCAATCGCGCGATTCCTGGGTTGACGCTGGCCGAGGCCCGGAGGGGCGGAGGGAGGAAGGAGACGGAGAGGTTTTACACGGAATCCCGGAGCGCACTGAGAACATCGCCGTCGGCGGGCGAGGGTCGGAACCCTCCCTGTCCGGCGTTGCCGGGCCCTCGCTAGGCTCAGCGACCCGGCGTGAACTTCGTCTCTGCGACCTGGTTCGTCCGTTCGTAGTCAAGACGAAAGGAGTCCATCGACTCGCAGTCACGCAGCGAGGTCAGCAGGTGCCGCGCCTGTGTCTCCGTCAGGGTCCGCATCGCGCACGATAGGAACTTCGCATCCAGCTCCTCCCCGCTTGCCGGCCTCTCCGGATACCCGCGCGCGCCGTGGGCTTCGCGCACCAGGACGCGACCATCGACCAGCGTCACCCGCACCCGCGCTTCGGTGAGCGCCGGCCTCCCCCTGCCAATCTCAGCATCCACGTGCATCGTGACTCGGGACATCAGCGCGGCCACACGTGCGTCTCGGATCCGGGCGTCCTCGAAGGTGTCGATGCCCACGCGTCCGAAGACCACAGCGGCCGCCGCGCAGAATGGGAGACTGAACTTGGCCTCGAGTGCGGACGCCGGCCGGTCGTAGATGAGGATCGTGGGAACGACCGGATCGACGTCCACGTGGATGCGGTCCACGGCTTCCGCCGTAAACCGTTCCTGCGCCTGCAGATCCAGCACGGCGTCCAGCGTTGGATGGGTGCCCGCGCACGACGGGTACAGCTTCACGGTGATGCCGGTGTCCAGAATCTCCCAGCGCGAGCCGAGATCGGCGACTGCGGATGACAGATCTTCGCTCTCGCTGTCGAACGCATGGAGATAACCCTGCGGTCCGTCGAGTGCCTTGGCGCTGGCAGTCATCCCCGAGCGGGCCAGCATGGCCGCGAGCACGCCATCCCGCGCGGCCAGTCCCGCGTGCAGCGGCTTCACCATCGTCCCGAAGTTTTCCTTGAGGCCCGAGGCCGATGACGCGGCGATGGCAAGCGCGTGCGCGGTGGCTGCGGCGTCGAGACCGAGGACGCGCGCGGCACCGGCCGCGGCGCTCATCGCACCGAGCGTTGATGTGCAGTGCCAGCCGCGTTGATAGTGTCGCGGATTCATCAGCTTGCCGAGACGCGCCTGGATCTCGAAGCCGGCGACATAGGCATCCAGGACCGTGCGGCCTGATGCTCCGGCCAGCTCAGCGGCTGCAAGAACGGCAGGCACTAGCGGTGCGCTTGGATGCGCGAGCGAGACAAAGCACATGTCGTCGTAGTCGAGCGCGTGCGCGGCGGTCCCGTTGGCTAACGCGGCCTCGGGCGCAGAGACACAGAGCGGCGAGGCCCAGACCGAACAGGGTCCCAGGGTCCCAAGGTCCGAGGGTCCGAAGGTGCTGATGGGTCCCGGGTCCGAGGGTCCGAGGGTCCGGCGAACGATTTGTGCTGCGGGCTCGATCGATCCTGCCAGGGCCACGCCAACGGTGTCGATGACGGCCGCGGACGCCCGGGCGCGCGCCGCCGCGGGCGGTGCGGATTCGGTCACGAATACCGACATCTGTTCGACCGAGGCCAAACCGCCGTGGCTCATGCGCGACAGACTACTATCTTCCGCGGCGGAGTTTGCGGGCCGTGCCGCGCCGATCGCAATGGGCGCCGGAAGGCGGCCGGCCAGTGGAGAGTGACCGCCTCGCGACCGAGTACCTCTCGGCGACGGGTCCTGACGTATGGGCGACGCACCTGTACAGCGCGAGGTTCTCCGGCTGTAACTGATGCGCGACGGGGGGCTTATAATTGGCGTTTCCCCAAGACTCGTCGATGGAGACGCCCATGTTTGCCTCCCGCACGCGTACCGCCGTAGCGTTGTTCTCGTTGGCCGTCGCACCGGCCGTGCTCGCGCAGCAGCAACCGCCGCAGCATCAGCATCCTGCCGGCGAGACGCTCGGGACCGTGCACTTCCAGACGTCATGCAGCGCGCCGGCCCAGGCGCAGTTCGATCGCGCGATGGCGTGGCTGCATTCCTTCGAGTTCGGCCAGGCCATCGACGGCTTCGGCGCGGCCGCCAAGGCTGATTCGTCCTGTGCGATGGCGCACTGGGGCATCGCGATGGCGCGCTGGTCCAACCCGTTTGCGATCACGATCCGGCCGGCACCGCAGCTACAGCAGGGACTTGCCGAGATCCGGCTGGCCGAGCAGGCCGGCGCCAGGACGGACCGCGAGCGCGAATACATCGCGGCGGCCGCAAAGCTCTACGTCGATGGAGACAAGATCGATCAGCGCACGCGCATGCTCGCCTACGAGCAGGCAATGCGAGCCCTGGCCGCGAAGTATGCCGACGACCGTGAGGCGTCGATCTTCTGGGCGCTGTCCCTTACCGCATCGGCCCTCCCTTCGGACAAGACGTATGCGAATCAGCTGAAAGCGGGCGCGATCCTCGAAAAGCTGTATCCGGAACAACCCGACCACCCGGGCATCACGCACTACATCATTCACAGCTACGACGTGCCGGCGCTGGCCGACAAGGCCGTGGCCGCGGCAAGACGCTACGCGTCAATCGCACCGTCGGCGCCGCATGCGCTGCACATGCCGTCGCATACGTTCACGCGCGTTGGCGCCTGGCAGGAATCGATCGACACCAATATTCTGTCGGCGGAGTCGGCCAGGAAGGCCGGCGCGCGCGGCGAACAGCTGCACGCCATGGACTACATGACGTATGCCTATCTGCAATCCGGTCAGGACAACGCCGTCCAGACGCTGATGAAGGGCATTCCTGAAGTGGCCGCGCAATTCGATCCCAACGTGGTCGCGGGCGCGGCGCCCGGATCCGCCGGCGTCTTTGCGCTTGCGGCGATTCCGGCGCGCTGGGTGCTGGAGCATCGCGACTGGAAGGCCGCGGCGGCGATGAAGCCGTCGGCGCCCAGCCGGTACCCGTACACGGAAGCCATTACGTACTTCGCGCGCGCGCTCGGCGCCGCGCATACCGGCGCGCTCGACGATGCACGTGCGTCGATTGCTGCACTCGACGGCATCAGCAAACAGCTGGCGGCCGCCAACGAGGCCTACTGGGCGGAACAGGTCGCGATTCAGCGCGATGGGGCATCGGCCTTTCTCGCGCTGGCCGGAGGCAAGGCCGACGACGCACTCTCGTTGATGAAGGCGACCGCGCTGCGTGAAGACGCGACGGAAAAGAGCGCGGTCACGCCCGGCCCAATCGCCCCCGCGCGCGAGCTGCTGGGCGACATGTTGATGGAAATGAAGCAGGCCGGCGAGGCACTGACGGAATATCAGGCCGTGATGAAGAAGGAGCCTAACCGCTTCCGCGCCGTGTACGGCGCCGCAAGAGCGGCGTCCCTCGCCGGAAACGACGCCGTTGCGCGCGCGTACTACGAGCAGCTCGTGAAATTGTGTCCGAAGGGAGATAAGCCGGGACGCGAGGAGCTGGAAGAGGCGAGGAAGGCGCGTTAAGAGAAGGTTCCGGGTTCCGGGGTTCCGGGTACGGTTCGGGGTTGCGGGTTCAGGTTCACTCACGAACTGAAACGAGAATCAGGCGGCGACATCAGGCCGGGCGCTCATATTCTGGGTTCCGGGTTCCGGGGTTCCGGGTACGGTTCAGGGTTGCGGGTTCAGGTTCACTCACGAACTGAAACGAGAATCAGGACCTTGAACGATTGAGCAGGTGGATTCACCGGCGGCGACATCAGGCCGGGCGCTCACATTCTAGGTTCCGCGGTTCCGGGTACGGTTCAGGGTTGCGGGTTCAGGTTCGGAGACTTCTCTCAGCACCTGAACCGGCACGCGGAACTTGAACCGGGAACCTTCGACCCGGAACGAGGAACCTGGAACCTTCCTCGGGTTCCGAGGTT
>JADMIO010007311.1_pt1 | contig 31091 bp, 30 predicted proteins | sample 8958161 | NCBI WGS metagenome assembly JADMIO01 (sample SAMN16585339, study PRJNA669376) | soil metagenome | isolation source: Crop rotation soil | place: USA: Cullars Rotation, Alabama | collected 2011 | reverse complement strand
CCGCGACTTCAAGTCACGTGAATTCCAAGCTTCGGATCCCACTGTGCTGGAAAGCGCCAAAGCTGGCGTACGAAATCGCCGCGATTGTCCACCGTGAAGGTAAGTCCTGCGTCGCCGATCGTCTCGGGTAGAGCCGTCGTGCGGGCCGCGACGACCGGCAACCCCGCCGCCTGGGCTTCGAGCACCGGAATGCCAAACCCTTCGTGAATCGACGGCAGAACAAGCACGCTCGCCTGTTGATAAAGTGCGGGCAGCGCGTCCTCGGCGACATCGCCCAACCAGCGAACGCGCGACGCGACGCCGAGCGATTCGGCCAAGTCACGCACCTGGCGAGCCTGGTCGGCATACACATCGCCGCTGTTGCCGACGATCCACGTCTCAGCGTCCGGAAGATCGGCGAGGGCCTCGATCACCAGCGGCAATCTCTTATTCGGGGCGAGCCGGCCGACGTACAGCAGAACGGGATTCTTCGGTTTCGCCGAGCGATCCTGAGAAAGCGGCGGCTGCCAGCGTTCCAGGTCGAGCGGAATTCGGTGCTGATGCAGACGGTCGGCTGGCAGCTCGATGGCACGCATCAACTCGTCGCTCGTGAAGCGGCTGAGCGTGACGACGGCGTCAGCGCACCAGAGCAGCCCGCGTTCGCGATGGCCGCGCTCGAGGATGTCGCGCTGCGGAGCCGGCCAACCCTGTGGCGGTGACACTCCGTAATACGTCGCAATCAGCTTCGGGCGTTCGTCGATGAGCAACGGCAACAGGCCGAGCAGATCGAAACCCTGCGAATATTCGAAGAAGACGAGGTCGGATTTGGCGAGGTAGTCCCATGCCGGGCCGGATGTTGTTCCGGCGGGGCAGCGTTCGGCATGACTTGTTAGTTGGGGATGAAGCGACGCGATCGATTCGAGGAAGATTCGCGTTTCGGCGCCGCGGTCGAGAAAGAAGGCGACCTTTTCGGCGAGCAAATTGCCCACCGCGGTGCGGGCCGGAGCGCTGCAAGCGACGAATGCGACTCGCATGGGAAACCTCCGTGTTTCGGCCGATGTGGCGGCAAGTTTATTAACTTGCCGGAGAGCGACCGACAAGTTAATAAACTTGTCGCCACATCCACATTCTACACCAAGCCCGCCTTCTCGTCGAAGCCGAACATGCGATTGAAGTTCTGCACCGCCACGCCGCTGGCGCCCCGGATCAGGTTGTCCTCCGCCGCGAGGACGATGATCCGCCCGCGAACGACGCGCACGGCGATATCGAGAAAATTCGTATGCGCCGAATCCTTCGTGGCCGGCAGCCGCTCGCTGACGCGCACGAACGGGGCGTTCGCGAAATACGTGCGATAAAGATCCAGGAGCTGAGCGTCGGTAAACGTCCGGTGCGGCGTGGCGTAGATCGCGGAAAAGATGCCGCGATCCATCGGGATGAGATGCGGCGTGAAGATGACCGACACGGGCGCTCCCGCGATGTCGCCGAGGGCCTGCTCGATTTCGGGCGTGTGCCGGTGTGTGCCGACGCCGTACGCGGTCACGCTTTCGTTGCATTCGGGGAAGTGGAAGTTGAGCTTCGGCGTGCGGCCGGCGCCGGAGACGCCGCTCTTGCTGTCGACGATGATGTTCGCGAGATCGATGTACTTCCCGGCGACGAGCGGAGCCAACCCCAAGATCGCGGTCTGCGGATAGCAGCCGGGATTAGCGACGAGCTGGGCGTTCTTGATCTCTTCGCCATAGACTTCGGGCAGTCCGTAGACCGCCTTCGCAAGATTTCCGAGATCGTGATGGCTCTCGCCGTACCACTGGGCGTAAACGTTCGGATCGCGAAGGCGATAGTCGGCGCTGAGGTCGATCACGCGCAGACCGCGCTGGAGCAGCGGCGGGATCGTTTCCATGCTCACGCCATGCGGCAAGCAGCCGAAGACGCACTGGACGCCGAGCGACACCAGTTGCTCGGGATCGAGCGGCGTCATCCGCAGGTTGAAGCGACCGGCGAGCGTGGGGTGCAGGTCGGCGACGAGCGGCGTCCCTTCCTGGCGCGAGGTGACCGCGACGATCTCGGCCTGCGGATGCCGGAGGAGGATTTTGATCAGTTCGACGGCCGTGTATCCCGAACCGCCGAGGATTGCGACTTTGGTCATGAACGATACCGCTGGGAGAGTTTCAAACGACGTGGCGACGGAGCCGCGTTTGGATAGTTTTATTGCAAGGGGCACGATCGAGTACTCGCCCCAGAGTACTCGCCACGCTCCGCGTGGGGATTCGTGCCCGGCCGCGCAGCGGACGTATGTCAACCTGTCCGCGTGGGGTTCGCGGCGGATGTCACGCCTCTCCATCATACGCCCGCTGCGCGGTCGGGAACGAATCCCCACGCGGAGCGTGGCGAGTACTCTGAAGAGGATTTCATGCATCAAACCATTCACGCCGCCGCTGCCGCCATGGCCCGCCGCGAAACGACGCCGACCGATCTCGTTCGCCAATGCCTGGCCGAGATTGACCGCCGCGAAGACGCGATCCGGGCGTGGGTCCTTGTCGATCGGGAACGAGCCCTGGCCGATGCGGAGCGGTTGACGCGCGAACTTGAAAAGGGCCAAAGCCGCGGCCCACTCCACGGCATCCCGCTCGGCATTAAGGACATTTACGATGTCGCCGACTTGCCAACCGCCGCCGGTTCGCGCCGTTGGGCGAACGCCATCGCGCGCGAAGACGGCCCGCTCATTAAAAGATTGCGTCACGCCGGAGCCATTTTCCTCGGCAAGACGGTCACCACCACGTTCGCCAGTTTCGATCCGCCCGTCACGCGCAATCCGTGGAACGCCGCGCGCACGCCGGGCGGCTCCAGCAGCGGCTCGGCGGCGGCTCTTGCCACAAATATGTGTCTGGGGGCGCTCGGTTCGCAGACAGGCGGCTCGATCACACGGCCGGCGAGCTATTGCGGCGTCGCGGGGTGCAAGCCGTCGTTCGGCCTTTTGCCGCTCGTCGGCATTATGCCGCTCGCCGACTCGCTCGATCATCCCGGGCCGATGGCTCGCTGCGTGTCCGATCTGCGTCTCCTGCTCCAGGCAATGGCGGGGCCGGCGCTGCGTGCGCCATCGCTTCCAAACGATATTCCGATTCGCCTGGGCCGCGTGCGCGGCCTGTTCGAGCGGCTCGCCGAGCCGTCGATGAATGCGGCAATGGATGACGTCGCCGCGAAGCTCGTCTCGCAAGGCATCGCGATCGAAGAGGTGACATTGCCGGCGCAGTTCGAAGACGTGGTGCCGCGGCACATGACGGTGATGGCCGTCGAAGCCGCCCGCTGGCACCGCGAGCGTTTCGCCAGGCATCGCGACGATTATCCGCCGCGTATTACGAGCCTGATCGAGCAGGGCCTCGCCTGTTCCGCCGCCGAATACGCCGAATGCAAGCTGCACCAGCGCCAACTGACCGAAGAGATGGACGCGTTCCTCGAATTCGGCGAAGTCGCGTTTTTGCTCGTCCCCGCGACGACCGGGCCGGCTCCGCTCGCGGACACGACGGGTAGTCCCGCGTTCAATTCGCCGTGGAGCTATACGGGGCTGCCTGTCGTGTCGTTTCCCACCGGGCAAACCGTCGATGGGTTGCCGCTCGCGATTCAGATCGTCGGGCCGCGTTTCGCCGAGGCGGACCTCTTGAACGTGGCCGAGACATGCGAAACCGCGACGAGCGGGATGTATCTCCGGGTGTAACCAGAATCTCTTGGGGGGTCGCGGCGTCTGCTCCCTCTCCCCCCGGTACTCCGGGGGGAGAGGGTTGGGGTGAGGGGGGACGGAATGCCACGCGGACGTTTATTGCCTACACCAGAACCTTGAGTTTTCTGCGGGGCTCATCCCCCTCACCCCCGACCCCTCTCCCCCGGAGTACCGGGGAGTACCGGGGGAGAGGGGAGAATGCCCCCAGAGAACCTGGTTACACCCGTTTCCCCCGCCGCCGCCAAAGACGCATTGACACGCAATCTCGATTTATCGTAACTCATCGGGTGTTTCGGGCCGAGCCGCGCGCCTGCGCGGGTCTCAACCGCCGAAGAGGATCACGATGACGCCGAGTCCCGTTACCGACTCTGAACGGTCGGTTGCCGATCGTGGGCGACGATTTTGGTTCGTCGCGATCGCCGTCTGCATCGTCGCCTTGACCGGCGTCAACGGCTATCGAGCGGCGACGCAATCGATCACGCACGACGAAGCCGTCACCTACGGCCGGTACGTGAAGGGCCCCTTCTATCGACTCGTCGTGAGTTCGGACGCCAATAACCACATCCTGCATTCGCTCTTGTGCCGCTTGTCGGTCGGCCTCTTTGACGTGACGGAGTTCACGTTGCGTTTGCCGAGCGTGGCGGGCGGCTTGTTGTTCATGACGATGATCGCGCGCGTCGGCTGGCGGACCTGGGGGCCGTCCGCGATGACGCTGGCCGCGGTCCTGGTGATGGGCTTGAATCCGTTCGTGATGGACTATCTTTCCATCGCTCGGGGCTATTCGCTCGCCCTGGGATTGTGGGTCGCCGCGCTCGATCAACTTCTTGCGGCGGTGAGTTCGGGCGCCTCGAATGAGGTGGGAGTCGAAGCGCGGCGGGGATCGCGGCTGCTCGCGCTCGCCGTGCTGGCGAACTTGACGTTCATCGTTGCCGCGACGGCCCTGGCCGGATGCTGGGCGGGTTGGGCCTGGCGCAACCGCCGGCTCGCGATCGAGGAATCTCGCCCGCAAACGCTGCGCTGGCTCTGGCAGGGCTTCGGCCGACCGGGAGCGATCGTTTTCGCGTGCATGGCATTGCCGCTGTTGACGATCCGGCCCGGCCACTTCTACTTCGGCGCCCAAAATCTCTCCGAAAGCCTACATAGCGTCGTCGATGCGTCGTTCGCTCATCATCCGCAAACCTGGCCGCTCGACACGCAGGCCGACGGGTTTCGTCGCGGCCTGGATGTGATCGCTCTGGGAATTGTCCCTGCGGCTCTTTTTGCCTTCGCCGTCGTCTGGCTGTTGCTGGCGCGAAAGTTGTGGACGTCCGCGGCGCAAACGACCGGCGGCCGCACCGAGCCCGGCGTCTGGCTGTTTTTTCTCTCGGCCGGCTCAGTCACGTTGATTCTCCTCGAACTTTTCGCGCTCCACAACGTCGCTCGCATGAGGCTGCCGCTCGAGCGAACGGCGCTCTATTTCATCCCCCCATTCTTCTTCGCCCTGATGTCGTTTCATGCGGGTCTCGCCGCGCTCGTTTCGTCGAAACGAGCGCCGGCCCATGAATCGCCCGGCGGGTTTCCGAGAGGCGCAACGACGGCGGCGGCGCTCGTCCTGTGCGCCGTCTGGGGGACGCAGTTTCAAACGAAGACATATCGCTGGTGGAAACTCGAATGCGAATCGCGACAGCTCTTTCAACTTGCTCGCTCGAAGCACGAACCCGGTTCGAAGCAGCGGCTGCGCGTGGGAGCAACGTGGTCGCTCGCCCCAGCCCTCAATTTCTACCGTGACGTTTACGCGTCCGACTACATCGAACGGATCGAACGCCGCGACACCTATCCGGACGACGTCGACGTCTACGTCGTCGCGCCGGGCGAGTGGGGCGGCCGTCCGCCGAGCGAGCCCGTCGTGGAATTTTTCCGCTCGACCGCGACCGGCATGTCGGTGTCGACCCCGTCGGCGCGCCACGCGCTGCCGGTCCAGGGGTTTGAGGAAAGTGAAGCGAAGTAGAAGTGGGCGTTGATTCGATTCTCAATCTCGTTCACGTTCGCGAATCCGCTCGCCGATCCAATCGATGCCGCGTTCGCCGGCCAAGAAGCCGATGAGGCCGCAACCGATCGTGAGGCCGGAGATGAGGTAGGCCGTGGTGTAATAATCGCGAAAGAACGAACGGCTGACGATGAACAGCGCGAGACAGAAACCGAGAAGGGCGCCGCCGCCGCCGCAGACGACAGCTTCGACGACGCGGTCAGCAATCGTCTTGACGCGGCAATTGCCGTCGTCGCGCTTGGGAATTCGCAGCAGGCTTTCGCAGGAGCAGGTGAACGTCTTGCCGATCTTCTCGTCAAGCTTGGCGTGCTTGCGGTGGCATTTCCAGCAGCGGAAGCGAATCATGAATCGTCTCCCGCCGTGGCGGCAAGTTTATTAACTTGCCGGTGAACGACCGACAAGTTAATAAACTTGTCGCCACGAATGCTCAGAACTCTTCCAGGTACGTGTAGCCGTCGAGCCCCGATTCGTAAAAGCCGAGGAACTGCCGCGATTCGTTGACGGTGATCTTTCCCGCCCGCACCGCTCGCTCGACGTCGCGGCGGAGCTGGGCGATCAGTTCATCGCCGTTGTACTGCACGTACGCCAGCACCTCGCGGACGGTGTCGCCCTTCACAATGCTGTCGAGATTCACTTCGCCGTTCTCGTCGATCTTGACGTGCACCGCGTTGGTGTCGCCGAACAGGTTGTGCAGATCGCCGAGGATTTCCTGGTACGCTCCCAGCAGAAACGCCCCTAGATAATACGGCTGCCCGGTGAAGGGGTGAAGCTGCAGCGTGTTGCGCACGTCGCGGAGGTCGATGAACTGGTCGATCTTGCCGTCCGAGTCGCAGGTAATGTCGCCCAAGACCGCCCGACGCGTCGGCGCTTCGGTCAAGCGATGGATCGGCATGACCGGGAAGAGCTGCTTGACCGCCCAGCTATCGGGCATCGACTGGAAGACCGAGAAGTTGCAGAAATAGGTATCCGACAGCAGCGGCTCCAGACCTTGCAATTCTTCCGGCGTGAAATCGAGTTCGCGGATCACCTTCATGATCTTCGTGCAGACCGCCCAGAACAGGCGTTCGGTCATGGCCCGCATTTCGATCGTCATGCCGCCGAGGTTGAAGAGGTTCAGCGATTCGTCCATTGCCTGCACGGCGTCGTGGTAGCATTCCAGTAGGTTCTTTTTCGAGAGATCGCGAAAGATGCCCGAGAGATCGTTGATCTGCTGCGGACAGTCGGGCGGCATTTCCGGCGGAATGGCATAGCGGTCGAAGTTCGAAACGCCGAGGACGTCGAAGACAAGCATGCTGTGATACGCAACCACCGCCCGGCCCGATTCGCTGATGATCGTCGGATAGGGGACGTTCGATTCGTCGCAGACCGACTTGATGCGGAAGACGACGTCGTTGGCGTATTCTTGCAGCGTGTAGTTGACCGACGATTCGAAATCGGTTTGCGAGCCGTCGTAGTCGATGCCGAGGCCGCCGCCGACGTCGATGTACTTCACGCCGGCGCCGACGCGGTGCAACTCGCAGTAAATCCGGCCCGCTTCATTGAGGGCGTTCTTGATGCTGCGGATGTTCGTGATCTGGCTGCCGAGATGGAAGTGAACCAGTTGCAGGCAATCTTCCATGCCGCGCTGCTTGAGATACTCGAATGCTTCAAGCGCTTCCGTCAAAGTGAGGCCGAACTTCGAGCGATAGCCGGCGCTGAAGCGCCAGCGGCCGGCGCCCTTGGCGGCGAGCTTGACGCGGATGCCGATGATCGGGCGGACGTTCAACTCCTCGGCGTATTTCGCGATCAGCTCCAGCTCGGTGAATTTCTCGACGACGGGGATGATGTGCTTGCCCATCTTGCGGGCGAGGATGGTCATCTTGATGAATTCGTCGTCCTTGAATCCGTTGCAGATGATCGGCGTGTCGCCGCCGTCGGTCAGTGCGAGCACCGCGAGCAACTCCGGTTTCGAGCCGGCTTCGAGGCCGAAGTGGTACGGCTTGCCGAAGTCGAGAATTTCTTCGACGACGTGGCGCTGCTGATTCACCTTGATCGGGTAGACGCAGCAATAGGTGCCGCCGTAGTTGAACTCGGTGATCGCGTTCGTGAAGGCTTCGTAGATTTCGCCGACGCGGTGGCGGAGGATGTCGGTGAAGCGGAGGAGAATCGGGAGCTGGATGCCGCGTTCTTGCAGCTGGTCGACGAGATCTTTCAGGTCGATCGACTCTTCGGGCTTTTTATTCGGGTGGACGGTGACGTTGCCTTTTTCGTTGATGCCGAAGTAGCCCTTGCTCCAGTTGCGGACGCCGTAGGTTTCGTAGGCGTCCTGGATTTTCCACTGGGCCATCAGCTCGATGGCGTTGGAACTGAGCGTGGGGGCGGCGCCGGTGTTCAGGGGGCGGGCACGTTCGTTGGCGGCGCCATTACCGTTGGCGCCGTTGCCGTTGGTGTGTCCATTGGTGGAAGTCGCGGGAAGAGGAGTTTCCACTGAGTAGTTTCCAGGAGAATGAGGATCGAATCGTTCGACGCTGAAGATGCAATTCAGCCGCCGCGGTTTCGCCGGCGACACGCGTCATCGGAGACGGAAAAATCGTCGCGTTTAGTCATCAGTATAATTGAATCTTCGCGACGTCAAGCGAAAATCGAGTGAAGGCATGACAATGCGCGGCCAGCGAGGTCGACTTTGATGGCGGGATTCACATCAGCTCTGGCGAAGACGGCGCAGTTCGCGGGCCTCGAACGCATCTTCGAGTTCGTCAACAGCGATGGCCGGCTCACGAAATGGAACTGCGGGCAAGCCGCCGCGGCGACGTTGCTGACGCATCATGGCGCGCTTCCACCCGCGGAGACGAATGCGTGCTCGCTCGTGCAGATGATCGAAAAACAATTTCCGCCGGACCAGCTCGGAGGCTGGTTTGGATCGAGCCGGCGACGCGTGACGAGCATCTGCAAGGCTCACGGCGTGCGGCTTGCGGAAGTGCGCGGCGAGAACGCATTGCGCGCCGAGCTGGAAAAAAACAACCCGGTGATCGTGATGCTCGGCGTTTCGGCGGGTCGGTTTTGGCGCTGGGATCTGCCCGGCGGCCACTGGATGGTGGCGTATGGCTTTGACGCAGAGTCGATTTATTTGACGAACTGGGGCGAACCGATGGCGTGGGGCGAGTTTCGCCAGCGGTGGCGGTCGGTGGTGTCGCGGTTGATTCAGATGAGCGAGCGGGGTTTGGTCGCACGCGCCGTTTAGCGGGGAGCCGAAGGCGACCGCGGGCGCAATGTCCGCGGTCGCCTCCGGCTCCCCGCTAAACGGCGTATAATCTCTACCACCTCACGGAGCTCCCGCATGATGGGCGAACGCCTCGGCAAATGGACTCTCTCGACGGAGATCGGCCGCGGCGGCATGGGACGCGTCTATCTCGCCCAAGAAGATCTCACCGGCCGACAAGCGGCGGTCAAAATCCTCTCGCCCGAACTCGCCGTCGACCAGGGTTTCCTCGGCCGTTTCCAACGCGAAATCGAAGCTCTCAGCAAGCTGAGCCATCCGCACATCGTGCAGTTCTTCGACGCGGGCAACGACGCCGGCCGCTATTTCTACGCGATGGAATACGTCCCCGGCGAATCGCTCGAACAACTCCTCGACCACAAGAAGCGCATCAACGCCCGCGACTTCCTCGACATCGCACTGCAAATTTGCCCGGCCCTCAAGCACGTTCACGATCACGGCATCATCCACCGTGACATCAAACTGTCGAACATTCTGATCCGCGACGACGGCATCGTGAAGCTCACCGACTTCGGCATCGCGAAAGTCTTCGCCACCACGACCCTGACACAAACCGGCGGCGTCGTCGGCACGGCGGAGTACATCTCCCCCGAACAGGCGATGGGCAAACCGGTCACCAAAAAAAGCGACATCTATTCGCTCGGCGTCGTCTTCTATTACATGGCGACGGGCCGCCTGCCGTTCGAGGGGACCGGCTTTCTCGACCTGATGCACAAGCACCGTTACGCCCAGTTCGACAAGCCGGGCAAGATCGCGTTCGATTTGCCGTACGAGATCGACGAGACCATCTGCCAGATGCTGGAGAAGGATCCCGCCCAGCGGCCTCCCGATTGCCTGGTGCTCGGCAAGCAACTCGATTCGATCCGGCGCAAACTGGAGCGGAAAGATCAGGGGACGCGCGTCGATCAGAGCGACACGATCGCGCAGACGAAGCCGGCATTCGATCCGCGCACGTCGCCGGGGCCGATCACGCTTGCGGAACGGCATGGCGAGGATGCTTCCCAATACGATCCTCGCGGGCCGATCGGGCGGTTCTTCAATCGTCCGCTCGTGTTGATCGTGCTGTTGCTTTTGTGCGTGGGGACGATTGTCTACGCCTTTTTGCCGCCGAGTTCGGAGACGCTGTTTCGCAAGGGTTCCGAGCTGATGGCGAGCGGGCGGCTCGCGGACATGGAGACCGCGTGGAAGGATTATCTCGATCCACTCAGCCGCCGCGATCCAAATGGGCCGTACAAGGACGACATCGAGAAATATCGCCTCAGGTTGCAAGAGACGCGGCATCCCGGCGCCAACGAGGCTCGCCATTTTCTCGCGGAGGCCGACCGCCGTTGGGAAGCGGGCGATGCGGCCGGAGCGATGATCATCTGGCGAAACGTGATCGCGGCGTTCGGCGGCATGGAAGCGGACGAGAAGGCCGTCGAGGCCGCGAAGAAGAAGCTCGCCGACGCCGAGTCGCCGCAGGCCCAGGCGAATAAGTTGCGCCGCGTGCGGCCGATTCTCGACCGGGCGGACGAACTGAAGAAGCAGGGGAAACGCGACGAGGCGGAGCGGATCTGGTCGGCGCTCGAAAGCTTGTACCGCAACGATCCGGCGGGGCGGGAGATATTGGAGGCGATCCGGAAGTCTCGCTAATTCGCGTTCTCCCCCGGTACTCCGGGGGAGAGGGAGGAATGCGAGCCGACGCCGCACAATCCGCCCATTTGCTTTCTTCCGAATACTGACCTAGATTCATCGAGGAACAGAAAAAGGACGAGGTTGACTCCCGCGCAACTCACTCGGCCATCTCTCATTGGGTTCGTTCCCCGAGACATTTCCAATTTCGAACGATCCCTGTCAAAGTCAAAAAAGGTTGCTCATGAAGCGATTGTTGCTGTTTGCGGCGTTGGCCTGCGCGTCGATTTCGATTGCCGGCGGGCCGAGCTTTGGGAGAGATCCCGGCGGTGGGCCGGGAGCCGGGAGTAAGGGGAATCCGGGCGCTGGGCCGCATGCCAGGGAGCCTGGAGCCGGCGCGCCGGGAGGCAACGCGTCGCACGGCGCCGGTCAGCCGGGAAACGGCCATAATAAGGGAAATCCCGGAACAGCTCCGGGGGTAGGCGGTCCGAACCCGGGTCACCCTGGGGCCGGCTTTCCCGGCGCCGGAGCGCCCGGCGCCGGCGTGGCGGGAAATGGGCATAATAAGGAATATCCTGGAAATGCTCCAGGGGTAGGAGCACCCGGCGTAGGCGCCCATGGCGTCGGTGCTCCAGGAGTCGGTCGGCCCGGAGTTGGCGCTCCGGGCATCGGTGCACCCGGCGTGGGCGCACCTGGCGTCGGTGTTCCAGGGGTCGGTCGGCCGGGCGTTGGCGCTCCAGGAGTTGGTGCACCCGGCGTAGGCGTGCCTGGCGTCGGTGTTCCAGGAGTCGGTCGGCCGGGCGTTGGCGCCCCGGGAATCGGTGCACCCGGCATCGGTGCACCCGGCATCGGCGTCCCCGGCATCGGCGTCCCCGGCATCGGCGTCCCCGGCATCGGCGTCCCCGGCATCGGCGTCCCCGGCATCGGCGTCCCCGGCATCGGCGTCCCCGGCATCGGCGCCCCTGGCGTGGGCGCACCTGGCGTCGGCCTGCCGGGAGTCGGCGCACCGGGAGTTGGCGTTCCAGGCGTCGGCGCCCCCGGAACTCCCAGAACGAATCTCCGTCTCGGCGGCGTCGATCCGGCCAGGTTCCAAAACGTCCTCCGCAATCCGCCGAATGTCGCAAACGGACAACAAGCCTGGAACGATCGCGCTCAACAAGCCCGTTCACAGGCCCAGAACGTCGCCCAAGATCTCTTCACCCCCGGCTGGCGGCGCGAAAATCCGCAACTGACAGCCGCGTCCGCCGCCTTCAATCATCCCAACGACTATCATTGGTGGCAAGCCAACAACTTCGCGTCCGTGTCCGTCTGGACCGACGCTGCATGGAACCAACCCATTCCCTATGCCTATGGCGCCCCGCAGGACGCAGCCGCAGCCAACCAGGCTCAGTTCGCGGCGAATCAACTCGCCGCCGCCGGCAATCAGGCCCTCGTCGGCAAGGACCGCCAAGACTGGCTGCCGCTCGGCGTCTACGCGCTCGTGCCCGAGGAAAAAGGTCCGGCGGCGCTCTACGTGCAATTGGCAGTCGACAAGAAAGGCTTCGTCGGCGGCTCGGCGTACAATCCCGATTCGAAGACGCCGTCGACCGTCCAGGGAAAGATCGACGCCAAGACGCAAACGGTCGCGTGGTCGATCGGCGACGACAGCCGAACGGTGATGGAAGCGGGGATTTCCAACCTGACGCAGGACGTCGCTCCCGTGCGGATTTACGCACCGAATCAGGCGTCGCAAACGTGGTTGTTAGTGCGGTTGCAAGAACCGGTGAAATGACGTGCGTAGGGACAAGCGGCTCGCTTGTCCTCGACCGGATCGTATGGGACAAACGAGCCGCTTGTTCCTACGGTCCGTTTACGCCTGAGCGGCGAGTTGATCGACTTCTTCCTGCTTGATCAGCCGGCTCGGCTTGTCGAGCTTCGTGCTCAACCAGCTCATCACCGCGGGCAGAAACGGCAGCTTCTTGCCCTTGATGACACCCAGCATGCGGGCGTCGCGGCGGCCGCGCTCTTTCACCTTGAGCACGCCGTTCTCTTTGCGCGACTTCTTCTGATCGTGTTGAATCTGATCCCGGCGAATACGACGAGCGCCCATGGCGGCATCCTCGGTTGGACTGCGATATTGGAACTGGCATGATAAGAATTCGGGCGCGAGCGGCAAGGGGCGGGTCTCGCGGAGTTGCGAAGTCGAATCGAGCAACAGACTTTGGCACTCGATTTCAAGGACTTTAAGTTCGGTCGCCGCCGCAAGGCCGGGTATACTGACGGATTGGACCGTCGCCGCTTTCCGCCCTCGGACGTGGAGCATTGGACGCCAACCTTTCTCGTGAATTCGCGACATTTCTTCCGCTACTTGCAGTTCCGCACCGTCAATCACCAGAAAATCACCGGACGGTGAATGTTGAAAATGAGACAAAGCGCCTCACCTTGAGACAGTCCACGAACCCGTAGGGTGGGTCGAGCCAGCAGGCGAGACCCACCGAACCATCGTGCCAAGTCGATGTCGAATCTCGTTCCATGGTCCGATTCCGTCGCTTCGTGAAACGATCGCGAGTGCTGTTTTCTCGTTGCCATTGAGAAGCAATCTGCGCACAATTTCCACACCGCGATCATTCTGCCGACGAGCCAGCGCGGAATCGCGAATCAATCTGCAACGACAACTCCCGTTTGGATCGAGTCTCATGAGTTCTCTCGCTCTTTCCTGTGTCGTTTTTGGCTGCGTCCTCGGCGCCGCGCTCGTCGCCATGGCAATCAGACGCCTGCTCCCCACAAGTCATTTGAACGCCGATTCCAAAGAAGTCCTGAAGCTGGGCATGGGGCTAATCGCCACTTTGGCGGCCCTCGTTTTGGGTTTGCTCATCGCCACCGCCAAAGGGACGTACGACACCCAGAGCGGCGCCATCAATGAACTGTCCGCCAATTACATCCTGCTCGACCGCGTCCTGGTCCGCCACGGCGACGACGCGAAAGAATCTCGCGAACTGCTCAAGAAGGTCGTCGAGAACGTTATCCAGCGCATGTGGCCGCCGGACGATTCGCCGGCCAACCTCGCGCCCGGCGGCGACGGGAAAGTTTCGCTGGATGTTCTCTTCGAAAAGGTGACGGAATTGACGCCGAAGACCGACGTCCAGCGCGACATGCGTTCGCGGGCCCAGGGGATCATGGCCGACATCGCCCAAACGCGGCTGCGGCTCTTTTCCCGGGCGGACAGTTCGTTGCCGCTGCCGCTTCTGGTCGTCATGGTGACGTGGCTTGCGACACTGTTCGCCGGTTACGGACTGCTGGCGCCGGGCAATGCGACGGTCGTGGCGGTCTTGATCGTTTGCATGCTCTCGGTTTCGGGAGCTGTCTTTTTGATGCTGGAACTGTCGACGCCGTTCGCGGGCATCATGCGCGTGTCGAGCGATCCGCTTCGGCATGCGCTGTCGCTGCTGGGGCAGTGATTCTTGGGGTACGAATCTCCGCGTCGCGAATGGCAACGCGGAGCGTCGGTTTCCCGCTCAACGAGGCGTTCGGTTACCGAGTTCGGTTACCGGGTCACGGTGGCTCGTTGGTCGACTGTTTGATACTCCGGCGAATCCCAAATCGGCCGCGTGTCGCGGATGGTCTGCACGAACTGATTGAGCGTGGCCCGCATGCGAACCGGGGTGATGTCGATGTTCGCCATCGGGCGAACGAGATAGATTCGCTTGATGTCGCCGTAGTAGACGAAATGACTCGGGCCGACGCGTTGGCTTTCTTCGAGCAAATTGAGCCACGCCTTGGCCGGCACCTGCTCGGGATTCTTCACCTCGACGAGGTACGCATTGAACCACACGTTCGAGCCGTCCGGGCTCAGCGTCATCACCACGTGGTTGGTTTGGTTGTTCGATTCGATCTTCACCTCGAACGACGTCGGGCTGAGTTCTTTCGGCTCGTAGCCCATGTTCTCGAACATGGTTTTCATCTCGGTTAACGAAAGGCGGTTTTCCTTGGCTTTTTCCTGTGCGGGGACGGCTTTCGCGCACAGGGCGAAACTAAGCGCGGCAACGACGAAAGCGGACAGCAAGCGGATCATGGCGGACTCCAGGTGTTGGATGTGAGTGGGTGTCGCTGGGACTTCACACCTTCTACGGAGGGCTTTACCGGTTGTGACAGAACGGCAGAAAAAATGTTTCGATTTTGGCTCAGCGCACCTGATTGGTACGTGAATAAGAGTTCACTGCCTGGCGAGTTTCCCGTTTGCGAGGGGAGCAAGTAGGCTACTTCACAGGACCGGAACGGAACGCTTCCGCCGCTTGGAAGAAATCCCTGAGCGATTCTTCCTCGGGATCTTCCGGCTCGAATGTGAACGATTGATTGGCGCGAGCACGGGCTTGGGCGAGCGCCAACCAGGCGAGGCCGCGGCCGGGTCCGTCCTTGTCGAGAGCATGAATGAGCGCCGACGCCTCGGCGAGGGGTGGCGGTCCTTTGTCGATGAGGACGAGCGCAACTTCAACCTGCCCGCGGCGCTTGCAATTGGCGGGCAGCTTTTGGGCGAGGGCCTTCGATTCGTCCGCATCGACGCGGGCCGTCAGGCGGACGTGTTCGAGCAGAACCCACGGGGCGATGTTGGCTTTCGGATCCTTCTTCAGAAGATCGCCTGCTTCGTCGCAGACCCTTTTCAAGTCAGCGGCGGCGTCGCCCCGCGAGTCGTGGGCCAGCCAGGCGCCAACCGCCATCAGCGCCTGGAATTTGTGAGCCGGCTGTCCCGGCGCCTGGGCGAGGTCGATCGCCTCCTTGATTTTCCCCTGGCGAGCCAACCCCTCCGCATAGCCGCAACGGGTGACAATGTCGACGATTTTACGGCCGTCGGGATACGGCGCCAGGCTCTTCGCCTCGGCCTGCTTGCTGTCGTCGGCCCAGAGCATCGCGATCTGGACGGACTTCGCCTGCGGGGTCCCCTTCGCGACGCTGCTGACAAGACTGCTCGCGATGTCCGGTTTCTGCTTGGCCGTCAATGAAATCGCCAGTTCGCGAACGGCACAAGCGCGGGCGTCGGGGCTGTCGATCAGCTTGACGGTGCGATCGATGTCTTCGAAGACTTCTTGATTCCAGGCGAAGCGGTCCTTGAGGGCGATGTCGTCGTCGCTGCCGCCGAGCTTGACCTGGGCGAGGGCGAGGCGGATGAGCAGGGCGTCGCGGTCGAGCGTGTCGCGAGGGTCTTCGGTCGCGGGGTTCTTTTGCCAGGCGTGCATGTCGTGCAGGCGAGCCATGTCGCGGTTGCCCGGCTGCTTGAGCGCGAGGTCGGCGACGCCGATATGGAATTCTCCCTGGATGACCGCTGGCCATTTGTCGTTCGACTTTTTCGCGAGTTGATCGATGTGCTCCTTCTCGATATTAATCTTTCCAAGATTCAAGATCAACAAGCCGACGCCGATCGCGATCGCGGCCAAGACGCCATACTTGATCCCGCGTTCGACCCAGCCCCAGACGCCAATCGACGGCTTCTTCGGCTTCTGAATGACGCCCGCTTCGAGCAGCGCCTTCTGGCTCACTTTGCCGGTTGTCTCGGTTCCCCAGGCATTGTCCATCTTCTCCGGCTGATTGATCGCCGCCAGCGATGGCCCTTTCTTCTCGGCCGTGCGCCAGTCCTTTGGTTTCTCGACCTTCGGCACCGGCACCTTGTTGATGCGGCTGCACTGCGGACACGGCTCGCGTTTGCCGGCCATCTCGGCGGGGAGTTCGATCTCGGCGTCGCAGAAGTCGCAGTTGAATTTGATCGGGGGCAGGGCAGTCGTCGCGTGGCCGTTCGCGCCGTTTGCGCCGTTAGGCGGTGGTGGTGGGGCCAACTCGTCGCGCAGGGCGGCGGCGGCCAAGTCTTCGACATTCTCCGGCGGCGGATACTCGACCGGCGGTTTGCCCGCCGGCTTGCCGACGGGCGCCTTCGTCTTCGTCGCCGCCGGTTTCACCGGCAGCGGCGCCCCCACTTTCGGCGTCGGCTTGGCGGCGGGCGCGGCTCCGGCGGGCGGCGTCGCCGGCACCGCGAGCGGATTTTGGCACTTGGGGCAGCGCACCCTTTTGCCCGCGAGGTGGTCTTTGACCGCGAGGGTGGTTTTGCACGTCAAACACTGAACGCGAATCGGCATGAACGTCGCTTCCGCCTCGTCACCGAAAAAGGGGCAACATTACGACATGATAACGCCGCCAAGCGAGGCGGGCAAAGAAAACCGGGACGCTTTGGGGGAGCGGCCCACATGTCGCCATTGTAGCGGATGTTGCGAAGCGGGAAGAATGGAAATCGGTCTGTTGTCGGCCGTTGTCGCCTGGGGTCAATGGGTAAACTTCCGCTTCGACGCCGCCGGCCGAATCGACAGCACCACCGACCGATTGAGCTGCGGCGAACTCAGCACCGCCTGCCCCTGGCCGAGCAGCGGCACGCGGGCCCACAGGTCGGCGTTGACGTCGCCGGTCGTCGAGATCAGCGATTCGAGGTTGTGCGTGCTGCGCAGGGCGTGGATGATGCGAGTGTTGCACAGCTCGAAGATTTCCGGAGGTAAATGTCCCGGCTGCTGACTGACGAACGCCATCGACAACCAACGCTTCCTGCCTCGGCGCGTGATGTTGCGCAGCATGTGCAACGTGGCTTGCATCGTCTGCACGCGTTCGCGGCTGATGAACGAGTGGGCCTCTTCGATGATGACCATCGTCGGCGGCGTTTCGGGTTTGAGCATCTTCAGGGCAAACGTCTTGCGGAGCAGATCCGCGGTCACCATGTTCTTGACGATGTCGTTGGCGATGCTCACGTCGATGATGCTGACGCGGCCCGGCGCCAGCATCCGCACCGGGTCGAGCGACGATTGCTTCAGCTGGTCGAACGCTTCGGAATTCAAAAGCCAGGTCAGCTTGGCGGCGAGGCCGGAATAATCGAGGAATTCGGTGCCGCGCGAGGAACGCTCGTTCGCCCGTTCGCGCAGAGTGAGAAGCGTGAACGGCAGCTTGGCATTGGGCGAGGCGTCGAGCAGCGTTTGATAACCGACCGGCTCGCTGGTGGTCATTTTCGTACGGGCTTTTTGCAGCAGGTATTCGACGCACTCGAAGAGAGCATTTCGCTCGGCGAGCGACACCTGCAAAATCTCGGCGATGACGCTCGTGTCGAAATCGCCGAGCCGCAACGTAAATGGCTCGGCCCCTTCGCGGTCGCTGACGCAGCTTGCGGGATAAAAGACGTGAAAGTCCTTCAGCCCCTCTGGCTCACGGCCAAACTGCGCGAGCTTCCCGGCGAGGGCCGTCTCGGTCGATGGCTTGTCCATCTCGGTGTATTCGCTCTCGACATCGAGCACGATGACGGCCCAGCCGTTGCGCGACGCCTCTTCGATGATGACCTGCGACGTGTTCGATTTGCCCGAGCCGACGGTGCCGAAGACGCCGAGATTACGCGGCAGCACGCTCTTGTTCTTGCTCTGCAGATTGACGAGCAGGTCGTCCTGCCCGGCGAGATGGCCCAGGAGCATGTCGCCCTGGAAGCCGTGCAGGTCGGAGATGTCTTTCGACGTCAATGCATAAACGGACGAGCCCGGAGCGGGCCGCGAGTTGGTGTCGCGCGTGCGGCCGCCGACGAGTTCGCCCTGGATTTCGAGGTCGGCGAGCAGATAATTTTCGCTCGTCGTTCCCGCGAGCGGCGGCGCCCCATGGCCGACGCCGGCGCGATAGAAAAACGGCCCGGAGACAACGCGAGCCAGAAAGCCGCTGCGGCCGCCTTCGTCGTCGAGGATGCGGACGTATTGATTGCGTTCGATGTGCCGGCGACTGAAGACCGGGGCGCGAAGCATGACCCGTTCGCTGGTGGCGTCCGAACCGTCCCAGGCAACCTGGCCCAAAAGACGAGCATCGGCGTCGGCGTCAGCCATTATGGAGTTCCTCGTAGGGTGGGTCGAGTCTTCGAGACCCACCTGAACCGCATCCAAACGTCGTGATCGACATCCCCGCATGCGCTGAGCGGTTGAGTACGGGATGCCGTTTTGGCGGGTCTCGAAGACTCGACCCACCCAATGCGCAGGGTCGGAGCAATTATAGCTTGCTAGAATGACATTCGCTGGCTTTCCGGAAGTTTTTCGATCCCAATGCGAGGCCCCCAATGTCCACGGCGAAGAATGTTCGCGGGAAACCGCTCGAAATGTGCTGCCTGGAGCCGCGTACCGGATTTTACCGCAACGGCTATTGCGACACCGGCGCCGGCGACGACGGCATCCACGTCGTCTGCGCTCGCATGACGAAGGAGTTCCTCGCTTTCAGCAAACGGGCCGGCAACGACCTCAGCACTCCGGTCCCCGAATGGGGCTTTGCGGGTTTGAAGCCGGGCGACTGCTGGTGCCTGTGCGTCACGCGCTGGCAGCAGGCGCTCGAGGCGGGGGCGGCGCCGGCGGTCAATGTCGACGCCACGCATATTTCGGCGCTGGAGTTCGTTTCGCTTGAAGATCTTGAGGCCCACGCGGTGGTCGGCTAATGTGACGGCAAGTTTATTAACTTGCCGGATGATGAACCGACAAGTTAATAAACTTGTCGCCACGACAGACCAGTTATCGCCCCGCTCCTGAATCGTCCCCATTGCACACGATGCGATTTCCCTCTTTGAAAGGATCCGACATGTTGCGTGTCTTCACTTATGTCGCCGCCGGGCTGCTCGCGATTTTGGCAGTCGATACGGCCGTCGGCCAGGGCCAGCCGAAAGATTTGCAATGGACACACGCCTTCGACCTGGCGTGCCGCAAGCTCGGCGAAGCCGAGTTTTCGCCGACGACGCAGAAGTTCGGCATCGAAGCCCTGCGCGACCTCAACACCAACCTCGGTCTCTACATCACTGAAAAGGGGAGCATCGCCCTCGCCCCGGGCTTCACGACTCTCAATCCGCCGATCACCGCCAAGGGCCCGGTTTGGGTGACGGGTCTCGACCTCCCCGCCCGCAAGGCCGGCGAAGTCGAATTCACCAAGACGACGAAGATCTTCCCGCTCGAAATCTTCAAGGACCCCAACAGCGACGACGTCCTCTACATCACGTCCGACGGCGTCCTCGCCGCCGCCGCGGCCCGCGGCAAAGTCGTCGGCGGCAACAAGTCGCCGCAGTGGGTCCACAGCGTCGACCTCAACGTCCGCAAGGGGGGCGTCAAGGACTGGAAAGACGCCGCCAAGATCGGCCTGGAAATCTACCGCGACGACAACACCGGCAACCTCATCTACATCAGCGACACCGGCGCCATCGCGGCCGTCCCCGATACCGGCGAAGTGAAGGCCAAAGACAAGGCCCCCGCCTGGCTGCACGGCCTCGACCTCGCGATCCGCAAGAACAATGAGCCGACGTTCACGAAGGACACCAAGAAGTTCGGCGTCGAGGTCTTCCGCGACGAGACAAACGGCAATGTCATCTTCATCTGCGAAACCGGTTCGATCGCCGTGATTCCCGGCGGCGACAAGTTGGCCGCGCCGACAGCGAACGTCAAAGAACCGAAGTGGAGTCACGGCTGGAACGTGAAGGCCCGCAAGTACGGCGAGAAGGAATTTACCGGGCAGACGAAGACGTTCGGCGGCGAAGTGTTCCACGACGAGAACGTCGGGGCGGTGATCTCGATCTGCGAGACAGGGGCGATTAGCGCGATGAAGGAGTAGGGGTCGCGGGCGGCCAGCGGTCCCAACCATCCGCTTGGGACCGCACGTCGGCGAAGCTCTGCTTCGCTACTATTTGGACACCTTTGCCCTTTCCGAAACAATTGGTGACAACGCTTTCAAGAATTCCGGGCCGCTACGGCTTTCCCGCCGGGACCGTTTCCGGCGACCCTGGAATTTGAGGAACGGCAGTTGCGATTCCCGTCGGTTGCATTTGGTTCGGCGTCTCGGCCGACGCGAGACGCTGAGCGGGCCGATTAACGACCGGCCAATCTCCCGCCGCATCACGGGCCTGAAGGTCCGCGACCATCGCACGGATATTGAAGCCGTGTCGCCGAGCGTATTCCTCACGCGCCGCGCGCACGCCGCGAATGACGTCATCCTCGATCATGGTTCGATCTCCCAAGAGAGTTCTTCCGGCGTGCAGATCAGCGGCGGTTCGAATCCCGCCGCGCGACACGCCGCTTCGATCTGTGGACGCAGAACGACGTTCGCAATGTGGGTGCAATTCCAAGTCAATAAATACTTCATTCCATGGACGGCGGCCGTCGCGATATGAAGCGAATCGGCCGCGGCTTTTTCCGGCAACGGAACGTCCCGCATCAATGCTTCTGCGAGCGTGCTAACCTCGGGTCCTTGCTGGAGCAACGGTATTCCGGCCAATACGGCAAGCCGATCAGCGGCGGCTTCGGCGTCGCCACCTTCGCATTCTTGCACGACCAACCGCGACGTGTAGAGGTCGAAACTGCTCCGATGCGCCCACCATTCACGCGTTATTTGCTGATGAGCCGCGCGGACCAAATCGCGACTTGGCCAAGCCGCTAGATAACTTGGCACTGTCGTTTCGACGTAAACAGTTGCTTTCATTAAGCTGAATTATACGGCGAGCCGGAAACTGCCGCAACGGGCCGACCGGCTCAATCACGCCCGAAACTCCCGAGAAGCGAAAAACCGCTCACCGCGGCACAGACCCGAAATACACCGCCAGCCCAATCGCCGTCCCCGCGAGCAGAATCATCAGTCCGTGCTGGGCCCGCGAGCGCAGTGACGTCCACAGTATCAAGCCTGTGATCGACACAACGACGAACAAAATCGCGAGCCCGTCGATGACGGCACTCCACGCGGGACCGCTGTCCTTGCCCCGGTGCAGGTCGAGCATCACGCCGGCCAGGCCGCGGCTTTGATGAGTGACGCGAGTCTGGCCGTCGCTCGCCCGAATCGTCGCCGTCGCCAGATAGCCCGGTGAGCGGAAGACGACCTGAAACGATTCCGATTCCTTCTCATATCGCGGCGCCGTGATGACCTCGCCCTTGGCGGCGAAGTCGCGTCGCAGACGCTCGACGATCGGCAACTCCTTCGATTTGTCGTCCGGTATTAGCATCTCGACGGGCATCGTCCCTTCGACGATATGAATGTGTTCCCGACTGCGTTCCGCTTCTTGCGCGATCGTCGTGAAGCCGTCGGCGCGGCGAATCGTCGCCACGGTGGCCCCGTCCTCGGACTTGAAGGAAACGCGAACGCTGTCGCCGGTGGGCTCGAACGATTCCAAATCGCCAGTCACGCCGAAATCGCCTTGCAGTTTGCCGATGATGCTGTCGCGGTCTTCGGGCGTGCCGAGCCATTCGACGGGCATGGAGCCGCTGGTCGTCTGCCGGGGCAAAAACCAGTCTTCATGGTTGAGCATGAAGCCGGTGACGGCGAAGAACAGCAGGAGGACGAAACCGAACAGCGTGAGATAGACGTGAAGGGTTCGTGCCCACTTGAGGACGAGGCGATGGGCTTGCTTCATGGCGATTTCTTTTTGGCGTATTCGATGACGGTGTCGCCCGTCTCGGCGTTCTTTTCCAGCACGAGGCGAGCCGCCTCGGCGCCGCAGGTGAGTTTGCCGGTCTGGGTCACCAGTTTGCCGTGCTCGCGGTGGACTTCGACGTGGAGGGTGTAGGTTCCCTGCGGCAAGGGTTTGCCGTTGTCGTCGTTGCCGTCCCAGACGACGGCGTGCTTGCCGGGGTTGCGGGTGGCTCGGGAGACGGCCTTCACCAGCTCCGGTTCGTTCTTTGCGAACTTCCACCACTTCGGCAGCGTGGAAATCCAGCGAGGGTTGCTGCCCCATTCGGTGATGGTGCGGACGGGCTTGCCGGCGTCGTCCTCCGCCCAGATCGCGACGTAGGGCCGGCGATAACGTTTGCCGGCGTCGACCTGCGGGAGCGTCACGGTCAAGGAGACTTGATACCCGGCCGGCCAATTTTTCGCATTCGGGGCCTGGAAGGCGAGCATCTGGGCGGCGGGACGCGCGGGCTGTTCGAGCAGGGCCAGCGTGTCGCTCCGGTGCTGCGTGCCGTCGTGGCCGACGATCAAGCATTCAACACCTGGCAGGCGGCCGATTAACTTCAAGCCTTCTTCGGGCGTCAACACGCAGAGCGTGGTGGCGAGCGCATTGGCAGTGACGTTGTTGGCAGCGATGACCGTTGCCCCCGCCGCGCCGGTGGCGGATCGGCCCGTGCGTGGGTCGAACAAATGCGAATGCTTTTTACCTTGAATCTGGTAGTAGCGTTCGTAACCACCACTCGTGGCGATGGCGCGGTCGGACAATGGCAGGCTCGCCAGCGGAGCGGCGTTATCGAAAGGCTCGTGCGGATCTTGCACGCCGACCGACCAAGATTGGCCAGCCGCGTCTTTGCCCCACGCCGCCATGTCGCCGCCGAGATTGAGGAGCAGGCCGCCCGCCGTCGGCGCTTTCGCTCGTGCCGCGGCGGCTGCCTTTTGAACGATGTATCCCTTGGCGATGGCATTCAGGTTCAGTGGTTGATCGGTCAGTCGCGACACGGTTTTCGCCTCGACATCGATCACCCAGCCGGGCCGGCCGAGTTGCTCGACGATCCGGCTCAGCGTGATCTCGTCCGGCTCGCTCTGTTCCTTTTCGGCCTTCTTCCAGACATTTACCAGTTCGCCGAGTTGGCCGTTGAACGCGCCGCCCGTCTGTTGCTGCCAGAAGCCGTAGTGCTGCAATACCTCGATCATTTCGGCAGAAACCATCATCGGTTCGCGAGTGCGGTTGAGGCGGCTGAGTTCGCTGGCCGGGTCGTAGAGGCTGAAGATGAGCCGGAGGCGTTCGATCTCGGCGAGAATGGCGTCTTCAGCGGCGTCGGCGACGGATTGATTTCTCGCCGCGACGAAAATCTCGAGCGACGTGCCGAGGACGTGCTCGTGGTAAACGTGAAATTCCTGGCTGCTCGCATTCGCCGCGGCGGCAGGTTGGTCCGATCCCGAAAACCAAATCGCCACGCCGACCAATACGGACGCAATGAGGAAAAGGACACTCGCAGCAGTCAATCGCATGAGCAGCCTCGACGAGGGTGAGCAAGCCTAAATCGCTGTCAATTCTAGCAAGCTCGTGGGCGAGTTGGCGAGCAAAATGCCGTTCGTCAACGAGGCACGCGACAGGGGGTGGACTCGACTGCACGATGTCGCCTTATTGGCGTGCCAAAAGTCCATTCGACACGATCTGAAAGGAAGGGTTTGCTTGATCCCTGTCGAAATGGCCACGTGACTCGCCAGGGCTGCAAAAACATTGAGAAAATGAGGCCAATTAGGTAGTTGTGACGTGGCCAACTGGTATTGGCCACGTGACAACGGGAGATCGGCCGAGTCACTTCGCCTTTTCCAACCGAATCGCGGCCGAGTTGATGCAAAACCGCTGCCCCGTCGGCGCCGGTCCGTCGTTGAAGACGTGCCCCAGGTGCGCATCGCAACGGCTGCACAAAACTTCCGTGCGGCGCATGAAGTGGCTGTCGTCCGAAAGAAGCGACACGTTCTCATCTTTCGCCGGCTTGAAGAAGCTCGGCCAACCGGTGCCCGAGTTGAACTTCGTCTTCGTGTCGAACAGCGGCTGTCCGCAGCAGACGCAGACGAACATCCCCTCGTCCTTCGTGTTCCAGTAGGCGCCGGTGAAAGCGCACTCGGTCCCTTTCTGGCGGGTCACCTGGTATTGTTCGGGCGTTAAGATCGCCTTCCACTCTTCGTCGGTCTTGACGACACGTTCGCTCATGGGGATTCCGATCCTTTCTTCGACGTTCCGGGGCCAGACGCGCAGCGCTGCGGCCGCGACAACGACCGCGATGATGACAAAAAGGGCCGATTTCATGGGCAACTCCTTTCGTGGGCGGTTTCATCGAAACGACGTCCATGGCGTGCCGATAGTTTTATTCCCCTCTCGACAATTCGTGAGCTAGACTTCATTGCTGATGTCCTCGTCCCCTCTGCGAGCCTGCGATGATCGAACCCGTTTGGTTGAATGTTCTGCAACGGATTCCCACCGACAGCCACGATTCGATCTCGATCGTGACGACCACCGGGGCGGAACTGGTCGTCTTGCAGATGTTCCGGTTCGAACGCGACTTCATGGTCATCCGCGCCCGCACCTCCGGGACGATGGACACCGGGCGAACGATCATCGTCGCCTATTCACAGATCGACTTCCTCGCGTTCAACAAGAAGATGACGGAGGAAGAAGTCGGCGTGATGTTCGCCGAGCCGATGCCGGAGTTCGCTCCGCCGCCGATGGCAATGGCGTATCAGCCGGCTCCGTTCACGCAGCCGATTCCGCTGGCGGCGACGACATCAAGTCGGCCGCTGCCGGCTCCGAGCCCGGCTCCCCAACCGGCCGCATCGGTTGACTTGCCGCCTGCCGCGGAAGCCGCTTCGGGGGCTTCGAAACCGGGGCAAATCTCCAAGACCATTCTACTCGCCAGACTCCGCGAACGGTTAGCCGAGAAATCGCGGTAAGGTCAGGATCCGCCGAGCAACTGCCCGAGCTTCTGCTGCAACAAATCCTCCGCCTCCGGCGACCACGCGAAATCGTCGCGCCCCAGGGCGATGCCCCCCTCGCCGGTGAACGACGCCGACGGCATCACCGCGACTGTCAACGTCCCGAGCCGGCGTGGGCCGCTCCAAAGCTCGAAGCTGTCGATCTCGTCGTTGACCGCGAGCGTGCCCGGCGCAATCATCGTCGGTCCGTCGGTGACGAGGGCGGTCACCGGCGGCATCTCCAGAATCGTCTTGCGATCACGACGCAAAACACGCACGTGGAATTCGGCTTGGGCCGCCATGCCCGGGATGCCGCTGCTGACCAGAAATACCGGACCGAATCGTGTGATTCCCTCCCACGACGCCGGCGGAAAACGAACGATGGGCAGCATCCCACCGGGGCCTTCGAGATAGAGCCGGGTCGTCGAAATGCGCAGCGTTCGGGAGAACTCGATCGGCCGGCACGAGCGGATGCTTCGCGCGGCCCGGACCTCGCCGCCGATGGTCCAGCGGATGTCCCAATGCGTGACGTTCGGTTTCGGTTTCGCGAACGGTACGACGACGAGAGCCTGGCGCGATTCGAGCTGGTGGCTCTCGAGACGGACCACATGGCGGGCGATGATCTGGCTCCCCTCTCCCCCGGTACTCCGGGGGAGAGGGGTCGGGGGTGAGGGGGCTGGGCCCGCGGAAAACTCAAGGTTTTGTGAGTGGGCATGAAGTGTTCGCGCGGCATTTCGTCCCCCCTCACCCCGACCCTCTCCCCCCGGAGTACCGGGGGGAGAGGGAGCAGACACCAAAGTCGCGCTGAGTTCGAGATCCCCCAGCGGCGCCAAACTCGTCGGCGATGTCAACATCATCGACGCGATCACCTCTTTCGCTTGCGCCGCTACATACGCCCGGCACGCATGAGATCCATCTTTCAGCCGAACATGCACCGTCGGCTCCGCGATCGTCAGCCCGCGAACGAATTCCTCGCGCGTCAAGAGCGGCAAATTGATCTGCCCGAGCGACCGATCGCGCCAGCGAACCTCCGCCGGCAACGTGTGCGGCGGCACCGCGAGGCGAAAGAAGACGCGAGTCTGCCCCGGACTCCCCGGCCGACTCGTTTCGGCGGCGATCCGCATTCCCCCCGGCAGATAAAGTCCGTATTCGCGCAAGCCATCCGCTGACACATTCGGCAAACTGACAATCGCCTCGACCAGCACCGCCTCCGCGTTCCACGGAATCGGCTGGCGATCGAGCACGAGCCCCGCTTTCTCGAAGCTGTAATGCAGCCCCTGCGAGGCGGGACGATGCGAACGATTTGCGGACGGCGTCGTCATGATTCGAGCCGGGCCAGAGCTTCATCGAGGCGGCGATCGAGATCGTCGACCGCGACCGGACGGCACATCAAACACACCTCCGCTCGCGGCACTCGAAATTTGTACGGCCGATACGCCTCCTCGAAAATGCCCGCCGCCTTTTGCAGCGTGAAGAGGAGCGACGTGAACCCTGGCTCGAACGATTCATCGAGTTGGGCCAATGTGATCTGAGCGTGCAGCCCGGCGATGACCGCGATCGCCGCCTTGCTCGCGGGAATCGCCGTCTCCGGCACGGCGCCCTGCGGCTGGGAATAATCTGCGGGCCGGGCGACTTCGGTCGTGACGCTGCGCTGCAAGAAACTGGCGACGCAGCCGTAGCAAGGGCCGTCGGGCGTGAAGCGATGGACGAAGCCGCCGATGCCGCCGGCGAGGACTTCGCCGAGCGTCCACGGCTTTTTGTGCTTGAGCATGAGATGGTTGAAGTGATGCTTGGCCGGTTCGTTGTCGGCGGCGCAGATACCGAAATCGGCCCGGGCGACGGCGGCGTCAATCGCCTCAGCATGGGCGGGGTCGCAAAGATCGACGGCGAGAATGTTCACGATCAATTCCGGCCGGCGTTCGAGCAGCCAGCGACGGGTGAGAGCCACCTTCGTCTGGCCGATGTCGCTCGAGGGAAAGATGTGGCGAACGACGTTGTGTTCTTTGTAAACATCCGGTTCGACGAGGGTGATTTCGTCGATACGCGGATCGCGGGCCACGAGATCGAGAACCGGCATGCCGCCGCTGCCGGCGCCGACTTGGAAAATGTGGGGCATAGTGGCGTCATTGTACTCGCCACGCTCCGCGTGGGGATTCGTTCCCGGACGCGCAGCGGACGTATGGGAGTGAGGACGAAAGCTCGCCGGGCTCCTTTGCATCCGTTCGCTGCGCGTCCGGGAACGAATCCCCACGCGGAGCGTGGCGAGTACTTTATTTCGCCTCGGGCAACGGCCATTCACCGGTTGCGTACCAGATCTCGTAACACGCCAGCCAACGCCACGCTGCCTGCACCGCGAAGACGCACGTGAACTGGGCCGGGTCCCAACGGCTGCTCGCGCGGGTGCTCCCCTGTCGCCACAGGCACAATGTCTGCTCCGGAAGCAAATGCGGACAATGCACGAGCGGCGTAGCGACTCGCGTTTCGGGCGGCGTTGTCGGATATGTCGAATAGAGGCGGGTTTCCACCTCGTAGATGTTCTTCGCGGGTTTGAGGCGATACTTGAGAAGCAGGCCGCCGGCGTGGCGGATCGCCTGGATCTTGTACTCCGGATCCCGGCCGGTGTTGTAGCGTTCGATCACCGGCAATTCGACGGTGAGCAGACGCCGCTTGCCGGCCTCGCTGTCGAGAAGTCCCATGGGATTTTGCCCCACGACGATCAATAATGCACGGGCACCGACTTGATCGCGGAGATCACCTCGTCGTCGGAAATCTCATCGCTCGCCCCGGCGAAGGATGTGTCGCGCGGATTGGTGAGGATCGCCTGGTTCGCATGGGCGTTGCCGCGCAGGGCGTTGATCAGCTTCTGACGCTCGTCGGAATCGAGGGGCCGAAAATCCATGACTGCCTCCTGATAGGTTCCCGTTCACGGCCGGCGTCGAGCCAGTTCCGCGAGGATCGAGTAGATGCCCTGCTCGACGGTCGCCGCTTCGGGATCGACCGCCATCAGGTTCCTCTCGTCCTCAACATAATACCGCGCTGCATCCCCCTGGATCAAGGCGCGAAGTCGCCGCGAATCGTCGGCGAGCGGAATCGTTAAAGATAACGACGCTTCGACGACATCGAGGCGGACGCCCGTGAGCTGCTGGCAGAGCCGTTCGAGGGCGTCGGCGTGGGTTTCGAGCGTCGGCCAGAGTTCGGCGAGCGGGCGGGCGAGATCGGCGTCGGGGATTGTCGTGATCGGTATTTTGCGGTAATGGCTGTCGCTCTCGGCGAGGACGTACCAGTTGAAGCAGAGCGGGCCGCGAAGGAAGCGGTGCGATTCGGGCTGCTGCAAGTCGCCGGCTTCGCCCTCCGCGTCGGCGTCCGCGGTGCCGATGGCGAAGACGCCTTCCTTGCCGCGCAGTCGCGTGACGAAGCGGATGTCGCCGCGGTAATCGCCGCTGCTGGGATGGCGCAGACTGCCGGGATGCGTGTGCACGACGCCCAGCATGCCGAGGCGTTTGTCGCGCTGCCGCAAAAGCCGCGTCGCCACGGCCTGGGCGCTTGCGTGAAACTGGATGTGAGTGAGGCTCGCGTGACGTTGGGCGCCGGCGGGGAGGGCGGCGAGGGCGATCGCTTCGCTTTCTTCGCGGATGCCGAGGAGTGCCCAGCCGAATTCTTCCTCTCCGCGAGCGGTTTCGCGGTGGCGTTCGAAGTCGTCGAACAGGGTGCGGACGACGCCGTCGGCAAGAACGACGCGTTCCAGCGGCCGATAGGACTTTGGCCCGTCGATCGGTTCTTGAAGCGACGGTCGAGCGGCGACGAGTCGGCGGCGGGCGGCGTCAAGCAGCGTCAGAAGGTACTTCAGCGATGGAATCACGCGGCGGTATCCTCGTTGGAGTCCCGGCTTTAGCCGGTCTTTGGCCGCGGAAAGCCGGCTAAAGCCGGGACTCCAGCACCGGCGGCTAAACGGCGGATGTCGTCGGGCGTCGTCCGGCAACATCCGCCAATGATCGCGGCGCCCGCATCGCGCCAGCGGCGTCCCATGCATCCCCAATCGAGCGGCGTGGCCGGCGTTTGCCACGTTTTATTCGCCGCATCCCAGACGCCGCCGTTGTTTGGATAGGCAACGACCAGTTTGCCGGCGACACGAGTGGCGCCGACCAGGCGCTCGATGTGTTCCGGCGGCGTGCAGTTGGCGCCGACTGCGATGACGTTGGCGACGCCGCCGACGATGCGAACCGCGTCGGCGAACGGTTCCCCCGACGACAATCGTTCGCCGTCCCGGCAGCAAAAACTCACCCATACGGGTGTTTGCGGATACTCCCCTAAAAGCTCTGCCAGCGCCGCGGCTTCGGCGAGACAGGGGATCGTCTCGCAGGCGAGCAGATCGGGATTCTCTTCGAGCAGCGTCTCCAGCCGCGGCCGGTGCCAATCGATCAGATCAGCGACGTCGAGATCGTAGACGCCGCGATACTCCGAGCCGTCGGCGAGGGTCGCTCCGTAACAACCGATCGACGCCGCGACGAGCGGTTTGAGACGACCCTCCGGCGGATTGGCCCAGAAACGGTCGCGGGCTTCCTTCACGAGCCGAACGCTGCGTCGCATCAGGTCGCCGGCGTCCTTGGGACTTAGGCCGCGGCGGATGAAACCGAGGAATGAGGCCTGGTAGCTGGCGCTCGTGCCGATGTCGGCGCCGGCATGGAAATAATCTTCATGCACCTGGCGAATGAGATCGGGATTGTCGAGGAGGATCTTCGCCGACCAGAGGGGGTCGCGCAAGTCGGCGCCGCGACGTTCGAGTTCGCTCGCCAGGCCGCCGTCGAGGATGACGACGGCGTTTGCGTTCAGGAACGAATTGAACATGGCGAGGGCCCGTTTAGCGGGGAGCCGAAGGCGACCGCGGACATCGCGCCCGCGGTCGCCTCCGGCTCCCCGCTAAACGGGCGATGGGCTTTGCGTCCAGGTTTTCGCGGATTCGGCAGATCGGAGATCTGCCCCACGGGCTCACGCCTTGATGATGTCTTTGACCGTCGCCCCGCCGGGGATCATCGGCAGCACGTGCTCCTGATACGGCGTCAGCACGTCGAGCACATAGGGCAACTTGCTATCGAGCATTTCCTCGATCGCCTCGTCGAAGTCCTCTTTGCGGACGATCTGCCGGCCGGCACACTTGTAGCCTTTCGCGATTGCGACGAAATCGGGATACGGCTCGTTCTCGAAACCGGTGCCGAGGTAGGTGTGGGCGCGATTGCCTTCGTGGAAGCGGTCTTCCCACTGCATCACCATGCCCAGGTGCTGGTTATTCAGCAGCAACACCTTGACGGGCAGTTTCTCGATGTACGCGGTGGCGAGTTCCTGGATGTTCATCTGGAAGCTGCCGTCGCCGTCGATGTCGATGCACGTCTTGAACGGGTTCGCCGCCTGGGCGCCCATCGCGGCGGGCAGGCCGAAGCCCATTGCCCCGAGGCCGCCGCTGGTGAACCAGTGGCGCGGCTGATTAAACTTGAAGTACTGGGCCGCCCACATCTGATGCTGGCCGACGCCGGTCGTCACGATCGTTTCGTCGAGCTGGCCGCGCTTCTTGAGAATCTGCCACATCCGCTCGATGGCATATTGCGGCACGATGGCGTCATTGCGGTCGGCGTACTTGTACGGTTCCTCCGCCCGCCACTTGTCGATCTGCTTCATCCACTCGGCGTAATGAGTCGGACGAGGAACCAGCGAGGGATCCTGATCGATCAGCGCGACCAAATCGCGCAACGCATGGGCGATATCGCCGACGATCGGAACGTTCGCCACTTTGATCTTGTTGATCTCGGACGGATCGATGTCGATGTGCGCGATCTTGCCGTGCTTGGCGAACTCGGTCACTTTGCCGGTGACGCGGTCGTCGAAGCGGACGCCGAACGCGAGCAGCAGATCGGCCTCGTTCACCGCGTAGTTGGCGTAGACCGAGCCGTGCATGCCGAGCATGTTGAGGCACAGGTAATGGTCCGCCGGAAACGCCCCAAGGCCGTGAACGGTGAGGGCGACCGGAATGCCGGTCTTCTCCGCGCTTTCCAGCACATTGGGATCCTAAGCTTAGAATTCCACGTGGACAAGTTGTCGCG
>JADMIO010803678.1_pt1 | contig 31096 bp, 31 predicted proteins | sample 8958161 | NCBI WGS metagenome assembly JADMIO01 (sample SAMN16585339, study PRJNA669376) | soil metagenome | isolation source: Crop rotation soil | place: USA: Cullars Rotation, Alabama | collected 2011 | reverse complement strand
CTTTCCCGCCACCGCCGCCCGGCCGGCCCCCGCCGCCGCGTCCGCCGAAGCCGCGCTGCGGCGGCTGCGGTCCGATCGGCAACGAAAGATTGAAGCCCCAGCGGAAATCCTCCTGGTTCGACCGCGCGAAGTTGAGCGGCCGCGCGTCGATCGCGATCAGCCGCCCCTGCGCGTCGCGGACGAAACGGGAGGGGAAGGCATTCTCGATCGCGATGGTCGGCGTCGGGAAGCCGGCGATCGGGTTGAGGATCCGGCTGTTGGTGTAATTGGCGCTGAGGTTCAGCTGGAGCTTGGAGAAAGGCTGGATGTTGGTGCCGAGCTTGTAGACGCGGCGGTTGTCGCCGCTGAGATTGGGGTTGCCGCCGGTCGTCTGGGTCACGTCGACCGTCTCGTTGCGCACGAAATCGAAGACTCGCACGCCCGGCGTCGTCAGCACCGGATCGCCGAGCTGGTTCATCGACGGCGCGCCATGCTCGCGGGTCGCCGACGCGATCAGGCTGACCTGCACGATCGGCGACCAGTTGAGGCCGTAGCCGAAGGTGGTCAAAGTCCCGAAATCGGAGAGATGCTCGCGCTCGTAATTGAGGTTGGCCGAGAGGTTGCCGAGCTGGTGGAGGAAATTCTCGCGCCGGCTGGTGATCGGAATGTCGATATTGGCCTGGCCGCTGTAGATGTCGCGCGAGAGCGACGTGTCGCGCGTGATGCCGCCGCGCAGGGTCTGGCTGGAGAGGCGGGCGAGGCTGCCGCCGACGCGGACGCTCGCCGTCGCCTTGCCGCCGGGCAGCTTCACCAGCGGTCCGCTGAACAGCAGATTGGCATTGGCGTTCTGCGACAGCGAATGGGCGCGATCGGTGGGACGCGCCGCGACCAGACCAAGCGGAATGTCGCCGAACGGATCGATCGCGGGATCGCGCGCGGTCAGCCGCTGCTGAAGGGCGGTGACGTCGAGCCCGGTGCCGGTCCGGATCAGGCTGTCGGTGAGGTCGTAATTGCCGGTGAGCGACCAGCGCCAGGGCAAAGCGTCGCCGTTCAGCGTCAGCCCGAGATGGCCGGTCTGGGTGACGCTGTCGCGCTGCAGCGGATAGCCGACGTCGAACTGGCGCAGGATGGTCTCGCCGGCCGGGAAGAAGGGATTGCCGACGGGGATGGCGAGCGTCGCCGACGGCAGCCCGAGCAGGCTCAGGCTGTTCGTATATTGGTAGCGGCCGTTCAGCGTCGCCGAGACGTTGCCGAAGACGTTGCGGTTGTAGACCGTGTTGAGGCTGAGGCTGTCGGCCGTCGGCAGCAGGGTGCGGAAGGCGCCCGGATCGGCCGGCCCGACCACCGGAAGCGTCGTGCTCGCCGCCGGCTCGATCACGTTGCGCTCGCTCTCGAGCAAAGGCGTCGCATGCGAATATTCGGCGTGGACGTTGAACCGGCCGCCATTCTGGATGCGCAGCAGGTCGAACTCGCCATTGGCGGTGACCCGCCCGCCCGCCGTCGCCGCCGAGGCATTGGCTTCGGTGGTCACCGCGCGGAAGCGGCGGCGCAGGACGAAGTTCACTACCCTCTGGTCGGCGCGATAGCCATATTTGAGCGCGACTTCCTCGGGGAAGATGTCGACCCGCTCGATCGCCTCGGGCGGGATGTCGCGTATCTCGGCGAAGCTCGAGATGCGGCGGCCGTTGAGCAGGATCACCGGCGCGTCGCCGCCGCGGCCGCGCGTACTCGCCGTCTGCGGCGCGATCGCGTCGAGCAGGTCGGAGATGCTGCTCGCGCCATAGGCGCGGATGTCGCGGCGGTTGAGCTGGTTCTCGGGCGGGATGTCGCTCGTCACCGCGCCGCGCTCGCGCTGGCCGGTGACGACGATCGGCTCCTCGCTGTCCTCGCCTTCGTCCTCTGCTGGCGCGGCGTTGGCGTCGGGCGTGGCCGCCGGGGCTGTGCCTTGCGCGGGCGGCGTCGCCGCGGGCTCGGGCGGCGTCTGCGCCTGAGGCGGCGTGGTGACGGGTGTGGGCGGCGGGGCAGGGACCGGCTGGGTCTGCGCGAGCAGGGGGGTTGCGCCGGCACCGGCGAGCAGGCTGGCAAGGACGATCTTCGACTTCACTTCATTCACACCCGTAACGAACAAACCGGACACAGAGGCGGGCTGCTGCCCGCGGCATGCTGAACTCCGGCTGTATCGGAAGGCTCCTGAACCAATGTTCATGAACGCGTCTTCGTCGCGCATCGTGGCACTTTCGTCGCACCTCGGCAGCCTTCGCAGCGGAGCGCCGCCATCGCGTCGCAGTGGCCGCGCCTTTTTTCCGCTCTCCGTCCAACCCGGCGATGCCGCTGCGCTCATGCCGCGGCGCAACGATCAGGGAAGGATGGAAGGATGATCCGCTATTTCTCGATGGCCGCCGCGGCGGCGATGCTCGCAACCACCGCCGCCCAGGCCGCTTCGGTCGACACCGGCGACACCTATACGGTGCGGATCGCGACCGGCGACCTCGACCTCGCCAGCTCGGCCGGCCAGGCGACGCTCAACGGCCGTATCAGCCGCGCCGCCGACCTCGCCTGCGGCCGCTCGCCGGTCGTGCCGCTCTCGCAGGCCTATTCCGTCGAGGCCTGCCGCGCCTATCTGATGCGCGCCGCTCATGCGCGCGTCGAAGTCGCGCTTCGCTCGGGCGACACCCGCATCGCCGGCACGCGCTGAGCCGCGTGCGGACCTTGCGGTTGAGGAGGGTGGCGCTCCCCCTTGCGCCACCCTCCGAATTCTTGCCGGCCGATGCCGGTCCCGTCGGAGCATGACATGACGCGCTTTCCGCTGTTGCTGGCGGTACTCCTCGCCGCGAATGCGGCCGCCGTTCCCGCCGCCGCTGCGGACGTCGCGCCCGTCGTCCACGCCGAGCGGGCCTTCGCGGGCTTTGCGGATGCCGAGGGGATCGGCCCCGCCTTCCGCCGCTTCGTCGCGCCCGACGGAATCCTGTTCGCGCCGCACCCGGTGGCGGCCGGCCCGCAGCTGCGCGGCAACCCGCCCGGCAAGCTTCGCTGGTGGCCCATTTATGCTGGGATCGCGCTGTCCGGCGATCTCGGCTTCAGCACCGGGCCCTACATTTCCGGCAGCGCTCCGGCACATCACGGCCATTTCTTCACGATCTGGAAGAAGCAGCCCGACGGAAGCTGGCGCTGGCTGCTCGACCACGGCATCCGGACGGCCGAAGCCGCGCCCGAAGGTCCCGACGCGCCGGTCGGTCATTGCCCCGACGGCCGGCGGTCGCCGGCCGCCGGGCAGGCGGTCGCGGCGGCGGAAGCGGCGTTCGCCCGGCGCCTCGCCGCCGATGCGCGCGCCGCTTATGCCGAGGCGCTGGCGAGGGACGGACGCCTGCTGCGCGAAGGGCACCAGCCCGCCGTCGGGCGCGCCGCCTTCGCCGCCACGCTCGCCGATGGCCCCGACAGCCTCGCTTCCTCGCCGCTCGGCCGAGGCGTCTCGAAGGCGGGCGACCTCGCCTACACCTATGGCAGCGCCTCCTGGCAGCAGGAGGGCAAGCCCGTCGACGGCCATTATATCCGCATCTGGCAGCGCCGCGCGCAGGGCTGGGTGCTGCTCGTCGACGAGACCGTACCGGTGCCGCGGCCGCAGCACGATTGAGCCGATCTGCAAAAGTGCCGATTCGTGCGACGAAAGCCGGCGCGCCGGTGCGCGCGATCGGCTAGATTGCTGTCCGAACAGGGAAAGAATGACAATGATCTCGCCTCTGCCGCGCCGTCCCGACACGTTTCGCCAGGCGGCGATCCTGACGCTCGGCGTCTGGATCTTCACCTTCATCCTGTTCCTGATGCCGGTCCTGGCGGCGACGGGGCGGCTGCCCAATTTCGCGGTCGGCATCACTGCCGTCGACATCCTGTTCGGCATGGCCCTGTCGGCGCCGCTCTACTGGGTGGCGGCGCGGCTGCACGAGGCGCCGGTCGCGCCCAAGATCGGCGGCGTCTTCCTCGCCGTCTGCGCCGTCGCATTCGCCTTCGCTGCGTTCGACGCGGTGACCGGCGGCCAGCTCATCCGGATCTTCATGGCGAAGCATCATATCCCGGCCGACGTCGTCAACCGCACCGTCTCCAACTTCGTCAGCTTCTCCTGGCTCTACGGCTGGCTCGGCACCATCTACGCGATCCTCCACACCAATGCGTCGATGAAGGAGCGCGAGCTGCAGCTGGTCGAGGCGCGCGCGCTCGCGCAGACCGCGCAGCTGACGGCGCTGAGGCTCCAGCTCAATCCGCATTTCCTGTTCAATACGCTCAACGCCATCTCGTCGCTGATCGTCACCGGCCGCAGCGCGGAGGGCGAGAAGATGCTCGGCAAGCTCGGCGACTTCCTCCGCACCGCGCTCGTCGCGGACGCCAACGGCACCAGCACGCTCGGCGAGGAGCTGGAGATGCTGCAGACCTATCTCGAGATCGAGGCGGTGCGCTTCGGCGACCGGCTGACGGTCGAGTTCGTCGCTCCGGACGAGACGCTCGAGCTTCCCGTCCCCAATCTCATCCTCCAGCCGCTGGTCGAGAATGCGGTCAAATATGCCGTGGCGCCGACCAGCCGGCCGGTGATCATCCGCGTCGCCGCGCGGCGCGAGGCCAAGGACCTGCTGCTGAGCATCAGCGACAACGGCCGCAGCGGGGCGCCGGCTGCCGCGGCGGCAGCCTCGTCGGATGCGGCAGCGCCTTCCGGTACCGGCGTCGGACTCGTCAACGTCCGCCGCCGGCTCGAGGTGATCTACGGTCCGCGCGGCCGATTGGAGACGATCGCCCATCCCGACGGCTTCACCGCGATCGTGCGCATCCCCGTCGCCGAGACGCCGTCGCTGGGGCTCGTCGCCTGATGCTGCGCACGTTGCTGGTGGACGACGAGCCGCTCGCGCTCGACCGGTTGCAGGTCTTCTTCCGCGACATTGCCGGCGCGGAGGTGATCGGCACCGCGCGCGACGGCCGGGAAGCGGCCGAGAAGATCGCCGCGCTGAAGCCCGACCTCGCCATCCTCGACATCCAGATGCCCGAGCAGAACGGCCTGCGCGTCGCCGCGACGCTCGGCGGCGGCGAGGACCGGCCCGAGATCGTCTTCGTCACCGCCTTCGAGCAATATGCCCCCGACGCCTTCGAGGTGGAGGCGGCCGACTATCTGCTGAAGCCGGTGCGCTTCGATCGTTTGTGGCAGGCGGTCGAGCGCGCCCGCCGCCGCAAATATCTGCGCGCCATGGCCGGCCGCGCCGAGGCGCTCGGCCAGGCCGAGGCGCCGGAGAGTCCGCACGACGACGGCATCTGGGTGCCGACCCGCAGCGGCGCCGTCTTCGTGCCGATCGAGACGATCGACTGGATCGAGGCGCAGCGCGATTATGTGATGCTGCACACCGCGACGCGCAGCCACATCGTCCGCATGTCGATGCGCGCGCTCGAGGAGAAATTGGATCCGGACCAGCTCGTCCGCGTCCACCGCTCCGCCTTCGCGCGGCCGGGCAATGTCGTCGAGGTGCAGCGGATGGGCAAGACGATCAACGCCCTCGTCCTCCGCGACGGCGCGATCGTCCAGGTCGGGCCTAATTATTCGAAGGCGGTGTCGGAGCGACTCAAGCTGGCGAGCTGAGTCCCTTAAAACCCTCCCCCTGGAGGGGGAGGGTAGGGTGGGGGTGTCGGGCGTCCGAGATTATTCGCGGCCGCCGAACCCCCTCACCCCAGCCATTGGAAGGTCGCCATATCCCCCGGACATGGCTGTGGGCTGCGGGGCAGCCCACACCTTCCAATCCCCGCCGGGGAGAGGGGGCAGGCCTACCGGTCACGCACGAAGTCTAGCCCCTCGGTCCCGCCCCGGTGCCACACCAGTTTGCCGGGCGCGATGTCGAGCGGCGTGTCCTCGAAATCGTAGCGACCGAGATCGTGCGGCGTCAGGACGAAGGTGAGGTCGTTCGCCTTCGCGGCGTCGATCGGGAAGCGCGGCGAGACGAGGCCGTACATGGTCAGCGAGAAGGTCACCGCAACGGGCTTGCGCGTCTCCGCCGGGTCGAGCTGCCAGCCTTCGTCGTTGTTGATGTAATCGGCGAACGGATCGCCGCTCTCGAAATCGACGCGGAAGTCGATGCCGGGGATGCCGCGTCCGTCCGGCCAGGTGACGTGCAGCGCCAGCGGCGCTTCGGCGATATGCGCGGCCCTGCCGGGCGCGAAGGCGGCGGGCACCGGCTTGGGCAGTGTCGTCAGCAGGACATGATTGCCGACCCGGCGCCAGCGGCCGCTCGCCTCCTCGTCGAGCGCGCCGTAGGCGAGCGCATATTGGAAGCGCCCGTCGGCGCGCAGCACCAGCTCCGAGGCGGCGTCGTGGACATTGCGCAGCCGGTAATGGCCGACGGGCGAGACGGCTGTCGGCGGCGCGGCGAGCAGCAATGCGGCGAGGAGAGTCCCGGCGCCCATGCCGCCTTATGCCCCTTCGAAGACGTTTCGGCTACGGATCGTTTGCACGACTCGTGGGCGCGTGCTTGTCTCGCGCCATGGCTTTGCTGGACCGGCTGTTCGAAACCCTGATCCGGGCCGGTCCGCTGACCCTCATCGGCGCCGACGGGCGCAGGCGCGTCTTCGGCGCGCCGCGCGAGGGGCTGAAGCCGGTGACGATCCGCCTCTCGGGCCGCGGCACAGAAGGGCGGATCCTGCGCAACCCGGCGCTCGGCTTCGGGGAGGTCTATATGGACGGCCGCCTCGCGATCGAGGACGGCGACATACGCGATCTGCTCGAGCTGGTCGCCTTCAACCTCGCATGGGAGGAGGATGGCGCCGCCCATGCCCTGCGCTGGCGGCCGCGCCGGCTCGGCGCCTTGTGGGATACGTGGAACTGGCGGCGGCGCGCGCGGCGCAATGTCGCCCACCATTACGATCTTCGGGCCGACTTCTTCCGCCTCTTCCTCGATCCGGACCTCCAGTATAGCTGCGCCTATTTCGCCCACCCGGAGATGAGCCTCGAGGCGGCGCAGGCGGCGAAGAAGGCGCATATCGCCGCCAAGCTCCGCCTCGCTCCCGGGCAGCGCGTGCTCGACATCGGCTGCGGCTGGGGCGGGCTCGCCCTGTTCCTCGCCCGAGCGGCGGATGTGAGCGTGCACGGCATCACCCTCTCCGAGGAGCAGCTCCGCATCGCCCGCGCCCGCGCCGAGGCGGAGGGGCTGGCCGATCGCGTCACCTTCGCTCTCGCCGATTATCGCGAGGTCGAGGGGGACTATGACCGGATCGTCTCGGTCGGCATGTTCGAGCATGTCGGGCCGCCGCATTACCGCGCCTTCTTCCGCAAATGCCGCGCTTTGCTCGCGCCCGACGGACTGATGCTGCTCCACACCATCGCCCGAGCCGACGGGCCGGCGGCGACCGATCCCTTCCTCGCCAAATACATCTTCCCCGGCGGCTATATCCCGGCGCTGAGCCAGATCGCGCCGGCGCTCGAGGCGTCGCGCCTGTGGCTGACCGACCTCGAGGTGCTGCGCCTCCATTATGCCCGCACGCTCGCCTGCTGGTACGAGCGCACCGCCGCGGCGGGGGAGGAGATTGCGCGTCTCTACGACGCGCGATTCCTGCGCATGTGGCTCTTCTATCTCGCCGGCGGGATCGCCGCCTTCCGCCACGACAGCTTCGCGATCTTCCAGCTCCAGCTCGCCCGCCGCCGTGACGCGGCCCCGCTCACCCGCGACTATCTCGTCGATGCCGAGGACGCTTTTCGCCGCCACGCCGGAATTGTATAAGGCTCGAAACGATGGGGGATAAGCACATGAAAAAAGCCGTTCTGATCCTTGCCGGCGCCGGGATCGGCGCCCTCGCGCTTGCAGGTGGCGCGGTCGCCCAGGGCGGCGGCGGAGGCACCGCCGTCTACTGGATGACCGCCGACACCATGTCGGGGATGGCCGGGATGATGGGCGGCGCCATGGGTGGAGGGGGCCGGCCGAGCGCCGGCTCGATGATCGGCGCGATGTTCGGCCGCGGCGGCGGCATGAGCGGCAACGGCTACGTCAAGATGCTCCACCTTCAGCTCGGCAGCGGCGCCCGTCCGGCCGGCGAGCCCAATGCCGAGCATCTCCCGCCGGCCGTTCTCGGCGCCGGTCCCAGCCTGCCGCTGGTGACGCCGCGCGAGGTGCGCAGCGAGGAGCCCAGCACGCCCGGCATGCCGCCGAACATGGAGCGTCCGCGCGGCCGCATCCTCATCTATTGGGGCTGCGGCGAGCATGCCCGGCCGGGCCAGCCGGTCGTGATCGACTTCGCGACGATGCAGGCGGGCCGCATTCCCCCAGCCTTCGCCCAGATGAACATGCCGCACGAGACGCCGCCGTCGGCGGGGCGCTACGCCACCTATGGCGAATGGCCGAACCAGCGCTCGCGCGCGCAGGTGCCGCAGAGCGGATCCCTGGTCGGCGAGCATGTCGTCCACGGCAATTATTCGCCGGAGATTCGCTTCACCATGGCGCCGGGACAGGATTTCCTCGCTCCAGTCACCCTGGTCTCGAACAGCGCGGCGCCGACCGGTGCGGTGCCGGTCGTGTGGCAGCCCGTCCCCGGCGCCAGGGGCTGGTTCGCGACCGCGATGGGCGCCGGCCAGAATGGCGACATGGTGATGTGGACCTCGTCCGAGACGCAGGCCATGCCTATGATGGACTATCTGTCCGACGGCGAGATCGCGCGGCTGGTCCAGCAGCGCGTTCTGATGCCGGGCGCAACCGACCGCTGCACCGTCCCCGCCGAGGTCGCCCGCGCCGCCGGCCAGGCGATGTACACGCTGACCGCGTTCGGCGGCGAGGCGAATTTCAGCCATCCCGTCCGCCCCGCCCGCGCCCCGGCCTCGTGGCGCCCGGACTGGATCGTCAAGTTCCGGGTGAAATCGGCCTATATGGGCCTGCTCGGCATGACCATGCCCGACATGGGCGGCCGCGGCGACGAGCAGAGCCAGAACCAGGGCGACCAGGGCCAGGATCAGGGCAAGAAAAAGAAGAAGAAGGGCATCCTCGGCGGCATCGGCGGTATCCTCGGCCCGCATTGATCCAACGAGGAGGAGGCGGGCGTTCGCAGCTTTTGGCCGGCGTCCGCCGGAATGACGCGGTTCGCCCGCACATGCTATAGCCCCACCATCATCCATGGAGGGGAACCATGGCAAAGACCTGGAAACAGAAGCTGGATGACGGGCGCTATCCGAAGGTCGAGACGCTGGAGAAGCCGTTCGGCGGCGCTCAAACCGGCGCCAGGATGCTGGTGGCGACCCCGCGGCTCGTCGAGCGGTACATGCGCGAGGTCCCGCGCGGCACGGCGCAGAGCGTGCCGCAGATGCGGGAGGCTTTGGCGAAGACGCATGGCGCCGACATCGCCTGCCCGCTCTCGACCGGCATCTTCGCGCGCATCGCAGCCGAGGCAGCGCTGGAGGAGATGGCGGCAGGCGTGCCGCACGATCGGGTCACGCCCTTCTGGCGGGTGATCGAGCCGAAGAGCCCGCTGGCGAAGAAACTATCCTGCGGCCCCGCATTCATCGAAGCGCAGCGGGCGCAGGAGAAGGTTTGATCACCCCTCCCCTTTAGGGGAGGGGACGGGGGTGGGGGATGTTCTTCGCTCCACTGTTCGACAAGCCCCACCCCAACCCCTCCCCTGAAGGGGAGGGGCTGAACACGCGCATCAGCGCAGCCAGCCCCACCGCGCCGCGGCGCCCGCGAACCACACCAGGAAGGCGCCGATGAGGATGATCGCCGCCGGCAGGATCGCAGCTGGCGCGCCGAGCACGCTCAGCGACTGCTTGACGAGGAAGGTCCAGCCGAACTGGACGATCGCCGCCACCAGCGAGATGACGAAGGCGAGGCGGGCCCAGCGCCGGCGCATGAGCAGCCCGAGCGCGCCGCCGAGGCCGACCCAGACCGCGATCGCATAGGCGCACCACACCCAGACCGGCATCGCCAGCCACAGGTCGCGCTGCGCGGCGGGAAAGGCGCCCATGTCGGCCGCCTTCATCGTCACCTGAGTCAGATAGGCGTAGCAGCCGCCCGCCTCCCACAGCAGAGCCAGCACCGCCACCGCCCAATACCAGCCGGGCACGGTCGCCCGCATTTCTCCGTCCATCGCCGCCTCCCACTCGTTGCGGAGGCGAAATTGCTCCTGCCTGTTGGAAAAGGCAATTGACGCATCGCAACCGACCGCGCTTCCGCTCGTTACAGGTCCGTAGCGGCCTCGCCGCCTGTTCACGATTGGAGAAAGACGATGGGCCTTATCCTTCTGATCATTGTTATCATCCTCCTCGTCGGCGCCATGCCCACCTGGGGCTATAGCCGCGGCTGGGGCTACGGCCCGTCGGGCGGCCTCGGCCTCATCCTGATCATCCTCCTGATCCTCTGGCTGATGGGTTACCTGCACTGATCGGCGCGAGGGCGGGCGGAGAAATCCGTCCGCCCCGCAACCGCCTGGCTTCCCGCTTGTTTCGCCACCAAACCGGCGAAGGAGCGGACATGAGCACGAGGCCACCGCGGCGGCCGACCGGCGGAAGCGGCATCCTGCTGCTCGTTATCCTGCTGCTTATCGTGGCGATCCTGTTCTTCTGGGCGCGCTCCGCCCATCCGCCCGGCACTTCGCACCCGGCCGCGACCGGCGTGCCGCCGACCGCTCCGCCCAGGGCGGTGCCGCACTGACGTCCGGCTCTTGCCGCCGCGGCCGCGCCGGCACAGGATGGGGTATGTCGCTCGCTCTGTCGGCCGTCCGCAGCCTCGCCCGGGAGGTGGTCGATTTCGCCCTCCCGCCGCGCTGCCCGGCCTGCGGGATCATCACGCCCGAGCCGCATCGTTTCTGCTTTACCTGCTGGCAGTCGCTGACCTTCCTCGGCGAGCCGTGCTGCGCACGCTGCGGGCTCCCCTTCGCCTATGGCGATTCCGCGTTGGAATGCGGCCGCTGCCTCGCCGATCCGCCGCCCTTCGACCGCCTCCGCGCCGCCGTCGCCTATGGCGAGATCGCGCGGACGGTGGTGCTGAAGCTCAAATATAGCGGGCGCCCGGGTCTGGCGGAGACGCTCGCTCGCTTCATGCAGCGCCACCTGCCGGACCTCGCCGGCGGAGCGGGGGAAAGCGAGGCTCTGCTCGTGCCGGTGCCGCTCCACCGCTGGCGGATCTGGAAGCGCGGCTACAACCAGGCGGCCCTGATCGCCTCCGCTTTGGCGCGCCGCGGCGGCATCGCCTTCGCGCCCGACATGCTCCGCCGCAGGAAGGCGACGCCGCCGCTCAAGGGTCTCGGCCGCCGCGAGCGCGCGCTCGCCGTCCGCGGCGCCTTCGAGGTGAGCGAGGAAGGGCGCAAGGCGCTGCCCGGGCGTGCTGTCATCCTCGTCGACGACGTCTTCACCAGCGGCGCGACGGCGAGCGCCTGCGCCCAGGTGCTGAGGCGCGCGGGGGCATCGTCGGTCTCCATCCTCTGCTGGGCGCGCGTCGTCCAGGAAGCGGTGGATTGATCCAATCCGGCTTTTTGACGTTTGTGACGGCATGAAGACGGATCCTCACAGCCTCAAGGGCGATGGCTATCTCATTTCAATCCTGAGCGTTTTCCTGCTCGCTTTCCCGCCGCTGAAGAGCGCGAAGGACGATCCGCTCGTCCTTGCCTGCATCGCGATCGGCGCCTTGCTGTCGATCGTCGGCATGGCGCTGCGCTGGGTCGCGGACCGCAAGACGCAGCACAAGATCGACCGCAAGGAGAATAAGGACGGAGCCGACGGCGGCCGGCAGGCCCAGGCTGCCTGAATTGTTGACAATGGACCGGACGGCGCGCCACGCCCCGGCGAGGTAGGAGCGAGAGACTATGGCCCGGGTGGAAATCTACACGAAGTTCGGCTGCCCTTATTGCGCGCGCGCCAAGGCGCTGCTCGGGCAGAAGGGCATCGAATATGAGGAATATGAGATCAACAGCCTGCCCGGGAAGCGCGACGAGATGCTCGAGCGATCGAACGGCCGCCACACCGTGCCGCAGATCTTCATCGACGACCGCCATGTCGGCGGCTCCGACGATCTCGCCGAGCTCGAGCGCGGCGGCAAGCTAGACCCGATGCTCGCCGGCGGATGACCCGGATCGCGCTCTTCCAGGCGCGGACGGGGATCGATCCGGAGGCGAACGAGGCGGACCTCGTCGCCGCAATCGACGAAGCGGCGCGCGGCGGCGCGGCGATGCTCTTCACGCCCGAGATGAGCGGCCTGCTAGACCGCGACCGGCAGCGCGGCGCGGCGCATCTCCGTTCCGAGGCTGACGACCCCGTCCTCGCCGCGGTGCGCGAGGCGGCGGCCCGCGCCGGCATCTGGGTGCATCTCGGCTCGCTGGCGCTCGAGCGCGAGGACGGCAGGCTCGCCAATCGCGGCTTCGTCATCGACGATAGCGGCGCGGTCCGCGCGAGCTACGACAAGATCCACCTGTTCGACGTCGACCTGCCGACCGGCGAGAGCTGGCGCGAATCCGCCTCCTATGCGCCGGGGGAACGGGCGGTGGTGGTCGAGACTCCGGCGGGGCCGCTCGGCCTCTCCATCTGCTACGACCTGCGCTTCCCCGATTTGTTTCGCGCGCTGACCGACGCCGGCGCGAAGCTCATCGCCATCCCCGCCGCCTTCACCGTTCCGACCGGGCAGGCGCATTGGCATGTGCTGATGCGCGCCCGCGCGATCGAGGCTGGGGTGTTCGTGATCGCCGCGGCGCAGGGCGGCCGGCACGAGGACGGGCGCGAGACCTACGGCCACAGCCTCGTCGTCGGGCCGTGGGGCGAGATCCTGCTCGATATGGGGGATGAAAAAGGCGTCGGCTTCGCCGATATAGCGCTGGAGCGGGTGGCCGAGGTGCGCATGCGCCTCCCGGTCATCCGCCACCGCCGTTCTATTCCCGAGCCCGAGCGCCTTTAATTGATCATCTTCGACCTCAAATGCGCCCCCGCCGGCCACGTCTTCGAGGCCTGGTTCGGCTCGACCGCCGATTATGAGGAACAGAAGGGAAGGGGCCTCGTCTCCTGCCCGCTCTGCGGCGCGCCCGACGTCGCCAAGGCGCCGATGGCGCCGGCGGTGGGCGCCAAGGGCAATGCCCGGGCGCCGGCGCAGCCCGAGCTGTTCTCGGCGGATGCGGAGAAGGTGAAGGCGATGCTTGCCGCCGCTGCCGCAGTACAGAAGCAGATGCTCGAAGGCTCGGAAGCCGTCGGCGACCGCTTCGCCGACGAGGCGCGCGCCATCCATCTCGGCGAGGCGGAGGCGCGCGCCATCCACGGCCGCGCCACCCGCGCGCAGGCCGAGGGGCTGATCGAGGACGGCATCCCCGTCGCGCCCCTCCCTTTCCCGGTCGCCGATCCCGGCACGGAGAATTGACCGCTCCGCCCGCCCGCTTTAGGTCGCGGGGAGCGCGGCCCCGTAGCTCAGCAGGATAGAGCGACAGATTCCTAATCTGTAGGCCACAGGTTCGAATCCTGTCGGGGTCGCCATTCTCTCAAGCACGGGAGCGACGATGACCGGCGAGCGCGAATCCACCGACGGCGACCTCGTCCGGCCCACCCCCAAGATCGCGGTGCCCGAGGAGGTGCAGGAGGCGGTCCGCACCCTGATCCGCTGGGCCGGCGACGATCCGGCGCGCGAGGGCCTGCTCGACACGCCCGCCCGCGTCGCCCGCGCCTGGAAGGAATATGCCCGCGGCTACGCGGAGGATCCCGCCCACCATCTCAGCCGCACCTTCGAGGAGGTGGGGGGTTATGACGAGATCGTGCTGCTGAAGGACATCCCCTTCCAGTCGCATTGCGAGCATCACCTGGCGCCGATCATCGGCAAGGCCTCGATCGCCTATCTGCCCGCCGAGCGGGTGGTCGGAATCTCCAAGCTGGCGCGCGTCCTCCACGGCTTCGCGCGGCGCCTCCAGGTCCAGGAGAGGCTCACCGCCCAGGTCGCCGACTGCATCTGCGAGCATCTGAAGCCGCAGGGCGTCGCGGTCGTCATCGAGGCGAGCCACGCCTGCATGACCGCCCGCGGCGTCCACACGCCCGGCGTCATGATGACGACGAGCCGAATGATGGGCGTCTTCCGCGAGGACGAACGCAGCCGCCGCGAAGTGCTGGCGCTGATGGGGTACTAAAATTAGTCCTCCCTGCGGCGAAGCCGTGGGGAGGGGGACCAGCCGAAGGCTGGTGGAGGGGCATTGCTCAGGGCCCAGCCCCTCCACCGCGCTACGCGCGGTCCCCCTCCCCATCGCTGCGCGACAGGGAGGATCTTTAGAGGACCGCCTCGATCACCGCCTGCCGCAGCGCGTCAATCCCGAGCCCCGTCTCGCTCGACGTGACGATGATCTCCGGATGCGCGGCCGGGTGCTTGCGCGCTTCTTCGGCCGTGCGCTCGTTCACCGCCTCGAGCTCGCTCGCCTTCACCTTGTCGGCCTTGGTGAGGACGAGCCGGTAGCTGACCGCGGCGTCGTCGAGCATCTTCATCACTTCGAGATCGACGTCCTTCAGCCCGTGGCGCGAGTCGACGAGCATCAGGGCCCGCTTCAGCACGGCGCGGCCGCGGAGATAATCGTTCACCAGGAAGCGCCATTTGCGCACCATATCCCTGGGCGCCTTGGCGAAGCCGTAGCCGGGCATGTCGACGAGCCGGAAGGCGAGCGGCTGGCCGACGTCGAAGAAGTTCAGCTCCTGCGTCCGCCCCGGCGTGTTCGACGTGCGGGCGAGGCTCGCGCGGTTGGTCAGCTTGTTGAGCAGGGAGGATTTGCCGACGTTCGATCGCCCGGCGAATGCCACCTCCGGCACCGCGGGATCGGGCAGGAACTTGAGGCTCGGCGCCGATTTCAGAAAGGCGATCGGCCCCGAAAAAGTTTTCCGGGCGAGCGCCTCCCGATCCTCGTCCCCGTCCGCGCTCACGTCTTGGCGGGCTTGCGCGGCTTGTCGTCGGCCGGCGCGTAGCGGGCGTAGAGCCAGCGCTGCTGGATCAGGCCGTAGACGTTGTTGCAGACATAATAGAGCTGCAGCCCGGCCGCGAACGGCGCGAAGATGAACATCATGAACCAGGGCATGAGCGACATCATCTGCTGCTGCACCGGATCCGTCGCCGGCGGGTTCAGGCGCATCTGCAGCCACATCGTCACGCCGAGCAGGATCGGCAGGATGCCGAGCGCGAGGAAGGCGGGCGGCGTGAAGTGGAGCAGGCCGAACAGATTGACCGGCGTCAGCGGATCGGGCGCGGAGAGGTCCTTGATCCACAGCAGGAACGGCTTGTGCCGCATCTCTACCGACACCATCAGCACCTTGTAGAGCGCGTAGAAGATCGGGATCTGGATGAAGATCGGAAGGCAGCCCGCCATCGGGTTCACCTTCTCCTCCTGGTACAGCTTCAATATCTCCTGCTGCATGCGCGGCTTGTCGTCCTTGTGGCGCTCCTGGAGCGCCTTCATCTTCGGCTGGACGACGCGCATCGCCGCCATCGACTTGAACTGCTTCTGCGCGATCGGGAAGAGCAGGGTGCGGATGATGATGGTGAGGCAGATGATGGCGATGCCGAAATTGCCGATCTGGTCGTAGAGCCACATCAAAAGGATGAAGATCGGCTTCATGAACCAGCGGAACCAGCCCCAGTCGATCGCCCGCTCGAGCGGCGTCCCGAGCTCGGCCGAGTAACGGTCGAGCAGCCGCACTTCCTTCGCGCCGGCGAAGAAGCGCGACTGGATCGTCGCTTCATGGCCCGGCGCCACGACCGCCTGAGGCCCCGCGAAGTCGGCCTGGAAGCCGCCATTGCCGCTGTTGCGGAACGCGGACTCGGTCGCGGCGCGCTGGTCGGGGACGAGCGCGGTCAGCCAATATTTGTCGGTGAAGCCGATCCAGCCCCCGGTCGAGGAGAAATGCTGGTCGCCTTCCTTGCCGAGATCCTTGTAACTCCAGTCGTAATTCGCCTTGCCGTCGAACACGCCGACCGGTCCGACATGCATCGTCCAGCTGCCGACGTCGGTCGAGGCGGAGGCGCGGCTGACGAGGCCGTAGGGCCGCGCCGCGATGGCGCCGGTGCCGTGATTCTCGACCGACTGCCTGGCGGTGAACAGATAGGCGTCGTCGACCGCGAGCGCGATGCGGAAAGTCTGTCCCTGGCCGTTGTCCCAGCTGAGCGTCACCGGCGTTTGCGGCGTCAGGCGATTGCCGCTCGCCGTCCAGATCGTGTCGGCGGCGGGCAGCTTCGCGCCCTGGCCGGTCCAGCCGAAGCCGGCGAAATAGGCGTTGCGCGTGCCGGAGGGGGAGAGCAGGCGGACCGGCGGCGAGTTGGCGGCGATCCCCTCGCGATGGGTGGTGAGGACGAGGTCGTCGATCCGCGCGCCCTTCAAATTGATCGAGCCGGCGAGGCGCGGCGTCGCGATGGCGACGCGCGGGCTCTCGGGCAGCACGGCCCTGATGTCGCGCATCGCCGCGGCCGAGGGCGCGCCGGGGCTCGCCTGCGGCTGCGGCGTCGGTACCTGCTTGCCGTTGACCATCCTGGTCGCGGGCGGATTGGCGGGCATCCAGCGCTCGGTGACATAGCCCCAGCCGAGCAGGACGAGCAGCGACAAGGCGATCGCCAGCAGCACGTTGCGATTGTCGGTCACTCTCTTCCTCTCAAGGCACGGGATCGTAGCCGGAGCCGCCCCAGGGATGGCATCGGGCGAGGCGCCGGGCGGCGAGCCAGCTCCCCCGGAGCGCCCCATAGCGCCGCAGCGCGGTGATTGCATAGGCCGAGCAGCTGGGCTGGAACCGGCAGCTCGGTGGCAGCACGCGCGACGGCCCGAGCTGCCAGCCCTTCGCGACAAGGATGAGAGCCTTCGCGATCATCGCGTGTCCCCCGCACACGTTCGGGCTGAGCTTGTCGAAGCCCTCCCTTCATCCTTTGCGGCGCTAGAGGAAGAAGAAAAGGGGAGGGCTTCGACAGGCTCAGCCCGAACGGTGTTGGGTGCGACTTTCTGTAACGCCTTCCGCAACTCCTCCCTAAGCAGCCCGAACTCCCGCTCGATCCCGCCGGGGCGCCCGATCAGCACCAGGTCGCTGCCCCCCAGCCCGCTTTCCGGCAGCAGCTCGCGCGCCAGGGCACGGAACCGCCGCTTCATCCGGTTGCGGACCACCGCACCGCCCACCTTCCTGCTGACGGTGAGGCCGAGGCGGATCGCCGGGTCGCCATCGCCCCGCTGGCGGGCGAGCAGGATGAAGCCCGGCATCGGCGCGCGGCGGCCGCGATTGGCGGCGAGGAAGTCCGCGCGGCGGCGGAGGATCTGGTAGGGGCTTGGGTTTTTCAGGCCCGTGCCGGCGTTTACGCCGACAGGCTCTTGCGGCCGCGGGCGCGGCGCGCGGCCAGGACCTTGCGGCCGCCGACGGTCGCCGTGCGGGCGCGGAAACCATGACGCCGCTTGCGCACGAGCTTGCTCGGCTGGAAGGTGCGCTTCATCGCTCATTCCTCTTGAACTGGAATTAAAAGGGCCGCTCCCACAGGTGCGGCCTCCGTTGCGCGGGGCGATAGGCAAGGTGGCCGCGAAAGTCAATCCGCGACGCCGGCTTCGGAGCCCTCGCGCGCCCTGGCAATCTCGTGCCGCCGCCGCGCGCTGGCCCGCCTCAGCCCCCAGTCCGCCCAGGCGCCCTTCTTGGGGTGCTTCCGCTTGAAGCGGACGTAGAGGCGCTTGGCCCAGCCGCTATATTTCAGCACCAGCGAGAGCCCCGCCGCGAAGACGATGATCCCGCCCGGTCCGGGGATCGGCCCGACGATCGGCGCCACCGCGATCAGCAGGCAGCCCAGCACCACGAGGGCCATGCGGACGGGGGGCAGGTGAGTCATCGTTGCTCCGTTGCTTCGCTCTCCCCGAATGTGGGAGGGGTGTATTACTCATGCAAGACGGCGCGCCGGCGCCTCGGGCTTAGCTAGTGCGCCGATCGCCCGCCGCCAATGCCGCGAGGACGTGCATCGCCCGATGGCGTTGTTTCCAGGGCACGAAGAGGTGGTCGTGGAAATAAGCGGCGACGATGTTCGCGCTGATCCCCGCCTCGCCCAGCGCGGACGCTAGAGCGGCGGTCAGACCCACCGCGGAGAGCGAGGAGTGGACGGTAAGGCTGATCTTCGCCCAGCCGGAGCTGTGCGCGACGCCGGCCTCGGCGAGCGCTGAAGCGGGGGCAATCACGCTCAGCCCTTCACCCTCGGCGAAGGTCGCGATCACGCCCGGAATCGCGCTGGCGGCCGTCGGATCGGCAGTGGTGCCGAAGCCGAACTCGGTCCCCGAGAGGCGCGGCTCCATCGTCGCGAGGATCGTCCCAAGGTCGGTCTGGCCGGTCATGGCCGAGAAATTGGGCCGCCCGCCGCAGTGCCGTCAACCGCCCGCCATCGCCGCCATTTCCGCAAAAGCGTTGACTCGGCAGCGGCTCCCGGTGGAATGAGAACAAAAAGGGGATTTATGGTCGCGCATGTCGGCACGGTGGCGTTTCTGGGCCTCGAGGCGCGCGCCGTCGACGTGCAGGTCCAGATCAGCAGCGGCCTCCCCAAATTCCTCGTCGTCGGCCTGCCCGACAAGGCGGTGGCGGAGAGCCGGGAGCGGGTCCATGCCGCGCTCGCAGCGATCGGCCTGTCGCTCCCGCCCAAGCGGATCACGGTCAACCTCTCGCCCGCCGATCTGCCCAAGGAGGGCTCGCATTACGATCTGCCGATCGCGCTCGGCATGCTCGCAGCGATGGGCGCGATCGATGCCGAGATGCTCGCGGGCTATGTCGCGGTCGGCGAGCTCGGGCTCGACGGGCGGGTGGCGCCGTCGCCGGGCGTCCTGCTCGCGGCGATGCACGCCTCGGCACGCGACCTCGGCCTGATCTGCCCGGCGGCGCAGGGCTCCGAAGCGGCCTGGGCGGGCGACATCGAGATCCTGCCCGCCACGGACCTCATCGCCCTGCTCAACCATTTCCGCGGCAGCGCGGTGCTGTCGCCGCCGCGGCCGGCCGAAGCCGAGCCGCCCGGCCTCGGCCCCGATCTCGCCCAGGTGAAGGGGCAGGAGACGGCCAAGCGCGCGCTCGAGATCGCCGCGGCGGGCGGCCACAATCTGCTGATGAGCGGCCCGCCCGGCGCCGGCAAGTCGCTGCTCGCCGCCTGCCTGCCCGGCATCCTTCCCGAGCTGACTCCGTCCGAGGCGCTCGAAGTGTCGATGATCGCCAGCGTCGCCGGCACGCTCCAGAACGGCCGGCTGCTCCGCAACCGGCCGTTCCGGGCGCCGCATCACAGCGCCTCGATGGTCGCCCTCGTCGGCGGCGGCCTCCGCGTTCGGCCGGGCGAGGTCAGCCTCGCCCATCTCGGCGTATTGTTCCTCGACGAGCTTCCCGAATTCCAGCGCCAGGCGCTCGATTCGCTCCGCCAGCCGCTCGAGACCGGCACCGTCTCGGTCGCCCGCGCCAACGCCCACGTCACCTTCCCGGCGCGGGTGCAATTGGTCGCCGCGATGAACCCCTGCCGCTGCGGCCATCTCGGCGACCCCGCGCTCGCCTGCTCGCGCGCGCCGCGCTGCGCCGCCGACTACCAGGCGAAGATCTCCGGCCCTCTGCTCGACCGCATCGACCTCCACGTCGACGTCGCCGGCGTCTCCGCCGCCGACCTCGTCCTGCCGCCGCCGGCAGAAGGCTCGGCCGAAGTCGCCGCCCGGATCCAGGCCGCGCGCCAAGTCCAGACGGAACGCTATCAAGGACAGGGGGTGCGCACCAACGCCGAAGCCGACGGCGAATTGCTCGACTGCGTCGCCACCCCCGACGAACCCGGCCGCCGCCTCCTCGCCCAGGCCGCCGAAGCCATGCGTCTCTCCGCCCGCGGCTTCCACCGCGTGCTCCGCGTGGCCCGCACCATCGCCGACCTCGCCGGCAGCGAAGGCGTGGGGCGGGTGCACGTGGCTGAGGCGCTCAGCTACCGGCGGGTGCCCCCGCGAAATTGAAGCAACCGGGGGAGTGAGGGAGATAAATCTGGCGTCCCTGAATTGAGAATTCGGGGTCTCTACGCCCGGCTTACCGAGCTCCTCTCCGAGAGGTGAATCCAGCGACCTCCCGGCCGCCATCGAACCCGCAGCGAGGAAATTGGAAAAGACTATCGCCGGCCTTCGCGCCTCGACTCGGGGAAAGTCATGACGGAGCCCTGGATCGGCATCGCATCGGAGACCGGTCGGTCCTGGATGGCGTGGTCGCCATGTCCGCTCAGAATATAGCTTCTGAAGACATAGGGCATGCCGTCGCTGCCATTGAGATCCGGCGCGTTGCCGACCTGAAAATGGAGGTGCGGGTTCACGGCGTTCCCCGTCATCCCGACCTTCCCGATCACCTGCCCTTCATGGACCCGATCGCCCCGCTTCACCTGGACGGATCCGGGCCGAAGATGGGCATAGAAGGCATAGCGTCCTCCTCCCAGGTCCAGCACGACCCGGTTTCCCAGGCCGGTGTCTTCTGTGAGGGTTACCGGCATGCGGACGCTGCCGTCCGCCTGAGGAACGCCTTCGGGAATGCCGTCGCGAGCCTCGACGACGACGGCGTCCGCCACGGCGAGGACGTCCTGGCCATAGCCGTAGAACATGCTGGCAGTAATCTCGTTCGGGAAAGGATTGGGAAGAATCTCCCGCCTGGAGGCCGAAAACACTTTCAGGAAATCGCAGCCATATCGCTGCGCGACGCGCATCCGAGCGGTTCGATGGGCGCCTATGTAATTGTGGTCGCTTATGAGACCGAGACCGTTGGCACAGAGCCAGGGGCCGCCCCGCAAGGGAGCTCCGAGCACGATCGGGGCTGGCCCGTCGATGGCGACCGGTGGGGAGACGGACACCAATTCGCTCGCAGCGGACCCATCGTCCTGGATCAGCTTCACCCCGGAATCGGGCTCGAACAGGATTCGGTGACGGATCGCGGCGGGCGGGGCGGCGTTTTTCTCCAGGCGGATATCGATCGTGAATATCGTCGTTCGCCGCGCGTCGAGGTCGCGGTTCTGCGGCGACGTCGGGGGGAGCGAAAACGGCGTGGTCCGCTGTCGATAGGGGTTCTCCAGCGCCTCCTTGTCATAGCTCACGAGCACCCGGCCGGTGGCTGCATCCTCGACGTCCACCCGCGCAAAACGGAGCGGCCAGCCACCCCAGTTCGTCACGAACAGATTATAGGCGAGATGGCGGTCGCCGTCGTCCGCCTGCACGAACCGCAGCGAGGATGGCCGGGCCTCCATGTCGACCTGCAGGCTGGTATAGGTCAAAGGCGGCGTTGGCAGGCTCGGCTGGCCGTCGGCGGCACCGCTCGACAGGAGCAGGGCGGCGAACAGGAGTGGGATTGGCAGGGCAGGCCCAGGCGCGCGGCGAATCTTTCGGTCCATTCCGGCGGCGTAGCGCCGTCCCTGAGCGATTCATTGTGAAAAAGTGCAATCGACGCCTTCGGAAATGCGCAACGTTCATGCCGCTTGGGGTCGTTTGACATGAATGGAAACCGGCGGCATTTTTATTTTCAGGATTGTGAGAGTGCGGTGTAATCCGACCTGAGAACGCCTTGTTCGTGAGATGCTCCCGAGAGGCTCGGGAGCGGGGGCTGTTCCTTCTCCAATATCATTGCAACGCGGAGTCCGACCTGAGCTACAGGAGGCTGCCGCTGCCTTGGGTGAGTTTTGTCGTGACGCTCAGCGAGCCCGGCGACTGGCGATTGCCGGGCGGCGAATGGCAGTCCTTTCCCCGGGTGGCCCTCCGCGGCGCCGCGACGACCTGGAGTGAGGGCTGCGATGCGGCGACGACACGGGCCGAATATCTCGTCGCTCTGCTCGAACCCTGGGCCATCATGGGCATGTTCGGAATCCCTGCCTCGGAACTGCATAATCGGGTCATCGACCTGGAGCTCGTCTCGCCCTTCGGGGCGCGAAGCCTCTACGACAGGCTTTCCTCGGCTCGAGACGCGCACGCGAAGCTCGCCCTGATGGAAGACGTCGTGATGCGGATGATTTCGGGTCGGCAGGCAGACCCGCTGGTAAGAGCCTCCGTCAATATCTGCCGGCGGTTCGCCGGCGACGTCCGGCTTCAGAAGCTGACGGAATCGCTCGATTGTTCGCGACATAAGCTCCGAACCTCCTTTCAGCAGGAGCTCGGCGTCAAACCGAAGCGCTGGGCGATTCTCGAAAGGTTCGCCGCGCGAGCGCGAGAGATTCACCCCAGCTCGTGGGGGGCGAGGGACGAGCTCATCGAGCCCAGCTATGCGGACGAAGCGCACGAAATACACGAATTCGTGCGCCATACCGGGATTACGCCCGGTCATTATCGCAGGCTGAAGCGCGGCGGCGATCCCCGCATATTCATCATACCGTCGAGCCCGTGATAGCTGGCGGCCATGCCGCCGCGCCCGCCCCGCGCTGGCGATCCCGGATCGTACACGCCACGCCGGCCAGGCTGCAGCCGAGGTTGCGACCCATCCGCAGTCGCAAGCCGTGCGGGATCAGCGCCGCGCTTGCCCGGCGCAGCACTGGCTTCTAGGCCATGTGACGCAGCAAAGCTTACCGGAGCCGAGCCTGATGAACCTGTACCGTCGCGACTTCCTCCGTGCCTCCGCGGCCGCCGGCCTTGCCGCGGCCTTCCCGTTCCCGGCCTTCGCGGCGCTCGATCCGAAGCTGGCCGCGACGCTCGACGCGATCGCGTGGGACGTGCTGAGGGAGTCGCCGGAGACGATGAGCCAGCTCGGGCTCGACACCGGCGCCCACGCCGCGGCGCGCGGCAAGCTTGCCGACCGGTCGGCGGCGGCGCGGACGCGGACGGTGGCGGGGATCGCGCGGCACCGCAGGATGCTGGCCATGGTCGACCGCGCGGCCCTCCACGGCCACGACCGGCTCGTCTATGACAGCGCCGACTATCTGCTGAAGAATGCCGCGGCCGGCACGCGCTTTCCCTACGGCACGATCGGCGATTTCGGCGGCGGCAACCCCTATGTGATCAGCCAGCAGGACGGCGCCTACCAGTTCATTCCGGAATTCCTCGATTCCACCCATCGGGTGGAGAGCCGCGCCGACGCCCAATATTATCTCGACCGGCTCGCCGCCTTCGCCGTCGCGCTCGATCAGGAGACCGCCGCCGCCCGTCGCGATGCCGCCCGCGGCGTGGTGCCGCCCGACTTCCTGGTCGACACGGCGCTGAAGCAATTGCGCGAGCTGCGCGCGACTCCGCCCGCCAGGGCGCGGCTGGTCACCTCGCTCACCCGCCGCACCGACGCGCAGCATATCCCCGGCGACTGGGCCGCGCGGGCGGAGGCGATCGTCGCCCGCTCCGTCTATCCCGCCTTCGACCGGCAGATCGCCGCCCTCGCCGCGATCCGCCGCAAGGCGACGCACGTCGCCGGCGTCCAGAAGCTGCCGCAGGGCGAGGCTTATTATCGCTGGCTGCTGCGCTACTCGACCAGCACCCATCTCAGCCCCGACGAGATCCATCTTATGGGCCTGGAGCAGGGCCGCGAGCTCGACGCGCGCATGGACGCGGTGCTGAAGTCGCAGGGGCTCAGCCAGGGGAGCGTCGGCGAGCGCCTCGCCGCGCTCACCCGCGATCCGGCCCAGCTCTTCCCCAACGACGACGCGGGCAAGCAGCAGGCGGTCGCCTACGTCAACGAGAAGATCGGCGAGCTCCGCGCGCTGCTGCCGCGAGTCTCGCGCATGCACATGGCGGCGCCTTTGCAGGTGAAGAGGGTGCCCCCGGACATCGAGGCCGGCGCTTCGCTCGGCTACATGAACTTCGCCTCGCTCGACGGCAAACGGCCGGCCATCTACTACATCAACCTCAGCAGCACCTCGAACTGGCCGAAATTCACCATCCCTTCGCTCTCCGCGCATGAGGGTCTGCCGGGCCACACCTGGCAGGGGGCCTATGTCGCTGAGCATCGCGAGGACGTGCCGCTCGTCGCCTCCCTGATGGGCTTCAACGCTTATACCGAGGGCTGGGCGCTCTATTCCGAGCAACTGGTGGACGAGCTTGGCTTCTACGAGAACGATCCGTTCGGCCGGCTCGGCATGTTCCAGGCTTTGCGCTTCCGCGCCGCCCGCCTCGTCACCGACACCGGACTCCATGCCAAGAGGTGGAGTCGCGAGCAGGCGGTCGACTACATGGTCGGCGCGACCGGCCGCTCGCGCGCCGCGATCACCAGCGAAGTCGACCGCTATTGCGCCTCGCCCGGCCAGGCCTGCGGCTACAAGGTCGGCCATACCGAGATCGTCCGCCTGCGCGACAAGGCGAAGGCCGCGCTCGGCTCCCGCTTCGACGTGCGCGACTATAACGACGCGGTGATCCAGGCCGGCGCCGTGCCGCTCGCGGTGCTGGCGACGGCGATCGACGACTATATCGCGCGGACCAAGGGCTGAGGCGTTCGCTCGAATACCTATGGCCGGAATAGCGGGGAGGGTGCGGTGACGAAGGACACGGTCGGCTTCCGCCTGCTGCGCGACGACCCGGAGCCGCCGAGCCCGGACGGCAGCGCCTGCCGGATCGGCTTGCAGGACGCCAAAGGCGGGATGCACGACGGCACGCTTCGCCCGGACGGCAGGCTGCAATTCGACTTCGAGCTGACGGTGAAGGAGGGCCCCGATCCGGACCGGCCGGTCTTCACCGGTTCGTTCGCGAGCGGGCCGCGGGACGAAAGGTTCGTCTATCTCTCGTGGCAGCGGCTCGACGGCTGCTCCTACGTCAACCGCATCAAAGCGCGGCTCGCCGATCTCGACTGGCCGCTCGTGCGCGCGGCGCAGGCGGCGGGCCGGCCTCTGGAAGCGGATCTCAGCGGCCGCAAGCCGGGCGGTGGGCGCGTCGCGATCCGGTGGCGTCTGGCGCCGGACTGAGGCGTCGGCGCGGGGCCGATCTCCGTCGCCGCAATCAGCTCCGCCGGTTCGCCGTGAAAAATCCGACGCCGGCGCCGACGACCGCGCCGAACAAAGGCCCCACGAACGGGACCGGGATCGCGATCAGCGCGCCGATGCCGGCCGCGATCGCCGTGCGCTTCGCCACTGGGTTGTCGAGCATTGCATCCTCCTCTCGATGAGGAGTGTATTATAGGTATAATACACGTCGATGTCCAGCGGCGGGCGCACGAAAGCGGCCGCGCGATCAGGCGCAGCCGCTCCCGCTCAAGCTTTCCTCAGGCGAACACATGCCCCTGCGACGCCGCGGCCGCGGCGCCGGCCTGGTCGATATGGACCGCGCCGAAGTCGCTCACGCCGAGCAGGACCACCTCGCCGCCGCCGTTCGAGAAGGCGATGGAGAGGTCCTGGATGCCGTCATGGTTCACGTCGCTGAGGCTCCAGCTCTTCACCGAGAGGCCGGCGTCGAGCTGCAGGCGATCGGACGCGGTGTCGAAATCGAGGATCGTGTCGTTGCCGCCGCCTTTGGCGAACAGGAAGGTGTCGGCGCCGGCGCCGCCCGAGAGCGTGTCGTTGCCGTTGCCGCCGACCAGGATGTCGTTGCCGTCGCCGCCGTTCAGCACGTCGTTGCCATTCTCGCCGTAGAGGACGTCGTTGCCGGCGCCGCCGAAGATGAGGTCGTTGCCGTTCCCACCCCACAGATAATCGTGGCCGTCGAGGCCATAGAGAATATCGTTGCCGTTGCCGCCCGAGACGAAATCCTCGCCGCCGCTCGCGGACAAAGTGTCGTTGCCGTTGCCGCCGTTCAGCGTGACGCTGTCGGCGATGCCGGTCACCGTCACGTTCACCGTGGCGGTGGCGGTAAGGCCGTGGCCGTCGCTGACCGTGTAGGTGAAATGGTCGGGCGCGGTGGCGCCGGTCGGAAGCGCGTCGAAGCTGTCGTCGTCGGCGACGTAGCGGAGCGACTGGCTGGCGGCATCGAACAGGATGTGGCCGAGCGTGCCGGTCGTGTCGACCGAGACGATCGACAGGCTGTTGCCGTCCGGATCGGAATCGTTGGAGAGCAGGCTGGTCCAGAGATTGCCGCTCGTCGCATCCTCGTTCACCGCGACCGCGTCGCCCTGCGCGACCGGCGCCTCGTTGACGTCGTTGACTGCGATGGCGAAGGCCAAATCGGTGAACAGGCCGCCGCCGTCCGTGGCGCGGACCGTGACCGAGTAACCATGCGCGGCCTCGTAATCGAGCGCGCCGGTCGTGGTGATCGCGCCGGTCGCCGCGTCGATCGCGAAGCGTCCGCCGGCATCGTCGACCAGGCTGTAGGTCAGCGCATTGCCGTCCGGGTCGCTCGCCGAGGCCGTGCCGACGAGCGTGCCCGCCGGACGGTTCTCGTCCACCGATGCATGATCGAGGGCGAGGCCGGTCGGGGCTTCGTTGACGTCGTTGACCGCGATGGCGATCGACTTGTCGACGAAGAGGCCTCCGCCGTCGGTCGCGCGGACCGTGACCGAGTAGCCATGCGCGGCCTCGTAATCGAGCGCGCCGGTCGTCGTCACCGCGCCGGTCGCCGCGTCGATCGCGAAATGGCCGCCGGCATCGTCGACCAGGCTGTAGGTCAGCGCATCGCCGTCGGGATCGCTCGCCGAGGCGGTGCCGACCGGCGTCCCCGCCGGCCGGTTCTCGTCGACCGACCCATGGTCGAGGGCGAGGCCGGTCGGCGCCTCGTTGACGTCGCCGACCGCGATCGTGAAGCTCTGCTGATCGGAAAGGCCGCCCTGGTCGGTGACCGTGGCAATGATCGTGAAGCTCGCATTCGCCTCATGGTCGAACGCGCCGGTCGTCGTGACGACGCCCGTATGCGGATCGACGGCGAAGCGGCCGCCGGCATCGTCGGTCAGCGCATAGGTGAGCGTGTCGGTCGCCCGGTCGTGCGCCGTCAGCGTGCCGACGGTCGTCCCGGCCGGCTGGTTCTCGCCCACTTCCTGGTGGTCGAGCGCGAGGTCGGTCGGCGCCTGGTTGGGCGGCGGCAGATAGAAGAGCGCGACCTGCGGATCGTGGTCGGTCGGGCGGGTGGCGGCGGAGAATTCGGCGTTGATGTGCACGGAATCGTACTGCGCGCCGGCGAGCAGCCCGCCGGTCACCAGCATGTAGTCGAATTCCTGGAGGTTGCCGTCGAACTGGTAGGAGTAGCGCTCCTCCGGCGGCAGCAACCCGTTGAGGTTGGTCAGCACGCCGCCCGCGGCGAGATGCTGCAAAGCCGTCTCGTAATAGAAGCCGTTGAAGTCGCCCATCACCGCGAATTGCAGGCTCGGATCGGTGGCGAGATGGTTGTCGACATAGGCCTTGATCGTGTCGGCCATTGCGGTGCGGCGGTCGTCGCCCGACTGGACCGGCGGCTGGTTGACGCCGAAATCGGGATCGCTGCCGCCGCGCGAGTATGAGTGGACGTCGACGACGATCACGTCGTGGCCGTTGAAGCTGAAGGTTCCGACCAGCGGGTTGCGGCTGTTGTGGAACGCGTCGCCCTGGATCAGCTCGAGGCTGTTCGCAATCAGGCTCACCCGATTCATGTCGTAGAGGAAGGCGTTGCGGATGTTGCCGTTCGGCTCGCCGCCCGTCGAATTCTCCGCCGTCGGATCGATCTGGGCGAAGACGTAATGGGCGGTCGGATCGGCGGCGTTGAGCGCGTTCACCAGGTTGGTGAGGTTCTGGTTGGCGCTGAGCACGCCGCTGCCCGAGCCGTTATCGTCCTGCACCTCCTGCAGCGAGATGATGTCCGGCGCGCCGAGATTGTAGACGATGTCGTGGGCGAGGATGTCGTACTTGTTGTCCGACGGATCGAGATTCTCGACATTGTAGGTGGCGATGGCGAGATGGTCCGCGTCGCCGACCAGGCTCGTCGTCTCGCGGGCGAGGCCGCCCGCCTGGCGGAGCGTCGGCTCGGACGAGGTCAGCACCTCATATTCGTCGCGGCTGTAGCCGAGGATGCCGGTGACGCTGCCGATATGGTCGCCCTCGGTGAACAAAGCGGGGTTGGCGTTTAGGCTGTCGATCTGGATCCGCTCGGGGTTGAAGTCGCCCGCCGAGAGGGTCAGGCCGCCGCGCGCGGCGACTCCGGTCGCGCCCACGCCGTCCGAAGCGACGACATAGGTCTCGCCGAAGCTGTTGGTGCTCTGGATGACGAGCGGATTGTCGATCGTGACCCGCATCCCCTCGAGCGATTCGTAGAAGTCGATGCCGTCATGGACGGGGTCGTAGCTGGTGAGCCCGTCGTCATCGATGACGTTGGCGGGCGGCAGGCGGCCGCCGGCGCCGATCACCACCGCGTCGGGCAGCGCGTTGTCGTGGCTGACGATCGTGACGGTCGGCGCGTCGATCTCGGTCTGGGTGAGGCCGACACCGGGGTCGGAGACGAATTCGGCGACCTTGCCGCCGACCTCGACCGCGTCGCCGACGGCGACCGTCGGCGCGGTCTGGGTGAAGACGAAGATGCCGTCGGAGGTCGCGTCGTTGCCGTCGCCGGAATCCTGGAGATAGAAGCCGTTCGTCCTCACGGCGGTGACGATGCCGCTGGTCGCGACCGTCAGCCCCACCAGCGGCGAGCTGTGGCCCTCGCCCTGGATCTCGCCGATCAGCACGACGTTGCTGTCGTCGTTGAGGATGGTGGCGGTCGCCTTCGGCTGCGGCACCAGCACGTCGCTCGCATTGCTGAGGTTGAGCGAGAAGGTTTCGTCCGCCTCGAAGCGCGTATCGCCGATGAGGTCGACAGTGACCGTCGCGGTCTTTTGGCCGTCGGCGAAGGTGACCGTGCCGCTGTGCGCAAGATAGTCGCTGCCGGCGAGGGCGGTGCCGTTCGCGGTGGCGAAATCCACCGACGCGGTTCCCGCAATGCTGGTACGGGTCAGCGTGAAGACGGCCTGGGTAATGCCGCTATCGCCCTCGGCCACCTTCGGTGCGCTGACGAGCAGCAGCGGATCGGTGGTCGTCGTCGCGTCGACGGTGAGATTGTCGATGCCGACCTCGTCGCGATTGCCGCCGCCCGTAGACGAGACGTGGTTCCAGCGCAGGTAGAGGAAGTCGCCGTCCGGCACGGCGAGATTGCTGAGCGTGACGCTTTCATGCGCGGCGCTGAACACGGAAGCCGTCGCCGCGTCCTTCGTCCCCGGCGTGGAGAAGGCGGCGGCCGGCACGTCGACGAAGTCGACGCCATTGGTCGAGTAGCTGAGCGTCATGTTGTCGGCGCGGTCGCCGCTGTTGCGGAACGCCCAGTCGAAATTCACCGTGAAGCTGGTCGCGGTCGCGCCGCTGGTGTTGGCGATGCGGGCATCGATGGAGCCGCCCGCTTCGAAATCCGTGCCGGTCGCCTGAACGACCAGGGCGTGGTTGGCCGAGGGCGTATAGACGCCCCCGACGGTCGGGTCGGCGCTGCCGTTGATCGTGCCGCGCGCGAAGTCGCCGGTCGCCGCCGTAAAGCCGTAGGCCGGGGCCGGGCTGTCGCTGAGCCCGCTGACGCGCCAGACGTCGGAATCGAGCTGGCCGGCGGCCGGCGTCGGCGCGAAGCCGGCGGCGGCGAAGCCCGAGAAATTCTCCGCGAACAGCCGGACGGTGCCGGCCGGCGCGCTGTCGTCGTTGACGATCATGCCGGTGCCCGTGGCGGTGCCGATCGTGGCGCCGCCCGTTGGGCTCGAAAGCGTGACGTTGAACGTCTCGTCGGGCTCGATGGCGAGGTCGCCCGCGACCTTCAGCGTGACGGTCGCGCTGGTCTGGCCGGCGGCGAAGTTGACCGTGCCGCTGAGCGGACCGGTCATGTCGGAGCCGTCCGCGCTGCCCGGGGCGAAGCTCCAGCCGGCCGACACCGCGCCGTCGGAGCCGCCGCTGCGGGTGACGGTGAAGACGATGTTGGTGCTGTCGCCATTGCCCTCGACGACGGTCGCGTCTCCGATCGAGAGCACCCCTGGATGCAGCGCGTCGTCGTTGGTGATCGTGCCCTGGCCCTGGCCGTCCGCCAGCGTCGCGTTGGTCGGCGCGCCGAGGTTGACGAAGAAGGTCTCGTTGGGCTCGACCGCGGTGTCGCCGATCACTGGAACGCTGATCGTCTTGGAGGTCTCGCCGGGCGCGAAGGTGAGGGTGCCGCTCGTTGCCCCATAGTCGCTGCCCGCTGTCGCGGTGCCGTCGGCGGTGCCGTAGCTGACCGTCACAATGCTGGTCGACGGCGCCGACAGGGTCACCGTGAAGTTGGCATTGGCGGTGCCGCTGTCGCCCTCGGTTATCGTCACGTCGCCGATCGAGAGCGACGGCGTCGCCGGCGCCGTCGTCGCGCTGATCGAAAAATTGTCGATCGCGAGGCCGTCGTCGGAGCCGGACGCATTATAGTCCGTCCAGCGGATCAGGAAGGTCGCGCCGTCGGGGATCGAGAGCCCGTTGATCGTCGACGACAGGTCGGTGTGGATCGAGTTTCCATCCCGTGCCCCGGCGCTTCCGGTCGTATCGGGAGTCAGGAAATCGAGCGAGTCGACGTCGATCCAGTGCGCGCCGCCGTCGAGGCTGTACTGGAAATCGAGCTTGTCCTTCGCCCCCGTAATCGGATCCGCGCGGCCGGCCTGACCCAGACGCCATTCCTCGCCCGTATAGGCGATCTGAAGCGCGGTGATCGTGCCGCCGGTATTGTTGACGAAGCTCGCGCCGATCGTCGTGGCGACATTGCCGCTGAGCAGGGTCCCGAGCGCCCGATCGGGGTTCCCCGTCGCGCCGAAGCTATAGGTGTCGCCCGTCGTGGAGCTGCCCGTTCCTGCGGTGTAGGTGGCGTTCGCTGAGCTCCCCGATTCGGTGAAGCTCCAGCCGTCCGGAAGGATGGTGCCGGTGCCGCTGCTCGCCAGCGAGTTGAAATCCTGCGTATAGCCCGCGCTCTTGAGCGAAATCTGCGCCATCTTGCTTCCCACCCCATGCGAGCCGGACGGGCAGGCCGAGGCGCAGTCCCGCTTCGGGAAAGCGTCCGGTGCCGGTGCGGCGATTGATTTTGACCCCACCCACGAGCCAGTGCGCGCCGGCTCTAGCCCGCGCGCATGACAGGCACGTTACGGGAAAAATGTCGGAGGTCCAGCCCATTAGGCTTTTGTTATCCACGTCCGGCCCAGAATCCTGTGGACGAAGTCTCTATGTCGTGAACGTCACGCCGCCGCCTTGCTCCGCGGCGAGGGTGGGCCTAGCCTCGAGCCTTACGGACAGGGGGAGGGAAGGCGATGCGGCGGTCCAGGATCATGGCGCTCGCGCTGCTTCTGGGGGCGGGACAGGCGGGGGCGCAGGTACCGGGAAAG
>JADMIO011204664.1_pt1 | contig 31099 bp, 25 predicted proteins | sample 8958161 | NCBI WGS metagenome assembly JADMIO01 (sample SAMN16585339, study PRJNA669376) | soil metagenome | isolation source: Crop rotation soil | place: USA: Cullars Rotation, Alabama | collected 2011 | reverse complement strand
CCGCCGCACCGGTGCATCATGGAACGAACGTTCCATCTGAACAAGCGCATTCCAAAAAGGTCGTTAAGCCATGAAATCATTGGGAGTTGGCCTCATCGGCACAGGCTACATGGGCAAGTGCCACGCGCTGGCATGGAACGCCGTGAAGCCGGTTTTCGGGGAGGGCGCACGGCCGCGTTTGCTGCATCTGGCAGAAGTCTCCGCCGATCTCGCGAGACAGCGCGCCGATGAATTCGGCTTCGAGAAATCGACCGGCGACTGGCGCCAGCTCATCGCAGATCCGGATGTCGACATTGTTTCGATCACGACGCCCAACCAGTTCCACGCTGAGATGACGATCGCCGCACTTGCCGCTGGCAAGCACGTCTGGTGCGAGAAGCCGATGGCGCCGACGCTGGACGATGCGATCCGCATGCGCGATGCAGCGCGCAAGGCCGGCAAGGTTGCGGTGCTCGGCTACAACTACATCCAGAACCCGTCCATCCGGCACATCGACAAACTGCTGCGCGAGAAAACGATCGGCACCGTCAATCACATCCGCGTCGAGATGGATGAAGATTTCATGGCCGATCCCGAAGCGCATTTCTATTGGAAGAGCGCATCGTCATCGGGCTACGGCGCGCTGGATGATTTCGGCGTCCATCCGCTGTCGTTGGTGACGACACTGATCGGGCCGCTTGCCCGCGTCTTCTCCCATCAGGCGAAGCCGTATCCGGATCGCCCGTTGAAGGAGGGCGGCCGCCGCACGGTCGAGACCTACGACATCGCGACCACGCTGGTGGAATTTGAGAACGGCGTATCCGGCATGATCGCGCTGAACCGCTCCGCGTGGGGCCGCAAGGGCAGGCTCGGCATCCAGATTTTCGGGGCCGAAGGCGCCATCGTCTTCGAGCAGGAGCGCATGAACGAGATCCAGCTCTACACGCTGAAGGAGCGCGACACCGAGCGCGGTTTCCGCACGATCCTGACGGCGCCACACCATCCGCCCTACGACAAATTCCTGCCCGCACCGGGCCACGGTCTCGGCTTCAACGACCTGAAGATCATCGAATGCCGCCAGTTGCTGAACCTGATCGAAGGCAAGCCGGCTGTCGCCATCACCTTCGAGGAAGGCGTCGAGATCGAACGCGCCGTCCACGCCATGGCGCGCTCACACGCCGAGCAGCGCTGGGTTTCGCCTAAGGAATAGCGCTCAGGCCTTGGTCACGCCGAGCACTGCGGCCTTTACCTTGTCGGCGGTGAACGGCAGGTCGTAGAGCCGCACGCCGACGGCGTCGCGGATCGCGTTGCCTATCGCCGCCGGCGTCGGCCCCTGCGCCGCCTCGCCGGTCCCGAGGAACGGCTGGCCGGGTCGCCCGATGATATCGACCTCGACAGTTTCCGGTACGGCGCCGAAGCGAAGGATGGGATAGGTCTGCCAGTCGATGCTGGTAATGCGGGTGCGATCGAACATGACTGCCTCGTACAACGTCCAGCTTGTCGATTGCAGGATGCCGCCTTCCGTCTGATTCTTGATCCCGTCCGGATTGACGATCTCGCCGCTATCGATTGCGGCGTTCGCACGGACGACGCGCACGGCTCCCGTATCGCGGTTGACCTCGACCTCAACTGCAATAGCGAGATACGCGGCGTGATTCTTGTAGCGCGCGTAGGCAAAGCCACGCCCGCGGCCGGGCGCCTTCGACCAGCCGGTCCAGTTGAAATTCTTGGCCGCGAGCTTGACGACATCCTGCCCGCGCGGATCGTCGAGATGCTTGAGTCGGAACTCGACGGGATCGGCTTCGGCAAGGATAGCCAGTTCGTCCATGCTGCTTTCCATGGAGAAGACGTTCGCATAGGCGCCGAGCGCGCGGAGCGCTGACACCCGCACCGGCATGTCCGCCAGGAAGTGCCACACCACGTGCTTCTGCGGCAGCGTGTAGCCCGGGTCGGCGTTGCGGTCGCCGTTACCGTTCGGGCTGATCGACAGCTTCTGCACGTCCTCGGGAAACGGCGTCGCGAGATACCGGGCCGATACGAGCGCACCCGCACTGCCCGGGCGCGTGCCGTGGTTGTTGCTCCAGATTTCGTAATCCCACGACGCGATCTTGCCGCTGGCGTCGATGCCGCCTTTGAAGTGCGTCACCATCGCCGGCCCGTACGGCTCCCAGGCGTGCTCCTGCTCGCGCATGAACTGCACGCGCACGGGCTTGCCTGGCACCGCGCGCGCAAGCAGCGCCGCATCGGCCGCCGCGTCGTCGGCGCCGTTGTGGCCGTAGCAGCCGGAACCTTCCGCGTGGATGCAATGGACCATCGCCTTGTCGACGCCCAGCATCTGCGAGATCGCGTCGCGATCGGGATAGACGCCCTGCGTGTGCGTGTAGACGGTGAAGACGCCGTCGCTGCCAAGCTGCCCGACCGCGCACGAAGGTCCGATCGAGCCGTGCATCTGGTAAGGCCGCGTGAACCACCCTTCGAATGTTTTCGCGACACCAGTCGCGATCGTTTTGCTGTCGGCGACAATTCCGTCCTGTGCGGGAAAGGCCTGTAGCGCCTGCGGCAGCTTGGCGATATCGGGCAGCGTCGCCGGCTCGTTCCATTTGGCCGAACGCGCCAGCGTGCGCATCGCTTTCACCGCCTGCCACTCTTTTTCTGCGATGACGGCGAGATAACTGCCATCGCGGACGACCTTTACGACGCCCGGCATCCTTTCGACCGTCGCGGTATCGGCATCGGTCAGCGTCGCGTGATAGCTCGGCGGGCGTATGACGCGTCCATGCAGCATCCCGTCCATCCGAAGGTCCTGCACGTAAGCCACACCGCCGGTCACCTTGCCCGGGATGTCGACACGGCCAAGCGGTTTCCCCATCACCTGGAACTTGCCGGTATCGGTCAGCTTGCTTTCCGGTTGCGCCTCGACATGCAGCATCTGCCCGGCGACCAGTGAACCGTACGTCGCCGCTTGCGGGCCGCCGACGATATGGCCGTTCTCCGCCTGCAACGTCTCGGGCCCGACACTGAACCGCGTCGCCGCGACGGCAATGAGCAGCTCGCGCACCTGCGCCGCCGCGTTGCGGACAGCGGTGCCGCTGTCCTGCATGGACATCGAGCCGGCCGTGTATCCCTCGTTCGGCGAAAGCACGGTGTCGGCCGTGGTGAGATGGATCGACAGCGGGTCAATCTTCAATTCCTCCGCCGCGCACTGCAGGATCGCCGTTTTGACGCCCTGACCGAGTTCCGCCTTGCCGGTGAACACGGTCACTCGGCCATCGGCATCGATCTTGATCCAGCTGTCCAGCATCCGCGTCTTGTCGAGCGCGCCGGGCAGCGTCGGCGGCTTCGCCTCGGGCGCAGCGGCCGGCGCCTCCTGGGCTCCGAGGCGGCTGATTATGGAGAAACTGACGACTATCGCGCCCGATCCCGCGAGCAGTTGCCGGCGCGAAAGATTGGTGAAGCCGCGTGGATCGCCCATCAGCCACCTTCCATTGCGGTGGCGGCGCGTTTCACGGCGCGGATGATGCGCATGTGCGTGCCGCAGCGGCAGAGATTGGGCTCAAGTGCCTGCCGGATCTCGGTTTCGTTGGCGCCGGGGTTGCGTTCCAGGAGCGCCTGCGCGCGCATCATCATGCCGGGAATGCAGTAGCCGCATTGCGCCGCCTGTTCATCGATGAACGCCTGCTGCAGGGTCCCGGGCTTCTCCGCCGTGCCTAGGCTTTCGAGCGTACGAATCTTGCGTCCCTCGAGCATCGAGATCGGCAAAACACAGGAGAACACGGGACGGTCGTCGACGATCACGGTACACGCTCCGCATTGTCCGAGCCCGCAGCCGAACTTGGCGGCGTTCAGCTTGAGATCGTCGCGGAGTACGTAGAGCAGCGGCGTGTCGCCATCCGCATCGACCGTCTGGGATTGACCGTTGACGTTGAAGGTGACGCTCATGGGGTCGTCCTTTGCGAGGCGGCGCCCGGAATCGCGCGTTGCACGCCGTCCTGTCCGTAGAGTTTCACGACTGTCTTCCCGCTCATCGTGTCGGCCACCAGCCGATCTGCGTTGCTCCACGCCGGCTTGCCGTTCGCATAAGTGGCGCGGAGGTAAGCGAGCAGGGCAGTTAGATCATCGTGGCTTATGCTCCCGGCGAAACCCGGCATCGTGGCGCCGGTGCGGCCTTCCGCGGCGGGTAATCCGTACAGCACCATGTTGATAATGTTCTGCGGGCTGTCGGCGTTGACAGCCGTGCTTTTGTGGAAGTCGATGCCGCCGAAGGGTGGTCCGCGCCCGGAGTCATGGCAGGACGAGCACGCAGCGGCGTATATCGCTGCGCCCCGGTCGCTCGTTTCCTGAGTTGCGGGCGCTACAAGACTGTCGCCCGACGTCAGGATCGGTTGCTGCTGAGCAGCAGCGGCGGTCGTGGCTTCCGTCGCCGCGCTCCCCATCAGCGATGCGACATATGCTGCCATCGCGTTCACGTCATCGTCGCTCGCCTCAGACAGCCGGGCGGTCACCTGCGCCATCGGCCCGCGCGACACTCCATGGTCGGCGGAGTAGCCCGTCTTCAGGTATGCGGCGAGTTCGGCGGCCGTCCACTTGTCCGGCGCCGGCGAGCTGGCGTTGATGGGATAGGTGTACCAGCCGTCGATGACCGGCCCGCCGGCGTACGCTTTGGCGCTGTCCTCAGCGCCAAAGCTGTTGCGCGGCGTGTGGCAGGCGGCGCAGTGGCCGAGACCCTCGACGAGGTAGCGGCCAAGGTTCCATTCCGCGCTCTGCGTCCCGTCGTCGGGCAGCGGTCCGCGGTGCAGGAACAGCACATCCCAGAAGGCCACCAGGCCGCGGATGTTGAACGGGAATCTCAACTCGTTCGCGACCGGCTCCTGCTTAACCGGATCGCGCGTCATCAGGTACGCGTAGATCGCCCTGTCATCGTCCAGGGTTACGTGTGTGAAATGGTCGAACGGGAAAGCGGGGTAGAGATGATGTCCCTCCCGGTCTACACCTTCCTGCATGGCGCGAATGAATGCGGCTTCGCTCCACGCACCGATACCGGTGTCGCGATCAGGAGTGATGTTGGTGGAGTAGATCGTGCCGTAAGGCGTAGGCACGGCAACCCCGCCTGCGAGAGCCGCGCCGCCGGGCGCGGTATGACAGGATGAGCAATCGCCGAGTGCCGCGAGTTGCGAGCCGCGTGCCACCAAAGCCGGGTCGAAGTTGGCCGTCGCGCTTATCGGCGCTATGGCCGGCTTGTAGACAAAGGCCAGATAGCCGACAGCGCCGACAACGACAACCGCGATAACAAGTGTGAAAAGGGCGCGACGGGCCATGGGAACCCCAATGGCCCATAACCCGCGAAATTAAGAACCGTTCCAGAGGTCAGCGCCTACCGAGCTGCGACATACTGGTCGGTGTGGCGTTCCTCACCGTCGCCGGAAAGTTCAGCCGATGAGCGGGGCTGCGGCGTCCTTGGCCGAGAGCACCGGCGCTCTTGTCGGCCAGTCGATGCCGATTTTGGGATCGTCCCACCGGATCGACCGTTCGCTGGCCGGGTCGTAGAAGGTCGTCGTCTTGTAGAGGAACTCGGTCGGCTCCTCCAGCGAGAGGAAGCCGTGAGCAAAGCCCGGCGGAATCCAAAGCTGATTACGGTTTTCGGCAGAAAGCATCGCCGACACCCACTTAAGGCGTGTGGGTGAATTGTCGCGCAGGTCGACGGCCACATCGAACGCGGCGCCCGCGACAACGCGCACCAGTTTGCCCTGCGCGTGCGGCTGCAGCTGATAGTGCAGTCCGCGCAACACTCCCTTGTGACTGAAGGATTGATTGTCCTGCACGAAATCCGGGTCGAACCCGACCGCGTCCGCGAACGTCTTCCTGTTGAAGCTTTCAAGGAAGTGGCCGCGAGCGTCGGCAAAAACCTGAGGCTCGAAGAGAACTACATCGGGAATGGACAGCCGCACCACCTTCAAGATCGCGCTCCGCAAGGTTCGATGTACAACGGCCGCGCCTATATTCTGCCCAGCATGGCCGCAACGCCCAGCGCGACATTGTCTGCTGCTGTCTGACGATAGAAGCCATGGTGCCGCAATTGACGAAGTGCGGTTAGCGAACGCTTAGCGCGGAGCGTTGAAAAGTCGTAGAGGATCGTGCGGCCCTCGTCGCTGAGCAGGTCGCGGCATTGCCTAAGTCCCGCAACGTTTCTGCTGGTCCATGCGGAGAATGTCCCGTGAGCCAGCCGGCTGAGCCGCCGAACACCGCGCGAAAAACCCGTGTTGTGGCCCACCAGATTGCCTCCGTGCTGCCGATATCCGACATGGGGAATGGGATCGTAGATCGCCGTTCCTCCCGCGCCAGTGACGATCAGATAGCACCACCAGTCATGGCTGACGAACCCGGTCCGCCGCGAACTTTCGCGAACCAGTTCGTATCCGCGCCGGTTGAGCACTGTCGAGTTGCCGCCTCCGATGCTCTGCACCAGCGCGTTCCTGAAAGAGGGGCGGCGCGTGAACAGTGGCGAATGTCCAACCGTTTGACCTTCCGCATTGATTAGGCGGGTGCGAGAGAAATACACCGCTGGAATCTTCTCGTAAGGCGCGAGCGCATTTGCTGCGACCGCTAGCTTGTCGCCGTCCCAGAGGTCGTCCTGATCGCAGAATGCGACGTACTCCGTTGACGCGGAGGCTTGCAGTATCAGGCTGCGGAAATTCTCGGCGAAACCCTTGGCCGGCCCGTCCAGAATCTGGAAACTTCCTGCGCTCCAGGCCGCCCTGCATCGATCGAGAATGGACGCAGTGCGGTCCATCGAGCCGTCGTCGCTTGCGAAGACATCCAGCCGGCGGACGCTTTGATTGGCCAGCGTCTCCAGTTGCTGCGCAAGAAAACGTTCGCCGTTGAAGGTCGCCAGCAGGACGGAGAAGGTTGCCTCGCCACCTGGCGACGCTCTGGCAGGTGATTTCATTCCGGTCGCATCTCAGCGATTGCCCGGCTCAAGCAAGCGGCGCAGGTAGCGGCCGTAGTCGCTCCCGCCGAGGCTGGCCGCGAGCGACCGCAGTTCGTCGTCCGTGATCCATCCCTGACGCCAGGCAACTTCTTCCGGGCACGCGACCTTCTGGCCTTGCCTTCGTTCGATCGTGGCAATGAGTTGGCCTGCATCGAGAAGGGAATCCGGCGTGCCTGTGTCGAGCCACGCTATTCCGCGGCCCATCTGTTCGACTTTCAACTGGCCCATGTCGAGATAGGCCCGGTTGACGTCGGTGATTTCCAGCTCGCCGCGCGGCGAGGGCCGGAGACCGCGCGCGATCTCGACCACCTGCGGATCGTAGAAATAGAGTCCGGTCACGGCAAAATTCGACTTCGGCTTCAGTGGCTTTTCCTCGAGTCCTATGGCGCGTCCGCCCTTTTCAAACTCAACAACGCCGTACCGTTCTGGGTCGTTGACCCGATAGCCGAACACCGTCGCGCCTTCGCCGCGCTGATGCGCCGGCTCCAGGAACTGCGTCAGGTGATGGCCGAAGAATATGTTGTCGCCGAGGATAAGGGCGCTGCAGTTTCCGTCGATGAAATCTTCCGCAATGACGAATGCCTGCGCGATCCCGGCTGCCTGCGGCTGTACCGCGTAGTCGATCTTCAGACCCCAGCGTCCGCCGTCATCGAGCAACTTGCGGAATCTCGGCAAGTCGTCCGGCGTCGATATCACGAGGATGTCGCGCAACTCCGCGAGCATGAGCGTGGTGAGCGGGTAGTAGATCATCGGCTTGTCGTAGACCGGCAGCATCTGCTTCGACATCGCCATCGTCGCGGGATAGAGCCGGGATCCGGTCCCGCCCGCCAGGATTATTCCCTTACGCTGCACGCTGTTTCTCCGCGCCCTCGTGCTCGTGCCGGGTCACCTGGCCTCAGAGGAAACGCGTCGGCCTTCGGTGGCGCTGATCCAGTCGGGGTTGTCGAGATACCAGCGCACCGTTCTCCGAATGCCGTCCTCGAATTTCATCGCGGGCCGCCACCCGAGTTCCTTGCGGATTTTCGTGAAATCGACGGCATAGCGTCGGTCATGGCCGGGCCTGTCGCGCACGAAGGCGATTTGCGCCGCGTATGAAATGCCGTCCGGCCGCGGTCGGAGATCATCGAGAACGCGGCAGATGGCGTTCACGACCTCTATGTTGGTTTTCTCGCCGTCGCCGCCGACGTTGTACGTCTCGCCCGGCCGACCGCCGGCGAGCACGTCGCGAACCGCCCTGCAGTGATCGGCGACGTACAGCCAGTCGCGAATCTGTTTGCCGTCGCCATATATCGGCAACGGCCTGCCGGCCAACGCACTGGTGATGACCAGCGGTATCAGCTTCTCGGGATACTGATACTCACCGTAGTTGTTTGAGCAGTTGATGGTGAGGGTCGGAAGGCCGTACGTCACGTTCGTGGCGCGCACCAGGTGATCGGACGCCGCCTTGCTTGCCGCGTAGGGACTGTTGGGCCGGAACGGGCTGCGCTCCGTGAACGGATCGGCGTTGGCCGGCAGCGAGCCGTACACCTCGTCGGTCGAGATGTGCAGGAAACGAAAATGGGCGCGGGCCTCGCCGCTCAGAGCCTGGTGATGTGCGCGCGCGGTCTCAAGCAGCCGCTGCGTCGCCACCACGTTGGTTTCGACGAACGCGTCGGCGTGCGCGATCGAACGGTCAACGTGGCTCTCCGCGGCAAAATTGACGATCGCACGGACGTCGTACCGAGAGAGGAGGTCGCGGACGGCGGCCGCATCGCCGATCGATGCTCGACGGAAACTGTAAAGCGGCGAGGCGGCTACATCGCTGAGGTTGTGTGCGTTGCCGGCGTATGTGAGGCAATCGAGATTTACAACCGCCTCTTGTATTGAGGCGATCCACTCCCGGATGAAATTGGTTCCAATGAACCCGCAGCCCCCAGTCACCAGGATTGTCATGTCGTGACCGTGGACGCCGTCGCCAGAACTACCAGTCGACTATCGCAAGGCCGGCAAGCGAATGTCGAGCGTGACGCCAGCCTCATTTCCAATCCTGCAGAGCATGAAGGCGTGGTTAGGTTGTTAGAAGTGCGGATCGCCAACTCTCAACAGGTTATCCACAGGCTCAAAGCTTGTGGCAGGATAGCCACAGTTTGATTCCATAAGTCTCGTCAGCCGCTTACGTTGCCCAATTTTGCGGCACCCGACGATTGCGGTTCGTTCAGCATCTGACAGCCTCCCCGTGTATGGCCGAGTGATTCGCGGGGCCACGCGGATCGTCGCGCCATCGATGATGCGGCGAGGGGCTGGATGGCACGTCAACAACTGCGCGGATTCAACCGCGGCATCCGAACGAAGAACCCCCCCCAATCCAACAAGATCAGGCTGACGCTGCCAAAGACCCGCACGGGCCTTTTCCTCGGGTCGGCGTTGCGTGGCGGCTCACTCACGGATTTTGGCGCGGCGCTGGCGAAGCCGCGTCCCTCATGGCTGTCCACATCTACAGCGCTCGCCGTGGGCATGCTGGGCGGCGTCATGGTTCTGCCCGCCGACGACGCCCGGGCAGCAGCTTCGTGCGCTCAAAGCCCGACCAATACCTGGACCTGCACCGGCACCGGCAGCGGCGCGACTCCGGAAGCGACGATCGCTCCGTCGGCCAACGGCTTCGCCGTCAACGTCGGCAACAGTGGCGGAACCGCCAACACCTACACCGATACCGGCAACTTCAACGCCAGCAATCTCGGCGCCATCGTCATCAACGATAGCGGCGGGTATTCGGGGACCGTCACGGTCCGCAACACGTCGACGCTGAAGGCCAACAAGGCGGACGGCCTGCGCTTCTATACGACCGGCACCGGCGGTCCGGATGTCACTTTCAACGTCAACGGCACCGTCTACGGCGGCAACGATGCCGCCGGCTCCAGCGGTTACACCCTTTCGCCGGGTGATGGTCTCCATGTTGGGCAGGCCAGCATGCACGCGCCGGACAACGCATCCGACGGCTCTATCGCCAATCTGACGGTAAACGTCGGTAACGTGAACAACCGCGATGCGGTCGTTCGTGGCGCCGACGACGGCATCGAGATCGCGCAGAACGTTACCACCCAGGTCACCGTCACTAACTACGGCACGGTCAACGGCCTCGGCCGCAAGGGCGACAACACGGGCGTCGCCGACGCAGAAAACTGGGGCGAGGGCATCCACATCTCCACCGTGGATGCCGGATACGGCAGCGGCCACCAGATCGACGGCGCCGCCACGGTCAACAACTTCGGCATTGTCGTCGGCCACCAGAATACCGGCAGCGTAGGGGATGGCGGCGCGGGGAGCGGCGTCAATGTCTCCGCCAAGGGCGCCATCGCGATCTCGAACACGGTCATTGTGCCGCCGGGTCCGGTAAGCGCCAATGATGGACCAGGCTCCATTCGCGGTACCGACGGCGTCGTCGCCTACGGTGACGGCACCCACGACATTACGCTGACGAACAACGGCCACATCCAGGGTGACCTCGGTGTTGGCGCCGACCTGTCGCACGCCAAGAACATCGTTGCAGCGAACCACACGCTCGGCTCGATGATCGGCGCGACCAACGGCATAGTCCTGCACGATGCGGAGACCGCCAACTACGACAACAGCAGCGGCTTGACCGCCGGCCAGACGGGCAACGGCGTCGTCATCCACGACATCAATGGCGTCACTACCGGCACGCCACCGCAATACAACATCACCGTCGACAACACGAAGTACAGCGGGGGTGACTCCGGCGGCATCATCGTCGGCTACGGCAGCGGCGTCTCGCTGTACGGCAACGAGTACAGCGTGAACTACGCGGCCGGCACGAACGGCGTGCTGCTGGACAACAGTGGCGCTGGTACGGACTCGGAAGGGACCGCCGGCGGCCTCATCGTGGGCATCACCGGCAACGGCGTCGAAATCACAGGCACCTATGGCGATGTGAAGGTCGACAACTCCTACACGGCCAACGGCAAGCAGAATAATCTTGCCGGAACCACCGCAATCGATCCGCTGGTCGGATACAGCGGCAACGCCGAGGGTCCGTCGCTTCTGGACAAGACGGTCAGCGAGGGCGACGGCGGCCTCGTCTACGGCTTGAACACCGTGCTCGACCAGGCCGGCTCGCCGGCAAGTGTGTCGGGAGGCATCACCACCGGCATCTGGGGCTACGGCTGGGGTGTCTATCAGGAAAATATCGGCGGCACCGCCACCGTCGACAACCGCTATGGCCAGATCTTCGGCAAGGCGGGTGACGGCATCAAGCTAAGTTCGATTGGGCTTTCCATCACGTCGCCTGTCGACAAGGTCGTCGACATCGACAACAGCCACGGCCTGATCGAGGGCGGCAACGATGCCGTCAAGCTGTACGACGTCCAGCACGGCGGTGCCTCGTTCAACAACAACAGCGGCATCTCGCTCGGCGCCGTGAACGGTGTCGAGATCGACCCCGTGCAGGGCTCCGTCACCGTTCAGAACCAGTCTGGCCTGTTGGGTGGCTACGCTGGTTTCGGTGCGAGCCTCACCAACATCGACGGCGCGGCCAGCTACGACAATGAAGGCGGCGTCACCTTCGGCGACAGCGGCAACGGCGTAACCATCAGCAACATTGGCGGCAAGGGCAGCGAAGGTGACGCCGTTTCCGTCAACAACAGCAACGGCGGACTCATTGCCGGTTCAAACAGCGGCGTTGAGATCAGCCATGTCACAGGTGACGCGTCGGAAGGCGACGCCGTTGATATTCTCGTCAACAACAGCGGCGCCGACCTCGGCGAAGGTCACTACACTCCGGGCGGTCTGATCATCGGCCTCGGCGCAGCGGGCGTCAGCATCCACGACATCGGCCCGAGCGAGAGCGATGGCGAGGCGGGCAACGTCACGATCGACAACCGCTACACCGGCAGCAGCAGCTATGATCTCGCCGGGCTCGGCAATGGCGCGATCTACTCGGAAGGCGATCCGTCCACCGGTCTGCTCGGTACGTTCGTCGACACCCACGGCGAAACTGTCGCCGGCGGCATCTACGGCACCACCGGCATCTACGGTTCGAATATCGCCGGGACTATCACCGTCCTCAACGAGCAAGGCAAGATTTCCGGCGAGACCGACGCCGGCATCAGCCTGAGCTCCATCGGCGGAGGCGTCGTTGGATCCGTCGCAAAGGTTGTCGATATCGACAACACGAGCGGCTCGATCGCCGGCCAGAATGACGGCGTCAAACTCGCCGGCATTCAGCACGGCGGCGCATCGTTGAAGAACAACAGCGGCACGACACAAGGCGGCGCGAACGGCGTCGAAATGGATGGCGTCGGGGGTACCGCAAGTGTCCAGAACCTGTCGGGCAGGATCGCCGGCCTGGCGGGCGCTGGCGCGCTCCTCGGCAGCGTCGATGGTGCGGTCAGCTTTGAGAACGAGGGCGGCGCCACCTACGGCCTGAGCGGCAACGGCATGACGATCAGCAACGTCGCCGGCCACGCGGAAGGCGACAATGCAGTTGCGGTCTACAACGGCGCGGGCGGCCTGATCACCGGTTCATTTGGCGGTGTGGAGATAAACAATGTCACCGCCGACGCGTCCGAAGGCGACGCGGCGGATATTCTGGTCGACAACAGCGGCAGTGATCTCGGCGAAGGCGACTACGCACCGGGCGGCCTGATTGTCGGCGCTGGCGGCGCGGGCGTCAGCATCCACGATATCGGTCCGATCGACAGCGACGGCGAAGCTGGCACGGTCACGGTTGATAACCGCTACACTGGGCACTCGACGTACGACCTCGTCGGACTGGGCAACGCCGACATATATTCGGAAGGCGATCCTTCCACGGGGCTGCTTGGTCCCTTCGCTGATCTGCAGGGCAACCGGCCGACCGGCGGCATCTACGGCACCATCGGCGTCTCGGGCTTGAACATTGCCGGCGACGTCGTAGTCCTGAACCAGGAAGGCCTGATCGTCGGATCGGAAGGCGGCGTGAACCTGTCGGAAGTCGGCGGCGATGTCGACATTCACAACGAACGCTTGAGCGAAAGCGGCGACGGCGGCAGGATTGCCGGTTCGCTCTACGGCGTCGATGTCACCAGCATCGACGGCGCCCTTACGGTAAACAACGACTACGGCTCGATCACCGCCAACGCCACCTCGGGCACCAGCTACGGCGTTCACGGCCAGAACATCGGCGGCACGGCCGGCATCCAGAACAGCTACGGCACGATAAGCAGCGCAATCGGCGACGGCATCAACCTGGCGTCGATTGGCGGCAATCTCACATCCCCGGTCGAGCACGTCGTCGACATCGACAACAGCAACGGCACGGTGACGGGCGGCACGGATCATAACGGTGCCTCCATCTCGACGGTCCTGAACGGCGGCGTCCGCTACAACAACAACGGCGGTGCGACCACGGGCCCGGCAGGCGGCATCGACATCGACAGCGTCGCCGGCAGCGTCACGGTCACCAACAACAGTGGCGGCTTGATCAAGGGTGGCACCGCCGCCGGCCTCGACGTTAACGACGTCGATCAGGTCGTGAGTGTCGACAACGAGGGTGGCGTAACGTTCAGCCTTGCGACGGACAAGAACGGCATATCCATCAGCAACGTCGGCGGCGGGGAAAGCGAAGGCGATGCCGTTGCGGTCCACAACGGCAAGGGCGGCATCATCGCCGGGGCCAATGGCGTCGAAATCAGCAATGTCACCGGCGACGGCAGTGAAGGCGACGCCAACGACATTCTCGTAGACAACAGCGCCAAGTATCTGGGGTCGGGTCAGTTTAGCGCCGGTGGGATCATCGTCGCGACCGGCGGCGTCGGCCACGCGGGCGTCGACATCCACGATGTCGGTCCGACCGACAGCGAAGGGGAGGCGGGAACGGTCACGATCGACAACCGCCGCACGCTGCACACGTCGATCGACTTCGGCGACGTTGCGAACAACGACATCTACAGCGAGGGTGATCCATCGACCGGCCTGCTTGGCACGTTTGTCGACGACCACGGTGACGACGGCGTCGTCGGCAGCGGCATCTACGGCTGGTTCGGCGTGTCCGGTGCCAACATCGGCGGCAAGGTGGTCGTCGAGAACCAGGACGGCCTCATTGAGGGCGTCTTGAGCGGCGTCAAGCTCGATACTGTTGGCGGCGACGTGGAAATCGACAATGGCCGCGCCTGGCGGCATGGCGACGGCGGCCTGATCACCGCTCACACTTATGGTCTGCAGCTCGACAACATTGCTGGAAATCTGACGGTCGACAACGACCACGGCACAATCACGGCCGATCGGGAAGCCGGGACGATCTACGGCATCTCGGGCAACCACATCGCGGGCACCGTCGGCATCGACAATACGCGCGGCGAAATCAGTTCGCTGTCGACCAGCAGCTTCGGCATTCACCTGGTTGATACGGGCGCCATCACGCTCACAAACAAGGGCGGCACCGTCGCGTCTGAAGGCGATGGCTCGACGGCCGTGTACGTCTCTGAGGGCGACAGCCTGACGATCGACAATACCCGTGCCTGGCATCACGGCGACGGCGGCAGCATTCTCGGCGGCAAGTATGGCGTCTACGCGGAATCGACCGGCACGGTCGACATCGACAACCAGCGCGGCGTGATCGGCACGGGGGCCAGCGAGGGCGATGAGGACGGCTCCGCGGTGTTCGCGGAGAACGTCACGGGAAATCTCAAGGTCAAGAACGCGCGCGGCGTCATCCTCGACAAGGCGGATGGCGGGTTTGGCATCTACGGCTCATCGATCTCCGGCCTCGTCGACATCGACAATGGCACATGGCATGCCGATCCCGGTGAGATCGAAGACTACGGATTCATTGGCGGCACCGTCGGCATAAGCCTTGCTGGCGTCGGCAACGGCATCGACATCGACAACAGCCGCGGCGTCGTGCTTGGCCAGAATCAGGCCATCGTCATCGATCAGACCGAGGGCGAAGGCGACGTTCACATCCGCAATTCGGCAGGCATGATCGAGGGATATCGCCAGAAGGCAATCCAGATCACCAGCCACGACAACGTCTACATCAGCAACGGCGACGACCACGGCGGCGTCATTGCCGGTGGTGTTGAAACCGAGGGCGGCTCGGCCATCGATGTCACCGCCTTTGCTGTCTCAATCACCAACGGCGCGTCGTGGATCGACGATCAGAGCGAAGGCGACACAGTGCAAGGCGGCCTGATCGTGGGCGCCGGCAATGGGCCCGTTATCTCGCTCAACACATCCTCGAGCGAGGACGGTGGGGCAACGATCACGAACAAGGGCATCATCGCCGCGCTTGGCCTCAATCCTTACCGCTACACGGACGGCAACAGCGAAGGCGACGGCGGCTCGGACGAGTTCGCCTCCAACCTCGGCGATGTGACGCTGCCTTACGCATCCGGCCTGCCGTTGTCGAACGACCTGCTGCCTTCCGAGGAGGGCCTGAAGCCGATCTACGATGACGCGGCGGATATCAAGGCGTTCGCCCTGAACGATGGTGACGGATCGATCGCCAACCTGGCCGGCTACGCCGATGCGGCGGCCCATGCCGTGGTCGAAACCAAGACCGGCGCCGCGTGGCTTTACAATAAGACCGGCGCGATTGTCTTCGGCACGGTCAACATGACCGGCCGCACCGCCAACGAAGATGGCGACTACGGCAACGCCATCTGGAACACCGGCACCTGGTTCACGCGCGGCCTGAACACGCTCTCCGGCGCCGGGGAGAACTTCATCACCAACGGCGGCGGCCTCATCCAGACCGCGTTCGGCGACGCGGGGGAAGAGACGACCTTCGACGTGGCCGATTTCTACAACGCCTACACAGAAAGCGAGGGCGGGCCGGACGGCGTGCTGAGTTCGGCCGACGGCGATACTTCCGACAAAACGACGATCACCGGCAACTTCTACGGCGCTGCAACGCTGAACGACGGTGGCTTTGGCTCGGGCGGAAGCTTCATCGCGCTCGACGCCTACCTCGACTCGTCAGACGGCGATCCGGCGGCCGATCTGGTGCACATCGGCGGCAACGCCTACGGCACTACCGGCCTGATCATCAACAACCTCAACACCAACGGCATCAGCACCGGCAACACGGACGGCATCAAGGTAGTCGAGGTCGCGGGCACCGATGCCATGCGCTGCCTCGACGTCGCCTGCCAGTTCGGCGACACGTTCTACATCTCGTCGAAGTCGGCGAACTATCTCGAGATCAACGGCCGGGGGACGATCCAGTCCGGCATGTTTGCCTGGTACCTGACCGAGGAGGACAACAACCCCGACCCGGACTACGTCCTGAAGACGGCGGCATTGCCGACCGCCGATCAGGCGCCGGAGCTGGTCACCGCATTTGCCGACATCTTCTACGATGGCGGCGACGTGGTCTCCGAGCATCTCAATGGCGGCCAGTATTCCAACAACGGCGATGGTGGCGGCGGCGCCGATCCTTCTGATGCCAGGGAGCGCAGTTCCGCCATCTGGGGCAAGGCGTCCGGCAGCTGGACCAATCGCGACACGACGGTGGAGTCCACCGCCTTCGGCACGGTCGACACCGGACTGAACCAGAACACTTACACGCTGCTCGGTGGCGTCGACATGAGTCCAAGTGCAGACGGCGAAGGCATCCGCATGGGCGTGTTCGGCGGTTACGCGGAATCGCGGTTGACGTTCGACGCCTATGCCGCCAACGCCAAATACAAAGGCGGCGTGGCAGGCGGCTATGTCGCCTACGCCAAGGACGAGCTTTACGCCAACGCCCAGTTCAACGCGAACATGATGGACATGACGTTCAATGCGCCGTTCGGCGGCGGCGTGTCGGGCACGTCCGATGGCACTACGCTCGGCGTCATCGCCAACGTGGGCAAGCGGTTCTACGCCGGCAGCACCTTCGTCGAGCCCACGGCGTCCTTCACCTATGCCGACACCACCATCGGCGATCTCACCAGCGGTACCGCACGCGTAAGCTTCAGCGATGGCCAGAGCATCCGTGCCGGCGCCGGCGCCAGGGTGGGCACGCGCATTGGCGATGCCTCGGGCGGGTTCGTCGAGGTCTCGTTGCTTGGCCGGGTATGGGATGAGTTCGCCGGCAACAACACCGTAACGGTCACCGATGGCGGCAACACCGATACCTTCACGGACAACGTCAGCGGTGTATTCGGCGAGATGAGCGGCTCGATCGATGCATTCAGCCCGGACAGGAAGTTCTCCACCTACGTCTCGGGCGGAGCGCAGTTCAAGCCAGACTCCCTGACCTGGAATGCAAAGGTGGGCGTGCGTCAGGGTTTCTAGACGCCCGCTACCGCCTGTCGTTTCGCTGAGAGGGTTCCATCACCTGACGTGAGGACAACTGTCGGCCGGCCGCAACGTTAATTTTTCCTGTGCGACGCTAGTGTTACAGTCGCGGCATGGACGAGGAACACCGCCGCGCAGCGCGACGACGGACCTTGAAGGGCGCCACGATCGTGTACGGTGAGGGCACCTTCACCGTGAAATGTCTGGTGAAGAATCTCTCGGACACCGGCGCACTGATCGAGGTGGAAAGCACCAACGAGGTGCCGAACACTTTTCGCCTCGTGTTCGAGGATCGGTCGGTCGACCGGCGCTGCACGGTAGCGTGGCGGTCCGAGAAACGTCTCGGGATACACTTCGAAGCCTAGTTGCCGCCGATTTATGCGGCGCGACAAGAAACCCGGCCAAGCTGCTGAAAATCCGGACCCTCGCCCTTGACTCGCGCCGTCAGGGAATGAGGATTAGCCCTTGAGAAGACGGACATAACCGTCACCAAGGGAGGGACCGATGGCCGAGGCCAACAACTATCCGAAATTGCACAACGCCATGTGGCCGGGCATCGTCGGCAAGGGAACCATGGATGCCGAGCCGATCATCCCGCTCGACACGCTGCTGAAGCTGACGCGAGACGCGCGCGGGCCGAACGGCGAGAAGTTCGATGGCGTGGATCTGTTCATCACCGCCCCGCATTTCGACATCGATAGCGATTACGACGCCGTCAAGAAGATGACCGACCACATCGCGAGCTATGGCCTCAAGGTCGGTTCGTTCGTGGCGCCGATCTGGGGTGGGGCCGGCGGCGGTTCGGCCATGGGTTCCGACGACGACCGCAAGCGGTTCGTATCCCAGGTGAAGAAGGCTTCCGCCATCGGCGAACAGATGCGTGACCTCGGCATTCGGCCGTCGGGCGGTATCCGCGTCGACTCGTCCGTCGGCGTCGAGGAGTGGGACAAGGATCCGAAGGGCAACACCAAGAAGATTGCGCAGACCTTCAGGGAAGCGGCGAAAGTCGCGCAGGACCACGGCGAGTTCCTCGTCGCCGAGGGCGAGATCTGCTGGGGCGGTATGCATTCCTGGCGGGAAAACGTGAACCTGCTCGAGATGATCGATATGCCGGACGTCGTGGGCTACCAGGCCGACATGGCGCATTCGATGCTGTTCGTGCTCGGCGCCAACTCCGAAAAGGACAGGCTGCTGCCCAAGGACTACGACTGGAAGGACAAGGGGGCGCTCGATGCCGCCTACAAGAAGGTCGCCGATGCGCTCCGCCCGTGGACCTACGACTTCCATGTGGCCCAGAACGACGGTTCGACCTTCGGATCGGGCGACCATGCCCAGACCGGCCGCCATGTGCAGGTGAACGATCCCAACGGACGGCTCGATATCGCCAAGCACGCCGGCTACTGGCTGCGCGACGAAAAGGGCAACCTGACCAAGAAGATGCGCCACGTAAGCTGGGACGGTTGCATGTTCCCGAACGCGGTGATGGAGAAGCAGGAAACGTGGAACGCGGTGCTGGGCGCCATGCTCAAGGTGCGCGAAGCCCACGGATGGCGCGAGTAGGCGGGGACCGGGGGGCGAACATGGCAAGGAAAGCACTGAACGTCGGCATGATCGGCTACGGCTTCATGGGCCGTGCCCACTCCAACGCCTATCGCAAGGTCGGCAACTTCTTCGACCTCGAATACCAGCCGGTGCTGAAAGCAGCCTGCGGGCGCAACAAGGCGAAGACCGAGGATTTCGCCTACCGCTGGGGCTACGAGTCGGTCGAGACCGACTGGAAGAAGCTCGTGGCGCGGAAGGACATCGACGCCATCGACATATGCGTGCCGAACGACCTGCACATGGAGATCGCCGTCGCGGCGGCCAAGGCCGGCAAGATGGTGTTGACCGAGAAGCCGATCGCTCGCACCACCGCGGAAGGCAAGAAGATGGTGGCCGCGGTCGAGAAGGCCAAGGTCGCGAACATGGTTTGGTACAACTACCGCCGCGTCCCGGCCGTGATGCTGATCAAGCAGATGGTCGACCAGGGGCTGCTCGGTCGCATCTATCACTACCGCGCCAACTTCCTGCAGGACTGGACGATCAACCCGGATGTGCCGCAGGGTGGGCCGGGCACGTGGCGTCTCGACGTTGAGGCCGCAGGCTCAGGCGTCACCGGCGATTTGCTCGCGCACTGCATCGATACGGCGATGTGGATCAACGGCTCCATCACAAGTCTCTCGGCAATGACCGAGACGTTCGTGAAGAAACGGAAGCACGCGGAGTCCGGCAAGGTGCAGGCCGTCGGTATCGACGACGCCGCTGCGGTGATGACGCGGTTCAAGAACGGCTCGCTCGGCCTGTTCGAATCCACGCGCTACGCCCGCGGTCACAAGGCTTTGTACACGTTGGAGATCAACGGCGAGCACGGGTCGTTCCAGTGGAACCTGCACGACCTCAACTATGTGCAGTTCTTCGATCATCGCACGGAGGGGCGGCTCCGCGGCTGGACGTCGATCCTGGTGACCGACGGCGAGCATCCGTATCTCGGCAAGTGGTGGGTGCCCGGACTGTCAATCGGTTACGAGCACTCGTTCATCCATCAGGTCGCGGATTTCCTCGAGGGATTGTCGACCGGCAAGCCGGCTTCGCCGACCTTCCGCGAAGCTCTGGCGACGACCGAGGTCTGCGACGCCATCATCAAATCCGGCAAGACCGGGAAGTGGCAGACGCTCTAGGCGAGGCGATACACCCGCGCCGCCGTGTCGTGGAAAATGGCGGCCGCCGCGCCCTTGTGGCGGGCGGCTGCTGATTTGTACGCGTCGATCAGCGGCGCGTAGGCAGTCCACAGTTTCTCGATCGGGAAATTTGAGCCGTAGAGACAGCGGTCGGCGCCGAACAACGCCAGCGTCTCGTCCACGATCCACGCGATGTGCGCCGGGTCGTTGCGATGGATGAAGGTGCCGAGGCCCGATAATTTGGACACGACGTTGGGCTCGGCGGCCAGCAGGCGCATGCCCTCTCGCCACGCCTTGCGGCCGGCGTCGGACGCGTCCTCCAGCATGCCGGCGTGCTGCAGGATGAAGGTGGTTCGCGGGAAGTCGTGGGCGAGACGGGCGGCACCCGCCATCTGCGGCGCGAACACCTGAAGATCGAAGGACAGGCCGTAGTCGGCGAGCGCCGCAAAGTTGCGCCGGAAAACCGGATCGCCGGCGACATCGGCGTGCTTGGCGAAGCGGTACTGCGGATTTTCATGCCAGTGCAATTGCATGCGGATGCCGCGGAGCAACGGATACCGCATCAGGCGGTCAAGCGCCGGGCGGACGTCGTCTGCGAGGAGATCGGCGTAACCGACAATGCCGTGCGGCCAGCCCGTCTCGTCGGCGGTCTTCTGCACCCAGGCGACTTCATCCTCCGCTTTAGTCGGCGCCCAATTGGCCTGCACGTACACCGACTTCGTCACGCCGGTGCCGGCGATGTCTGAAAGGAATTCGCTTATTGGATAGTCGCGGCGGATCGGTTCATACGGTCCGAAGATGCGCGGCAGCATCGGCCCTTCCAGCCACGGCAGGTCCTGCCGTCGCCAGATGTGGTGATGGGCGTCGATGATCGGCGTTTCCATGGTGCTTCTTTCCGAGTGATGCGCTGGCGCGTCCGGCGGCGGGTGGCTTCCTGCCGAGGGCCGCAGAGTCTTCAAGGAAATCGCAGAGCGGCCCGATGCCGCTGCCGTCGCCGAGGTGATCGACGATGGGCAGTATCGCGGTCAGCGCCTCGGTCGCGGGTTTGAAGCCAGGATCGGCGGCAAGCGGCGTCAGCCACGCCAGCCGCCACGAGCGGGCGGCGAGGCGGCGGACGGCATGGGCCATCGGCGCCGCATCGCCGCGCTCCAGCCCATCCGACAGCACTACCACCAGCGCGCCGCGCGAGGCGCGAGAGAAGCGGGGGATGGCGAGGAATGCGTCGATGCTGTCGGCGATGCGTGTGCCGCCGTTCCAGTCCGCGACCGCCGGAGCGATCTCAGCAAGCGCGCGGCCGACGTCCTTGTGGCGCAGCGAGCGGGTAAGTCGCGTCAACCGCGTGCCGAAGGAAAAGGTTTCCACACCGGGCAGGGTCTGTGTCACGGCGTGGGCGAAGCGCAGGTAGTCGTCGGTGTGTGCCTTCATCGAACCGGAGATGTCGATGAGAAGCAGCACGCGGCGAAGCTTGTCGCGCCGGCGCGTCCACGCCGGCTCCGCGGCGTCGGCGCCGCCGCGCACCATGCGCGAGAGGGTGCGGCGAAGATCGAGATGGCGCACCTTGTTCGCGGAGGCATGCCGGTAGCCACGGCGATGCGGTGCGCGGGCGGCCAGTCGTTGGCGCAGGAGACGCAGCCGATCCATCGGCCGGCGATCGGCGAAGCGTCGGAGGCCCAACGCTTCTGCTGCGGTCGCGGTGGCGCCGGATTCGTTGGAGCGTTCGGCGGTAGTCGGATCGATGACGCCCGAGCCCGAGTCGGCGGCCGCGGATTCCTCATCCGCACTCGGATCGGCGACGGGGATTGAGCCGGTCGCGCCACGAAAGACGGCATCGAACAGCGCGTCGAATTCGCTGGTGCGATCCGGGCTGGGAGCAAGGGTGGTTCGCGCGGCCCAGTAGATGTCGCGCACCGATCGCGGGCCGAGCAGGTTGACGGCCTTGAGCAGCGCGATCGTCTGGTCGGGCGTGGTCGGGAAACCATTGTCGTGCAGAAGGCGGCCGAAATCGACGAACGGCTGCGCACCGGCGGGAAGGGGAGAGGTCACCGCGTCGCCGTGGCGAGAACGTCGTCGAGCCTGCCGGCGACCAGCTCCAGGTCTTCCTCGTCCTTCAGCACCTGTCCGATCGAGCGGCGGAGAGCCAGCGGCCAGTTGCCGTTCCCGCCCTCCAGAAGCTGGGCGGCGCGGGCCCAGTCGACCGCCTCGGCAATGCCCGGCGCCTTGACCAGCGGCAGTTCGCGCAGCCCGTTGACGGCGGCGACCACGGCGCGCGCCGTCGCTTCCGCCACGCCGGCGGCGCGCAGCATGATGATTTCCGCCTCGCGGCGCGGATCGGGATATGGGATCCAGTGGTAGGCGCACCGGCGTCGCAGCGCCTCATGCAGTTCGCGCGTGCGGTTGGAGGTCAGAATCACGATGGGCGGCGTCTTCGCCTTCACGGTCCCGACTTCGGGAATGGTGATGGCGTAGTCGCCCAGAAATTCCAGCAGGAACGCCTCGAACTCGTCGTCGGCCCGGTCTATCTCGTCGATCAGCAGCACCGATGTTTCCGATTGGCGCAGCGCCCGGAGCAGGGGCCGCTCGATCAGAAAGGCGTCCGAGTAGATATTGGCCTCCGCGCCGCTCGCTTCCGCCTGCCGAATGGCGAGAAGCTGGCGCGCGTGGTTCCATTCGTACAACGCCTGGGGCGCGTCGATGCCTTCGTAGCATTGCAGGCGGATGAGCGTGCGCCCGAGCGCGGTAGCAATTGCCTTGGCGGCCTCCGTCTTGCCGACACCGGGCACGCCTTCGATCAGCAGCGGCTTGCCGAGCGCGAGTGCGAGGAACGCCGCCGTCGCCAGTCCCTCGTCGGCGAGGTAGTCGGCCCCGCGAAGCGCCGTCGCCAGCGCTTCGGGGGAAGCGAAGGGAGGCTTTGCGGTCAGATGAATACTTTCTCTTCGGCCATGAAGTGAACGCGCTCGGCATGGGCAGCCGCGTCGGCCCCGGCGGCCTTGCCCTGCTCGGTGCCGAAGCCGGCAAGGCGCGCTTCGTCGCTGTCCCACCACATCTCGCTGATGCAGTCGTAGGGCAGGTCGGGATTCTCCTTCACCGGCACATTCATGCGGTAGCCACGCATGCCGGGGATCTTGGTCGCCAGCTTGGGGTGTTCGTTCAGTGCCCAGTTCCGGAAATCGGCGTAGCTCGTGCCCGGCTTGCGCTTCATCAACGACAATACTTTCAACATCACCCAGTCCTTCTAGTGAGACGCGCTAGCGCCGTTCTTGGCGAGAATGCCACGCAGGACTTTTTCCGGCGTGATAGGCAGTGAATCAACCCGGACGCCAACGGCATCGAAGATGGCGTTGGCAATCGCGGGGATCGGCGAGTTGGCGGTCATCTCGCCGACACCCTTGGCGCCGTATGGTCCATCCGGCGCCGGCCGCTCGAGAATGACGCCGTCGAACTCCGGAATATCTCCGGGACCGGGCATCAGGTACTCGTTGAAATCGACCGGGCCGTGGGCGCGATCAGGGTAGTAGGGTTCGGTCGTCTCGTAGAGGGCGTGGCTCATGCCCATCCAAGCGCCGCCCACGATCTGCTGCTCGACCATCTTCGGGTTGAGCGCGCGGCCGACCTCGTAGGCACTCTTCAGCGACAGCACCGTGATCTCGCCTGTCTCCGTATCTACCTCGACTTCGGCCACCGTGCAGGCGTGAGCGTAGTCGTCGGCGGGCGACATCTTGCCCGTCTCGGGCTCGGGATACGAGCGCTCACGCAAGAACATGCCGCGACCGGAAATGGTCTTGCCGTGCTTGAAGTGCGCGGCGAGCGCTACCTGGAAAACCGGGATGGATTTCGACGGAGCGCCTTTGACGTGGATCAGGCCCTTGCCGTCGGTCTCGAGGTCCGAGGCGTTCACCTCGAGCTCCTCTGCCGCCACTTCGAGCAGCACGGCGCGGGCTTCGCGCGCCGCCATCATGATGGCGTTGCCGATGCGGTGGGTGCCGCGGCTCGCAAATGTTCCCATGCAATGCGGGCCGGTGTCGGTGTCGGCCGTGTCGATGATGACGTTGTCGAACGGCACGCCGATGGTTTCGGCGCAGATCTGCGTCATTACCGTGCGCAGGCCCTGGCCGAGATCGACGCTCGCCAGCGTCACGATGAAGCTGCCGGTGGTCGTTGAGTGAACCAGCGCCTGTGACGGGTCGCCGCCCAGATTCATGCCGGTCGGGTAATTGACCGACGCGATGCCCTTGCCGCGTGCCTTGGCCATCCCTCTAGCCCTCCCGCTTCAGAGACGACGCCGCCATTGCCTTGGCGCCGATCGGCCAGTTGGCGAGCTTTGACGCAGCCTGCACCGTCTCGATCAACGCAGTGCCGTGCGCAGTCTGGCCGTGCGCCTTCATGTCGCCGTCGCGGTAGGCGTTGAGGATGCGGAATTCCATCGGGTCCATGCCGACCAGCCGCGCCAGCTTGTCCATCTGAACTTCCAGCGCGAAGTCGCCGATGGTGACGCCGAAGCCGCGCATGGCCGAGGACGGCGTGCGGTTGGTGTAGACGCAGTGGCAGTCGACGTGAACGTTCGGGATCGTGTACGGCCCGGGCATGTGCGCCGCCGCCTTGGTCGTGCCGTACGGACTGTGGCGCGAGTAGGCGCCGGCATCGACGTAGAGGCGAATCTGGCGGGCGACGATGCGCCCGTTCTTCATCACGCCGTCCTTGATGTAGATGCGCTCGGCCGCGCGCGGCGAGGAGACCTGCATCTCCTCCTCGCGCGTGTATTCAAACTTCACCGGCCGGTTGATCAGTTTCGCCGCGAGAATGGATATCGGCTCAACGATGACGTCGACCTTGCCGCCGAAGCCGCCGCCGGCAGTGCCGCCGATCATGCGCAGCTTCTGGAACGGCAGGTTTAGGATGAGGGCGGTGTTGTCGAGCGTGAAGTACATCGCCTGCGTGTTGGTGTAGCAGGTGAAGCGCCCGTTAGCCTCGGGGATGACGATGCACCCTGTGGTCTCTGTCGGCGCGTGCTCGATGGGCGAGGACTGGTAGCGTTCCTCGATCACGTGATCGGCGGTGGCGAAGGCCTTGTCGACGTCGCCATAGCGGACGCGGCGGCAGTGGTGGCCCTCGTACTTGAAATAGTTCTGTCCGTGATACTCGTTGACCAGCGGCGCGCCCGGCTTCAGCGCCTCCTCGACATCGAAAACGGCAGGCAGCACCTCGTAGTCGACCTTGACCTTGGCAGCGGCCTCGCGGGCGGCGGCAGGTGTCTCGGCAACTACCGCGACAATGGCCTCGCCAAGGAAACGCACTTTGTCGACGGCGAGCACCGGCTCGTCGTCGGGCTCGACCTGGATCAGGCAGAGGATGGTGTAGATATTCTTCGGCACATCCTTGTGGGTGAGGATGCGCACGACGCCCTTGACCTTCTCGGCCTCGGACGTGTCGACGCTCTTGATGCGGGCGTGATGGTGCGGGCTCCGCACCATCTTGAGGTGCGTCAGGCCGGTAACAGCGCGATCGGCGTAGTACTGCGTACGGCCGGCGACGTGGCCGTTAGCGTCGGAGCGCAGCTCGCTGACACCGATGGTGTTGAAGCCATCCTTGCGCTCGCCGGCGAAGAATTCCTTGACGTGTTCCATGGCCTTCGCCCTCACGCCGACTTTCGGCCGCGCATCTCGGCCGCGGCCGAGAGGACAGCGTTGATGATCGGCTCGTAGCCGGTGCAGCGGCAGATGTTGCCGGAGATCGCCTCCACGACATCGTCGCGGTTCGGGTTCGGGTTTTCGGCGAGCAGCGCGCGCGCCGCCATGATCATGCCCGGCGTGCAGAAGCCGCACTGGGCAGCAAAGCCGGTGGCGAACGCCTGCTGCAGGGCATGCATTTCCGTTCCGGTCGAGATGCCTTCCAGCGTCACGACGCTCCGCCCGGCAGCGCGCTCGGCGGGCACTAGGCACGACAGCGCGAGTTCGCCGTCGATCTCGACGGTGCAGGCACCGCAGGTGCCTTGCTGGCAGCCGACTTTGGTGGCGGTCAGGCCGATCTTGTCGCGCAGGAAATCGGCCAGCATCGTGCCGGACTCGATGAACTCGGCCTGCTCCGTGCCGTTGACCGTGAGACTGAGCGGAACGCGCGCCATCGCGATCTCCTAGGCCGAAAGCAGGCGTTGCAGATGAACGGGCAGCACGGCCAGCCGGTACCAGTCGCTGGCCTGTGGGTCAGTCAGCGGGGCGCAACCGCTGTTGGCGGCCTTCACCGCCGCGGTGATTGAACCGGCGTCCAGTGCTTTGCCTTCCAGTGCGCGCTCGGCGTCGCGGGCGCGCATGGGCCTTGGCGCCATGGCGCCGTAGGCGATACGCGCTCCACTGATCTTTCCACTTGCGATCGGGAGCAGGGCGGCGATCGAGAGGACCGAGGCGCCATGCGGCTTGCGGCGTACGACCTTGGCGAAGCGGAATGAGTTTGCCTCGGGCTCGGCGAAACTTATCGAGGTTACGATGATGTTCGAGTCATCGCGCGCCAGAAAATCTTCCAGACTGAGCGTCTCTTCCCCTCCCACGCTCTCGGCCCTTACCTTCCCGTCGAGCGCAAGCATGGCCACGGTAAAGTCGCCAAACGGGTAGGGAGCGAAGACATTGCCGCCCACCGTCGCCATAGCGCGGATCACCGGTCCGCCGATGGAACTCGCGACGGGCTTCAGGAATGCAAGCTTCGAATGGCGGGCGATCGCGGCCATTGTTGTTGCGGCGCCGATCGTAACGGTCCCGTCCGCAACGACGATCTGATCTAGTTTTAGCGCGTCGGGAAGAAGCAGCTTGGTGGTCGAGCCGTCACCATAGTTCACGTCGCGGATGGCGAGGGTGCCGCCGCCGATAAAACGGGCGCCCTTGTCGGCGGCCAGCGTTGCTGCAGCGGCGCGGACGGAATCCGGACGCACGATTTCCAGAGCCATTCGACCTCCCGCCCGCCGTTCCGCATGGCAGCGGCCGGCCGGCACTATTCTTCTCTGCGGCGCTCTCCCACGCTCCGCGGTCATTCATTAGTCTAACAATCGATTATCGATTATCGGCTGTCAACGCGATAAGGTGCTGAAAATCCCGTCACAGGCATTGGCTGCGTAGCCGGTGTGGCTCAGTCGGTGACCGCGAACGTCGAATGGAAGGTTGGAAATTGGATCCTTCGGTCGAGACAGCAAGCGCCCACCGTGAAACCGGTATCGCGCACGAGCCTATCCGCGCACGCATCCGCAACATGCTGCTGGAGCGGATCATCGCCGGCCACTACGCGGCAGGGGAGCGGCTGGTCGAACTGCAACTGGCGAAAGAGTTCGGATCTAGCCAGGCGCCCGTGCGCGAGGCGCTGCGCGATCTTGAGACCGCGGGGCTCGTTACGATCCGACCGCGACGGGGCTCGTTCGTGAACGACTACCACGCGCGCACTCAGCACGAGATCTATCATGTGCGTGGCGCGCTCGAGGAAGCGGCGGCGCGGCTGGCGGTGCCGCGGCTGAAGGGCAACGTCTCAGAATTGGCGGCCCATCTCGACGGCATGCGCGCCGCGGCCGTCAGTCACGACATCGAGGGAGCCATCCGGCACAGCGTCGGCTTCCACCGCACCATCATGGTGGCGGCGGGAAATGAGCTGCTGCTCAAGATGTGGGAGTCGCTGCACGTCGAGATTCATTCGCGCAAGACCCTGCTGCAGCCGAACATCGACTTCCACGCCGTAGCGGAGAGCCACAAGCCGATCCTCGATGCGATTGCGGCGGGCAACGTGGAGCTGGCGTGCCGGCTCTCGCGCGAGCATCAGGCTTACTTCGAGCACAAGGCCTGAAGTTTTAGGCGGCGTCCCAGCTCGAACGGATGAACTTGTAGCCGTCGCGGTAAACGGCTTCGGGGCTTTCGGCAAAGTCGCGCCACACGCGCGTCGCGGCGGCGAGCGCCGGTAGTCCGCGACCGAAGGACTCGATCGTCAGCCAGCCGTCATAGCCGGATTTCTTGATCGCCTTGAACGTCTCCTTCCAGGGGACGTGTCCGCGTCCGGGGACGCCGCGATCGTTCTCGGAAATGTGGATGTAGGCGACATCCCCGACGTTGCGCTTGTACGCCGCAATCGGATCAGCCTCTTCCAGGTTGGCGTGGAACGTGTCGTACATGGCCTTCACGTTCGGGTGGTCGACCATGGCGAGGTACCGGCCGAGGTCATCCATCGTGTTGGCGAAATACGTCTCGAAGCGATTTACAGCCTCGATCGCCAGCACGATGCCGTGCTCGCGCGCATAGTCGCCAACCTTAAGATGCACATCACGGCAGCGCTTGCGCTCCGTATCGGTGGGGGCCTTGCCCGTGAAATGGCCGAGAGTCTGGGCAAGAGGCCCCGCAACGCATGTCGCGCTCATCGCCGCACCGCAGTCGATCACCCATTTCTGATAATCGACCGCCGCGGCGCGCTCTTTGCGATCCGGGGAAACCGGATCCTTTCCCGGCGGAATGACTGTGACGGCCGTGCGCTCCAACCCGATATCATCAAGCATACTGGCAAGCCGGGCATAGTCCTTTGGCTTGCCCGCAAAAACGGGAACCTCGAGGCCGTCGTATCCGGTCTTCTTGAGGTCCTTGAGGATGGCGGCATGTTTGGCTGTGATGCTGCTTGCCCAAAGCAGTCCGCTGAAACCGATCTTCACCTTCTTCCCCCGAACGATTTTTAAGCCGGAGCGCCGAGCTTCTTGGCAAGCGCTTCGATCCCGGCGGCGAAGGTGTTGCGGCCGACGCGCTGCTCAAGGTCTGCTTCATGCTCGGGGAGAGTGTCGAAATTTGCCTCCCACTCGACGAACGTCTTGTTGCCTTCCGTGATCGTCTTGCACGAGAACGTAGCGATGTAGTTCTTCAGCGGCAGCGGCGAGACGATGATGTTGTAGGTGAACGAGTGGTTGTGATCGCTGAACGACAGCAGCTGCTCGCGTAGCTGCCCGCCGTCGGAAAGCTTGAAGTTGCGCACCACGCCCACCTGGTCACTCGGCTTGCCGCCTTCGATGTGGCTTTCGGCGATCACCGGGTGCCATTCGGCGTGGCCGTTGAAGTCGCGGGCGTAGGCCCAGACCTTGTCCACCGGCAGGTTGATGATCGCGCTGACGTAGACCCTGGTCATTCTGTTTTCCCCGATCGTCTAGCTGGCGCGGTTCAGGCCGGATTGCGGGTCGAAGCCGTGCAGCTTGTCCTGGTTCAGCGCAAAGCGGATCGAGTCCTCGACCTTTACCTGCGCGATCGCGGGCATGGTGGCCTTGAATAGCGACTCTCCGGCGCGAAGTGTGACGATCTTCTCGACGCCGTGATTCTCGACGTGATGCACGCGAGCCTCTGCGACGCCCGCCGCGCCGACGGTTATGTCTTCTGAACGCACGCCGATCGTCACCGGTCCGTCGCGGCTGGCCAGCCGGTTGCGGCCGCTGTCGGCGAGCGGATGCTCGAAGGCTCCGGGCACGACGATTTTGCCGTCGCGGATTTCGCCGTTGATCAGGTTCATCGCCGGCGAGCCGACGAAGGAAGCCACGAACGTGTCGTGCGGCTGGTTGTAGATCTGGTAGGGCGTCCCGACCTGCACCAGCTTGCCGTTGTTGAGGACACCGACCTTGTCGCCCATCGACATGGCTTCGATCTGGTCGTGGGTGACGAACAGGAACGTCGCCCGCAGGCTCATCTGCAGGTCCTTGAGCTCGGATCGCAGCGCTTCGCGCAACTTGGCGTCGAGGTTCGACAGCGGCTCGTCCATCAGGAAGATACGGGGCTCGCGCACGATGGCCCGGCCGATCGATACGCGCTGCATCTCGCCGCCCGACAGTTTGTCCGTCTTGCGGTCGAGAAGATGCTCGATGCGCAGCATCTTCGAGGCACGGGCAATGCGCGCGTCGATTTCCGACTGGGCGTAGCGATGCACCGGCGATTTCAGAGGGAACGCGAGGTTCTGGCGGACGGTGTAGCGTGGGTAGAGCGAGTAGTACTGGAACACGAGAGCGACGTCGCGCTCGGCTACGCTCTCGCTGCTGACATCGCGGCCGCCGATGAAGATCGAGCCGGCGTCCGGCTTTTCGAGGCCCGCTATCAGGCGCAGCGTCGTCGTCTTGCCGGCGCCCGTCGGCCCGAGCAGCACGAAGAATTCGCCGTCCGCGATGGTCAGCGTAAGGCTGTCGACGGCGGCGTGGTTGCCGAAGCGCTTGGTGACTGCGTTGAGGCGCACTTCGGCCATGTCAGTTACCGAGCCTGATGTTGAGGGACTGACCCGACTGGGTGTTGAAGAAATGCGTCTGCGTCTCGTCGAGTTTGGCCCAGACGCGATCGCCCGCCTTGGCAACGAAGCCCGATGGCGTGCGGGCGCGTAGCAGGCCATCGCCGATCTTGAGGTCGACGATGTCGTAGGCGCCGAGCGGCTCGATAATGTGCGCCTCGACGGGCACATAGCCATCGCTGGCGGCGTGCGCCACCACGATGCCTTCCGGGCGGACGCCGAGGGTGAGGGCGGAGCCACCCTGCGGCGCGCCGGCAACGCGGCGGCCGAGTTCATCCGAAATGTCGAAGGCGCCGTGATCTGCGCCGATCACGACGCGGGTGCGTCCACCATCGGTCTGCATCTTGGCCGACGTGATGTTCATGACCGGGCTGCCTACGAACTGCGCCACGAACAGGTTCACCGGATGGAGGTAGACCTCGCTCGGCGTTCCCACCTGCTGGAGCACGCCCTCGTTCATGATGGCGATGCGGTCGGCGAGCGACATGGCCTCGACCTGGTCGTGGGTCACGTAGACCGAGGTCGCTTCATTCTCGAAATGCAGGCGCTTCAGCTCGGAACGCATGTCTTCGCGCAGCTTGGCGTCGAGGGCACCGATCGGCTCGTCCATCAGGATCGCCTTGGGACGACGCACCAGTGCTCGCCCAATGGCGATGCGCTGGAGGTCGCCGCCGGCGAGCTGCGACGGGCGGCGCTTCAGGAGGTGCTCGATGCGGAGCGCGCGGGCGACTTCGGCAACGCGCTTGTCGATGGTCGCCTTCGACTCGCTGGTGGCGCGCAACGGGAAGGCGATGTTCTCGTAGGCGGTGAGGTGCGGATAGAGCGCGAACAGCTGGAAAACGAAGGCTTTCCAGCACATTGGGATCCTAAGCTTAGAATTCCACGTGGACAAGTTGTCGCG
>JADMIO011367142.1_pt1 | contig 31105 bp, 27 predicted proteins | sample 8958161 | NCBI WGS metagenome assembly JADMIO01 (sample SAMN16585339, study PRJNA669376) | soil metagenome | isolation source: Crop rotation soil | place: USA: Cullars Rotation, Alabama | collected 2011 | reverse complement strand
ACGCATAAAGCCTGGGGCGTAAGCCCCAGGGATACCGAGCAATTAATCCGTTCGAGCCCGCGAAGCGGGCGACAGCGCTGTCGGCCATTTCACGGGCTGCAACAAATATTTTTCCGTGATCCTGGGGCTCACGCCCCAGGATTTATGCTTTCGCCTGCTTCGCAGGCTCGGGCCAGAAATAGATATACACATCAATAGTTACTCGGCTTGCCTGCTTTCCCCAGCGCAACCTGCGCGGCGTGCGCTACGTCCGGATCGTCGTCTTTCACGAGCCTTTCAACGATTGCGGCAATACGCTCGCCACCGATCTGCCCCAGCGAATCAAGGGCCGCAATCCGAACGTGGTTGAACTTTTCCCTCTCAATAACTGTTTTGAGCGCCGCAACGCCATCCTCGGACCTTACCCGTCCCAGAGCTCGCGCGCTGAAATATCGCACCCACACATCGTCATCAGAGAGCCCTTCGATCAACGGCTGCACAACCTGCGGCGCAAACATGTTGCCCAGCGCGCGTGCCGCGGCAGCGCGAACGTTAGGTGTCTCCTCTTTCATTGCCTGGACGAGGACTTCGAGAGCGCGTTCGTCTTCTACATACGGCAGGTGCTCGAGCGCCGCACACCTTACCCGCTCGTTTGGGTCGTGACTCAGTTCGATCAAAGCACCGGCCGACTCGGGATATCCAAAGTATCCGGCAATCTTCACCGCCGATTCTCGAACGTTCGGATCTGAGTCATGCAGCAACGGAATAATACGTTCGGAAATTGACGGCACTGTGAGTGAATTGAGCGCGCTGACTGCCGCCTGCCTGACCGATGCGTCCGTGTCGCCGATCAGATTCACTAGTCCATCAACAGCTCGTGCATCTCCGATCTGCCCGAGCGCATTCGCCGCATCAATGGCCAGCGATTCGTCAGCGAGAGTCTCAACAAGTGCAGGCGTCGCAACCGAGTCGCCGATGCGCCCGAGCGCGACCACCGCGGAGCGTCTAATTTCGAGATCGTCCGATTTCAACTGCGTGATCAATAGCTCGACTGTAGCGGAGCCATGCTGCACGAGCGCTTCAATAATCTCGTCACGCAGATCGACACGTCCCATCAATCGCGTGAGCGCACGATCCACGCCCGAACGCTTGAGCCAGCCAAGAACCAACGCAATCGAGCGCAGGCTTTCCTTGCTGGGCGCGAGGGCCGCCGCGTCGATCAAGTTTTGAAAACCTGTGGGCGAGATTTCACGACTAGCTAAGTCTGCGATGTAAACACCCTCGGCATATTGCTCTTCGTATCGATCGCGAAGCGCGGCGAGCGCATTGGCTATGAATTCGGTTGGAGCTGCTGGTGTATTCAATAAGGCCGTCAGTGGTCCGACAGCGGCATCATCACCGAGTTGGCCCAGCAGAGTGATAGCAGGCCCTCGTAGAAATTCATCTTGCAGAAACGGCACCATCTTCGGCGCAACGCGCGCGTCGCCGATCTTTGCGAGAGCCTCTAGCGCTGCATAGCCAAGGAAGAAGTCTCTTGACTCGGCGATCTCGACTAGCACATCCACGGCTTCCGTTGCTTTTAGTTTTCCCAGCGCCTCGATCGCGTGATACCGAACGTTAGTGTCTTCGTCACTCAGTGCCTTGATCAATCCATCGATTGCACGATCGTCACGTTGCTCACCGAGAGCCAACGCCGCTTGCATTCGCAGATCGGGCTCGGCATCTTTGAGCAACTCCAGTAACGGCGAAAGAGTGTCGACCTCACTCGCCGCCAGCACCTGAAGCGCACTGTTCAATAGCGACGGATTATGATGATTCTTGACTACCAGGCTTACGAGCGCTGCGATCGCTTCCGGTGCCGCATGTTGGGATACTCCCTTGACCGCTGCGCGACGAACTCTCCAACTCTCGTCACTCAACGCATCGAGTAAGGGAGTCGTGTCGAAGGACGTATCGTCACTAAGAGTCTGAGCAGCACTCAACCGCGCCTCCTCATCGCCTCCAGTCAAACGCGCTGACAGCTCACGCTCACGTTCGAGTCGCTCAGTGACGTCCTCGATCGTGACGATAAGTCCGGCAATCGTCTCGTCATCACGGAGCGGCGCGATCGTGACGTGCTGCTGCATCTTGTCAAAGCGTTTCGAAGGCGTTACTGGAGCGCAGGGAATGAGGTAATGATGAAAGGCCGTCGCCAACACTTCCACGACGCCCTCGTTAAGCGATCGCTGGAAGCGTTTCAAGAGTCCGCGCTGTTCGAGTTCAGGGAAGAGCGCGGTCAACGCCTGACCTGAAGCAGACTCGTCACTGATGCCGGTGAGTCCGGCCAGAGTGGCATCCCAAACTCGAATCACGAGCTGAGTATCCGTTGTGAAAACTCCAACCGACGATTTACTGATCTGGGTCATCCGCGTTCATCCGCGGCTAATTTTCTCGTACGCCGGCGCTTAGGTTTCTCATGGCCATTGCCGCTGACCATGGTGTCCATGAGCTCGCCGAGTTCGCGAGCGCGGTCGGCGAGACCTGAGGTACTGGTCAACGTTGCTCTCACGCCCTCGGCGTTGCGATTGGTAATGTCGCGGAGCTCGCTAACTGCCGTACGAATCCTGTCGGCCGACTCGAGGTGATTGCGATTGGTATTGGTAATCCGCAGCGCTTCTTTCGAAACACTTGCGACGCCGATAGTCATTTCGTGTGACGTGCGTGCCTGTTCGCGCATGGCCTTCGTAACCTGGTCCCCTTGCAAACGCATACTCTGCACCGCGACAGCAATCTGCGATGACGCCGTTGCCTGCTCATTCATTGCTTTGCTGACTTCGCCGACCTGCCGCGCGAGTTGCACTGCTTCTTTTGTCACCTGATCGCCGGCAACTGCCTGTTCACTCAACGCACGCGCAGTGGACATCGCGCCGCGACGCATCGATTCGACGGCTGCGGTAATCTGTTTAGCCGCGGCCGCCTGTTCGGTGGAAGCTTTGCGCACTTGCTTCGCCGAACCACTGGTACTCTGCGCCGCTTTGATGATCTCTCTTGCAGCGCGGCCCTGCTCATTCACTGCGTTACTGACTTCCTTCGCCGTCTTGCGCATTTGCAACGCAGACTTGACGATCTGCTCCGAGGCTTGGGCTTGTTCGATTACTGCAGTCGAAACCTGTTTTGTCTGTGCCGCAGTGATGTCGATTGCGGTGACGACCTGTTGACCTGCCGTCAGTTGTTCCTCGGTTGCATCCGCAATTTGTGCGACGAGCTGAGTCGTTTGATTGATTCCAGCGAGTATCTTCTTCAGCCCTGCCGCGCCTTCTTCTGCAAGTTGTCCGCTTTCGTCGGCTACACGCATTCCCTCGCTTGCGGCAGTCACCGCTTCGCGGACGACTTCCTGAAGCGACCTGATAATCGTCGCGATGTCAGCAGTGGCCTGCGCAGACCGGTCGGCAAGATTTCTGATCTCTTCCGCCACTACCGCAAACCCTCGACCGGCATCACCAGCGCGAGCGGCCTCGATCGAAGCATTCAAGGAAAGCATGTTGGTTCGTTCAGCAATGATGTTGATCGTGTTGACGATGCCGCCAATCTCTTCCGAACGTTTTCCCATCTCACGGATCACGCCCGACGAGAGATCCATCGCCGAACGCACGCGCAACATTCCCTGCATCGATTTCTGCGCTGCGGCTCCACCTTCTTCAGCTTGCTTGGTTAACTGCGTCGTGGCTTCCTCGGCACGCTTCGTCAACGAGGCCACTGAATGTAACGAACGGTCCATTTGAGTGGCGCTGCCGGCAGCGTTTGTCGCCGCGTCGGTAATGCGCTCTGCGTTTTGAGCCACGCCCTGCACTGACCGAGCCATCTGCTCGATCGAAGTCGACACTTCTTCCACTGACGACGCGAGACTCTCAGTCATCGCCGCTACTTCTTCAATCGACGCCGCCATTTCGTTGATCGCGGAAGACGTCTCCTCCGCCGCGACCGTGAGATCGTCGGCGTTTCCGGAGAGACTGACGATCGAAGCTGTCACCTCTTCCATGCTGGCCGCCGTTTCATTGACCGATGCCGTGAGTGATTCCGTATCTGCGCTTACGGATTTGATGGAGCTGGCAATCTGGGTCATCGCGCCGCTGACTTGTTCAGCGGATGTGGCCATGCTCTGGGTCATGTCGCTCACAGCTTCGGTGGAACGCGTGTTCTCCTCCACAGCAGCCGAAATCTGCGCGATCGAGGTGGAAAGAGACTCCGCATTCTTGGTGACCTCTTCGATGGACGCCGCACTCTCGTTCACTGACGACGCGAGTTCTTCAGTTGAGGTCGCAATCGACTCGAGCTGAGTCGTCGTCTCGCCCATTGAAGCAGTCATCTCATTGGCAATAGCGACTGTTCTTTCCAGCACCCGTAACTGTACGTCGGCTCCCTCAGCCACCTCGTTGGCCGTGACTGTGATTTGACTGGCCGATTCGGCAACCTGCAGCGCTTGCCGGCGAATCAATCCGATGTCTCTGTCCAGGTTGTTGTTTGAGCTTTGTAACTCCTGAGACATAGTCCTATCTCCTCAATCCGTATTTATCTGTGTAATCTCTGTTTCGTATTCAAGGTCGAGCACCGCATCTAAATTCAAAATCAGAATCATGCGTTCATCGATCGTGGCAATACCCTCGAGATAGTGACCACTCAATCCGGTGAGCGCTTCGGGCGGCGGTTCGATCGACTCCGTCGGAATTTTTATGAACTCGCGCGCTGTGTCGACGACTAGCCCGACCACCCTCTTATCTGTGTTGATGACAACTAATCGCGAACGCAGATCGCGTTCGATTCTTTCAAAGCCAAATCGTGTGCGTAGATTCAATGCCGGGATAACCTGACCGCGAACAAGCACGACTCCTTCGACCGCCGGATGAGCATTGGGAACTGAGGCAACGTCGTCGATCATCTCGATCTGCTGCACAAAACGACTCCGGATGCCGTACGTCGTGTCCGACAATTCAAAAAGTATAAATGGTTCTAAAGTCACGTAAATCTCCGGGTACTTCTCTGTGCAACCTCTGTGTTCTCTGTGTTCTCTGTGGTTAAAGGAATCCGAGATACAACAACCACGGAGACACAGAGGACACAGAGGTTGCACAGAGAAATCAGTGCCCGTGCTGCATGGCAACCTGACGCAAAGCACCTATGTCCAGAATGAGCACAACCCTCTTATCTCCGAGTTCAGTTGCCCCGGCAATGCCTTTGCTTTGCGCGAGCGGATCTTTAATCGCGCGGACGACGATCTCTCTTTGTCCGAGTATCCGATCAACTGCGAGACCGACCGCGTTCGTTTCTTCACCAATCACAAGCACATGAAAGTTGTCGCCACGCTGGTGACTCATCTCAAACACACGTGCGAGTCGAATCAACGGAAGCACTTTGCCGCGATACGAAATGATTTCATTATTCTCCAGCACCTTCGTCGACGACGACTCGACTTCCAGAACTTCCCTCACTGCCGACTGTGGCACAGCAAACCTCTGCCCATTCACACTGACGATCAAGGCTTCGGCAATCGCGAGTGTTAAAGGCAGCTCGATCGTGAAAGTCGTGCCTTCGCCGACTTTCGTAGCGAGCGAAATTCGCCCGCCGAGTTCTTCAGTCGCTTTCTTAACGACGTCCATCCCGACGCCGCGGCCGCTCTCTCGATCGGCTTCATCGCGTGTTGAAAATCCGGGCGTGCAAAGCAGACTTAATAAAGCTTCGTCGTCGAGCTGAGAGTTTCCGTCGCCGAGACCCCGGGCGTGCGCTCTCGCAAGGACGAGACGGCGATCGATGCCACGACCATCGTCGGCAATCTTGATCACTATCTTCTCGCCGGCGGTCAACGCGCTCAGCGATAACAAACCTTCACTTCGCTTTCCTTGCGCTTCACGCTCGGCAGTGGTTTCGAGTCCGTGACTCACAGCATTGCGCACGAGGTGCATGAACGGATCCATCATCCGCTCGACGAGGAACTTGTCGATCTCGGTTTCACCGCCACTGAGTTGCACGATAGCTTTCTTGCCGCTCTCACGCGCAAGGTCTCGAACCACGAACGTCATGCGTTCAAAGATCTCGCCGATTTGAACCATGCGCACGCGCATGACGCTCTCGCGCAGATCTCGCAACTGCCGTCCCATGCTTAGACTTGTTTCCTGAAGCGACCGCCAGGCAGCGGGTGGTGTAGAACCCTTTAATCCTGTCAGTTGTTCTTCGAGCCGTGTACGACTGATCACGAGGTCACCGATGATTCGCATTAATTCATCGAGGCGCTCGAGATCGACGCGCACGACGCTCGCCGGCGTTATGGTCGGAACCGGCAGAGTTTCTTTGACTCGCGGTGCGGGCTCGTCTGCAACGGGCTTGAACGTCAAACCGTCGGCATCAAAATTCGCCAGCGCCGTTTTGTCGGCAGTGGTCGCTACTATGAATTCGAAGGCAATCTCGCCGGCGCCTTTTACCACCGGTTTTGCTTGTAAGAGCTGACCAATCTCCTGCAACCTCGAGCGCACGCTGTTCACGTTTACACCGCGCTCAGCAAGTTCGGCAGTCGGCGTAAACTCGATTTGCCAGCGCGTGGCGGTCGTAAGGGTGGTATCGCCACTCGTTTGAGGAGGAGCTTCGGCTCGTGTTTCAACGCTTGCTGAATCAGAGGAGACTGCTTGCAGTCGCTCAACTATTTCGTCGATTGAGGGAATGGGGTGATTGTTGCGACGTGCGTTGATGACATTTTCGAGTAACGAGACGCCCGCCTCAAGCGCTTCGAATCCTGACTCACTTAAGACGACTGTGCCTTCTCGCAATTCGCGCAGATAACTTTCGAGATAATGGGCGAGTTGCTCGGCGGCGCCCAGGCCGACCATTCCCGAGATTCCTTTAAGTGTGTGGAAACTGCGAAAGAGATTGTCGAGTAACGTGCGATCGACTGTGCGCGTGTCGACTTCCTCTTCCAGCGTGATTAGTGAGCGGCGGATTGAGACGAGATGTTCGTCACACTCGGCATAGTAGTCGTCGAGGAACTGATCGAAGAACTCACCACGATTATCGGGATTTGGTGTATCCATCAACTCGCCTGCAGCAATGAGCCGACGACGTCAGCCAACTGCCGCGGATCAAAAGGCTTTGTCAGGTAACGATTCGCGCCTGCGGCCAAAGCTTCGGTACGGCTGGTCTCCTCGCCTTTAGTCGTCAGCACGACGATGGGAATGTTTCGATAGGCCTGGTGACTGCGCACAAAACCGATCACCTCCATACCGTGCATGTCGGGCATGTTAAGGTCGAGCACCATCAGGTCAACGGGTTCTATTGCCAGTCGTTCGATGGCTTCGAGGCCGCTGCCCGCCTGTGTAGACTTGACCCTGCGCAGCGAGCCCAGCGATGTAATCACCATGCGCCTCATCGTGGGCGAATCGTCAACCACTAAGATATTGTTCATCTTGTCTGAGTCTGACATTGGAAAAGACACACGTTGCCTGACAGACTTTGGCAGTTCGCGGAGGTGCGCCAAGGCAAATCAGGGGAAGAGTCAATTAGGGGACGGTTATTGTAAGGGAAAGCACAAAATTAGCCAAAGCGCCTCGGAGCGCCAAAGGCGCGGAATATGATAGCCAGGGGCAAGCGCGAAGCGAAGCGAGCGCGTCGCCCCTGGATCGTGTTCCCTAAAAGGCGTTGAGCCCTGAAAAGGGCGTGATACTGCGGCCGTATTCCGGCCTTGCAGGCCTTGGCTGTGTTTGGGATGCCGCTAACCCAGGGCGACGCGCTTCGCGCTTGCCCTGGGCTTTCATATTCCGCGCCTTTGGCGCTCTGGCTGGTGTGCCAAAGTGAACCCGAATCCAAACGCTACTCCGATAATCAGGAACGTAGCCAGGAATCCCAAAGCCTCACTCAAAGACATCTTTCGGTTAACCAGGACTAGCAACGTAATGAACAGCGGGAGGTTACAAACAAGCCCGGTGAGCAGCATGAAGTCTCTTCGCGGCTTCACGCCGCGACGCCGGCGTTTTAGCCAGTAAAGACTTGGCAGGTATAAAACCAGCATCAACAGCCCCGAAGCCACCACGACCATGACACCGAAACCCATGATGTCCGTCATCGTGAAATCTGCACCGTCGTTACTGAAATACAGAGTTGCGGAGATGTAAGCCAGTCCCAGTGCCCAGGCAGCTATAGCGGTCAGGAAAAGTTTGAGGACTTTCATTAACAGATTAACGTCGAACCGCTCGGACGATTAACACCTCGGCCTGATTTGCGTCGCGGTCCATCCATCACATATCTTACGGCTCCTGAAATAGAGACCAATCAGAGGATTGAAACGAGATGATTCATCACGCGGTGTCCGTCCTGGGTTTCGTGATCTTCGCGGGTTTGGCTTGGTTGCTTTCCAGTAATCGACGCCGGGTTGCGTGGAAGACGATTGCCTGGGGTGTCGCACTGCAACTCATCATTGGTCTGATCATCTTTCGATTGCCTGTTTCGCAGCGAGTCCTGCTGTGGCTAAACGACGCGGTGGTGGTCCTGCTCGATGCGTCAAAGAGTGGTTCGGTGTTTCTGTTTGGGCCACTCGCGGCGAGTCCGGGAGAGTCGGGCTCGGTAGGTTTCATTCTCGTCTTTCAAGTCCTTCCGGTGGTGATCTTCTTTGCGGCGTTCACCGCAATGCTCTATCACCTGCGCGTGTTGCAGATCTTTGTGCGACTCTTCGCCTGGCTCTTTCACCGCACGATGAGAATCAGTGGCGCGGAATCACTCTCGAGCGCGGCGAACATCTTCGTCGGCATTGAATCGGCGCTCGTCGTCCGGCCTTACCTGGAGCGCATGACACGCTCCGAGCTCCTATTAATATTGACTACGGGAATGGCCACGGTCGCTTCGAGTGTGCTCGGCGTGTACGTCGCGTTTCTCACTAACGTGTTCCCACAGATCGCAGGACACCTGATCTCTGCGTCTATCCTCGCGATTCCCGGTTGCGTCGTCGTATCCAAACTGCTGATCCCGGAAACTGAAACGCCGGAAACACTCGCGGCGATCCCTGCCGAAGACGAGTCGGACCGAGCGAAGAATCTGATTGGCGCAATCATTCAGGGAGCAATGGACGGGCTCAGACTCGCCGCCGGAATCTGTGCGCTTATCATCGCGATACTCGGAATCGTCGCGCTACTCGACAGGCTACTCGGCGTAGCAAGCTCCCGGTTCGGAATGGGTGAGCCACTGTCGATCGTGAGAATCCTTGGTTGGCTGTTCTATCCGTTCGCTTATTTACTCGGGATACAGTCGAGCGACGTTCCCATCGCGGCACGGTTGTTGGGCGAGCGAGTAATACTGACCGAAGTCTTCTCTTACAACCACCTGGCCCAGGTAATTTCCAGCGGTCAATTAACGGATTCGCGAACCGTCGTGATCATGAGTTACGCACTCTGCGGCTTCGCCCACGTCGCCGCCATGGCCATCTTCGTCGGCGGCACGGCAGCCTTGGCGCCCTCCCGCCGCGACGACCTTGCGAGTCTTGGCCTGCGCGCGTTGTTGGCTGCCACACTGGCGACGCTAATGACCGGCTGCATAGCAGGAATGTTCAGCGGTGGTCAGAGCGTGTTGATTGTTGGCCCACCGGGTTAATTTGAATCTTCCATATGTCGCCAAATGTCCGGGCTGGTGCCGTCAACATCAGTGAAGCCATACACTCGCGCCAATTCACCTGAACTAACCGACTGTTGATTCCAACGCGCGCGCTCCGGATCCAGCGCCAGCGAAACAATGGCCCGACCGACGTAGCGAGGCGACTCCGAGAGCGCGAAATCTGGCGGCGCGACGGGTTGTCCACTCTGCTCGCGCGTCGGATCCAGCGCCTCACGCCAGTTGCTCTCAGTTACGCGAAAGTGTTCCAGCATCATTTCTGAACGTAGCCATCCCGGCGTGATCGACACCGCCGTCGCTCCATGAGGCGCCAGTTCGTGTCCCTGTGAGTAGGCAAGCCTGTTCACCGCGACTTTGGCCAAATCGTGATAGACCGAAATTCTGTAATGCGAAGCGTTGTATTTCGTCGTGCCGTCCGTGACTTCGACGAGCAGTCCACCAGGATGACCAGGATGGGAGATGAGCAACGGTAAGAGATATTTCGAAGTGATGATGTGAGTGTCGATTGCCAGGCGCAGGATACGCATCCCCTTCCCCAAATCGAGTTCCCACACGGGCGTGTTCCACTCTGCCGGACCACCCTTAAGCACCTCTGCGCCCCAGATGTCGTTCACCAAAATGTCAATTCTTCCGAACTCGTTTTTGAGACGCTCTGAAAGTCTCTGCACTTCATCGGGCACGAGATGGTCCATCGTTATCGCGATCCCGGTCCCGCCCAGCCTCGTCACCAACTCCGCAGTCTCCTCGATCGTCTCGCTGCGATCGTAGTCAGACTTAAGCCTTCGCAAACTGCTGGTCCGGCCGGTGCAGATCACGGTGGCGCCTGCCTCACCGAGCGCCGCCGCGATACCACGCCCGGCACCGCGCGTCGCACCAGCAACGACCGCTACCTGCCCTCTTAATGCATCACGATCGTAGGGTAAATTCATGAAGCGATTTTATCCAATCTGCGTAATCTGTGGATGAGTTCCTTCTCTCAGAACTCATCCACAGCATTTCATAAAGAATTCACGCCAGTTTCAAGACTTTGCGTTTAGCTCAAAGTATCTTCCGCACCTCGAACCCCACGGATTACGCCGGACACTCACCAGCGCTGGGGTAAATGCATCGAATGAGCGTTTGGGGACCGGCATCGCAGTTTCTTCCGCGGCGAAAATTACTGCCATCTTGAATACTCCCTCATGAGCCTTAGGCAGCTTTACCTTATCGGCTGTCTCCGTTTTTGCAGGTGGTCTTGGATTTGTTCATAGACTACAATCGCAACAGCCAACCGTGTGATGAAAGTGATTTAGTTATTTAAAGTCATAGGAGGTATGCCTGAGTTTTTGCTGGCACCTCAAGATGAGAACTCGAACTGAAAAATATTTTCCATGTCAAAATTGGAACGAATAACCATTCGCGGCTACAAGTCGATTCGCTCACTGGAAAACTTTAAGCTGGGTAATCTCAATGTCCTTATAGGTGCGAATGGAGCAGGCAAAAGTAACTTCATTAGCATTTTTCAGATGCTAGCGGCGGTCGTCGATCAACGCCTTCAACTTTACGTGCAAGAGCATGACGGACCCGACGCTTTATTATACAAAGGCAGAAAACACACTCCTGAACTTGAGGCTGAGTTTTATTTCAACCGGAACGGTTACCGCATTACGTTAAAGGCCGCTGGCGAGCGGTTCATTTTCTCGCGCGAGGAAACTTGGTTTAGCGGTGATATTGTCGATAGCGCCCACCCTCTGGGTTTTGGTCATAGGGAGGCACTCCTGCCAGAGGTGAAAGGGGATACCTTTGCACCCTATGTTCGGCCCGCCATTGCTGGTTGGCGCGTCTATCACTTTCACGATACGAGCAACAGTGCACCCGTCAGACAAGCACAAGCCGTTAGGGATAATCTTCGATTAAAGGCAGATGCTTCCAATTTGGCGGCTTTCCTTCGGCTTTTGCGCGATCACCACTCGGAACACTACAAGCGAATTATCGAAACAATTCGCCTAGCCGCCCCCTTCTTTGGAGATTTTGTTCATCGCAACGATCCCGGCGAACGCGTCGAACTAGAATGGTTCGAGTTAACTGATCCTGATACACCTCTTGGGCCGCGGCAACTGTCCGACGGAACGATGCGTTTCATCTGCCTGGCCACCTTATTGCTTCAACCCACGTCACTACAGCCATCAACAATACTGATCGATGAACCTGAACTTGGCTTACATCCATATGCACTAGCTCTACTCGTGGGCCTTCTGCGTCAGGCTGCGGAGAGAAAACAGTTGATAGTTTCAACTCAATCTGTAGAGTTGGTTAACGAGCTTACACCGCAAGACTTGATTGTCGTTTCACATAAGGACGGTGGTTCGACCTTTGTGCGGTTGGATCAAGAAGAGTTGAAGGCATGGCTTGACGATTACGCCCTCGGAGAACTCTGGAAGATGAACGTAATCGGAGGGAGACCTACCGCATGACTGATTTGGTCTTTGTTGGTGAAGGCCAAACCGAGGAGAGTTTTGCTCGCGACGTGCTAGCTCCGGAGCTTCTAGATCGTGAACTTTACGTCAATCCGCGACTTATCCATACGTCAACATACGGGAAGGGTGGTGCATTAAGTTGGGCCCGAGTCAGACGGTTTCTTCGAAACACTTTGCGAGAACGCCGCGACACTTACGTTACAACCTTCTTCGATCTTTATCGGCTTGATCGATCCTTTCCGGGTTGGGAGGAAGGTCAAGCGTTGCGCGACCCTTTGGCTCGCGTCCGCGAGATAGAGCGCCATGTGCATACCGCGATAGTTGAGGAGGCTGGTTGTCGCGAAAGCAGGTTTATTCCGCACATACAGCCCTACGAATTTGAAGCGCTTGTCTTCGCTGATCCGAGTGCACTTGGAGTTACTGACACTCGATGGCTCAGAACGATAGATGAATTGCGACAAGCGCGAGCTGCGGTTCCGAGTCCGGAACATATCAATGACGGCGAAACTACTCACCCTTCTGCGCGACTAAAAACCTTATTAGATCCTTCGTACCAAAAGGTTTTGCATGGCGTTACTGTCACGAAGACGATTGGTCTCACTCGAATACGTCAAGAATGCGCTCACTTCAATGATTGGCTAACAACCATTGAGAACATTCAGCCTCTGTGAAATCTAAATCGCGCTTAGGTAGCCTTAAGCTTATTCGATGTTGAGAGCTAGTGAGGGAACGATTAGCAGGATTGTGATTGCGCTTCTAACGCCATCGAACTCGTGAGGTGCAAACTTACAGAACTTCGTGGCAACTTCAAAAAGTAATGACTCTCAGAATCGTAGGGCAAATTAGATTGGACCGATTATCCGCAGTTTCCGCATCCTAGTTTGTCTTGCGCAGTGGGCCTCGGCGGTCACCCAAAACCGGCCATGTAGGGTCACTTCAAAACCGGCCATATAGAAGTAGTCGTTCGGGACGTTGACGACGCTGAGAGGCAAAGTAGCCTCCAGCGACATGAGCAACGTATTGAGCGACGATAAACGACAACAAATAATCGCTTTAGGTCAGCTCGGTTGGTCCTTGCGGCGTATCGAGCAAGCCACCGGTGTGCGGCGTGAGACGGCCAGCAGCTATCTCAAGGCTGCAGGTCTCCAGGTGCGAGCTCCCGGTTGGGGGCGGGCAAAACCGGCCATAGAGGTGACCACCGACTCTGAGCCGAAAACCGCTGACAAAGGAGCCAATGATCAGGCTGCCAAAGCAGCAAAACCGGCCATGCAGGTGACCACCGACTTTGATGTCAGTAAGCCACCCATAAAGCAATCGACTGCGACGCCCACACTGAGCAATTGTGAGCCATATCGGGAGTTCATTCAGGAGTCATTAGGGCGGGGCCGGAATGCCACCGCCATCTACCAGGACCTGGTCACCGACTACGGTTTCGCGCACAGCTATCAAAGCGTCAAACGCTTCGTTAACAAACTCTGTCCGCCAGAGTTGAAGTCCGCTCGCGCCGTGATCATCACCGCGCCTGGTGAAGAAGCGCAGGTGGATTACGGCACTGGACCCTGGGTCCTGGATCCGCAAAGCGGCAAGTACCGGCGCACACGGCTGTTTGTGATGACTCTGGGCTACAGTCGCAAGTGCGTGCGCCTGCTCACCTTCCGTTCCAGCAGTCGCATCTGGGCCGAGTTACATGAGACTGCCTTTCGTCGTTTAGGTGGCAGCGTGCGTGTCGTCGTGCTCGACAATCTGCGTGAAGGAGTGTTCAAGGCAGATATTCATGACCCGCAGCTCAATCCGCTCTATCGGGATGTGTTGGCTCACTATGGCGCCGTCGCTTTGCCGTGTCGTGTTAAAGATCCGGATCGCAAAGGCAAAGTTGAAGCCGGGGTGGGCCATGCGCAGAAGACACCACTTAAAGGACAACGCTTTGAGAGTTTGGAGGCAGCGCAGGCATATCTCGATCGCTGGGAGACCAACTGGGCCGACACCCGCATTCATGGCACCACCAAACGACAAGTGGCCGCGATGTTTGCTGAAGAACGGCAGCACTTGTTGCCGCTACCACTCGAACCTTTCCGCTTCTATGAGTATGGCCAACGCGTCGTGAACCTCGACGGCTGTGTCGAAGTTGCCGCCGCTTACTACAGTGCGCCACCAGGCTGGATTGGCCGACGTGTGCCGGTGCAATGGGATGGTCTGAATGTGCGCTTGCTCCATCCGCAAACCGGACAACTACTGCGGGAACACCTGCGCCAGAAACGCGGCTGGTATCGCATTCAAGATGAAGATCGCTCCCCGCGCACGCCACCAGCAACACGACAACTACTGGACCGGGCCACACGAGCCGGCGTCAACATCGGCCAGCTCTGTCAGGCGATCTATCAACGCCAGGGACAGATGGGTGTACGGCGCATTCTGGGTGTGCTCTCCTTAGCCAAGCGCTTTGGTCCAGTGCGGGTCGAGGAAGCCTGTACCGAAGCGCTTGCTCTTGGTGTGCGGGAATATCACTTTGTAAAGCGTTATCTCGAGCGGCAACCTGAACTACCTCTCACCCTGCAGCAAGTCGATCCTTTGATCCGGGAACTGCAGCAGTATCGCGACGTCATTCAACTACGACTAAAGGAGTCCGAAGTCACATGAATCTGATTGAGTTGAAGCAGGCTTTAAAACAACTGCGCCTGAGCGGTATGGCTGCTGTGCTCGAGACGCGTTTTCAACAGGCCCAGGCGGAAGCCATGGCCCCTATTGATCTCATCTCTTGTCTGGTCACCGATGAACTGATTGTTCGTGGTGATCGGTTACTGGAACGGCGCCGTAAGCAAGCCGGCTTTCGTGACCCACTCAAGACGCTCGATAACTTCGACTTCAGCTTCAACAAGAAGATGAATCGCAGTCTGCTCTTCGAACTGGCCAGTGGCAACTTTGTTAATCGCCGGGAGGACGCACTCTTTCTTGGCCCACCTGGTTCCGGCAAGAGCCACATGGCGCAAGCGATTGGCCAGGCCATTATTCAACAAGGTCATCGCGTGCTCTATCGGGAGACACACGCGCTGCTCGATGAACTGGCCGAAGCAAATCTTGATGGCTCACGCAAAGAGTTCATTGAAAATGCCGTCGCCTGGCCCTTGCTGATCATTGATGATCTCGGGATGCGTAAGTTACCCCTGACTGCGGCTGAAGATCTGTTGGAGATCATCATGCGTCGCTATGAACGAGCTAGTACTTTAGTTACTTCCAACCGACCGGTAGAAGACTGGGGCAAGTTATTAGGTGATGCGGCCGCGGTTACCGCCATGCTTGACCGCCTGTTGCATCACGGTCATGTCTTGAAGTTTGGGCCACGTAGCTGGCGCACTAAGACTGAGATTGCTGCCTAGGAAGAAATAAGGATGGACAAACTACTAACGAAAGCGTAAAAACCACTCGTCCCGGCCGCCTCTCTATGGCCGGTTTTCAGGTGACCACACATGGCCGCTTTTGAAGTGACCACCGAGGCAGTGGGTGTGTGAATCTTACGATTGGGCTGCGCCTTGGGACAAAAAAGAAGGCGCCACGATCTCGCTCACGGGGAAATCTCGTCTAAGAGTTGACAGGTTCCGACATCGATCTAAAATGACAGTATGAAAAAATTTAAAACCTCAAAAGAAATCAAAGTTGAGCGCCCTCGCCGCGCCACAGTCTCGCAAGAGGAAGCCGTGAAGCGAATGAAAGAGTTTGCCAAGCGAAAGGAGCAGTTCCTTGCCACTGCTCGAGCGAACAAGAGTTGAGGTCTATCTGCCTGACCTTCCATTACCAGAATATCAAAACCTGCTGCGGTCTTTTGAAGAGGAATTCACCTACGCCTTTGGTGGGGCCAGCATCGTAAGAGGACTGGAAGGCAGCTATCTGTCGGAGTCGGGAGAACGGATTCCAGATCGAATCAACCTTCTCTATTCAGATGCACCGTTGGCGTTGTCAACTGATTTCGCTAGCCTCGCGGCCTATGTGCGGGAACTAAGACGCGCAGCGATGGAAGCGTTGTCAGAAGAGGCCGTTCTTATCTCGGTTGAGCAGGTTTATCATGAGATCTAGATTGCATGAGTGTGGGCGTGTGTCGATCTCGGTTAAAATTTGAACCTATCCAATCTTCGCTTCTTGCTCCTCTTCCTACTGTTCTTCAGCCTGCCTGGCTGTCGTTCAAGTTAGAAGGAACGGTACAAACGGTCTTCAGTGAGGCACAAGGATTAGTGACCAACAGACAAAGGTCATGAACCAGTGGGCTCGGAATTTGGTCAGGTATTCACAGAGCAAACAGTAGAGCGAACCGAATGGCGCCCGGTGGTTCCTTACGGGGTTGACCTAGTGCATCTTGAACGGACCGCCATGCGGCTCTGGTATTAAATCTCGACGACTGGAATCCTGAATCAACTCATGCATCTCTAACACGTTCGACTGTGAAAACGCGTCCTTCGGAAGCGAGCCTGATTGGGCGTGTCCCTTCACAAACGCATCAGAACGTACCCAGTTGAGGAAATCCTGGCGGCTGTTCCGAATAGTAAAAACCACGTAGGGATCACCTTCGTTGACCGGACGAAGAATCTGGTTTGAAACAAAACCTGGCATTCGGTCCACCAGCCCGGCGCGTTCACGAAACCGCTGCTCGAAGGCCTCAGCGTATTCCTGCTTTACGTAGATGCGATTGGCAACAGTTATCACGGTGCCATTCCCCCCTTTGCTCCCCAGATGATAGCACCTCGACATGCTCATTCATCCCGCGATGGCTTTGAGCGTAGTCGTTTGATTTGTGATCGGCGTGCTTTTTCCTCGAGTGTGCGGTTTTTTGCGCTAGGTGGAACTCGCGTGGGAACGCGTTTACGAGTCCGATAATTCAACTGCGCAACCTTGTTCCGAAGCCTCTGTATACACAGCGCCTTATTCCGGTGTTGACTTCGTTCCTGCTGTGAGCTGACGACGATACCCGAAGGCACGTGCTTCAATCGAACCGCGCTTTCTGTTTTGTTGACATGCTGCCCACCCGGACCACTGGAACGGAAGGTCTCCACCTCGCACTCACGTAACAAGTCTTCGTCCAATTCAGGCAGGATAATCATCTTAAATCGCACATGGAGCAAAATCGGCGTTCATCCGCAGCCTAATATACAACTTCGGTCAGCGTTGAAGGTGTGCTAATAGTTACACCAAAGTGAGACGATCGAATCTCGAAGGAGTGAACATGTCGAATCGAGTTGCGCAATTCAGAAATGTTCTTTGGGTCATCGTCGGAATACTTTGTGTTTTGACGGCGATCAAAGCAACAACGGTGGCACAGGCGGACGTGGAAGAGAGAAACCGTCGGGCCATTCAAGACGGTTTCGACAACTGGCGGCGCGGTGCCGCCAAAGGCTTCTTCGATCTGCTCGCGTCAGACGTTAAATGGACCATCGTCGGAAAGTCTGTCGTTGCGGGGACGTATCACAGCCGCCGCGATTTCATGGATCAGGTCACCGTTCCTTTTAATTCAAGACTGTCCACACCGCTCGTACCGACAGTGCGTGGAATCTACACCGATGGCGATATGGTGATTGTGTTGTGGGAGGGCGCCGCAATGGCTAAGGACGGCAGGTCGTACGAGAACACTTATTCGTGGTACCTGAAGATGCGCGACGGCAAGATCGTCGGTGCCACCACCTTTGAAGACCCAATCGCGTTCGACGACTTATGGAAACGAATCAGGCCAGTTTACTAAGGAGAGATCGATTGCAGAGAAGGCTGTTGCGGCTGGGTTTGGTTTTTCTTTTCTTCATAGTGATCCGCTTCTGCAATGCGGTTATGAAGACCAGGACTGTGCCGGCGGATAGCCCCGCACCGTGGCAACAAATAACAGCGAACGACGATCAGACCGACAAACTGCAAAAGCAGATCGAGCAGATCGCGGCTGCCGCTAAGGGACGCGTTGGGGTTGCGGCGGAGGTACTGGAAACGAGCAAATGCGTCTCGCTTAATCCTCACGAACATTTTCCCATGCAGAGTGTTTATAAACTGCCGATCGGCATGGCGGTGCTGGCCCAGGTTGATAGTGGGAAATTGGATCTTGAACAGCGCGTGCGAGTTGAAAAGAGTGACTTCGTACACAGCGGGCAGCACAGTCCGATTCGCGATAAGAATCCGAAAGGCGTCGAGTTAACTCTCAGGGAAGTGTTGCGCTATGCGGTATCGGAGAGCGACGGCACGGCTTCAGATGTGTTGCTCAAGCTCGTCGGCGTTGACGCAGTCAGGAAGTATCTAAGCGAGCTGGGGGTTAACGAAATGATCGTTGCCAACAGCGAAAAGGAAATCGGACAGGATTGGCAAACACAGTATCGCAACTGGGCCTCACCTGATGGATCGTTGCAATTGCTGCGCTGTCTTGACGAACGGCGCGGGATCTCCGAACAGAGTCAGCAACTGCTGTACAAGTTCATGACGGAAACACCAACCTTCCCGACTCGCCTGAAAGGACTCCTACCGAAGACGGCAGTCGTCGCACATAAAACCGGATCGTCCGGCACTAATAACGGCATCACCGCCGCAACCAACGACATCGGTATCATAACTCTACCGAACGGCCACCACCTCGCTATCGCTGTTTACGTCTCAGACTCGCCAGCCGATCTCGCCACGCGCGAGAAAGTGATCGCACAAATTACCAAAGCCGTGTGGGATAGTTTCAATAATTAGCCACGGATGACACGGATAAAATCCGGATTTCATCTGTGTCATCCGTGGCAAAATATTTACATCGTATCTGGAATCTCAGCCTGGACCAGCAGTGCCAGGAGCGATAGCGATTCCTGCCAGCCGAGATAGCAGGCTTCCGCCGGAATCATGGCCGGCACACCCTCCTGCACGATGTTCAGTTCGGTTCCAACCATCACCTTCTTCAACGTGATCGTCGTCTTCATTTCTCCTGGCAGATTCGGGTCGTCGAACCTGTCGCTGTAGACGATGCGTTCGTTCGGCTGCAGCTCGAGATACTCGCCACCAAACGAATGGCTCTTGCCGCTGGTGAAATTCGTGAACGACATCTTGTACGTGCCGCCGACCCTCGCCTCGAGGTGATGAACCTGGCCCGTGAATCCATGCGGCGGCAGCCATTTGCACATCGCCCCTGCATCCAAGAAAGCCTTGTAAACTCGCTCCGGCGGTGCCTGCAGCACGCGGTGGAGCCGGATAGTATTTGTGTTGCTCGTTGTCATGTTTCCTCTGGTTTTGATTTTAACCACCGGCGATTGCGCCGATGACGTAGAACGGTTCTGCTCCTGATGCGATTGCGTCGGGTAACGGTGCGTCTGCGGGCTCGTGAGTTACATCTTCACCACACGCAAAGAATCTCAGCATGGGTCGACGCTCTCCTGCGACATGGTCGCGAATGGTCCCACGGAGCATCGGATATCGTGCTTCGATGGCATCAAGAATCGAGTGACGTGTTACTGGACCATCAACCTCGAGTTGAATATCTCCCGAGACGCCCGCAAGCGCTCGCAAATGTGCCGGTAGAACAACCACAATCATTTCAGCGTCTGGACCTCCACTGAAAGTACGGGCGGAAGATCTCGAACAATGGGAGCCCACGTGTCACCGGAATCGGGCGACACATACACCTGCCCGCCAGTGGTGCCAAAGTAAACGCCACACGAATCAAGTGAATCGACAGCCATCGCGTCGCGCAACACATTCACGTAACAGTCACTCTGCGGCAGCCCATTGGTAAGCGCCTCCCACTCATTACCGCCCGTTCGACTACGGTAGACGCGCAACTTGCCATCCGGCGGATAGTGCTCGCTGTCGCTCTTGATTGGCACAACGTAGATCGTCTCAGGCTCGTGCGCGTGAACGTCAATCACAAAACCGAAATCAGTCGGCAGGTTGCCACTGATCTCATGCCACGAGTCGCCTGCATCGTCGCTGCGCATCACGTCCCAGTGTTTCTGCATGAACAGGACGTTTGCATTCGCCGGATGTTTCGCGACGTGATGAACGCAGTGGCCCACCTCGGCCGTCGGATCGGGAATGTATTGTGAGTGCAGTCCTTGATTGATCGGTTTCCACGTCGCACCACCGTCGTCGGTACGAAACGCACCCGCAGCGGAGATCGCCACAAAGATTCTGTTCGGGTTGTTTTGATCCAGGATCACTGTGTGGAGACACAGGCCACCGGCGCCGGGCTGCCACTGAGATCCTGTGCCGTGGCCACGCAGTCCTGGAAGTTCCTGCCATGTTTGACCGCCGTTGGTCGAGTGAAATAATGCGGCATCTTCAATGCCCGCATAGACGCTGTCCGGATTGTCGAGTGACGGTTCAATATGCCAGACGCGTTTGAACTCCCATGGATGCGGAGTGCCGTCATAAAACTGATGCGTCGTGAGCGGTTTGCCGGTTTCGTCTGAAGTGTCGTAAACAAACTTATTGCTCTCGCCCTTCGGCATTCCCTCGGGCGTGGTAGTTGCTTCACCGGCGGGCGTTCCCGGCTGGAACCAGGTCTGGCCGCCGTCGTCGGAGCGTTGAATGATCTGTCCGAACCAGCCGCTCGTTTGCGACGCGTAAATGCGGTTCGGATCCACGGGAGAACCCTTGACGTGATAAATCTCCCACCCGGCGAAGTGTGGGCCATTCACATCCCACTTTTCACGTTTTCCATCTGAAGTCAGAATGAATGCGCCCTTCCGGGTGCCCACAAGTACTCGTACATTGCTCATCTTTTCGTTCCTTTTTCAGTGACTGATAGCAAAATTCGACTCCTTTTAACATAAGTCGAACGACGAGTTGTGAAATCGACATAGTTAGCCATGGATTTCACAGATGGACACCGGATCTTTCTGGAACTTTTTTCCTGTTCATACGTCTTAGATGACTGAAATTCGAATCTGGTCATCAGTCAACGCTCGCTAAATGGCCGCAATTGCACCGAAAGAAGCTGTAAAAGACGCGATTCTGGATGCCACGGACCGACTTCTGGCTCGGTTTGGGTACCGGAAAATGACGGTCGAGGATATTGCCGCGGAGGCTCGCATCGGTAAGGGCACCATCTATCTCCACTTCAGCAGTAAAGAAGAAGTTGTGCTCTCACACATCGACCGGATTGTCGATCGGCTAAAGGAACAGCTCAAGGAGATTGCCCGATCCGATGCGTCTGCTGCAGAGCGCCTCAGGCTGATGCTGCTGACGCGCGTGTTGTTTCGCTTCGACAGCATTCAGCACTACACGCAGAGCCTTAACGATCTTCTAGCAGCTCTGCGTCCGGGATTACTTCGACGCCGCGCGCAGTATTTCGAATCTGAAGCGCAGATTTTTGCAGAAGTCTTGGCGGACGGAAGCCGATCCGGCGAGCTTGGTTTTGACGATGAGCATGCGACCGCACATGCGCTCTTGCAAGCGACGAATGGATTGCTGCCCTACAGCTTGAGCACAACCGAATTAGGCGAGCGTGCCGAAGTTGAGCAACGCGCCAACGACGTCGCCAACCTGATGCTGCGCGGTTTACTCAAACGCGAATAAATCTTTGTAGGGGCGACACTCCGTGGCTGCCCCTTTTAATTTAGACGCGCTTCGAATTAAGAGGGGCGGCCACGGAGTGCCGCCCCTACAACGAATCTTCGAATAGAGGAGAACTAACAGATGCTTACACCAACAGCCTCCAAAGTCATTTTCCGTTTGGCGGTCCTTTGCATATTTGCACTATCCGTTGTGACCGCCGGCTTCGCACAGCCCGAACAAGCCGACCTCACGATCGATGCCGCGACACGAACACAGGTGATCGACACAATCCTGAAAAGGCTCAACGAATCGTATGTGTTTCCCGACATCGCGAAGAAGATGGAAGACTCGATTCGCGAACGAGTAGCAAAAAAGGAATACGATCAGATCACGAGCGCGAAGCAATTCGCAACGACGCTGACTAACGATCTCCAGGCTGTCAGCCACGACAAGCACCTGCGCGTGCGCTATTCGTTTGAAGCAATTCCTGAGCGTGGCCCACGACAAGAACCCACCGCCGAAGAACGCGAACAAAGAAAGCGTGACTTGACCTGGATGAACCACGGCTTCAGTAAGGTTGAACGCCTCCGTGGCAACATCGGCTATCTCGAGTTCCTCAACTTCATGGATGAAGAACTCGGCGCCGACACGGTGGCCGCGGCAATGAACTTCGTGAACGGCACCGACGCCCTGATCATCGATATGCGAAACAACGGCGGTGGGAATCCGGCGATGGTGGCACTCGTTTGTTCTTACTTGTTTGGTCCTGAGCCGGTCCACCTGAACGATCTCTACTGGCGCGAAGGCAATCGCACCGATGAGTTCTGGACCAAAAAGGAAGTCCCCGGCAAACGTTATCTGAACAAAGACGTGTATGTGCTCACCAGCAAACGGACGTTCTCAGGCGCCGAAGAATTTACTTACAACCTGAAGAATCTCAAGCGGGCCACGATCATCGGTGAGACCACTGGCGGCGGAGCACATCCCGGCGGCACTTTCCGCGTCAGCGAGCATTTCGGAATGTTCATTCCAACCGGACGCGCGATCAGTCCGATCACTAAAACGAATTGGGAAGGCACCGGCGTGACACCTGATATCGCCGTGCCTGCCGATCAAGCTTTGCTCGTCGCTCGCATCATGGCGCTCAAGAAATCGACGCCCACGATAACCAATCCGGATCGCAAGGCAGCTATGACAGAGGAGATTCAGAACCTCGAGAAAGAGCTGGCGGCGATGAAGCCGAAGAGCTAAAGATTTAGCCACGGATTGCACGGAAAAAGCACGGATAAACCCGCTCTCTCAAATCTGTGTAATCCGTGGCTAATATTGCGTTAGACTCAGGTCATGAAATGTACAGTTTTCTTTCTTTTAGTTCTTGCCCTTTCATCGATAACGATCAACGCGCAAAACTGGCCGTCGTTTCGTGGACCAAACGCATCCGGTGTCGCCGAAGGAACAAACCCACCTACCACCTGGGACCTGGAAAAAACACAAAACGTACTCTGGAAGACCAACCTTCCGGGTCTCTCACACTCGAGTCCGATTATTTGGAATAACCAAATCTTCGTGATCACTGCCGTCAGCAGCGATGCAAACGCTGGTTTCAAAGCGAAGGATCGAGGCATCGGCCTGGCAAACGACGACGCGAAGCACACCTGGATGATCTACGCACTCGACAAGCGGAACGGCCGCGTGCTCTGGACAGACAAAGCTTATGAAGGTGTGCCGCGCGCAAAGCGACACGTCAAAGCGACGCAAGCCAACTCCACTCCAGTGACCGACGGGCGTTACGTCGTTGCACTTTTCGGCTCCGAAGGTCTTGCTTGTTACGACACCAACGGCAAGTTGCAGTGGAAACAAGATCTCGGCGTGTTGAATCCGGGACTCTGGGACGACAAGGATTCGTCGTGGGGACACGCGAGTAGTCCAATTATCTATCGCGATCTCGTGATCGTCCAGGCTGACGGTCACAAGCAGTCGTTCATCGCCGCGTTCAATTTGAAAGACGGTAAGCAGGCGTGGCGTGTCGAACGCAACGAGATCACGTCGTGGACCACGCCAAGTATTTACGAAGGCAAAAATCGCGCGGAGCTGATCGCTAACGGCGGTCGGTACATTCGCGGCTACGATCCTCTGACGGGCAAAGAGCTCTGGCGCTTTTCAGATAACGAGACGCAAGTGAAGATGCAGGCGCCGCTCATCGCAAACGATCTCATCTACATCACTGGCGGCTATCCTGCCGGACGTGCGATGTACGTCTTTCGGCCCGGCGCAAATGGCGACATCTCACTCAAGCCGGGCGAAGATAAGAACGCGTTCATCGCGTGGAGTTCGAGCAAGGGGAGTCCTTACACACCGACGCCGATCATCTATGGCGATCAGTTTTACGTTATTGCCGACAATGGCGTGCTCAGCAGCTATGACGCGAAGACTGGCGAGGTCATCTATCAGCAGCGATTGCCGAGTTCGTTTAGCGCTTCGCCGGTTGCGGCGGATGGCAAGTTGTACCTCGCGAGCGAAGATGGTGATGTCTTCGTAGTCAAAGCGGGCCGGCAGTATGAGTTGCTGTCGAAGAACGTCATGGGCCAGCCATTAATGGCGACTCCCGCCCTCACGCAAGGTATGCTCATCGTGCGTGGCGACAATGCTATCTACGCACTCGGCGAACGCAAGACTGCGAAGAACTGACTCACTTCCCACGTGACACAAAGAGTACGACAAGTGCTGTATACATCCGTCGGCGTTGGCACGCTCATTTTGGCGACTATGTTGGTTCTCGTCAGTTACCGCGGGGGACCGGCGAAGACTAAGCCGCGTGTCCAGGAGGTCGTCGCGACTGTCGAGACGGAACCAGTCAGCACTGGCGGTGATTCTGCGGATGATCCAGCGTTGTGGGTTAACCCGTTGGACCCACAGCTCAGTCTCGTGATCGGAACGAATAAGAAACGTGGTCTCGCCGTTTACGATCTGTCGGGCAAGGAGATTCAGTTTCTTGCGGATGGTGAGATTAATAATGTCGACAGCCGTGATGACTTTCCGCTCGATGGGAAGAAGGTCCCAATCGTCACCGCAAGCAACCGGAGCAACAACTCGATCGCGATCTACAGGATCAATGCTGAAACGCGGCGGCTGGAAAATGTCGCTGCCGGCGTTATCAAGATTAGTGAGGCTTACGGCGCGTGTATGTATCGCAGTAGTAAGAGCGGCAAGTTTTATTACTTCGGCGCAAACAAACACGGAGTGGTCGAGCAGTATGAATTGTTCGACGCCGGCCAGAGTAGTGTGAGTGCAAAGAAGGTTAGGCAGATCAATGTTGGCTCGCAGGTGGAAGGCTGCGTCGCCGATGATGAGCTCGGGTATCTCTACGTTGGCGAGGAAGATGTTGCCATTTGGAAGTATCAGGCAGAGCCGGATGCGAATAGCGAGCGAACTAAGGTTGATGGCGTTGGCGGCGGGAATCTGGTGGCTGACATCGAGGGCCTCACCTTGGCTTACGGAGCGGATGAGAACGGATACCTGATCGCGTCGAGTCAGGGCAACGACACGTTCGCGGTCTATCGTCGCGAAGGGACTAATGCTTACGTGAAGTCATTCCGCATCGTGGCCGGGGGGAAGATTGATCGTGTAACCAACACCGATGGGATACACGCGACAACCGCCAACCTTGGCCCACTCTTCCCCAAGGGAGTCTTCATCGCTCAGGACGGCTCAGACGACTCAGGCAAACAAAACTTCAAGCTCGTTCCCTGGCAGCTGATCGAAGGCAACTAAGTTGGACAGGGTCAGAACCACCTCGCGGTAGCGGGTGGGTACGCCGTAGGCTACGCACCCACCCGCTACCGCGAGGTGGTTCTGACCCTGTCCAAGTTAAATTAACGAGCGCGTGATTTGATCACCTGATCGAGCACATCCGGTTTCGAGTTGTCGCGCTCGAGATGCGGATATCGTGCTCCACCGTGGTAATTCAGTTTGTACGTCTCGTTGAAGCTACCGTGTTCCACGACTACCTCGATGGGCGAGGTGCTGTTTCTCGCTGAAGCGATCGCTTCCTGCAAAACGCCACTGGACCATCCCCGTCCGTTTACAGAAATGATTTTCATTCCTGGCGCCAGTCCGGCTTTGAACGCTGCAAGATTCGGATTGGCGTCCATCACGGTCCCGTCTTCCTTCAACATCATCCCGAGCGAAAACATCAGGTCGATGCTCTTGCGCGCGTGATCCCCGATTCGAATTTCCGTGTTTGGTTTGTCTGTATAGACGAGCTTCCATCCGCCGTTTGTGATGCCGCCGACGGGCGCGTGCGGATTGACCGCGTTGATTCGCTCGTTCAGGAAACTACGCCAATCGTAAGGCATGACTTCGTTGAGCGTGTTTACTATGTCGTCGAACGTGTAAGTCTTGAGCGCCGGCGCCGAGTCCTGGCCACCGTGGAATCGCCGGCAGAAATCGTCGAGCGAGAGCTTTCCGTTGCTTCGCGTTCGGATCAGCACATCCGCGTCGAGCCACACCAGTGAGCCTTCGTCGTAGTAATCAACTCGACGACGATAATTCATCCAGGCTCGATCAGAGGTATATGTAAACTGGACAGCCGTTGCCGTATCGACGAGCGGGCGCCACTCTCGACCCGACTGGTTTTCCATTTCAGCCGCGACGGCGGCCATCGCTTCTCTAAAATCTTCCGCAGACCAAAGACCACTGCGCGCGGGCAAAACCTTGCCGAGATACTGAGTCAGCCCTTCGTAAACCCACAACAACTCGCCGCGCATGGGTTGGTCAAAATCAGGTGTTGCGAGACCAGCCGGGCGGCGATATTTGCCGTTCCACGAATGAACGTATTCATGGCCCATCAACTCCGCGAAGTCGAGTAGTTCGAGCTCTTCGCTGAATGCTTTCTCGCCGACTCCATCTTCGCTCGATTCGTGATGCTCGAGTCCTTCGCTCCCGCCATGATCGCTCAGGGTCACGAGGAATTTGTAGCTTCGGTAATGACGAGCGCCGAACAACGCGTACGCTTCCTTGTCGAGTGCTTTCAAACCTGCCAGCGTCTCGGGCTTCATTTCGAGCGCTGCAGTCGTGTCGGCCACGGCGTCGATCTCGTCGGGGATGCCTGTGGAGGTGAGCGGAAACTTGCGGAAGTTCGCGCCGATGATTGCCGGCGAGTCTACGAGTTGTGTAAGCGAGACTTCTTTGAATTGAAACTCACCATTGCTCTCACTGAGGACTGGCAACGCCGATGCGAATCGCCATCCGGCAGGTACCTTCAGAGATGCTTTGACGGAGATCGCATCGCTACTCATGCCTTGTGTGTAAACCAGCAAACGATTCCACTTGATGCGTGCCAGCTTCGCACTCGCAGTTGTTTCCGGTTGCGAAGCATTGTCGAACGCGACGTCGAGAAAAGTTACGCCCGGCGGTATCTCGCAATGAAACGCAAACATCTCGACGTCGTCACGCTGCCATGCGATGGGCTTGCCATCCGCGCTTAGCTTCAGACCAACCATATCGTTGATTGGGCCGGTGGGACTGTGTTCGCCGGGAATCCACTTCGGGTAGAAAAGCGTCAGTGGGCCGGGTTTGACGGGAATTCGGAGTTTGCTGTGGACGAGATTCCGCGCCGCGTCAGACGCGTCGACAGTAAGAGTCATTGCGTTTTGGGCTAAGACAGCAGAAACGGTGGTGAAAAACAGGAGTATGCCGATGCAGAGTATTCGAATCTGTTTCATAACCCCTATTGAACCAGAAAATTGCCGCCACAAAAAAGCATAAAAGGCACAAAATGAATCGTGCTTATTCCGGGATTTCGATTTTGTAGCGCTTGATCTTTGTGTTGAGGGTGGTGACTTTGGTGCCCAACAAGCGCGCCGCCTGACGCTGGCGGCCGCCGGTGTGAATGAGTGCGCTGCGAATCAACTCGGTCTCGAATCGCCGTACTTCAGCTTGCAGATCGATCGTCTCATTCGGTTCTTCCATGTTCTCGGCAGACGCGATCTCGCGCAGTAGCGTCAAAGCCAGAACTTTCAAATAACTGATTCGGCTGTCGAAGAGTGGCGACCGATTCAAGCGTGAAGCCAAACGGCTCGGCAGGAACTTAGGCAATTCGTCTCGTTGTTGTGGAACTGAGGAGTTGGTAACAAGTCGGTTCATATAGTTACCTCCGAATTTTCGGAGCGCCATTGTTTACGACTGATCCGAAGCGCAAGACACGTGCCTGTTGGGTTGTGACAGAGTCAGGCCAGTTCATCACTTATATTTCACTCTTTGTCCCAGAAATCAGTTCATGAATTTGGATTTTTAAAATGAGGAATTGAGGCGATAATTACATGGCTACAAGTCTTCGTACTTGGGGTAGCGGGTGGGTGCGCAGCCTACGGCGTACCCACCCGCTACCGCGAGGTGGTTCTGACCCGACCCAAGTACGATTCGAGATTATGTGAAAAGAGGAGTGCAGTCGGGCTGCACTCCTCTTCGGTTGTCGGGGAGAGTAAGGAGTTAGAAGTTGAATCTGAAAACAAACTGCACTGGCCGACCGCCAGGATCGTTCGTTGTCGAAATATCCTGGTAAGCCGTCGTGATCAACCCGAAGTTTGCAGCCGTATAACTCGGTGTTTGCAAACCAAGATTGGTGTTAGTCAGTTTCGGATCATCAACTGCCGAACTACCACCAACCAGGAAGTTGATGTTGTTGAATGCGTTCAGCAGCTCAACTCGAAACTCGATGTTCTTCGTTTCGCTGAACCGGATCTTCTTGACCAGACTCATATCGAAACGAACAAAGCGTGGTCCTTCGAGAATGAGATTGGCAAAACCGCACCCACCCACGAAAGCCTCAACACAACCATTGCTGTTTGCGGGCGCGATATATCTGCCCGTCGGTGCTCCCAGCGCACCGTAGCCAGCTCCGGTTGCCGACACGCTGAACGCGCGCCGTGTGTTGAGAATGATATCCTCAGGCAGGAACGCAACCGTGCGATTCGGCAGCTTGCGGGCGTCGACAGCCTGTTGCAACTCTTTCACGTCCATTCCAACTAACTGAACGTTGCCCAGTGCAAAAGGTCTGCCACTCTGAATGCGAGCGGTGCCGTGCCATTCCCAACCTCCGACCAAATGATTGGTCAGCCCGTTTGCGCCACCCATGAGCCAACGTCCACGACCAAAAGGCATTTCGTAAATCCAGTTTGCCTTGAAGGCGTGTTGTATGTCCTGAGGTGCGCGATAACGCTCCAGCGGTTTGTTGAGATCGGTGCGGAGAGTCAATGGCTGTCCGGCCGAACTCTGGCTGGATGCGTAGAAGTTGGTTAGCGACTTGGAGAACGTGTAGCTCATCTGGAGCAACAAGCCTCCGGACATGCGACGACGCAGCTCGAGTTGCAGAGCGTCATACCACGTATTAGCGTCATTGGTAGTTAACGTCACCGACTGTATGCCTGCACCGAGCAGACCAACGGTTGGGTTAACTACGAAGAAGTTGGCTGGTGATCCGGCTGCGATTCCGTTTGCAAGAAAATTATTCTGCAAGGCAGTTGCAAACGCGACCGGGTTTGCGAAGTTTGGATTCAACTGCGTGAGCCGAGTCGTATTCGTGAACTGCGCTACACCGGCATAGGCTGCAGCACTGTTCGCGTTGGTTCTGTTGCCCGTAAAGAATCCAAGCATGATTGGCAGCGGCTGTGTTCCTGTGCCATTGCCGAAGAAAGCATACGTGTTACCACGTCCTGCCAGTTGATTTGCCCTAAGGTTCGTCTGCGCCTGACGAAACTCACTCAGGAAGCCATTCTCGAGGATGTTGACTTCGTTGAGTCCGTAACGTCTCCAAAGATCGCGGCCACGAGTGCCGACGTATCGCGCTTCGACAACAGTGTCTTTGAATATCTCGCGCTGTATGCCGAAGTTCCAGGAGTGGACCAGGCCGGTCTTTAGATTCGGATCGAAACCGCCAACCGTATCCAACGGTTGAGCAGTGATTGGATAGGTTGGTGTGTCCGCGAAACCCGGCGGCGTTAGCGCCGCGCGATTGCGGAACAATGTACCGATCGGCAGGCTCCCTGCGTCGACGTCACTGCTCAGAGCAAGCGTGCCGCCCGGGTTGCCGGAAAGGATCTGCGTGATATTGCCGAGACCCTCGCGAACGAAGGCGACTGAATATCCGCCTCGGACGACGCTCTGCCCCGCGTCGCCGAATAAGCGATGAAGGAGTCCGTTCTGGAAGTTCGGGCTCCACGCCACGCTCCCGCTTGGTGCGAAATTGTTCCAGTCAGGCTTGTAGAGTTCTTCTCCAATGCCCAAGGGAGTCAACTGCGTCGTGCGGCCCGTCAAGGTACCTGGCTTGAAAAGATTTCCTTCACCAGATTCACCAAACAAGTCGGCGAACGTCGCTTTCGCAAAGTTCTCGTTCTGAGAGACGATCGGCTGTTGCGGTTCCCAACGGACACCGAAGTTAACCGTCACATTGTGACGGAAGCGCCACGAGTCCTGTGCAAACAAAGCGTACTGTGGCTGTCGGAACTTCAGAATCTGCCCGCCGAATAATCCGTAATGACCGTCGTTCAGAAATGCCGTTCGATCGATGGCCGTCACGCGTCCGGTTAGCGTTGCGTAGAGTTGGGACGCTGTCGCAAGGTCGGCTGCGGAAGCACCCGGTAAGTTAGCGGAGGTGAAAAGCTCCTCTGCTGCGTCACCTTCAGCAATGCCGAAGTTCACATTGCCAACGACGTTGTTAACTGCATTTGAAAAGGTCTTGATCAAATTGTAGTTGCCGCCGAAGTTGAAGGAGTGTTTGCCTTTGACCCACGTCATCGAGTCAGAGAAATCAAAGCTTGGTGTGTTTCGTTTGCTCGAACCGAAGTTCACGCCAAAGGCTCTGGCTCCTCGCTGTGGAATCGCCTGTACCGCAGAAGCGTCAGTGATTCCCAAATCGAAGAAATTCAGGTCAAAGCCGCCCTGGTTTGCAAACTGATCCGGAGTGATTGGTCCAAAGTTTGACTGGCCACCTAACATACCGAAGCGTGCTTCGTTAACCAGGTTGGGTGTCAGAGTTGAACGCAGCGATGTGACGTTGGTCCAACGCTGTGAGTTCTGACCGGCTGAGTTTGGAAAACCCGGGAATGCGGGGTCTGTCTGATTAAGGAAGTCGACCGGCTTGCCGCCGAATTCCTGATAGTTCCAAACATTCGACAAAGCGTGATTCGGAGTCAGATTGAAGTCGAGGCGAACGGTCGTGAAATAACGATCCTGACCGCCCTGTCCGACGAAGTTGAATTGTTGACGATTTGGATCACCGTTGATTGGTAACACATTGCCTTGCGCCGTCGAAGCGCGAATGTCGCCCAGCAGAGCTGAGATAGTCGGATCGACGGTTGACGTGAAACCGTGAGCGCCTGCGAGATTGAGCAGGTTAATCTGCGCACCAGAGGATGTCGTAAATATGCCCTGTTGCGCGAGGGGGCTCAGAATAGTGCGCTGTCGCAGTTGCTGTTCGGGCAGGCGAAACTCTTCGTAGTTCACAAAGAAGAATGCCTTGTCTTTGCCGTTGAAAAGTTTTGGGATCGTGATTGGACCACCGCCTC
>JADMIO011124165.1_pt1 | contig 31107 bp, 24 predicted proteins | sample 8958161 | NCBI WGS metagenome assembly JADMIO01 (sample SAMN16585339, study PRJNA669376) | soil metagenome | isolation source: Crop rotation soil | place: USA: Cullars Rotation, Alabama | collected 2011 | reverse complement strand
GAGCATCTCGACGCTGGCCGCCGAGATCCAGGACTTCCGGCCAACCGATTGGGTACCGGCCATGAAGCTGCGCCGGCTCGATCGTACCGGTGTCTACGCGATTGCCGCGGCGACGCTGGCAATGAACGATGCGGGCGTATCGCTCGGTCCCGACGGCCGCGATGACGTCGGCGTCGTGCTGGGCACCTGGACGGCGGGTGGACAATCGACGCAGATCTTCCTCGAGGCGCTGTTCCGGGCCGGCCCGACGGGCGCGCCCGCATTGCTGTTCGACAGCACGGTCGGGAACTCCGCCGCGGCCCTGACGGCGCTCGAGGTCAAGGCGCGCGGTCCCAACGTCACCGTCAGCGAGAAGGAATCATCCGGACTGCACGCGGTGGCGACGGCCGTCGACCTGCTTCGCGAAGGGCGCGCGACCGCCTGCCTCACCGGCGCCGTTGACGCCGTCTTCGAGACGTTCTTCAAGGGGCACGACCGCTTTCGCGTGATGTCGGCGGATCGTGCGTTTTCGCATCGGCTGGCCCCTTTCGACGTGGACAGGCGCGGCTTCGTGATGGGCGAGGGGGGATTTGCGCTGTGGCTCGAGCCGGGCGGGCCACGCCGTCACGGCGAGATTCTCGGCGTCTCGATGTCGAGCGCCGCCGTACCGGTCAACGCCTGGCCGGATCGCGCGGAGCCGCTGGCGCGGTCGATGCGCTTGGCGATCGCCGATGCGGGACTCGGTCCGCGCGATGTGCACGTGGTGTACGCCTCTGCGAACGCCACGACCGCGCTCGACGCGGTCGAGGCGGCAGCGCTGCGAGAGGTCTTCGCCGGCTGCCAGCCCATCGTCACGGCCATCAAGGGCGCCGTCGGAGAATCAGGCGCGTCGGGCGTTGCCGCCTGCGCGGCTGCCCTGCTGTGCGGCAATGTCGGCCGTGTGCCACCGATCGCGGGGTTGGTGTCTCAGACCGTCGAAGCGGCATCGTTGCGGCTGGCTATCGGGTCCATGGCCGCGCCGGGCCCGATCGTGTTGGTGAACAGCTTCGCGAGCGGAGGCGCCCTGTCGAGCGTTGTCCTTCGCACCGGCGCCGAGATGTGATCCGTGCCCGCATCCAGAGTTGATTGCAGCCTCGCCGGCCGCGTCGCCATCGTCACCGGCGGATCACGCGGCATCGGCCGCGCCGTCGCCGAGACGCTGGCCGCCCGCGGTGCCGCCGTCGGAATTGCGTTCCGCGAGCGTGAAGGTCCGGCCCGAGATGTGGAGGCCGCCATCGTCGCGAACGGTGGCCGTGCGGTCGCGCTGCAGTGCGACGTCGGCAGCGAAACCGCGGTCGTGACGTTCGTGGCCGATGTCACCACCGCCCTCGGCCCGGTCGACATTCTCGTGAACAATGCCGGCATCACGCGCGATGCGAATGTGCTCTTCTTCGACACGGCACGGTGGGAGGAGGTGTTGCGCGTGAATCTCGACGGCGCATTCTACGCGGCCCGCGCCGTGCTGCGGACCATGTTGCTCCGCAAGTGGGGACGCATCATCAACGTGTCGTCGCCGAGCGCACGCATGCCGCTGCCGGGTCAGACCGGCTACGCGGCGTCGAAGGCGGGACTCGAGGGGTTGACCCGCGCGCTGGCGCGCGATGTTTCTGGCAAGGGAGTGCTGGTCAACGCCGTCGTGCCAGGGTTGATCGAGACCGAGATGCTGGAGGAGATGCCCGCCGCCGCGCGCGAGGCGCACCTCAAGGCCGTGAGCATCGGCCGGGCCGGCCGGCCGGACGAGGTCGCCGCGCTCGTCGCCTTTCTGGCGTCGGACGCCGCCAGCTACATCACCGGACAGGTCATCGCCGTCGACGGTGGTCTCCCGTGAGAAATAATGAGATATGTCTGACAGCCTCGATCCGTTGAAAGCCGAGCTCAAGGAGGCCATCGTGCGCAGTCTCCGGCTGCCCATCAAGACTGACGAGATCGCGAACGATATGCCACTGTTCGGCGAGGGACTCGGGCTCGACTCGATCGACGTGCTCGAGCTCGTCCTCGAGCTGGAACGCTCGTTCGGCGTGCAGATCCGCGACGAGCAGACCGGCGTCGCAGTGCTGCGGTCCGTGGACACGATCGCAGAGTTCGTCGTTCGCGAGCGTGCCAAGACGTCCATGTGACCAGCCGGGCCAACCTGTTCTCTGTCGACCTCGAGGAGTGGTTTCACATTTGCGGGGTTGACGGCTCGCTCGGGCGGAACCACTGGGACCAGCTCCCGTCCCGCGTCGAATCCACTACCCGCACGCTCCTTGACATGCTGGACCGCGCGGGCGTAACGGCCACGTGGTTCGTGGTCGGCTGGGTCGCCGAACGGCATCCGCGACTCATCGAAGACGTTGTCGGGGCAGGGCACCAGATCGGGTCGCATGGCTACGCGCACGAGCGGGCGTACGATCTTGGCGCCGACCGCTTCCGGGCCGACGTTCGGGCCAGCATCGATGTCCTCCACGGCATCACGGGCCGGCCGGTGACGTGCTTCCGCGCGCCGGAATGGTCGATCAACGATCGCAGCCGGTTCGCCCTGGCCAGTCTCGTCGAAGACGGCTTTACGCACGATGCGAGCATGGCGCCGCTCAAGCTCGTCGGGGACGTCACGTACCCGCGATATCCTCACATTCGGCAGACACCGGCCGGTTCGATTACAGAGCTGCCCCCGCTTGTCGCCGACCGGTTTGGCCAGGTGATGCCGATTGGCTGGGGATGGGGATTGCGCATGAGCTCGCCGACGCGCGTGATCCGGACCATTGAAGCGGCGAACCGGCGCGGCGTCGCCGCCGTGTTGACGGTGCACCCTTGGGAGCTCGATCCCGATCCACCTCGCGTCCGCCTGCGGCCGGGCCTGCAGTTTGCGCATTACTTCCGTCTGTCGGGCTTCCATGCACGGCTACAGGAAATTCTGGACGGCGCCACGTTCGGTCGACTCGCTGAAATCGACGTCTCTACCACATACCCGTGACGGTCCGGACTGTCGTCGTGATGGCGTGCGCGTTGCTGGCTCCCCTCGGCGCGGCGTCCCCTGCATCTGCTCAGCGCGCCGACGGGTCATTGCCTCGGATAGCCGTCATCGACGACGGCAGCGGCGCAGCTCTCGATCTGCTGGACGCGGCCGGCACGTTGCCGGCGCCAATCGCGGTGCGAATCGCAGTCGCGGACGCTGCGGATCCGAACCTTGCCGCACGGCTGACGGCGCTGGAGCGACGGCGGGTACCGGTCTGGCTTGCGGTGGACGCCCCATCGGCCGCCCTCGACGTCGACATGTGGCGCCGGAAGCTGAGCGCGATCCTCGACCGCCGCGGCTCGATGCTCGAGACTCTGGAGGTGGTAATCGATCAACAGCCGGCTCCAGTCGCCGTGCTCGCCATGCAGGTGGCCGCGACCGACGCGCGGGCACGCAAGGAGGGCGTGCGGATCGCGATCGGAGGCGCGGTGATCGCGGACGACCGGCGCCGCGCCGAGATCTACACGGATGCGCTGGCGCCTTACATCGACCTCGCCGTCGCGACGGATGAGAGCGTGGCCGCGCTCGTCCCATGGCTGCGGCAGATCGATCCTGGCGCAACGGTGGCCGTCCTGACCGCCGCGCCGCCGGCGGGACCCGCTGATCCACCTCGCCGGGTCCTCAACGCGCTGCTCTTCGAGATCGGCACTCCAGTCGTCCGCCGTGCCTGGCGACCCGTCGATCTGGCCCCGGCGTTGGCAGCCGTGCGCCGGCTCGCGCCGTTGCTGTCAGGTGATGTGGAGGTGCTCGATACCGCCGCGGCCCGGCCCACGCTGGTCGCCGATGGCCGCAACCTGACCAGCGGCGCCGAATACCGGCTGTTCTTCGACACGCGGACCTTCGCCACTTATCTCGTCTACTGGGGCGGCGCCGGCGTCACATCCATGCGTGTCGGGCTCACGCTGCCCGTGGAGGGCACACCGCGGGTCCACGACCTCCTGACCGGCGCGAGCTCCGCGGGGGCCGACTACGCCCGGGATGCTGCGGCGAGTCGCGTTGAACTCACCGTGCCGGTCACCGGCGGGCCGATGCTCGTCGATTTCAACGAGGGCGCGGTGGCGCAGGTCGAACGCAGCTCGGTCACGGCGGTACGGCAGCTCTCGATCGCGGAGATCATTGCCAGGCACCAACAGACCCAGGCCGCCCAGGATGCCGTCGTCCACAGTTACATGGCGTCGGCGCGCATGCGGCAGCACTTCCGTCCGACGGTTACGGATCCGGGCTACGACATCGTGACGGAGAACCGCTACTTCGTAGAAGGCGGGGCCGTCGAATGGGAGGAGCTGTCGTTCTCCGTCAACGGCGCCAAGTGGGAAAGCGACCGTCCGCCCTTTCCGCTGATTCAGCCGGAGAAGGTGCTCTCGTTGCCGCTGCAGCTGCGCTTTGACGAAGGCTATGGCTACGAGCTCGTCGGAACCGAACGCGTGGACGACTACGACTGTTACGTCGTCCGCTTCGAACCGGTGCGCCGTGATGGCAGCCTGTACCGTGGCCGCGTCTGGATCGACCGCCGTACCTTCGCGCGCATCCAGGTGCAGGCCGTGCAGAGCGGCCTTCCAGCGCCGGTGGTCTCCAACGAGGAGACGCTGCGCTACGTGCATGCCGCGACCATCGACAATCGCCCCATCTTCCTCTTCGGCGGATCGACGGCGCGCCAGATCGTGCTCGTCGCCGGACGCAATCTGGTGATCGAGAAGGAGGTGACATTCGGCGGCTTCCGCATCAACGCCGTCGAGTTCGGTCCGACCCGCGCCGCCGCCCGGGCGAGCGATCGCATCATGTACAGGGAGACTCCCCGCGGCCTCCGCTACCTGGTCAAGCAGGGCGACGATCGAATCGTCAGCGACAATGTGACGTCGCGGGTCCGGGCGCTGGCCATGGGCTTATACGTCGACCCGTCCTACGCATTCCCTCTGCCGATCGTCGGCATCAACTACCTCGACTTCGGGATCGGCAAGTCCGGCGATGCGCAGCTGGCGCTGCTCTTTGCCGGCGTGCTCGTGGCGGGCAACGTCCAGTGGCCCAAGCTCGGAAAGACTCCGCTCGATGCCAGCGTGGACTTCTTCGCGATTGCCGCGCCTGCAACCGATCGCGTATATCGGTCCGGTGGGGAGGCAGAGTCCGAGCGCGTGCTGACGTGGCCGATGACGACGGGACTCAATCTTGGCTGGCAGGCCACGCCGTACCAAAAGACGACCTTCCAGTATCAGCTGCGCTTCGACGCCTACGTCCGCGATCGAACGACCGCCGAAACATTCACGACGCCGTCGAGCACCGTGACCAACGGCATCGGCGGAGCCTGGGAGTACCGCCGGGGCGGCTACAACGCGACATTGAACGGCTCGTGGTTCGCCCGCGCCCGGTGGAACGCCTGGGGCCCGGAAGGTGCGCTCGAGCCGGCGGGTCCGTCGCGTACCTACGTCCAATACAGCGCCGGCATCGCCCGCACCATCCTCGTCGGCCCATTCCAGACGGTCTATCTGAACGCGAACTGGTTCAGCGGCCGCGACCTCGACCGGTTCGCGCAGTACCAGTTCGGCATGTTCGACGCCACGCGAATCCACGGTGTTCCTTCCGGCGGCGTTCGGTTCAGCGACCTGGCGATGGTGCGCGGCTCGTACTCGTTCAACGTCTTCGATCAATACCGGCTGGATGTATTCCTGGAACACGCCTGGGGCCGCGACCGCGTCGCCGGCGACGGGTTCGAGCCGATTCCCGGCGTCGGCACCGCGGTGAACTTCCGCGTGTTCTGGAATACGATTCTGCGGGCGGAGGTCGGCCACAGCGTGCTGCCTGTGCGTTATGGCGACCTCGGCTCGACCACGGTGCAGGTGATGCTCCTCAAGCCGCTAAAATGATCCAGATGCTCCGCGCCGACCTGCACGTCCATACCTGGGCCTCGACCGTCAACGGCAACGTCCCGTTTCTCAAGTCACGCGATTGCTACTCGGCGCCGTGGGACGTCTACCGCGTCGCCAAGGCGCGAGGCATGGATCTGGTGGCCATCACCGATCACGACTCGATCGACGGCGCGATGGCTCTGCTCGATCGCATGCCGGACGCCCGCGACGTGATCGTTGGCGAGGAAGTGTCGTGCCGTTTTCCTGAGGGCAACATCGAAGTGCACCTGGGCGTGTACGGCATGACGGAGCCGTTGCACCGCGATATCCAGCCGTTGCGTGGCAACGTCTTCGACGTCACGGCCTTCCTGCGGGCGCACGGCCTGTTCTTCTCGCTGAACCATCTCTTTCACTTCTATCGGGGTCAAGCACCGATCGAGAGCTATCTCAGGCTGCTCGACGAGGTGCCGGCGCTCGAAGTCCGGAACGGCACGATGGTCCAGGCGCACAACGAGCTGGTGGCTCAGATCGCCGTGCATCGACATGGCCCGCGTCAACGGCGCCTGGCCACGATCGGCGGCAGTGACGCCCACACGCTGCGGCGCGTCGGCCGCACCTGGACCGAGGCGCCGGGGCAGACGCGCGACGAGTTCATGGCCAGCCTTCACCGCGGCCTTGGCCGGCCGGGCGGGGCGCACGGCGGGACGTGGGCAGTAGCCGGTGATGCATACGTCGTCATCGCCTCGTATGTGGGGTCGCTGTGCGGCATTGGCGTCGTCGACCACTCGGCTCTGCACCGCGCCTGTTGCCTGGCATTCTCAATTGCGTCGCTGCCCTTCCAGTTCCTGCCCGTCGCAGTCGCGGCGGCCGGCAAGATGCGCGAGCTGCGCGAAGTCGGCCGTGTCGCGGCGCAGCTGGGCCAGCCGGCGCGTGAACCCCTCCACGCCGCCCCGCCGGCATGAGCCGTCGTGTCGTCGTCACCGGCATCGGCCTGGTCACGGCGCTCGGCGCGACGCGCGAAGAGTCGTGGCGGCGGATGCTGGCCGGCGAGTGTGGCATCCGGCCGGCGACGGTGTTCGACACGACCGGTCACCGCAGCCGTGTCGCCGCGGAAGTGGACATGACAGCCGTCGACGCCGATTTCACGCCGCTCGAACGCCGCCGCAACGCCCGCGGCGATCGCATTGGCCTGCGAGCGGCGGCCGAGGCCGTCGACGATGCGGGCGTGTTGGCGGGACCGCTCGATCGGACACGCGTCGGCGTCTTCCTCGGCTCCGGCACCGGAGATCTGCTGCGCAACGAGGACTTCTATCGCACGTGGCTGTCGTCGGGCCTCACGCGCACCCGCCGATCCGACGTTTGGAACCACTTCACCAGCACAGCCACCGACGCGATTGCGGCCCGCTTCGGCTTCGAGGGCCCGCGAGCGTGCGTCGTGGCGGCGTGCGCGTCGAGCACCATCGCCATCGGCCGCGGGGCCGAGGCGATTCGCCGCGGGCGGGCCGACGTTGCGCTGACTGGCGGCACCGACGCGTTGGCCAGGCTGACGTTCACCGGGTTCAACCTGCTGCGCCTGATGGATGCGGAGCCGTGCCGGCCGTTCGACCGCAGCCGCGCCGGGATGAACATCGGCGAAGGCGCCGGCATACTGGTGCTCGAGGAACTCGACCATGCGAGGCGCCGCGGTGCCGTGATCCACGCAGAGCTCGCCGGGCACGCACTGGTGTGCGAAGCGTTCCACCCGACGGCTCCAGAGCCGGAAGGCCGGCCCGTCGCCAAGCTGGTCCGCCTGGCGCTCGAGGACGCCCGCATCGATGCCGAACGAGTCGATCATCTCAATGCCCACGGCACGGCGACGCTGCAGAACGACGCGGCCGAGGCTCGCGGTTTTCGCCGCCTGTTCGGCGAGCGTCTCGGTCAGATACCGCTGACGTCGATCAAATCGATGATCGGCCACTGCCTGGGTGCATCCGGAGCGGTCGAAGCGGCGGTGACGGCGCTCACCGTGGCGCGTCGGGTGATCCCGCCGACGATCCACCACGACGACACCGACACCGAGTGCCGCGTCGACGTCGTCGCAAATCAGCCGCGCGAGGTTGCGGTGCGATGCGGATTGTCGACCTCACTCGGTTTCGGCGGCAACGACTCCGCGATCGTACTGTGCGCGTTCGACCACTGAGCCGACCTGCGACGGCCGCAGCAGGCTGACGTCGAGCGGCCATTCGTCACCGGCCGCCGGCGAGACGAAACGCGCGATGCCCGGATGCCGCTCGGCGGCGATGGCCTGCCACGTCCAGGCAAATCGCTCCAGCAGCGCGTAGTTGCGGTGCAGCCTCATCGTCAACGCCTCGTCATCCATCAACGGATCGCCGAGGGTGGCCTGCAGGTTGCGGAGAAATTCGACGCCGACGACGTTGTGCGACGAGCCGGCGTAATCCACGCCGGTGTCCAGCCGGTCCCACTCGCGCAGAAACGACTGCATTCGCGCGTGGAGGATGAAGAAGCGCCGCATGAGCGGGTCGATCGTGGCGATGAACTCGGGCCGGCGATAGCGGCGCTGGAAAAACAGCAGGGCGCTGATGGCCCAGTAGCAGGCGTTGTCCCAGGCGATCTTGGCGGTCATCAGCTGCGCGTTTCCCATGATGCGGTACTGGCCGTCATAGAGGCGAATGAACGCCTCGAACAGGCGGAGGTACATGGTGTTGAACGACTCGGCCCGTTCACCGATCGCTTCGCCCGCCGCGTCGCGGACGATCAGATCCGTGACGTAGTCGTTCCCGATGGCGATGAAATCCGAGCCCGGCGAGTAGAACGGATCGGTGAACACACCCGCTTCGCCGACCAGCGCCCAGCGGTCGGCCGAGAACACCTTGGTGCAGGAGTGTGCGAAGTGCTGGAGCGCGAGGAAGTCCTCGAGATTGCCGGCGTATCGCTCGGCAATCGCCGCGCACTGCGGCTCGAACTCGCGCAGCCAGTCGAGGGCCCGCTCGAAGCGATTGATGCGCGAGAACGGATGCATGTCGCCGTCGGCGACGATGCCAAAGCTATGGCTGCCGTTGCCGAGCGGAATCAGCCAGACCCAATAACCAACCCCCATCAGGTGTACGGTGCTCTGCCAGCGCAGGCCCGAAGCGACGCGGGCCCGCCATGCCGGGGCGTCCGACCAGTCGTCGATCTTGACGCGCGTGTTGACCCGCCACCACGAGGCATTGGCGCCGTGCGTGCTGCTCTTGACCAGCCCGAGCCGGCGCTTGATGAGCCCGGCCCGGCCGGTGGCGTCCACCACCCACCTGGCGGTGTACGTCGCCGGGCCTTCGGCCGTTGCCAGGGTAACGCTGTGCGGTCCCTCGGGATTGAGGGTGAAGTCGTGCACCTTCACCCCGTCGAGCACGGTCACGCCGGCGGCGGCGTTGGCCTTCAGCAAGTAGTTCTCGAGCCGGCCACGATCGAGCTGGAATGAGGGGACGGGCGGGAACCGCTCGGGCCCGATCTCGACGCGTGTCGTGAGGTCACGGTTGTCGCCGTGCGGAAAGAAGTATCGCAGGCCGAGCTTCTCGAGGTGCCCGCTACGCAGGTGCGCATCGAGGTCCAAGCGTGTCTGGAAGTAGTGCGCGCCGATCTCGACGCTCGACTCGCCGACTTTGAATGCGGCCTCCGGAACGGGATGGCGGCGCTTCTCGGCAACGAGCACGCGTAGCTGGGGCGCTTCGATCCGCAGTTGCCTGGCCAAGCAACCACCAGCGAGCCCTCCGCCGAAGATCACGACGTCGTAGTGGGAATGAGCGGTCGACGACATCGAGAAACCGATCCACCTCAAAAGGGCCGACCGCGTCGCGCGTGGCGGATGTGTGTGGTGTGCGTGGCAGCATACCAGTACTTCTTCCGAGGTCGCCAGCCCGCGAATCGCGCCGGACCGCGCGGATGTTGTGCCATCCTGAGGCGATGATGTCCGGTCGTCGCCAATCGCCCGCGCCCATCGATCGGGGCGTCGACTTCGACGTCATCGTCGTCGGGGGCGGGCCGGCGGGAGCGACGGCCGCGAGCTGGCTGGCGCGGGCCGGCCGGCGCGTCGTGGTCCTGGAACGTGCACGGTTTCCGCGTTTCCATATCGGCGAATCGCTGTTGGCGTCGGTCAATGACGTGCTCGCCCAGATCGGAGCGGATGCGCTGATCCGCGACGCAGGCTTCACGCCCAAGTGGGGCGCCACCTTCATGTCGGGCGACGGCCGAATCGAGCGCTACGCAGACTTCAGCATCGCGCCCGGCGTGCCGACGCCGCAAACCTGGCAGGTACCGCGGGCCACCTTCGATCATCTGCTGCTTGGGCACGCGGCGGCCAGCGGCGCCGACGTGCGCCAGGGCCACCGCGTGCTGGAGATCGACATCGATGACGCGGGTGTGTCCGCTACGGTCCACGCCCCTGAGTCGAACACTGCCCGGTACTCGATCGGGGCTCAGGCCGTGATCGATGCCTCTGGCCGCGGATCGGTCCTGGCCCGCAAGTTCGATCTCCGGGTCGATGAGCCCCGGCTGGCGAACATCGCGGTCTTCTCGCACTACGTGGGGGTGCCCCGTCAGCCGGGTCGGCGGGCCGGTGACATTCGAATCGTCGCACGGGAAGATCTCGGCTGGTTCTGGCTCATCCCGATTTCGAACAGCCTGATGAGTGTCGGCGTCGTGCTGCCGCGCGATGCCGCTCGGGCGTTCCTGACGCTCGACCACGAGGCGTGGCTCGAACGCGCCATTGCTGAGACCCCCGCCGTCGCCCGGTTGCTGGCGGACGCGAAACGCGAATGGCCGGTTCGTGTCGAGAAGGATTTCTCCTTCAGCTCGCGGGCCTATGCCGGCAACCGATGGCTGCTGGCCGGGGACGCGGGATCGTTCCTCGATCCAGTCTTCTCGACCGGTGTCGCCATTGCCCTCGAGTCGGGCCTGGAAGCGGCCACGGCCGTGAACAGCTGTTTCGAACGCGGGGACTGGTCCGGCCGGCCTCTGCGGCGCTTCGCCCGTCGGCAGCGTGCCCGTTACATGTCATTCCGGCGTTTTGTGATCGGGTTCTACAAGCCAGAGTTCCGGGATCTGTTCTTTTCGGCCGATCCGCCGCGCCGCGTGTTTCAGTCGATGGTGGCCGTATTCGCGGGTTACTGGCGTCCGTCGTGGCGCGCGCGCGCCTGGGTTGCGTTGTTCTTTCTGCTTGTTGCGCTGCAGCGCCGTTTCGGGTTCGTGCCGCGCTACGTCGCGAACGCCACGCCAGACACGCCGTCATGAGAGGGCTGCTGTCGGTCGCGCGCTGCTTCCGAACGAGTCCCGCATGCACGGGTGGACTGCCGCGCCGAGGCTGTCAGTGACGAGTTACACATTGCTGGCGGCGCTTTCGCAGCGTGTGCTGATCGTTGCAATTCGCTGCGTGCTACGATCCGCCGTCTCACAGAGTTCGTTACGATAGCGGCCGAGACTGATGAGCGTTGATGGCGCCGCGTCGGTGGTCCACCGGTCTACTCAATGACCAGTTTGGCCGGCCGTTCGTGCCGCCACTGACCGACGTACGAACGTGGAGGGGCTATGCAGCAATCACGCCTTGTGGTAGTCGGTCTCGTGTGTTTCGCAATTGGCACCTTTGTGCAAGCTGGGTTCACGCAAGCCAGGAAGCCGACGTTCAGGCCTGACCTGTTCAAGGAGAAGCCAGTGAAAGAAGCTGCCACCACGCTGCTCGACGGTGCACTTCAGCTCGCCGAAGACGGCAGTTGGGAACGTATAGCTGTTGGGCGGGCGTGGTACCTCGGAGGTAACAAGACGAAGGGACAGGAGATCTTCGACCTTGTCACGAGCAGTAAGAAGGTGGAGCACAGCGATTGGTTCCGTGTGGGCCGCGTCTATGCTGAAGCAGGGGAATGGGACAAGGCCCAGGTGGCGTTCGACCGAGCCCTCGCAATGAATGCGGGTGATGACTCGGGCATGATCGAGTATGGCGCGCTTGCCAACGTGAACAACGATCGCGCAAAGGCCGAGGCTCTCTTCGAAAAGGCCATGAAGAAGAATCCGCGGGAATTCTGGCACTGGGTGGGCGCTGGCGCGTCGTATCTCGGCGTCCGACCTCAATGAACTAGTGAGCAGGATTGTTTTCGTCAAATCTGCTGGGGGCAATATGGGGGTTCACCCCGGCTTTTGTGCTGATTGATCGATTCTCGCGGATCGCGATCGTGAGAAATCGTTAGATTTCCGCCTGATTTGAAAACCCTGTCAAGAGCGAGTCCCCCTTCCGCACCACAACTCGAAATCGACAACGGAGTCGGGCCATTTCTGGGCATCAGGTCTTCCGATGTCCACCGTTTGGCCACCGGTAGCGGGCTATCGGCCGTAAATCAGCGCTTCCGGACGTCTCGCCGCGTCCTGCTGCTGTCCCGGAAGGACGTGAGCGTAGACGCTGAGCGTGATCTCGATGCTCTTGTGCCCGAGACGCTGTTGGACGACGTTCGGTGGGACGCCTGCCGCCAGCATCAAGGATGCGCACGTACGCGTCGCTACCCTGTCGTCTCCAGAATCTCTCCACATCCTGGCCGTGCGTCTAACAGTCGGATGGCATCCTCGATGTCGCCGGGCTGAGGTGCATACACCGCTGGATCGTACCCAAATCCTGATGACCCGCCGCTTCTTGGATGGCACGTGCTGGCGTTCTTGCGAATCCGAGCCACGGTCTTCTCCTGGAGACAGATCAGCGCGTCCTTATGATGAGACGCTTCTTCATGCCAACCTTGTTTCTGTAGACCCGCGATGAGCACTTCGAACCCTCAAGCAACTGTGGGCGTTATGTAAACGGAGATGACGTATCGCCCCAAGACCTTCATTGGCCTGTACTTCTTGAACACTTGGCGTCGCCTTGGTGTAGAAGCTGTGTCACCCACTCGTCCGCCACACCTCCGGCGCTCAGACGCGTCGCGTAGGTTGAGCGCAGACCGTAGATTAAGAAGTAGGCACGCCCGGCCCTTCGGAGTGTCGTCGCCCAGGCGGTCTTGAAGTCGTCTGGTCGCGGTTGGCCCGTTGCGAGGGAAGAGATACCCGCCTTGTCCGCGTACTCGAGCTGGTCATGGGTCCGGCAAGCCTCGCGTCGACCTGACAAACGATGGCTCCTTCCGGCTTCGTGAAGTTAGTGCCTGCGCTTCGTCCTCGCCGATTGGCGACACCTGCAGCCCGATCCGACCACATCCCACTGCGGAGTTGAGGTGCCGACACTTCAACGTCACCGATCCTGCTGAGACGGGCATTACTCCGAAACGGTGTAACAACTCCGATCGCTCGGATGGGCTGGGCCGTGCGCTGATATTCCTTCGGCCGACCTTGAAGGAGTAGATGGTCGTGTTTCTGCATGGATGGCCATAGGAGGTTACTCATGAAACGAGTTGTCTTCGCCTGCGTCGTGTCTCTTCTGGCGACGTCCGCGTTTGCCGAGTTGTCGAAGGACGAGGTCAAGCGCCTGGACGAGTCCGGCGCCGTTCTCACCGAGCTTCGGAACGCGCCGGACAACAGTATCCCTGCGGACCTCTGGCAAAAGGCCGCGTGCGTGATCGTGATTCCCGGGCTGAAGAAGGGCGCGTTTATCGTCGGCGGTGAATACGGTTCGGGCGTCATGAGCTGCCGGAGAGGTGCCGACTGGAGCGCGCCGGTGTTCATGAAGCTCGCGAAGGGCAGCGTCGGTTTCCAGATCGGCGGCGAAGAAACCGACCTCGTACTGCTCATCATGAACGGTCGTGGCGCCGAAAAGCTATTCCAGGACAAGGTCTCGCTCGGTGCCGACGTGTCCGTCGCAGCTGGGCCGGTCGGACGTACCGGTGCGGCGGCCACCGACGCGCAACTCCATGCCGAGATGCTCGCGTATTCGCGGTCGCGCGGCGTCTTCGCTGGAATCGACCTGTCGGGCGGCTCGCTCCATCCGGACAAGGAGGCGGATGCACGCGCGTATGGCAAAGAGGTCAACGCCCATGACGTCGTGATGGGAACAGCGCGCGTCACGATGCCGCAGCCTGCGGTCACGTTCGTGAACGGCCTGAAGAAGGACACACGGGCCACGACCGGTCAGAAGTAGCCGAGCGCGGCAACCGTCCGATCAGCTCGCACCTGACCCTCGGACGATGTCCTGACGCAAGGGGGCAGCATCCCAGCCACGGCTGGCAACGGACCACGCCTGGTGTCAGCGAGGGATATCTATGTGTGCCAGCCACCAGAACAGTGCAACACAAGACCGCGCGCCGCCGGCAATTAGGCCCCCAATCGGCTAAGAAAGCTCGACGAGACCTTCGACCCAGACAGTTGGCGCACGAAACGCTGGAGATTTCGATGAGCAGCTCGTCGTGCGGTTCCGCTGATTTCACGGTGCGTCGGTGCAAGGTGGTAGAGATCGCCGCTGCCTCGGCGCGTCGGTCCACTCGCCCAGGCAACCGGCGATTCCCGGGCGACGGTCATCCTCCGAGTAGCAAGACAGAGAAATGGTCGTGCCACTGTTTGTCCCACCGATTGCACGACACTTTCACTACCAGCCGCGACACGGCGTCCTACTGAGCGATGAAAGCCATGATTTCCAGAACATCGCGACACTCGCCGTCGCTCGCCGCACCCCCTGCCGCAGATTCCCCCCTTCCGCACCATCACATCGAGCCTGTGCCGACGGGCTCTTCTGAATATCCGAGTTGCTGAAACTATCGGTCAGACGGCTCTCGGCCGCCTTCAGGATCTCGACGATCTAGGTCTCACTGAACTTCGACTTCCGCAGGACCGCTCCTTGCCGGAGCAGGGGGAGCTTAAGGAACGAGCACCAGCAGGTCTATGGGCCGCGCAAAGTCTGGCGGCAGCTCCGACGTGACGGCCACGACCTCGCGCGTTAGTGCCCGGGTTCCCGTGAACGGTTGCACCCAAGAACCGCCACGGTCCGGTCCGTCCGCCGCCGCGGACGACGATGGTAAGATCCGACGTCGCCTCGGATCCGCGGACAGATGCCATGATCGCGACTCTCGTTTATGTCGTCATTGCGATCGTGCTCACGGTCGCCTTCACGGTGGCGGAGATCTGGTTCACCGCACCGAGGGCATGGACGGGAGCGGGCGCATGGATGATCGTCCAGCGTCCAGTCATCATCTCGATCGGCACGCTTTTGGGATTTCTGTCGAAGTCCTTCGCGGACCAACTGCTCAAACAACGCAGCAAGGAGGTCCAGGTCCGGGCGCTCTTCTCCGCGGCCTTGCGATCACGTTCGTTCTGGGGCTCGCTGATTGTCGCTCCTCTCGTCCTGCTGTTGTTCTACAAGAGCCTCAACGAGGTCACGAGCGCATCGCTCATTTTGCTGCTGGCCTACGAGAATGCCTTCTTCTTTCGGAGCTTCGTCGATCACGCGGGACGTTTGGTCGCCGAAAACTGACCGGAATGCCATCGCGACGGCTGTTTGCTCTGCTGCTGCTGTCGGCTCCAGTCGTTGCCGCCCTACTGCTGTTGTGGATCTCTGGCTCCGAAGAGCCGCGGGCGGCACTCATCGTCCAGGATGTGGGTGCTTACGGAGCGATTGACACTCGCTTCGATGGGATCCTGGGTCCGGTTGTCAAGAAGCTGCAAGACGACATGCCTCGCACGGTCCCGGTGACGCTGAACGCTGTGCCCACACAGGGCGGAATCAGCGTGCTCGTCGTTGACGCATCGAAGCTGCCGGAGCATTTTCGCCTGCGCGGAGACAGAGTGCAGCTGTCCCAACAGCTCAGGCTGAACGCGCGCGCGATTCATCCCGACACGGTCCTCCTTGACTCCACCCTCGTCGCGCTCAGCATCGTGAGCATCCTTGCGGATCACTCGCTGATCGCGCGCCGAGGGCTGGACAGTCAGCCCACGAGTGACGACCCGGCGGAGCAACTTCGCCGCCAGGTCCTCTCTCTCTCGTCCGCCGACCAGATGCGCTTCAAGTTCGTCAGGGACGCTCAACAGCAGGGCATCACACTGACCGAATCAGCGGCGGCGACCTCCAAGGCCCTCGACGGGGACAGTGCCGTTCGATTTTTCTACATGGGTATGATGCCGCTGATCGGACACGAGTTCGGGCATCTGATGGGGAGTGGGACGGCACCGTGGCCACAATCGTACAACCTCTCCGAGTGGCTGGAGGCGATCGCCCTTGCACCCGAGGAGCGGGCCGACAGCGTGGCGAGCCAGGCACTCGACAAGGAACTGGAGCGCGGCAAGGCGCTCGATCGACTCGATCGACTCGTGAAGGACGCGTCACTCGTGACCGAGGCTCGCCTGCTTCGTGAAATGACACTGTTCGATGCGTTCGACGATTTCCGCGGCGTGCAACCCGAGCAACTCTTTACTCACCTCGACTACCAAGATTGCCGGCGCATGAAGAAAGACACGTTGCTTTCCGACACCGGCGCCTGGAACGGGATGGCGGTGTGGCCATGGTCAACACGTCTCCCGCTGCTGACAAAAGCAGAATTCGACCAGGTCAGGTCGCGATTGAAGTTGTCCGGAGGCTATTTGTCTCATCCGCCCGCGTTGATCCGCGCAGGCCGGATGCTCGGACAACTGGAGATCGCAGAGGGAGTACCGACAGAGGTTTCGCTTGATGCGCTGCGACTCGTAATGGCGGCCTATGGAAACAACACCGGCATGCTGTTCCCCGAAGACGTCGTCGCCGACTCCGGGATGACCGTGTCAACGTTTCTGCAAGGGCTGGACGACCTCGCGTTTGAGCCGGCGGTGAGTTGCCCGGCGCGTCAATGCGAGGTCTCCCGCATATCCAACGGATTTGGTCACATCGAGATCATGCGCAACGGCGATCGTCTCATCCATGCTCGCGCGCTGCTGAGGGCGACGACTCGCTCTACCGACTCAATCATGGATATGGCGGTTTTCCTGAGGCTCCTCCACAACTTGCTGCCCGATGAGCCGGACTTCGCTGCCAACTTTTCGGGTGACTGGGTCCGCCAGCGATCGGAATGCGGTGCGGCGACTCGATGGATCGAGAAACCTCAGTACGTCGTTTCCCTCACGTCGGTGCCATACGACTATTGGACCGTTCTTGATGTTGTTCCGCGCCGGTGGGTCTCCGGCGTGGGGGCGTACCATCTCGTTCAGTGGCCGTGGCGATTGTCCCTATCGGCCAGCAGTTCGTCGAACTGAGGTTTCGCAGCGAGACCGGATCAACGTTGAGCTCAAAACCACGATGGCACGACGATCACACGGCGGTTTCAAGATCTCGAACAAGCAGCCGCCGAACCGAACCACCCATGAACCTAAGAACGTGAGAACCCAAGAACCGGAACCCAGGCACCCGAGCACCCAAGAACCCACTTGGTTCGGTTCGATACCTCCGTTGTCTCGGACGACGACTACAGGATCCGGCGCGTTTGCGTCACGGACGCCCGCGGAACCTTCACTACGGAGCTGACGGCTGCGACAGACCGCGCCGGTCTTGGGCGCACCATCGTTCGATCCTCAAGGAGATCTGCGTTATTTCGAGGCCGCGATCTCGTCGAAATAGGCCGGGAAACCGGCGAAGAAGGTGGTCCAACTGACGGTGTTCTCCCAGCCCAGCTCCTCGAGCTTCAGCGCGGTGCGTGCCTGCTCCCACGTCTTGAGCTGGTCCTTCGTCACGCCACGGCCGATGAGGGCCTTCATCCGGCGGTTCATCTCCGCGAACCGCATCCGGTAGTCGCGCACTTCCTGCTTCGTCATCGTCCGCCCGTGGCCGAGGATGGCCGTGTCGAAATCGAGCGTCAGCATCCGGTCGATCGTCGTGAGGAAGTCGATCGCGCTGCCGCCGCCCGGGTAGTCGATGACGGGAATCGCGTCGATGATGATGTCCCCCGTGTGGATGGTCTTCAGGTCCGGAAACTCGATGACGGTGTCGCCGTTGGTGTGGGCCCGGCCAAACCAGTGGAGCCTGACCTCGACACCACCGAGGTAGACCTCGGCCTCGTTCCCGAACGTGATGTTCGGCTCGCCCGGCTGCTTGATCCGGAGGAAGTTCGCGCGGATGTTCTTCTGCCCGACGATGTTCACCCCGAACGTGTCGCGCGCGTACTGGTTGCCGCTGGCGTGGTCGGCGTGGTGGTGCGTGTTGAGAACGTACTTCACAGGCAGTGGGCTGACTTTCTTCACTTGCGCGAAGACCTCGGCGGCCTGGCTGGCGAACTTGTCGTCGACGACGATGAGGCCGTCGGTGGTGACGCGGACGGCGACGTCGCCCGACTCGTGGATGAGGCCATCGCCCTTGTCGCCGGGACGGCAGCCCGTCATGCAGGGCATGGCTGGCCCGCGAATGATGTAGAGGCCGTCCTTCACTTTGACGGGGCGCATGGGCGCTTCCGTGAGCACCTCGACGTTCTGTCTCAGCGGAAACTGCTGTGCGATCGCAACGACCGCGAGCACGACGAAACACACGGCGGCGGCAACTCTGGTTCGCATGCGCGGTAGTGTACCTCGCACGCGGGTTCTCGGCCGGGCATCCGAACGCCCAAATGTCCGCGCGTTTCTCCACGGCCTTCCCGCGCGCCTGCTTCGGAGGCCGCGGTGCCGAGGATCACGCCGGCCTGTGTCATCGCAGGCGTTGTGATCGTCGGCGACATCGACAGGGCTTGCCCCACCGAAGCGCGCAGCGCGGAGGCGGGCTCCAGCGCCTTCGCCAAGCCGAAGTCGAGCACCTTCACCGTGCCGTCGGCGCGCACCTCGATGTTGGCGGGCTTCAGGTCGCGGTAGATGATTCCCTGCTCGTGCGCCGCTTCGAGGGCTTCGGCGATCCCGCGCGTGGCAAACGCCCGCCGTGTCCATCGAACCTGACGAGGCCGCAGGCGAACCTCCTCAACGAACGGTCCCCCCCTCATGCGATCCCACAACCGTCGATGGGCACACCTCCTGGTCCACAGTAAACATCAACGGCCTTTTTCGTGACCGATTCCAAGGGGCTTGCGTAGAATCTCGTCTTTGAATGCACCAGAACAGAACACTGTGAAGCGCGGCGGTATTGATAAGAGGAACTGCTTGGCTTAGGGCGTACCGGACTCGGCGGGAAGCCATATCACGAGCCAATGACCTGCCTCGGTCCGCTCTGGCAGCGGGATTGCTGTGATGAAAGCCGAGGTGCGTATGAGAACTTTAATCGCCGCCACGGTCGCGCTGGTTGTCGGGCTGTCTGGTGGCCTTGCTGGCGCCGGCGCGATCAACCCCGCCTTCTTCGGGACGTGGAAGCTGAACACCGAAAAGTCCGAGGCTGGCACCGGCCAGACGCCCAAGAGCCAGACCGTTACGGTGGCGCCTCGCGGCGATCGTTTTGTCCTGACGTTTGAAGTCGACAACGGCGATGGGACGAAAACGCGCACGACGCGCACGGCCGCGCTCGACGGAAAGGACGTCGTCGTTGAGGGGATTTCCAATCCTGCGGCACGCGAAGCCTACACAAGCATCGACGCCCGGACGATCCAGCGGATCATCAAGTTGAACGGTCAGATCCGCAACACGTTGAAGCTGACCGTCGCGCCGGACGGCAAGACAGTCGCGGCCATTTCGACCGGCACGGGTGCCAACGGAAAGCCATTTCACGCCACCAGTGTGTTGGATAAGCAGTAGCCGTGATTAATCGCGCTGAAAGACGACGACAGGGAGTTGTTACCGTAAGCTGCCCCGTCAAGCGGACAATTCGATAGGAGACTCTGCCGCTGATTGACGTTGCACCCGTTGTCAGACCGCTGACAGCTGGAGTCGGCCGGTCTGACGTTGGTCGCGAGACCTGACGGTAGGCGCTAGTCACCCGCGGCTAGCGCATCGTGGCGATTCGGTACAGCGCATTCGCTGTCCGGATGAAGATCGACCCGGCGGCGATCGCGGGCGAGGCGTAGGTCGTGCCCTCGAGGGTGTTGACGGCGAGCGAGCGGAATTCAGTGCCGGGCGCGATGACCGTCGTCACCCCGTCCTCGTTCACGAAGTAGATGCGGCCGTCGGCATAGACGGGCGAAGCGGAATACGTCCCTTTCAGCCGCTCCTGCCATCGACGGCGTCCCGTCAGGGCATCGAGGCACATGGCGATTCCGGTGTCGGTGACGATATACACTTCGTCGCCCACGAGCAGGGGCGATGGTGTGAGGGGCGCCGATCGCCCCATGCTCCACGCGACATGGGTGCGCGTCACGTCCCCCTCGCCGTCGGTCCGCACGGCCAGCAGTGTCACGGTCAGAAATCCGCTGGCCAGGTAGACGTGGCCGTGGCCGAAGACCGGGCTCGGCACGGTGGACGATCCATAGTGGTTGACGTACCACAGCTCGGTGCCGGTCGTCGGGTCGTAGGCCGAGGCGCTGTTGGCGCCGACGCTGACCACCTGGTCGCGGCCACCCACGCGCACGAGAAGGGGCGTCGTATAAGCCGAGGACGGTGCGCGCCTGGGCGTCTTCCAACGGACAGCCCCTGTCTTGGTATCGAGCGCGACGACGTATGCCTGATCGATCCCATCGCAGTTGACGATCAGCAGGTCGTTGTACAGCAGCGGCGAGCCGCCGTTGCCGTATTCGGGGCTATACGTGAGTGTGGTTCGCCACAGGACAGCCCCTTCGGTCGTCAGGGCCGCCGTACCCAAAGGGCCGAAATGGACGTAGACGCGGTCGCCCCGCACGATCGGCGTCGGCGACGCATGGCTGTTTTTTTCGTTCAAGAGCGTGGCATCGGTGATCTCGAAGATCTCGATGTCCCGCTCGAGCCGGCCTGTCTCGACCGCATAGGCCAGCGCTCGCAGCGACGTCGTCTTGCCTGTGACCGCGGTCGTCAACCAGACGAGACCGCCCGCAACCGATGGCGACGACCAGCCGCGGCCGGTAACCGGGGCCTTCCACGCCACGTTCCGCGACTCGCTCCACTCGAGCGGCACATTGCGGGCCTCTGAGTGGCCCTGACCGTCGGGGCCCCGGAACCCCGGCCAATCCTGCGCCTGGACCGCTGAGACCGCAACGTACGCCAGGGTACTGACCAGGCACGACACCACTCGCTGCGTGCGGATTGGAGGACGGGCGATCCGTGACGTGCTCGGCAACATGTCCAAGAGCCTCCAGCCGAGCATACTGAATTCGCCAGCCTACCCTTCTCCACCGACGATGGGTGCGAGGCGCCTTCGGGCATCGCTCACAATCCGTTCGATTTCATCCACGCCGGAGTTAGCATTGCCTGGAGTTGCCGCGGCTGGCGCACCGCCCCTGGAACACTGCGCTTCGCCTCAGGAGGACGCACATGTCGGAGAACACCTGGAGCCGTCGTTCGATCGTCGCGAGTCTCGGATCGGCCGCCGTATTTGGATTGGCCGCGCACCCTGCGGGAGCACAAACGACCAGGGCGTTTCACCCTGCTCGCCACGCCAAGGACGCCTGGTTCGACACGGTGCCCGGCAAACACCGTAGCTTCATCGATGCCGCCACCGCCACCGGCGCCGGGGAGGGATTGCTGTACGCCAACAATCTCTATGTGTCCAATCGGACGGGGTACGACCTGGCCCCGGCGGACGTGGCAGTCGTGGTCTGCCTCCGGCACTTTGCCACCGTCTTCGCCTTCGGCGACGCGGTCTGGGCCAAGTACGGCAAGGCCATCGGCAACCTGATCCAGTTCACCGATCCGAAGACGAAGCAAGCCCCGAGCGCCAACGTGTACAACTCGGCTGACTACGGGATGGCGTTGAGCAACTTCGGCAACACCATCGAATCGGTGGCCAAACGTGGGACGCAGTTCGCCGTATGCAACATGGCCACGACGTTTCTGGCCGACGAGGTTGCGAAGGCCGTTGGCGGCAGCAAGGACACCGTCTACAAGGATTTCGTTGGCAACCTGATTCCCAACAGCCACCTCGTGGAGTCGGGCGTCTTGGCGGTCAACCGCGCGCAGGAATACGGCTACACGCTGCTGACCGCGCTGTAGAGGAAGGTTCGTTCTCGACTGAACACGTCGTGATCGCGTCTACCGCAAAGGAGTCCCATGCGAACCATCACAGCCTTGGTCGCCGGTCTCGCGCTGGCGATCACCGTCTCCGGGTGCAGCAGGCCGAGCGGCGCCGCTGCCGCAGCCGATGCGATGGGCGCGACCAATCTGAACTCCCTCCAGTTTTCCGCGCATGGAACCAACTACGCCTACGGACAGGCGTACGTTCCCGGCGGACCGTGGCCGCGCTTCGAGGTGAAGACCTACACGGCGGCCATCGACTATCAGACGCCCGCGATGAAGCTCGACATGCTGCGCGCGCAGGGTGAGCATCCCCCGCGTGGAGGCGGCGCACAGCCGTTCGCGATCGATCAGCGGACCACTCAGATCGTCAGCGGGAAGAACGCATGGAGCGAAGGAGGTGCGCAGCCCGCACCCAATCCCGGTGCCGTCACAGAGCGTCTGCGACAGATCTGGTTGACGCCTCACGGCGTCGTGAAGGCCGCCCTCGCAAGCGGCGCAAAGGCAGACGGCAACGTCTTCACGTTCAAGGCGGAGGATCGTGACGTCAAGGTGACGCTCAACCAGCAGAACCTCGTCGAGAAGGTCGAATACCTGACGACGAGCTCGGTCGTCGGCGATGTGCCGGTGGAGTTGGTGTATTCGGACTACGCGCCATTCGGCAACATCCAGTTCCCGAAACACATCGTCGAGAAACGGGACGGGTTCCCCACCCTCGACATCACGATCGACAGCGTGCAGCCGAACGCGGCCATCGCCTTTCCCGTTCCGGACAACGTGGCCGCAGCGGCTGCCCCGCCTGCGACACCGATGGCCACCATCGACAAGGTCGGCGATGGTGTCTGGTCGTTGAACAGCGCGGGCACACGCAGCCTCGCCGTCGAGTTCGCCGATCACATCGTGATGCTCGAAGGGCCGACCAGCGACGCGCGCTCGAAGGTGGTCAACGAACTCGTCCGCCAGACAGTACCGAACAAGCCGATCACGTACGTGGTGAACACCCATGCCCACTACGATCACGCCGGCGGCCTGCGTGAATACGTCGCTGAAGGCATCCCCGTCATCACACACGAGACCAACAAGGAGTTCCTCGAGAAAGCGTGGGCAAGGCCACGGACGGTTGAGGACACCGCACCCACGTCGAACAAGCCAACGATTGAAGTCGTCGGCGACAAGAGAGTACTGAGCGACAAGACCCGAACCGTGGAGCTGTATCACGTGCCGGGCAGCGGCCATAACACGGGACAGCTCATTGCCTATCTCCCGAAGGAGCGCATCCTGATGTACGGAGACGCGTACAATCCGCCGGCAGGCGATGACATCAGGAATCCCGAGCGCGGTCCGGAATACGCCGTGCAGATGGTTCAGAGAATTCAGGAACTGAAGCTGAATCCGGAGCGCATTGCGCCGGTGCATGGCCGCGTCGTGCCCTACAAGAACCTGCTGATGGCGTTCAACCTCGAAGGCGGAGCCAGCGGATCACGGTAGTCCCATCATCAGCCTGCCCCTTCGACCACGACGCCGACGGCCATGTCGGTGACCGTCGGCGGCACCTGGCCAGCTTCGAGACTATGCAGCAGTTCGGCTGGATCGTGCGCGAAGGTCACCGTCGAGGTCTCGCCGTAGAGTGAAGCGCGCACGAGCGCGTGCTCATATGCCAGCACCTCGTCCAGATACGCCACCGGTGGCAGGCGGTCGCTCAGGAACCGCGCGAACCCGTCGGACTCGAGGCTGGCGAAGAGCGCCGGCGGCGTGATGGCCGCGTACTCCAACAGCAACGCTCGCGTCCGCTGCGGGCCGAGTGCCGTCAGCAGCAACGTCATCGAGTAGCGAAGGCCCTGCGCGACGAAGCCGGCCCGCGTATCGAAGATCAATTCACGAAACAGGGCGATGCCAGGATCCTGGCCTCGTGTCTCCTCATTCGAGGCGGACGCGGCGCGTCCGATGGCAGCTTCGGCCAGGCACGTCTCCCACGCCTCGTCCGCGTGCGTCGCCATCGGCTCGTCCAGGTAACCGGGATGCATCGTCACCTCGATCTCCGCCGGAGCACGACGAGCCCACAGTCCCTGCAGTCGATCCCACTGCCCGTCCAGCGCGCCGTCACCGAGACGCGACGCGTGGTCGTCCAGCACCTCGAAGATGACGGCCCCCAGGTTGGGCAGGCATGGCACCCACCGGTCGGCCAGATCCCACACCGCCTCGGGCACCGGGCCTGAATGGGCATCGAGCGCGTAGCCGTGCAGCTCGGTGCCGCCGGCTACGTGCAGTTCCCACACACGGTCCAACGGCAACGCCGCCATCACGTCGGCTGCCGCCTGACGACCGTTGCGCTCGTTCACCCACAGGTTGTGCAGGTCCAGGAGGATGCCGCATCCGGCTACGTTGGCCACGCGCGCGAAGAAGGCGCCGTCGGTCATCTCATCGTCGTGCGGGCGCAGATAGTTGACGCCGGTTTCGAAGGCGATCGGGCGGCCCAGCGCCGCCGACAGCGCACGAATCTTCCGCGCCGCCGTCTGCGCGGATGCCTCGGTCTGACGCGGCGGCAAGAAGAAGCCGGTGTTCGACCAGCGATTACCGTCGCGGAACGCGTTGAAACTCAGGTGGTCGCTGACCCAGGGCGTGTCGAGCGCGTCACAGATCTCCTTGAGCAGAACCACCTGTTCAGGTTCCGCCGATTGTGGTCCCCCGAACGGCAAGCCAACGCTGTGAACGAGCTTGCGATTCGGCAGATCCACAAGTCGGCGAACGAGGTCCCGGTTCGGCAGATACCGGCGGCGTCCGCCATCCAGCCGCAGGCTCCACAGCGTCTGCGGCTCGACTTCGACAATCGGTAGGTGGCCGCGTCGTGCCGAGAGCCACGGCAGCAGCGCCGGCACGACGACGACTCCGGGACCCAGGGATTGCATCAGAACCCAGGACCGGCTTCGTGCACGTCGAGGGTCTTCGGATTGACGACGAAGTCTTCGAGATTCTTGAAGTAGATGATGCGGCCCGAATGGCAGCCTTCGCAGCCCAGCCGTTTGAGAATGTTGCCGGTCACCACCTGCATCTTCTTCAGATCGAAGTGCACTTCGCGTGGGACGAACACGTTGACGATGCCGTTATCGCTCATGACGACTCCTCCAGAACTGACGCCACGCCTCGCCGGCAGGAGCGCCGGCATGAGGCGCGGGCGTCCAGAGGAGTCAACGCGGAGGCGGCAGCAACAGAACACCAATGCCATGCAGCGCGGGAGACTGATAATGCACCATGGTCATCCGAATCCTCTTGACCGTAGGAATTCTGAGCGTCTGGGGTTGCTCATCGGGTCAATCAGCAGCAAGACCAGGCCAGCCGACTCCAACGCTCACCAACATATCCCTGGGTTACTCGTGGACCTACACCGACGCCCGGCATGTGCTGCTGACTGTCGCCGGCAAATACTCGGATGGCACCACGCAGGACCTGGCTAGGCTCGTGGACTGGCGAAGTTCCAGTCTCGACGTCGTGACGATATCGAACCCTGGCGTCTTTACGATGACGGTTGACGGACATACGGCCATGACGGCGAACATCGTCGGTGAGGGAACGGCCGTTGTAACCGCCACCTACCAAGGCAAAGCCGGTTCTTCGTCCCTGACGTTTCCGCTCGTCTTCTGAGCGGACGCGCCAGCCGACCCTGAGGTGCGGCCACATGCGGCACCTCTTTCTCATTCGTCCAGGTGGGTGACATGACGTTAAGATTCCCCGGTCAGGAGGAACCCATGCGTCAGCGCGTGTTCGTCCTTGTTTCCGTAATCACAGGAATCGCGGGCGCCGCCGTCCTGTCGGCGCAGGTGACCACGAGGTTCAAGGCCGAGCACGGACGGCTGGTGACCGCGGCGCGCGCGTTCGCCATCAAGAAGGGCCTTTCGGAGAGCGAGCTGCTCAGCAATGCGATCAGCACTCCGTTCAAGGGCCCTGCCGCCAGGGTTCAGAAGGTCCTCCCCGGTGGCAGCGTGACGGTGACCGTGACGGGCGACTTCCCGGTTGGGACGACGTTCCTGTCCGAACGTGATGCGGTCACGATCGCCGGTGCCACCCAGACGACGACATCCTACTCCGCCCGGCTGACGGTCCCGGCGGACGAGCCTGCCGGGTACGTTCGTCTCTTCGCGATTACTCCGATCGGCATCCAAGGCTTTGCCGCGGTCGCGGTGGTCGACACCTTTTACCGCTTCGATCTCAAAAGCCCCGAAGGCTACACCATCAAAATCACGCCCCTCGAGAGGACGTTCACCGTCGACAACGTCCGCGCCAGCGCGAAGTACCAGGGCGAGTTCTACAAGCCGGGCGAGCCGAAACCGTTCAAGACGGTGCTCGGGAGTCAGACGTTCGACCCTGGCAAGGGTCCGTTCGAGAGCCACACGCTATACGCCCGCATCGATATCGACTTCGACAAGACCGCGGGGTCACCGCAAGCCGAACTGGAAGCGCTCAACACGAAGATGGCCGATCCGAAGATCTCGGCAGCCGAACGCAATGCCGCGATGGCGCGCGTGATGGAGATCCAGAAGAAGATGATCGAAGGGATGACCAAAGCCTTGCAGACCGATCCGGCGAGCCTGAACAAGGACCAGGATGACTTCGGGTGCGGGCTCGTGCAGATGTACCCGGACAAGAACGTCATCGTCGACGGCAACATCCTCTGTGGATCCAACTTCCACGGCGGGGACCCACTGAAGGTCAAGGGGACGATGACGCAGGTTCGGTAGCTCGGCCTACCTGTCGGCTTTCAGATTCCAGGTCGTCTCCACCCTGACTTCGATCGATCCGTTGCCGTCGGCGCGTCCGGTGCCGATCGGCGAGATGTTGAGCCACGACTGCGGCTCGGCGGCGTCGCTCGCGCCCCTGACGGTCCGCACCATCCTTCCCGACAACGTGGGCGGCTTGGTGCTCGTGTTGGTGTTGCAATCGATCGTGTTTTCGGCGTCCGGCTTGAAGGTCGCCGGGCAACGGATCCCCACGACGGCCATGTGAGCTCAGGCGCGGTCTCCCTGCTATCGATCGCGGGAATGGGACACGACGAGGTCAACGTGCCCGTATCGGTGGCCTGTGTCTTCTCTTCCGCCATCGTGAACGCTATCTCGTAGGCGCCGCCATTCCGTGTGATATCCATCTCGACCTTCACCGGATTTGACGTCGTCCCTCGCCAGTCCGTCCCGGTGGTCTGTGTCACGTCACATCCGCCGGCCGAGTAGGTGTTCGTCATCTTGTTGCGGCCGCCCATGCTGACAGTGGCGGACACGGTGCCATCTGAGTAGCGGTTGATCGTCACCGTGCGACTCCCCGTCACGAAATAGGTCACCTCTCCCAGCAACCCCACCGGTTGCCGGCCCTCGATAACTGCCTTCGAACTTCTCGGTCTGCGTGATCGTGCCCGCGAACCGGCCGCACCCTGCTCCAGCGTCAACCCATTTCTGGGCCACCTCGAGAAACCGGCTCGTGGGCAGTGGAGGCGGATCCGCCTGAGCGATCGTGCCACCGCCCTTTCCGACGAACCCCGCATGATGAGCGCGTCGTTGATCAGATGGTGCATGTAGGAGCCCGCCACTGCGGGGGAGTGACTTCCCACGGCGCTGTCGAAGGCGTCGACTTCCTGGGACTGCAGCGCGCACATCTGCTCCAGGTCCTTACCCACGAAGGACATGTGCGGTGGGGCCGTGAACTGCCAGAACTTCTCGAGCGTCTTGGGCTGGTCGTGGCGGCATAACAACCGTCGCCGAAGTCGTTCAAACCGATCCGGCCGCCGCCGTGTCCCCGCCCCGTGAGCTCCCTGATGTTGTTTGGAGAGGTTTCGACGACCCCGTGACAATTCAGGCAGCGCGGATGGGCGAAGACCGGATAGATCTCCTTAAAGAGATCGATGGGATCGGCGCCTGGTCCGGTCGGACCAGGCGTTGGCACGGGCGGTACGGGCACCTGAGCCCGAGCCAGCCGGCCGGGCATGCTGAGCACGACCACGGTTGCGAACAGCACGCAGGCCATCCCCAGTAATCGGTTCATGTGACTCCTCGGACTGGACCGACCGCAGACCTAGAGGGGCACCGATTCGCTTGTGGCGTGAAACCGGAGGCTGGAGAACGAACGAATCAATGTCGAAGCTGATTCGTGATCGCTTCCGTCTCGTAGATCTCGCAATTGGAGCGCTCTGGAAGGAGTCCCTGCCCGGCTCCCGGCCGCAGGATTCGCCTCGCCACCACCCAGGGCTCGACGAACGAATCAGGGTCCTCGATCGTCATGTCGTAGCGGATCTCATTGCCGACGCGCGTCAGCCTCTCGATGATGCGCATGTTGTCGGAGTGGAACAGGCCGCCTCGTCCCAGCCACGTCGAATCGACGAACGAGGTGGACTCGATCACGAGCGTGTCGCCTTCCCACTTTCCGATGCTGTACCCGTAGTAGGTCGCTTCGATCGACTTCTTGTCATCACGCGCGCGACCATCCGTGGGGATGTCGCGGAACTCCGTGTTGCCGCCGCCGTAGTCGGCGTACTGCCCGTAGAAGAAGATGACGTCCTTGTCGGTCTGGATGATCCGCGTGGGGGTACCATGCCTCGGCAGTCCCAGCGGCTGACAGGTCATGACGGGATCTTCCTTGTTCGTCCACTGATCGAGTTCCTGAATCCTGTCCCAGAACTCGGGCTTGTAGATGGGGCGGCCCAGCACGCCGAACCGCGACGGCGAGATCCACTCGTAGTCCACCCAGAAGTTGTCCATCGGCTCTTTGCATTCCTTCTGCGTGGGACCACATCGGCGGGCGCCAAAGCCGGTGACCGGATTGAAGGGGAACCCCCAGGTTCCGGTGAGATCCGGTTTGCCGTCGGGACGCCGCAGCGTGGCGGCGGCGGCATCCTTCGACGCGGGCACTGCCGGCAGGGTCCAATTGGGCGGCTGATGCGTCGGCTTCATCGCCGCCTTGACGCTGGCCGGCACCGGCATCACCACATACATCTGGCCCGTTTCCGTCAGCGTCGTCGTGATGTCCCGCACGACCGTGCCGTTCCGCTTCTCCGTCATCCGGCCGGCATACAACGCCTCGGCCGGATTCAGCGGGTTGTTCCAATCCTTGTAGTCGCTGTAGGTGAACTCGTAGGTGGTCGCCCCGTTCTTCACGACGACGCTCTCGGGCATGAACCTGGCGTCGAGCGTGGTGGTGGCCGTGGCCGTGGGGACGCCCGGGACCGGGTAGGCCAACACCGGCTTGTTGCCGACCCAGGCGACCGTCGTCTTGCCGATCGTCATCACGTCGGCGGCCAGCCGCTGCGGCCGGGGCGTCATGGGAGGGGCGTCCGGCGACGTCCCGGCGAACGCCGCCTTGAACGCGCCCTGCGGACCCGACCACAGTCGAATCATCCGCTCTTCGACGGTGGCCGGCATGGGCGCCGCCTTGCCTTTGCCCGGCACGAGTTCGGCGCCCTGAATGTCTTCGTTCCAGGCGTACGCGCCGCTGACGACTTCAATCGTGGAGCAGCTCTGGCCGTTGGGCCGCGTGCCGGTGATCCGGATCCGCTCGCCCGACGTCTGATAGCTGATGTCGCTGCGGTACATCGTCACGTTGCAGGGCTGCCCGCCGATTTGCATCGTGCCCTTGCCCTGATAGTCCAGCGACATGAGCAGGTCGTATTCCTCGCTGCTCCGCAGCATCCCCGTGTACCAGCCCCAGTTGAACAGGACCGCCTTCAGGTCCTTCGCGCCCGCCGCGGGCGTGTACGGCGGCGCGCCGCGGCCGCGGCCCTGGCCCTGGCCGGCCGGGGCCTGCGCACCGGTTGCCGGTCCGGCAGCACGCCCCTGCGCTCCGGCCATCGACGACACACCAATCGTGAGTGCGGCCGCGATCGCCGCGCTGGTCCAGGTGAGACTTCCTCGGAGAGTCATCATCATCCCTCTATGTCATCCGGCCGGTACCGGTCGCCAGACCGTGGCGACGAGCCGTTCAGCGATCAGTGCCGGAGCTGGTTCGTCACGGCCTCTTGCGTATCGTAGATCTCGCAATAGGAGCGCTCCGGAATGATTCCGTCGCCAGCGAACGGCCGCAGGATTCGCGTCGGCATCACCCACGGCTCGACGAACACCTCGGGGTCTTCGATGGTGATGTCGTAGAAGAGCTCATCGCCCTTGCGCGTGAACTTCTCCACGATGCGCGTTTTCTCGGAATGGAAGAAGCCTCCCCGTCCAAACCACGTCGAATCGACGAACGAGATGGAGTCGAGCACTAGCGTGTCGCCCTCCCAGTTCCCCACGGTGTACCCGTAGTAGGTGGCCTCGATCGCCTTCTGGGGGTCGTGCTTGCGGCCATCGGTCGGAATCGAGCGGAATTCCCTGTTGCCGCCGCCGTAATCGCTGGTCGTATACAGCATGGTGATGTCCTTCACCGTCTGGAAGATGCGTCGGGGCGTGAGCGACCGGGGAATCCCCATCGGCTGGCACGTCATGATGGGGTCTTCCTTATTCGTCCACTGGTCGAGTGCCTGCACCTTGTCCCAGAATTCGGGCTTGTAGATAGGGTGACCGTAGATCCCAAACCGCGAGGGCGAGATCCACTCGTAGTCCACCCAGAAGTTGTCCTGGGCGATCTTGCAGTCCTTCTGCGTGGGGCCGCAGCGGCGGGCGCCACCGCCCGTAATCGGATTGAAGGCGCCGCCCCAGACTCCGGTCAGATCCGGCTTCCCATTGGCCAGCCGCGGTGTCACGGCGGCGGCAGCCTGGGGTGAGGCGGGCGCGGTCGGCAGCGTCCAGTTCGGAGGCTGATGCGTTGGCTTGATCGCCGCCTTCACACTGGCGGGCACCGGCACCACGACATACATCTGTCCGGTTTCCGTCAGCGTCGTCGTGATGTCGCGGACAACGGTGCCGTTCCTCTTTTCCGTCATCCTGCCCGCGTACAACGCTTCGGCGGGATTGAGCGGGTTGTTCCAATCCTTGTAGTCGCTGTAGGTGAACTCGTAGGTGGTCGCGCCGTTTTTCACGACGACGCTCTCGGGCATGAACTTGGCGTCGAGCGTGGTGGTCGCCGTGGCCGTAGGGACACCCGGGACCGGGTACGTCAACACCGGCTTGTTGCCGACCCATGCGACGGATGTCTTGCCGATCGTCATCACATCGGCGGCCAGCGTCTGCGGTCTGGGTGTCATTGGAGGCGCGTCCGGCGACGTCCCTGCGAAAGCCGCCTTGAACGCGCCCTGCGGGCCGGACCACAGGCGAATCATCCGCTCTTCGACGGTGGCCGCCATCGGCGTGGCCTTGCCTTTGCCCGGCACGAGTTCGGCGCCCTGAATGTCTTCGTTCCAGGCGT
>JADMIO010817172.1_pt1 | contig 31110 bp, 28 predicted proteins | sample 8958161 | NCBI WGS metagenome assembly JADMIO01 (sample SAMN16585339, study PRJNA669376) | soil metagenome | isolation source: Crop rotation soil | place: USA: Cullars Rotation, Alabama | collected 2011 | reverse complement strand
CGCGACAACTTGTCCACGTGGAATTCTAAGCTTAGGATCCCAATGTGCTGGAAAGGCGCATGCAAGAACGCGGCGAAGCGCTGCGTTCGGATGCGTATCCGCCGTATCGAATCGCGTTCGACGTCGAGAAGCTGACGTGGGAGCTCGAGTTTTTCGTGAAGCATTACCTGCTCGCTTACAAAGGCGCCGCCCCAAGCGATGCCGAGCGTGATGCGTTGCGTCGCGAGTGGTCCGCGATTGTCGAGGAACTCGCCGGCGAGCCGCGCGTGCTGTGTCATCGCGACTATCACAGCCGTAATCTGATGCTGCATGATGACTCGCTGTACATCATCGATTTCCAGGACGCACGCATGGGCCCGGACACTTACGACCTGGTGTCACTGCTGCGCGATTCCTACGTCGACCTCAGTCCGCAACAGGTCGATGGGCTGATCGCGTACTTTCTCGCGCACAAGACCGGTGAGACCGTGGATGAGACGGAATTCCGCCGCCGCTTCGACCTGATGGCGCTGCAGCGGAATCTCAAGGCGTTGGGCACGTTCGGTTATATGACAACGTCGCGCAACAACACGGTTTATATTCAGTACATTCCGCGTACGCTGGCGTACGTGAAGGCGAACCTCGCGAAGTATCCGCGATTCGAACGGCTGCAGTCATTGCTCGTCCCGTGGTTGTGAGATGTTTGGAATCTCCACGCATCTATATGTCGCCGATCGGCTCGACCGCGATCACCTGGTCGAAATAGCCGCGCACGGCTTCGACGCTGTCGAAGTGTTCGCCCTGCGCAGTCACTTCGACTATCGCGATCGCCGTGCGGCCGTGGCGTTGGCGGAGTGGCTCGACGATACGCGGCTCCAACTGCACTCGATGCACGCACCGATCGCCGGCAAGTACTCCGGCGGTAAATGGGACAATGGTTTGACGATCGCGTCCGCCGACGAAGCGCGCCGCAAGGCCGCCGTCGATGAAGTGCTCGCGACGCTCGATGTCGCCGCCGCGATTCCATACCGGGTCCTCGTGCAGCACTGCGGCGTCCCGGTCCCCTATGCCGCCGCAGGTGATAACAGCACTGGCTCGCTGATCCGCAGTCTCGAAGAGCTCACGCCGGTGGCCAAGCAATACGGCGTGCGAATCGCCGTCGAGGTCATTCCCAACGAGCTGTCGACGCCGGCGGCGCTGGTGGAATTACTCGAGAGCGAGATCGACGCAACCGCACTCGGCATCTGCATGGATGTCGGCCACGCGCGGATGATGGGCGATGTCGTCGATGCAATCGAGACGACATCAGGGCATATCATCACTACGCACCTGCACGACAATCGCGGCCGCACCGACGACCACCTCGTGCCCGGTAAAGGCGTGATCGACTGGGACGGCGCGCTGCTGGCGTTTCAAAAGGTTGGCTACGACGGCGCGTGGATCTTCGAACTCGCCGTCGCAGCGGAGCGAAAGCCGGTGCTCGAGCAAGCGGTGAAGGCGCGCGAGCGCTTTGAATCGTTGCTGCACATCGGCGACGAAATGTTAGGGATGGATGAAGGTTGATGCAGACCACGATTAGCAAGATCGGTGAACACGTCGGCCAGCCGGTGACGATCAAGGGCTGGCTTCACAACCGTCGCTCGAGCGGCAAGATTCATTTCCTCACCGTCCGCGACGGCAGCGGTTTTCTGCAGGTCGTGATGGGCAAGAAGGACGTCGACGAGGCGACGTTCCAAAAGGCCGATCATCTTGGACAGGAGAGCGCCATCATCGTCACCGGCACGATCCAGGAGCACCCGCGCAACAAGGGCAATTACGAAATGATCGCCAACGGCCTCGACGTCGTGAACGAAGCCGTCGACTATCCGATCACGCCGAAGGAGCACGGCGTCGACTACCTGATGGATCGCCGCCATTTGTGGATCCGCGCCGAGCGTCAGACCTCGATCCTCAAAGTGCGTCACGAGATCATCAACGCCGTCCGCGATTATTTCAACGGCGAAGGCTTCATCCTTGCCGACACGCCGATCTTCACACCCGCCGCATGCGAGGGCACGACGACGCTGTTCCCTGTCGAGTATTTCGATGATGAGAAGGCGTACCTCACGCAGAGCGGACAGCTCTATAACGAAGCGAACGCGATGGCGCTCGGTAAGGTCTATGCGTTCGGTCCGACGTTTCGCGCCGAGAAGAGCAAGACCCGCCGCCATCTCACCGAGTTCTGGATGGTTGAGCCCGAGATGGCGTATGCGGATCTCGACGACGTGATCAAACTCGCCGAAGGCCTGATCACGTTCATCGTCGGCCGCGTGCTCGATCGCCGCCATAAGGAACTGAAGGCGCTGGAGCGCGACATCTCGAAGCTCGAAGCCGTCAAGGCGCCCTTCCCGCGCATCAAGTACGACGAGGCCGCGAAAATGCTGCTCGATAAGGGCGTGCCTTTTGTCGTTGGCGGCGACCTCGGCGGCACCGATGAAACGGTGCTGTCGCAACAATTCGACCGGCCAGTGTGCGTCACGCACTACCCGGCCGCGATCAAGGCGTTCTACATGAAGCCGGATCCCAACGAGCCGGACAAGGCGCTCTGCGTCGACGTGCTTGCCCCGGAAGGTTACGGAGAAATCATCGGTGGCGGCCAACGCCTCGACGATCTCAACCTGCTGCTGCAACGAATCAAGGAGCACGACCTGCCGCAGGAGGCATTCGAGTGGTATCTCGACTTACGCCGCTACGGCTCTGTGCCGCATGGAGGCTTCGGAATGGGCATAGAACGTTGTGTCAGTTGGATTTGCGGCCTCGAACACGTTCGTGAGACGATCCCTTATCCAAGGATGCTTTACCGGATTTATCCGTAACGTCCTAGCCTGAATGGCTCGTTTTGGCCTGACTTTATACGCCAAAAATGGCCACCTGAGAATTCGGACGGCCTTGACCGTCTATCAATAAAGAGGTTGTGTCGGCCGGCCCCCCGGCGCACGTAACAAACTGCTTTGGCTGAACGAGCCTTTGGTTTGAATGAACCAGGCTCCGTGCTTGTTGTCGAAGATACGGCGGCGACACGGGATCTGCTCACAAGCGTTCTCACGCGCGAAGGTTACCGGGTGATCTGTGCGGACGATGGCTCCCTCGCCACCCAACTCGTCCGTAGCGAAGACCCGGATCTCGTGCTGATGGACGTGCTGATGCCCAAGGTCGACGGGTTTTCAGCATGCGCCGCGTTGAAATCGGATCCGCAGACGCGACTCACGCCGGTGGTGCTCATCACCGGACTCGATGATCTCGAGAGCCGCGTGCGCGGCATCGAGGCCGGCGCGGATGATTTCCTCACCAAGCCATTCAACCTGACCGAGTTGCGCGCGCGCGTGCGCTCGCTCGTGCGCATCAAGCGCTACACCGACGACCTCGACTCAGCCGAGGCCGCCATCGTCAGCCTCGCGCTCGCAATCGAGGCGCGCGATCCGTTGACCAATGGCCACTGCCAGCGACTCGCCAAGTACGCGGAGCAACTCGGCGCGGCGATCGGTCTTGGCGCCGATGACCTCACGGCGCTGACGCGCGGTGGATTCCTGCACGACATCGGCAAGGTCGGCATTCCGGATGCCGTGCTGTTAAAGCCGGCAGCGCTGACGGCGGACGAATACCGGACGATGCAGCAGCACACGATCATCGGCGACCGCGTGTGCGCCGAGTTGCGCTCGCTTCGCAAAGTGCGCGCGATCGTGCGATCACATCACGAACGTCTCGATGGCAGCGGCTATCCCGATGGGTTGCGCGGCGACGATATTCCGCTGATCGCGCAGATCGCCGGCATCGTCGACGTGTTCGATGCGCTGACGTTCGCGCGTCCGTATCGCCCCGCTCTTCCGGTCGAAGAAGCCCTTCACGTGCTGCGCGGCGAGGCCGAACGCGGCTGGCGCAGCCGCGATCTGGTCGAAACGTGGATCGGTCTGCAGGCCGAGGCGGTACGATGACAAAAAAGTGGACGGTACTCGTTGTCGATGACGAACGGCCGATGCGTGAGCTCGAACGCCGCATTCTCGAACACGGTCCCTACACGGTGATCGAAGCCGCCGACGCGCGCGAAGCATTCACGACGCTGAAGAGTGGCCAGCACATCGACCTGATCATCGCCGACCTCGATATGCCGGAAGTGAGCGGCGAGGAAATGATGATGCGGATTCGCGCCGCACGTCCCGGCCAGAAAGTGTTGTACGTCAGCGGCAACGTCGATCGATTGCTCGATGCGCGCAAAATTCTTGGCGACGGCGAAGCCTTCGTCGACAAGCCTTTCACCGCAAAGCAATTGCTCGAAGGTGTCTCGCTCTTGCTGTTCGATACGCTCCGACCGCCTGCGTAACCTCCGCCAGCCCCGTGGAGGCGCGATGACTCTCTTGATCGTTGACGACGAGCGACCGATGCGAGATCTGGTGACGCGAGTGCTGGCGCCGCTCGGTCACACGCTGCTGCAAGCGGTCGTGGTGTGCGAACATGCGTTCGATCAGTTTCTACGCCGCGCCGGGCGCCCGGGGCCCACGAAGGGTGATGCGTGACACCCGTTCATCACCACGACCTGCAGCAGCTCTATCAGCTTTCGATGGAGATGCTGAGCATCGTCCGCAGTGACGGCACCTTCAAGCATGTGAATCCGGCGTGGACCATCGCGCTCGGATGGGCCGAGGACGAACTCGTCGACCAGCCGTACATCCAATTCGTGCATCCCCACGATCACGATCGGACTATTCGCGAAGCTGAGCGCCTCGCGCAGGGTGCCCGCGCGATCGACTTCGAAAACCGTTATCGGGCCAAGGACGGCACCTATCGCTGGATGAGTTGGCACGTCAGTCCCGCAGCCGACGGCAAGCTCCTCTACTGCGCGACGCGCGACGTCACCGATGCGCGCGCCTCGCATGATGAGTTGAGGCGCGCGCGCCGCGATATCCAGGCGATCCTCGATCACAGTCCTGTCGTGGTGTTTGTGACCGACGTCGAAGGACGATACCGCATGCTCAACAGCGCGAGCGCGCGGATCACCGGGCGCTCGCCGGAGGAGTTGATCGGCCGGACCGCGTCCGACGTCTTTCCGAAAGATGTTGCCGACATGGTGCGCGCGAACTCGCATCGCGTGATGGCGAGCGGGCGTTCGGAAATGTTCGAGGAGACGCTGCCGACGGTGGTCGGTCCGCGCACGTATTCCGTCGTGCGGTTTCCACTGCGCAATGAACACGGCGACATCTCCGCGTTGTGCGGCATGTCGCTCGACATCACCGAGCAGAAGGCCGCCGCCGAAGAAATTGTTCAAGCGCGCGCGGAAGCAGTGCGCGCGAATCGCGCCAAGAGCGACTTCCTGTCCCGCATGAGCCACGAGCTGCGGACGCCGCTCAACGCCGTGCTGGGGTTCGCGCAGTTGTTCGATCGCGATCAGATGTCCGACGGCGACCGCGAGAACATCCGGCAGATTCTCGACGGCGGGCGGCACCTGCTCGATCTGATCAACGAAGTGATCGACATTTCGCGCGTCGAATCGGGGACGCTGGCCCTCTCGAACGAGCCTGTCGACGTGCACGACGCGGTGATCACCGCGGTCTCGCTGATGCGTCCGCTCGCCGGCGCGCAAGGCATCGTGATCAGTGTCGCGTCACCTGACCCTGGCCTCGCGGTGATGGCGGATCGCCAGCGGCTTCGACAGGTGCTGTTGAACCTGTTGTCGAACGCCGTCAAATACAACCGCGTCAACGGGACGATCCACGTGGCGATCGATCGTGTTCCAACCGGCCGCGTTCGCGTGTCCGTGCAGGACACTGGCGCGGGCATTCCGCCGGAGTTGCTCTCGCTGCTCTTCCAACCCTTCGAGCGACTGGGTGCCGACAAGACCGCCGTCGAAGGCACGGGTCTCGGTCTCGCATTGTCCAGAGCGCTCTGCCAGGCGATGGGTGGATCGCTCGAAGTGAACAGCGTCGTCGACCAGGGCAGCACGTTTTCGATCGAGCTCGCAGAAACGAGCCTCGCCGCGCCAGTGGAAATGGAGCGCGCGACCACCCCTGCGGCGCCGGTTTCCGCAGACGATGTTCGTCGATCGGGCATCGTCGTCTACATCGAGGACAACGTCGCCAACGTGCGATTGATGGAGCGCATCCTGTCGCGGCGCCCGCAGCTGACGATGATGCATGCCGCCGACGGACGGTCGGGCATCGAGCTGGTGCGCTCGCTGCGGCCGAGCGTCGTCCTGCTGGATCTGCAGTTGCCGGAAATGTCCGGTGACAGCGTGCTGCGCGAGTTGTGGAAGGATCCACTGACGCGGCAGATTCCAATTGTCGTGCTCACTGCAGACGCGACACGAGGCCTGCCGCAGCGATTGATGTCGGCCGGCGCGCGCGCCTGCCTGACGAAGCCGCTGGATGTGCAACAGGTGCTGCGGACGCTCGACGAATTGATCGTAGAAGCGACGGGTACGGCGAATGCTTGATGACGCGAACAAAGAGGACCACGTCGTCCACACGTTCAAGAATCACCTCGCCATCATCATCGGCTTCAGCGACCTGTTGTTGTCGGAGATGAGCGCCGACGATCCGCGGCGCAAGGACGTGGCTGAAATCAACAAAGCCGGCCGGGATGCGCTGGCCGCGCTGCAAGACCTGGCGCGTCATCTGTCCTCCTAAACCTGTTACACTGAGAAGTTCCCATGAAGATCGGGTTCGTCTCATTAGGGTGTCCGAAAAATCTCGTCGACTCCGAGGTCATGCTTGGCATGGCCGAAAAGGAGGGACACGAGATCACGGCCGACGCGTCGCAAGCCGACGTGCTCGTGGTAAACACGTGCGCCTTCATCGATCGCGCCAAGCAGGAATCCATCGACACGATTCTCGAGATGGCCGAGCTCAAGAAACAGGTGGTCGGTCGAAGACTGATCGTGACCGGCTGTCTCGCGGAACGTTATCGCGATGAACTGAAGAAAGAGATCCCCGAGATCGACGCGGTGTATGGAACGGGCGAAGTGCCCGATTTCGTACAGGGCCTCGCGCCCGGCGTGAAACCACTGACGCTGCATCGCAAGCCGGTATTCGGCGTTGATCTCCCGAGCTACATCTACGATGCGGACACGCCTCGCAAGCGCGTCACGCCCGGCCACTTCGCATACGTGAAGATCGCCGAGGGCTGCGATTACAAGTGCGCCTTTTGCATCATTCCGAAAATGCGCGGCCACTATCGCAGCCGATCCGTCGAATCGATCGTGCAGGAAGCCAAACAACTCGCCGCACAGGGCGTGAAAGAACTGTTGCTGATTTCGCAGGACACTACGTTCTACGGAATCGATCGCGGTGAACGAGGCGCGCTGCCGAGACTGTTGCGCGCGTTGAACGAAGTCGACGGCCTCGAGTGGATTCGACTGCTCTATCTCTACCCGACGACGATCACCGGTGAGGTGATCGATGCGATCGCGGATCTCGACAAGGTCGTGAAGTACATCGACCTGCCGTTGCAGCACGCATCAGACGCGGTGTTGAAGCGCATGAAGCGTCCCGGTACGCGCAACTCGTACAAGCGCTTGCTCGACAACATCCGCACGCGCATTCCGAATGTCGCGCTGCGCACGACGTTCATCGTCGGCTTCCCCGGCGAGACGGCGGAAGACTTCGCCGAGCTCGAGGCGTTCATCGACGAAATGAAATTCGATCACGTCGGCGTCTTTACCTATTCGCACGAAGAAGGCACGACGGCGTTTGATCTGAAAGACGACGTGCCGGCGGCGACGAAGAAGAAACGTCAAGAGCGTCTGATGGCGCGCCAGCGCGACATTGTCACGAACCGCCAGCAGAGCCGGCTCGGCGAACGGACGCGGCTGGTCGTCGATGGCCAATCCGCAGAACACGAACTGGTGCTGCAGGGCCGCCTTTCCGGTCAGGCGCCGGAAATCGATCCCGTCGTTTACCTGACGGAATGCGACCCTTCAGAAATACGGCAAGGCTCATTTATCGACGTCGAAATCGTCGGCGCGCAGGACTACGACTTGGTTGCGAGGCCCCTATAAGCCTGTCGCGCCGCAGCCCGAACGGCGAAGGCGGACGTGCTACTATAAAGGGTCGGTTACTAGTCTGGGAAACCAGAGTGGGCCTGTAATTCAGCCCACTTTTTGTTTTTTAGGGGGGTTCTTTGACTCCACTTGAAAGGGTCAGGGAACTGGCAGAGCGCATCGCGTCGAGCTACGGCCTCGAAATTTTCGATGTCGAGTTGAAGCGCGAGGGCGGGCAGCAGGTGTTGCGCGTGATCGTCGATCGGCCCGGGCCGGCCGCGACGCCCGAAGAGAGCGTCAGCATCGACGACTGCGCGCGCGTCGCCGAAGAACTCGGCACGCTGCTCGACGTCGAAGACGTGATGCCCGGCGGCTACACCTTCGAGGTGTCGTCACCAGGCCTGGATCGGCCGCTTCGCAACGCCGACGACTACCTGCGATTCGCCGGACGGTGGGCGAAGATCGTGACGTCGGAGCCGGTGCAGCGACAGACGGCGTTCTCCGGCCGCGTGAAAGGAATCGAAGGCGACGACGTGCTGTTCGAATCGGAAGGCAAAAAACTCATGAAGCTTCCGCTGCGACTGATCACACGCGCCAGGTTAGAGGTTGAATTCTGATGTCGACAACGAATCCGTTACAGCAAACGATCGAGGCGCTCGCCAAGGAAAAAGGCATCGAGCCGGAAGTCGTGATCCAGGCGATGGAAGAAGCCGTGCTCACGGCGTCGCGAAAATATTACAAGACCGACGACGAAGAGCTGAAGGCAAAGTTCAATCCTGAGAACGGCCAGATCGAGCTGTTCGCGGTGAAGACGATCGTCGACGAAGTCACGAATCCAGGCAAAGAGATCTCGATCTCGGAAGCGAAATCGATTTACGGCGACGACGCCGAAGTCGAGGTCGGTTATCAGATCGAGTTCCCGAAGCGGACCGACGTGCTCGGCCGCATCGCTGCCCAGACCGCGAAGCAGGTGATCTTCCAGAAGGTGCGCGAAGCGGAACGCGAGAACGTGTTCGCGGAATACAACCAGCGCGTCGGTGAAGTGATGAACGGCCTGGTCAAGCGCTTCGAGCAGGGCGACATCATCGTCGAAGTCGGCCGCGTCGAGGCGATCCTGCCGCGCAAGGAACAGTCGCGCGCGGAAAGCTACGCGCAGGGCGATCGCGTGCGCGCGGTGATTCGCGGCGTCAGCAAGAGCGCGAAGGGCCCGCAGATCGTGCTGTCGCGAACCGATCCGGCGTTGTTGATCAAGTTGTTCGAACAGGAAGTGCCGGAAATTTACGACGGCACCGTGATGATCCGCGGCGCCGTGCGTGAAGCCGGCGATCGCGCCAAGGTCGCGGTGTTCTCGCGCGAGCGCGACGTCGATCCGGTTGGCGCGTGCGTCGGTATGAAGGGCACGCGCGTGCAGGCGATCATCCGCGAACTGCGCGGCGAGAAGATCGACATCGTCGACTACTCGGACGATCCAGTGCAATTCGTGATGAATGCGTTGAGCCCGGCGAAGGTGCAGCGCGTCACGATCGTCGACGACAAGGAAAAAGTCATGGAAGTCGTCGTCGAAGACAGCCAGCTGTCGCTCGCGATCGGCAAGAAGGGACAGAACGTCCGTCTCGCCGCGAAGCTGACCGGCTGGCGCATCGACATCAAGAGCGAAGAAGAGAAGCGTAAGGAAGTGGAAGCGCAGTTCGGCGCGATGGAAGCCGGCAATGCTGCCGAGCCCGAGGCCGAACCGGTCGCTGAAGTTGCCGCTGAAGTTGAAGAGTCGAAGGGATAAACAGTTTGTCCACCGTTCGGGTTTACAAGGTCGCTGAGCTTCTCGACACCACCAGCCAGGAAGTGCTGGCGTTGTTGAAGAAGAACCACGGCATCGAACTCAAGAGCGCATCGAGCACGCTCGAGGAGATCGTCGCGCGCCAGTTCGTCGAGCGCCTTGCCAAGCAGCGCAACATCACGCTGCCGAAGGGCGACATCTTCTCGGAGCAGGCCGTCAAGCAAGTGAAGACGGCCGCGAAGGCGAAAGTGGTGCCCGGCAAGAAGGGTGCTGCCGCGCCCGCAGCGGAGCCGCCGAAACCGGCGGCGCCCACGCTCGGACCGCCGCGACTGATCAAGAAGCCGACGCTCGTAAAGCCGGCGGACGCGCCGCGCGTCGACGAGGCGCCGATCGCCGCCGCGCCGATCGTCGAAGTACCGGAACCGCCACCGGTCGTTGAAGCGCCCCCGCCGGTGGCCGAAGCGCCCGCGCCGGTCGTCGAACCGACGCCCGTTGAACCCGCCGCGGCCGCGAGCGCCGAGCCCGCCGCAGACACGGCGCGCGAAAAGTCCGGCCGCTTCGTGCCGCCGAGCATTCGCCTCCGCGTCGAAGAACCCGGCAAGGCGCCGCCAAGCGCGCCGCCGCTGCAGCCGAAGCGGCAGATGATTCCGCAACCACCGCGAGTTGTGCCGTCCGCGCCCAAACCGCCGCAGCAGGCGACAGGAAATCTCGCGCCGGGTGCGCGTCAGCAGCAGCGTCCGTACGGATCACCGCGTCCGCCGCAGAGCAATACCGCGGCGATGTTGGGCGGTCCGCGTCCACTGCCCTCGCAGCCGGTGCGTCCCGCGAGCGGGATGCCGCAGCGTCCGGGTCAGCCGCCGATGCGGCCCGGCTTCCGCCCTCAGCAACAACATCGTCCCGGCAGCGGGATGAAGCCGGCGCAAAAGCGCGACGCGTTGCAGACGCCGCGGCCGCAGATGCCTGCCGCGCCCGCCGCACCGCCGCCGATTACTCGCACGATCACCTTCTCTGAAGGCATGACCGTGAAGGACCTCTCCGATCGTCTCGAGGTCCGCGTCAAGGATGCATTGAAGGCGCTGCTCGATCGCCGGTTGATGATGACCATCAACTCCGCGATCGATCTCGAAACCGCCAAGGCGCTCGCCGCGAATTTCGGCGCCGAGATCGAAACGCGCAGCTTCGAACAGGAAATCAGCGCCGAGAGCGACAAAGCGGCCGATCCAAAAGATCTCGTCACGCGCGCTCCGGTTGTCACGATCATGGGCCACGTCGATCACGGCAAGACGACGCTGCTCGACTCGATCCGCGAGACGCGCGTCGCCGAGCGTGAAGCCGGCGGCATCACGCAGCACATCGGCGCTTACCTCGTGCCGACGTCCAGCAATCGCAGCATCGTCTTCCTCGATACGCCTGGTCACTCGGCGTTCACGATGATGCGCGCGCGCGGCGCGAAGGTCACCGACGTTGTCGTCCTGGTAGTCGCGGCTGATGACGGCGTCATGCCGCAAACCAAGGAAGCGATCGATCACGCCAAGGCCGCGAACGTGAAGATCATCGTGGCCGTCAACAAGATCGACAAGCCCGGCGCCAATCCTGAAACGGTCAAGCGCCAGCTGACGGATCTCGGGCTGATGCCGGAAGACTGGGGCGGTCAGACGGTGTTCGTCGAAGTGTCGGCGAAGAAGAAGACCGGCATCGATACGCTGCTCGAAATGATCCTGCTCGTCACCGAGCTCGATGATCTGAAGGCGAACCCGAAGCGCAGCGGCATCGGCACCGTGCTCGAAACGAAACTCGATCGCGGCCGCGGCCCCGTCGCCACGGTGCTGGTGCAGGACGGCACGATCAGCGTTGGCGACAATGTGATCGCCGGCCCGGTGGTCGGCAAAGTGCGCGCGCTGATCGACGATCGCGGCCGCAGCTTGAAGCATGCGGGACCGTCGACACCCGTCGAACTGCTCGGCCTCGAGTCACTGCCCCAGCCCGGCGACGGGTTCCAGCAGGTCGCCGATGCGGCGAAGGCGCGTCAGATCGCCACGTTCCGACAGGAGCAGGCGAAGGGCAAGGCGCTGGGCGCGAAGGGATCGCGTCTCACGCTCGAATCGCTGCAGGCGCAACTATCGGAAGAAGGCTCGAAAGATCTGCCGATCATCATCAAGGCCGACGTGCAGGGTTCGGCCGAAGTGCTGGCCGACACGCTCGCGAAGCTTTCCGACGCCAAGACGAGGATCAAGATCATTCACTCGGCCGTCGGCGCCATCAACGAGAGCGACGTGCTGCTCGCAACCGCGTCGAACGCGATCATCATCGGCTTCAACGTGCGGCCTGATCGCAATGCCGCGGATGTTGCCGAACGCGAGAAGGTCGATATCCGCCAGCACTCGGTGATCTACCACGTCACCGACGAGATCAAGAAGGCGATGGCCGGCCTGCTCGAGCCGACGTTCAAGGAAACACGCATCGGCGCGGCGCAAGTGCGCGAGACGTTCAAGGTGCCGAAGGTCGGCACGATCGCCGGCTGCATGGTCACCGACGGCCGCATCACCCGTCAGGGCGATGCGCAAGGGCGCCTGTTGCGCGACAACGTCGTCGTGTGGGAGGGCAAGCTCGCTTCGCTCAAGCGCTTCAAGGACGATGCGTCGGAGGTCAAGGCCGGATTCGAATGCGGCATTGGCCTCGCGAACTTCAATGACATCAAGGTCGGGGACGTAATCGAAGTGTTCCAGATGGAACGCGTCCCCCAGCCTGCTTAACGGTTCGCAATTTGATGGCCCTGCCGGCCGTTCCGTTGGAACGGCCCAGTGCTACGCCTAAGCACATTTCGGAGAACGGAGGCCGCAATGGCCTTGTCACATCGAGTCGAGCGCATTCAAGAACAGGTGCGCGAGGAAGTCAGTCAGATGCTGGCGACCGAGGTCCGCGATCCAGGCGTGGGCCTCGTCACCGTCACCCGCGCGAAAGTCACCGCAGATCTCTCTCTTGCGCGGATCTACTGGACGATCATCGGCGACGCCAACGAGCGCAAGAAGACGCAGAAGGCGCTCGAGCGCGCGAGCGGGTTCGTGAGGCACTTACTGGCCGAGCGGTTGACGCTGCGCCGGTCGCCCGAAGTGAAGTTCATCTTCGACGAATCGGTCGCGGCGCAGGATCGCATCGAGCAGATCATCCAGGAGATTCACGCCGAGGAAGCGGCGCGCACCGTTCAAGATCCTGAAATCGTTGACACCGTCGTCGACGACAAAGACGACGTGACAGTGAAGAGTGACAATCCAGACACCAAGTCAACCTCCCGCTGATCTGCTCGACGTCATCCGCCGCGGGCAGCGCTTCATCGTCGCGTCGCACCAGCGACCTGATGGCGATGCCATCGGATCGGCGATGGCAATGGCGCTCGCGCTGCGCGCGCTCGGCAAAACAGCGACGGTCGTCACCGACGCGATCCCTCCGGCATTCCTGCAGCCATTCCCCGGTGTCGCGGGTATTCAGATCACGCAGGAGACGCAGGACACGTTCGACGCGGCACTGATCATGGAGTGCGGCGAGCTCTCGCGCACCGGCGTTAAGGGGCTCGATCGATCGCCGGTGATGAACATCGATCATCATCCGGGCAACAAGAGCTACGGTGCGATCAACTGGATCGACGAGTCAGCGGCGGCGTGCGGCGAGATGGCGTTCACGCTGATCGAGGCACTGGGCGCGCCGATCACGAAAGACATCGCGACCCATGTGTATCTCGCGATTTTGACCGACACCGGATCGTTCCACTTCTCACACCTGTCGCCGCGCACCTACGAGATCGCGGGCCGCTGCGTCGAAGCCGGCGCCGATCCGCAATGGATCGCGCGCACGCATTACGACAGCAACAGCCTCTCGCGCGTGCGCATCTTCGGGGCGGTGATGAACGGAATGGTCATCGTCGATGAAGGCCGCGTGGCGATGCTCGACATCACGCGCAGGACAATGGCGGAGCTCAACGGAACGAACGACGATCTCGAAGGCCTGATCAATTTTCCATTGACGGTGAAGGACATCGAGGCGGTCGCGTTCTTCAAGGAGATCGCCGACCGCGAATGGCGCGTGTCGCTGCGATCAAAAGGCCGTGTCGACATCGGTGCGATCGCGCGCAACTTCAACGGCGGCGGACATACCAACGCCGCTGGATGCTCGACCACCGGCGATCTCGACACCGTTCACAAACAGTTCGGCGCGCTACTCGCCGATGCTGTTGCGAAGAAGTGAAACCGGCATTTCCTGACGGCGTCCTCGTCGTCGACAAGGCGGAAGGGCCGACATCGCACGACGTCGTCACCTTCGCGCGACGATCGCTCGGCGTATCACGCATCGGACATACGGGCACGCTCGATCCACTGGCGACCGGCGTGCTGCCGCTCGTCGTCGGACGCGCGACGCGTCTCGCGCAGTTCCTGACCGCCAGCGACAAGAGTTATGAGGCGGCGATCGCCTTCGGACGCACGACCGACACCCATGATGCGGCCGGCAAGATCACCGGCAGCAGCGATCAGCGCCCAACGCGCGAGCAGCTCGAATCAGCAATCGAACAGTTCCGCGGCACATTCGATCAAACGCCGCCCGTCTATTCCGCGAAGAACATCGATGGAGAGCGATCCTACGAGCTCGCACGCAAGGGCAAGACCGCGACGATGCAACGAGCCAAGGCCGTGAGCGTGACCGTCAAGCGGCTCGAGATCCTGGCGTTCGACGGCGATACGGCGCGACTCGACATGCAAGTAAGCGCGGGCTTCTACGTGCGCGCGCTCGCGCACGACCTCGGTGAGGCGCTCGGTTGCGGGGCGACGCTCGCGGCGCTGCGCCGCACGCGCTCCGGAGAATTCGGTCTCGATCGCGCCGTGCCGCTCGCCGACGTTTTACAGTCGAGTCGCGAATCGCTCGCCGAACGGCTCGTGCCATTCCGTGAATTGCTGCCCGAAGTGCCGGCCGTCACGCTGCGTTCATCAACGCAGCTCGAGCGCCTCAAGAACGGCGTGGAAATGGGCCCCGCGGACCTCGTGGCTCCGCTCGCCGCGTTGCCGCCAATCGTCCGCTTGCTGGGCCCTGACGGCGACCTGGTCGGCCTCGCGAAGCCGTCCAAAACACCAGGAAACCTGCATGGCTGGGTGGTTCTGGGATAACATAGACAGGTTACAGGCGATGTAGGAATCGTCATATACGGCGGCCTGGTTTGCACTGGGCCGTGCGTGGAGGTAGAAGTGGCATTAACGAAAGACAAGAAGACCGCCCTCATCGGCGAATACAAGACGCACGACAAAGACACCGGCTCACCAGAAGTCCAGGTCGCAATCCTCAGCGAACGCATCAATTACCTGACCGAGCATTTCAAGTCCCACGGCAAGGATCATCATTCGCGTCGCGGACTGCTCAAGCTCGTCGGCCAGCGCCGGCGACTGCTGGATTATCTGAAGAGCAAGGACGCCGACCGTTACGCTGAGGTGATCAAACGCCTCGGCATTCGCAAGTAACCCAGGTCGCTTCCAGCAGATCGCAGGTTAGTTATGCATAAGCGTGATCTATCTCTAGGCTCTCAGACCCTCTCGATCGAGACCGGCCGCCTCGCCAAACAGGCTGATGGCTCCGTTGTCGTTCGCATGGGCGACACGATGGTGCTCGTTACCGCATGTCACTCATCGAGCCCGCGTGAAGGAATCGACTTCCTCCCGCTGACGGTCGACTATCGTGAATACACCTATGCGTCGGGACGCATTCCCGGCGGATTCTTCAAGCGCGAAGGCAAGGCCACCGAAAAGGAAACGCTGACCAGCCGGCTGATCGATCGGCCGATTCGTCCGCTGTTCCCGACCGGATGGTCGTACGAGACGCAGGTGATCGCGTTCGTGCTTTCGGCAGATACCGAAAACGATTCCGACGTGCTCGCGCTCACCGGCGCCGGCGCGGCGCTCGCGCTGTCGGAGATGCCGGTCGAGAAGACCGTCGCCGCGGTCCGCATCGGCCTCGTCGACGGCCAGTTCATCGTCAATCCGAGTTTCCCGCAGCGCAAGCAGAGCAAGCTCGATCTCGTCGTTGCCGGCACCAGGGACGGCATCGTGATGGTCGAAGCCGGCGCCAACGAAGTGACCGAGGACGAAGCGGTCACCGCACTCGAGACCGCCCATCAGGCGATCAAGCAGATCGTCGAGACGATCGATGCGCTCGCGAAGGAAGCCGGCCGCACCAAGCTGGCGAAGCCCGAAGTCACCGTCAATCACGAGCTCAAGAGCTACGTCGACAACTCGTTCGGCGCGCTGGCCGATGCGATGCGCATCAAGGGCAAGCTCGTAAACTACGCGACGGTCGCCAAGGTCGAGAAAGAGATGCTGGCCGGTCTTCCCGAATCGCTGGCCGACGCGAAGCTCGAAGCCAAGGGCCTTTTCCACGCGATGCAGGAACGCGCGCTGCGTGAGGAAGTGCTCGGCAAGGGCATCCGCCAGGACGGGCGCAAGTTCGACGAGATCCGCCAGATCACGATCGAGAACAGCGTGCTGCCCCGCGTGCACGGCTCAACCGTGTTCACGCGCGGCGAGACGCAGGCGCTGGTCACCGCGACGCTTGGCACCGCCGACGATCAGCAGAAGATCGAGATGGTCGATGGCGAAACGTGGAAGCGCTTCATGCTTCACTACAACTTCCCTCCGTTCTCGGTCGGTGAAGTGAAGCCGATGCGCGGCCCCGGCCGTCGCGAGATCGGCCACGGCGCGCTCGCCGAGCGCGCACTCGCCCCGATGATTCCCGCTGAAACCGAATTCGCATACACCATCCGCATCGTCTCGGACATTCTCGAGTCGAACGGCAGCTCGTCGATGGCATCGGTGTGCGGCGGCTCGCTCGCGATGATGGACGCCGGCGTGCCGATCAAGGCGCCGGTCGCCGGTGTCGCGATGGGCCTGATCATGGACGAAGCGACCGGCAAGTACGCGGTCCTCTCGGACATCGCGGGCGCCGAAGATCATTACGGCGACATGGACTTCAAGGTCGCCGGAACGGCGAACGGCATTACCGCGCTGCAGATGGACATCAAGATCAGCGGCGTCTCCGCGCAGGTGATGCGCGATGCGCTGGCGCAGGCGAAAGCCGGCCGCATGCACATCCTGCAGAAGATGCAGGAGTCGCTGTCCACGCACCGCTCGAATATGTCGGCCTACGCGCCGCGCATCATCACGATCAAGATCCCGGTCGACAAGATCCGCGACGTCATCGGCCCCGGCGGCAAGATGATCCGCAGCATCATCGAGAAGACCGGCGTGAAGATCGACGTCGAGGACGACGGCCACGTCAACGTCGCGTCGTCGGACGAAGCCGCCGCCAACAAAGCGATCGGCATGATTCAGGAGCTGACCGCGACTGCCGAGCTCAACAAGACTTACCTCGGCAAGGTCCAGCGCATCACCGATTTCGGCGCCTTCGTCGAGATCATGCCCGGCACCGACGGCCTGCTGCACGTCTCCGAGATCGCGCACTATCGCGTCAAGGACGTTCGCGACGAGTTGAAGGAAGGCCAGCAGGTGCTGGTCAAGGTCATCAACATCGATCCGACCGGCAAGATTCGCCTGTCGCGCAAGGCGTTGATCACTCCGGAAGAAGGCGGCGCGCCGCCGGCGTCGAGCAACGGCGAGGCGGAAGGTGCGCCTGCGGGCGCGGGTAGCGGCGGCGGGCAGCATGATCGTGGCGAACGACGCGACCGTGGCCCGCGACGCGATCGAGGCCCACGCCGGGAATAGCGATGCGGTACTTCATGATTGCGCTGCTGCTGATCGCGGCGGCGCAATCATCGGCTCAAGAGCCTGCCCAGAACCGTCGCGAATTCACGATCGTCGCGAAAGATCACTCCTTCACTCCGAACAAGCTCGACGTCTCGCAAGATGATCTGGTCAAGATCACGCTGCGCAGCGAAGACGTGCCCGCGACGTTCGCGATCGACGCCTACCGCATCGTCAAGCGCGTCGCCGGCAAGAGCTCGATCACGTTCGAGTTTCGCGCCGATCAGGCCGGCAGCTTTCCCTTCTATTGCAACCTGACGGTCGACAAGGAATGCAAGGACATGCGCGGCACGCTCAACGTCCGCGCAAAATGATCAGCGCCTTGGAAACTTGTCGGGATTGTCCGTGAAGAGCGCGTCGACGTCGAACTTGTAGAGATACTGCGACATCTCGGCGCTGACGTCCTTGAAGCCCGCCCTCGCCGTGTCGGAGGCACGGAAGGTGTAGGGCGTGACGCTCATTCCTTCGGCGTGCGCCCACTTCACGAAGTCGGGATTATTGAGCACGATGTTCTTCGCCGGGCCAAATCCCTGCACGATCCCCTTCCACGCTTTGACGTCCGCGGCGCTCTTCAGCTGATCCTTTTCTTCGAGTAACAGCACGACAGGCACGCCGATCTTCATCTGCGCGAGATTGCGCGCCGTCTGCTGCCCGAACGTCTGCAGGATCAGCGGCGTCTTCGGATCGGCTTTCGCGCCACGCAGCCCGTGCTTGTCGAGCGCCGCGGCGACGATCTTTTCAAATTCGATCTTGCGCGCGTTGTAGATCTCGGGGTCCTTGATCTCCGGGAACATACCGGCCTTGCCCTTGACGATCGCGACCGCTTCGTCGAAGGTCAGGATCTTCTCGGCGGCAAACTTCTTGTCGAACCATGACCCGGCATCGAGTCGCTTGATCTCGTCGATCGTGAAGTCATTCGCGAGCCAGACGCGCTTCCCGGCAAGCATCGTGGTGCGATTCGGGAACATGTCCTCGACGTTCGTGGTGCGTTCGAGCGTCGGATCGTGCAGACAGATCAGCACGCCGTCCTTCGTCACGGCGAGATCCTGTTCGACGAAGTCCGCGCCCATCTCGATCGCGAGCTTGTAAGCGGCGGCGGTGTGTTCCGGCGCGTAAGCAGACGCGCCACGATGCGCGACGACCGTCTTTTTTTTGTACTGGGCGCTGGCTGGCACCGTCGCCAACAGGATAAAGGCAATCATCAGGCTACGCGACATTGGGTCCCTCATTGGCAAACGCCTTGGCGGCATCGATGCGCTCGCGGATCGGAGGATGCGAATAGAACAACCACCGCACGATCGGAGAAGGATACTCCTCCGCCAGATTTTGCTGGGCCAGCCGCTTCATCGCGGTGACGAACGCGTCAACATTGCGTGTCGTCGTCAGCGCGTAACGATCGGCGGCGCGCTCCTGCGCGCGCGACACGGCGTTCGCAAACGGCATGACGAGGAACGACCAGGCGCCGGCAAACAGCATCAGGATCGGCAGCGCCGCGGGATCCGACATGCCGCGCAGGCTGAACGCATCGGTGAACGACCGCAGCACGATGTCGGCGACGAAGAAACCCGCCATCAGGATCAGCGCTTGAACGGCGATGCCGCGCCACAGATCACGATGCACGTGATGCGCGAGCTCGTGGGCGAGAATCACTTCGATCTCGTCTTCGGAATAATCGGCGAGCAGCGTGTCGGAGAGCAGGATGCGCCGCGTCCGCCCCATTCCGGCGAGCGCCGCGTTGGCCTTCTTCGTATGACTGCTCAACACCCATTCGAAGACGCCGACGACATCAGTACGCGCGCGCGTCGCGAGCGACATCAATCGTGCGACGAGCGGCGGACGATCGAGCGGCTTGAACTTGTAGAAGATCGGCAGCAGTACGACCGGCGCCAGCTGCGCGAGGCCGATCGTCGCGACCGCGAAGATCATCGCGGAGATCCACCACCAGTGATCGGGAGCGTTTCGCAACGCCGCAAAGACGATCGACGTGCCGGCCACGGCGAGCACGATCCCCAATGCGATGCCCTTGACGTAGTCGGAGAACCAATGCGCGGCGGTCTGCGTGGACAATCCGTAATGATGTTCGAGCAGATGGCCCTGATAAAACGCGAACGGCCACTCGACGATCTGAACGATCAGCACCACGAGGATCGTCATCACGATCACGGTGCTCACATCGTCGAAGCCGCCGGGAATCCATTGCGTGATCGCCGCGGAGACTTCCCGCAGGCGATGCGCGCCGCCGGTCAGTGAGAGAGACAGCAAGAGAATGCCGGCGACCGCGGTCCCGAGCAGGTCCGCGCGACGGCGCAGGCGATGGTATCTGGCGGACTTGTCTTCGTTCAAACCAGTAGTCAGTATCCAGTATCCAGAAAGTTCTGGCTACTCTTCTGACCACTGGCTATCGGCTACTGCGGTATCGACTCGCCGAGTACGATTCCACTCGCGGCGGCCTCTCCGGGTGCGGCGGGCAGTTCGAGAACGCCGACGATCTGCGCCGGTGGAATTGGCAACATCGGCAGCGCCGCCGGCTCGAGCAGGCTCAAGAACGAGGTCAGCCCCGCCAGCACAAGGTTCGCTGCGACAAACGCCGCCAACGCGATCGCGCCGCGACGCAACCAGATGCGCATGAATCGCTGAACGTAAGTCTCTGAGCGCACGTTGCGGGGCCAATCGTTCTTGATGCCACGCTGCGGCGCTGTCTTGCTCGAGGGCGTCCGTTTCGCGGGTGCTGCAGGAACGGGACGAGGCTGCGGTGGCAGATCGAGTCCCGCAAAGAGCGGTGATTCCGGACGCGATGTCGAAGGCAGCTCAGTCTCGACCCAGTCGTCGACATCCTTCTGAAAATCTTGAGGCTCACGGCTTAACACCGGGCGCTTCGCAGGAACCGCGACCGGCCCCGCCGTGGCGGCCTTTGCCGACGTAGGCACCGGCGCAGCCATCGGAGCCTTCGCGGCACCCTCGGCAAAGATAATCGAATCCCACGTCGGCGACAGCGTCACGGCGCCGACTTCCAGCAGCGCGGTATCGAAGATCGCCTGGTTGATCGCCTGCACTTGTTGTTCGTAAGCGAGCTGCAACGCGCGATCGCACACTCGGTTGATCAGGCGCGGCACGCCGCCGGTACGCTTCGCGAGCGCATCGACGATCGCCGGCGGAAACAACGCCGCGTCACTCCGCGCGCCCGCGACCTGCAAGCGATGCGCGACGTAGCCGGCAACCGCATCGGCGTTCATCGGCGTGAGACGGTGATACCCGCAAACGCGTTGATCGACCTGGCGCATCTCCGGCAGCTTCAGCTTCGCATGCAGCTCGGGCTGGCCGACGAACAGGATCTGCAGCCGGCCCTTGGCGCCGAAGGTGTCGAACAGAATGCGTGTCTCTTCGATCAGCGGCAGCGACAGGTTCTGCGCTTCGTCGATGATGACGACGGCAAACGCATCGCGCGACAGCTTGTTGAGAAAATCCGAAAGCAGGTAACCGAGCTCGGTGCGCGATGCTTGCCGCAGGCGGCCTTCGGTCAGGTCTTCGATCGACAGCACGCCGAAGTCGATCAGCAACATCTTCAGCAGATCCTCGCGCGCCGCGAACGGGTCCGGTACGATCGAGCTGTAAGTGTTGCGGCCAAGGTCGCGAAGCACCGTACGGCATAACGTGGTCTTGCCGGTGCCGATCTCGCCCGTCAGGACGATCAGACCTTCGCGGCGGCGAATGCTCGAGAGCAAGCCCCGGCGGGTCGTTTCGTGCGCGGGACTGTTGTAGATGAATCGCGGATCGGAATCGAGGCTGAATGGCTTTTCGTTCAGGCCAAAAAACGGCTCGTACGTAAGGGCGTCGTTAATCGGTTGCACCGCGGCGGGTGGCGGCATACCTACAAGACTCGTTGCCTCTCTAGAGTAAATTACGGACACCATGGCTCATGCAGTCAGCATGAAAAATGCCACTGAAGACTGAGGTTTATCGCCCGAAAATCACTGGCGATACCGAGCCATTGTCTTGTTGCGAGACAGTCTCCGACGATTTAGAACAATCAGGTCGTTTTCTTTGCGCTTCCCTTCACCGCAGCCATACGCACGCCGCCGTTTGTCGTGGACATGCGCACCTTGGCGCCGCCGCCATTCATGTCGCCGGTCAGCCGCCGACGCCGCTCGAAGTCGTTCTGGTTACCTTCGTCCGGCCGCTTGATGTTCAGGTCCTCGACGTGGACTCCCCCGTTCACACAGCGCGCTTCGATCGATGCCTTGCTGTCGGGCGAGATCGTCAGCGTCACACCGCCGTTGACGGCTTCCATCTCGACTGAATCGCCCGACGCGAGCGGTGAGAGCAGTTCGATTTCGATGCCGCCGTTAACGGTCGATGCCTCGACGATCTTGGCGTCGAGCTTCTCACCGCGGACACCGCCGTTCGTGCTCTTGGCGTGAACTTCATTACTGAGATTGTTGAGACGCACGCCGCCGTTGGTCGTGCGCAGATCGAGCACGATGCCCTTCGGCACCTTGATCGTCCACTGAATCTCGTGGCTGGAGAATCCGCTCAAGCGCGGCGGCCGCGATTCGATTCGCACCGAACTGTCGCCCGCTTCTTCTCGAATTTCGATCTTGGTGAGCAGGTCTTTCGCGGCGTCGTCTGATGACGCCTTCGCGGTTTTCTTTCCCTCGACGACGAGGTCGGGACCATCGGTCGCCTCGGCGGTGATCTTGCCGTTGACGTTGATCAGCTCCAGCCGTCCCTTATCGGCGAGCTTGTAGGTCCGCGACCAGGTTTCTTCAGCCTTTCCCGCGGCTATGTCGAAGGACAGGTTGCCGTTCGCGCTGGTTTTGATGTCACAGGCGGAAACCGCCAGGCCGGCCGCAAGTGTCAACGCGAGGATCGGGAATTTACGCATAACCCCTTATACGAGATGTGGCGGGGGTGGTTCCACGCGGGATGCTATTCTGCGAATGATGTCGCGTCGCGTTGCCATCGCGGCGGCTGTGCTGGCCGCGGCCTGGTTGCTGGCCTATGGCCCGACCATCACGGGCGGGTTCATCAAGGACGACTTCGGCTGGATTTATCACAGCCGCATCAGCGGGGCGTCGTCGGTGCTCGCGGCTTTCACGAGCGCACAGGTCTTCTACCGGCCGATGGTGCAGTTGTCGTTCGGCGCGACCGAGGCGATCTTCGGCAACAACCCGATGCCGTATGCGCTCACGAATTTGCTACTCGGATTAGCGTGCGCCGCCTCGATTTATGCGCTCGGTCGCGCGCTCGGTCTTGCGTCGTGGGCCGCACTCACCGGCGCCGCGGTATGGGCGTTCAATTTCCACGGCATCAACATGGCGATCGTGTGGCTGAGCGGACGCACGTCGCTGCTCGGTGCGCTGTTCTCGACGCTGGCCGCGATCGCGTTCGTACGCAACCGCGCCGTCGCTGCGGGCGTGCTCGCCTTTGGCGCGTTCCTCTCGAAGGAAGAAGTCCTGGCACTGCCGGCGATCTTCACGCTGTGGGCGATCGTCAACGGCCATCGGCTCACGCGCACGTTGCCGGCCTGGATCACGCTGGCGGTGTATATTGTGCTGCGCAATGCGTCCGGCGCAGTGGGCGTCAGCAACGCACCGCCGTACTACCGGTTCAATTTCGATCCGCTGCACGTCGCGCGGAACATCTTCGAATACGCGGATCGATCGACGACGCTTGCGCTCGGCGTCATCATCGCGGCCACGATCGCATTCGCGGCGGTACCGAGATTCGATCGCGACGACCGCCGCCGCCTCGCAATGGGAGGCGTCTGGTTGGCGCTGGGATTCGCGGTAACGATCTGGCTGCCGATCCGGTCGAGCCTCTATGCCGTGTTTCCAAGCATCGGCGTCGCGATCGCGACGGGCGCGGTGCTGACGGCGATTGCCAGAAATGCGAGCGAGCAGCGCGCGTGGCGCCTCGCCTGTGCCGCGATGGTGTTGCCGTTTTTGTTCTTGCCGCTTTACTGGAGCCGCAACGTCCGCTGGACCGAGTTGCGGGACTTGAGCAACGCCACCATCAGCACCATCGAGGCCGATCACCTCGCCCCGCAAACGCTCGTCGTTCTCGAAGACGATCTGTCAACACGCGCAAACTTCAGAAACGTGTTCGGCGCGCTCGCGCCGGAAGCGTCCGCGCTGATCTTCGGCAATCGATTGTCGTTGTGGATCGAACCGCCGCCGCCCGAGGCCGGCGTGACGGCGAAGCCGGCGGATGTCGCGAGGATCGTCAGCTATCGGTTGCTGAATGGCCGCATTGAATCGTCAACCGCGGCCACCCACAGCAACTAGCGCTCAGTTGAGCTGAATCGAAATCAACTTCGAAACGCCCGGCTCTTCCATCGTCACGCCGTACAACTTGTTGGCGATTTCCATGGTCTTCCGGCTGTGCGTGATGATGATGAACTGCGTCTTGTCCATCATCGAGCGCAGCATCTCGATGAAGCGGCCGATGTTCGCATCGTCGAGCGGCGCGTCGATTTCGTCGAGGAGGCAGAACGGGCTCGGGCGGTACTTGAACATCCCGAACATCAGCGCGATCGCGGTGAGCGCTTTCTCGCCGCCTGACAGCAGCATCACGCTCTGAAGACGCTTGCCGGGCGGCTGCGCGACGATGTCGATGCCGCTCTCGAGCGGATCGTTTTCATCGAGCAGCATGATGCCGGCCTTGCCGCCGCCAAACAGCGTCGAGAAGGTCTGCTGGAAATTCTCGTTGATCGCGGCGAACGCCTCGCGGAAACGCGCATGCGTCGTCTCGTCGATCTTGCTGATCGCCTCGTTGGTCTGCCTGATCGAGTCGACGAGATCGGTCTGCTGTGTCGTCAGGAAACCGTGACGCTCTTCGAGCTCCTTCGACTGCTCGATCGCCATCATGTTGACAGGACCCATTCGCTCGATCTTCTCGCGAAGTTCTGCGATCGCTTCCTCCGCGGACATCTGCACCGGTTCAGTCGCTTCGACCGGCTCGATCGGTTCGACGGATGCGTCGACGCCTTCTTCGAGCTCGTCCGCTTCGACCGCCTCGGCCGCGCGAATCGCGCGCACGTCCGGTTGCACCTGGCCCGATGCTTCCATCTGCGCGACTTCATCGCGAATGTCATCGAGCGACGCGTTGACGGTATCCATCGCCTGCTGAGCGAGGTGCGTTAGATCTGATTCGGCGGTCGCGCGCTGCACATCGACCTCAGCGGCCAGTGCGCGCAACGCATCGACGGCGCGACGCGCGTCGCGAATGACTTCTTCCTGCTTTTCAGCCGACAGCTTGATCGTGACGGCAGTCTCGTCCGCAACGATCATCTCCTGCCGCAGCCCTTCGAGCTTCGCGACGTCCTCGTCCATCAATCGCTGGCCGTCGACGATCGCCTGCAGCAGTCGCTCGCGCTGATCGCGCATCAATGCGACGTCGCGCGTGCAAGATTCAACGCGGCGCTCGAGTTCGGCAGCCAGTTCCTCGAGCCGCGAGACTTCCGCGATCGCCGCCGCCGCGCGCTCGATCAAACCCGCATGCGTGGCGCGTGCTTCCGCCGCCTTCGCACTCAAGCCTTCCGCCGTATCACGCGCATCGCCGAGACGTCGCTGCGTTTCAGCAAGGGCGATCTCGGATGCGGTCTTCTGTTCGTTGAGATTCGAGATCGATTCGCGAGCCTCGGCCTGGCGCGCATCGACGCCGGCGATCTCTTCGCGCACCCTGTCGATCTCGGTGTTGATCAGATCGGCGCGCTGATGAACGCGCGTTTCATCGTCGGTCGCGCGCTCGGCCTGCGCCTGCACGCCGACGATGGATTTCTCCTGGCGATGGATCTCATCGGTCAGACCCGAGATCGCGGCCGTGGCGTGCGCCATCGCCTGTTCGAATCCCGCAGCTTCGTTCGTCAACCGCTCGAGTGACGACCTCGCGTCGTTGATCTTCTCGCGCAGTTCCTTGATCTCACGCTTGGTCGCAAGAATTCCACGCGACTCCGCCTTGTCGCCGCCAGTGACGACGTGCTTGCCGCGGAAAACGTCGCCGTCGAGCGTCACGACCGGGAACGTCACCGTCGGCGCGATGCGCGAGGCGTCCTCGAAGGAGTTCGCGATCAATGCGCCGCCCATCACCGCGTGAATCGCCTGCGGGAACGGACCACCCACGCGAACGACCGATGACAACGTCACCGCGCCTGACGGCGCGCTGTACTGCTGCAGACCGCCGCCGCTGTCGACACCACCCGGGGCGGTGCCGGCGAACATCGAGCGGAATGACGAGACGAACCCGCCGCCCTGCTCCGTGCCCTCGGTGGAAACGATCTGGATCTCGGTGTTCTCAGTAGGCTTGCCAACAATGAAGCCGCAGCGACCGGCGTCTTCCTGGCGAATCAACTTCAAGCCCGCAGACACATGCTCGAGGCGTTCGACGAGGATGTGCTGGAGCAAATCGCCCATGCACGCTTCGACGGCGCGCTCATAGCGCGGCTCGACTTCGATGAAGTCGGCGACCGCGCCCATCTGTCCGACCTTGCCGTTCGCGTTGACGAGCACCATCCGCGCTGCGTCGGCAAATCCGCCGCGATGCGTGTCGATCTCTTCGAGCGAATGCAGGCGCGCGGACATACCGGCTAGCTCCTGCTCGCGCGTGCGCACTTCGCGCGCGCGCCACTCGTGCTCGAGGCGCGCGGTCGTCAATTCAGACTCGCGCGCAGTCTTCGACATGCGCGCCGATTCAAGACTCTCGAGAGCGCGATGCAGCGTTTCCGCCGCCGACACGCGTTGCGCGCGGGCGCGCTCGAGCTCGGCGCCCAGTTCACGCGCTTCGAGTTCGAGGCGCGACTGCGTCGCGATCGCGCGCTCCCGCTGCGCCGCTGCCGAATCATGTGCGGCAGTCAGCGCGGTAATCGTGTTGAGAATCGCGTAGAGATCGCCGCGCGCCTTTTCGACATCCTGCTCGAGCGCCTCGATGCCCATCCACGCCTGCGTGTATTCCTCGGCTGCCGCGGTCGCTCGCGCCGCCGCTTCATCGCGAGCCGCGGCCGCTTCGCTGGCGGCGTGACGCCGCGCATCAAGCGCCACACGCTCGGGTTCACGACGTGATTCAAGCTGCTGCCGCTCGACGTCCAGCTCTTCGGCCCGCTTGAGCAGCATTTCTGACTGCTGTGTATCGAGCGCGATCTGCTGCTGGCGGCGATTGATCTCGAGTTCCTGCGCATGCACCGCTTCGCGCGCTTGGGTCGCGGCGTTGTCGGCGGATGCCAGCTCGATACGAATGCGTCCGAGCTCGTTCTCGACTTCCGCGAGACGCGCTGATGCGGCCGCTTCGTTGGTGCGCGCTTCATGCAGCCGCGCGCGCGCTGATTCGATCGCTTCCGAAAGGCTTCGATAACGCCGCGCGAAGAGCACCTTCTCCCATCGCCGCATCTCGTCGCGCAGGCGCGTGTAGCGGCGCGCCTTGGCGGCCTGGCGCTTCATCGATCCGCGCTGCTTGTCGATCTCGTAAATGATGTCTTCGAGGCGCGTGAGATTTTGCTGCGCGGCTTCGAGCTTCAACTCCGCGGCGCGACGGCGCGCTTTGTACTTGGTGATGCCGGCGGCCTCTTCGATCAGCTGTCGCCGATCGGTGGGCCGCGAGCTCAAGATCATTCCGATCTTGCCCTGCTCGATGATCGCGTAGGCCTTGGCGCCAAGGCCCGTGTCCATCAGCAGTTCGTGGATGTCCTTGAGGCGGCACGTCTGGCCGTCGATCAGGTATTCGCTCTCGCCGGATCGAAACAGGCGGCGCGTGACTTCGATTTCACGCACGACCGATTCGAGGATCGCAGCGGTCTCAGGATCGTGACCATTGCTGCTTTCGCCGTGAGCGGGGACGTCCTCGCCGAGTTCCTTGAGCACCGACGGCGGCACGATCACGTTGCCGAAGCGAAGCCGCACTTCAGCGGCGCCGGTCGGCTTGCGCGCGTCGGAGCCGTTGAAGATGACGTCCTGCATGTTGTCGCCGCGCAGGCTCTTGGCACTTTGCTCGCCAAGCACCCACGTCAGCGCGTCGGCCACGTTGCTCTTGCCGCAGCCGTTGGGTCCGACAATGGCGGTGACGCCACGGTCGAATGCCAGCTCGGATCGATCCGAGAAGGACTTAAAACCTGAGATTTCTAGTCGTTCGAGATGCATTGCGACGGGTTCTGGAGGAAACGCCCGTCAGCATAGCAAGCACAGTTAGTTGTAGCAAGAAGGAAAAGACCCCCAATATTTAGGGGGTCTTGCCCTAATCAGGCGAGAATTACGGCTTGACGCTCGTCGACTTCTTCAGCGTCAACAACTGCTCAGCTTCCGAGAACTTGGAGATCGCAAACTTCGCCTGCGGATCGACCGTGATCAGGTGCTGCTTCGCGGTTGCGATGTCGAACACCTGCTCGTCGATCGCGTAACGAATCATCGCGCGAATGAACTCGAAATCTTTGGTCCACGCGTCTTCTTCGATCTTCACGTTCTTCGATACGACAAATTTCTTGAAGTCCGCGACCATCGCATCATCGACGGTGAAGTCCTTCTTCACCAGGCGACGCGTCGGACCCGAGTGACCGATGCGCGTGTCGCCCTCGGCGCTGAACGCTTCCGCGTAAGAAAGGAAAAATCCGCGCGCGTGCAGCGTGCGGCCGAAGCGCGTCGGATTGAAACCTTCAACCGGACCGTCGAAACGAAGATCGGGATCGATGCCGCCGCCGGAGTAGACCTTGCGTCCGCCGGCCGTGTACTTCAACTGATCGGCTGACTTCTCGCGCTCGTGCTGATCCTTCAGTGAGTAGGTCAGGTACTCGTCGAACGTGCCGTCCCATGGACGTTGAATCAATCGTCCGCTCGGCGTGTAGTAGCGAGCCGTGGTCAGCGCGAGACCGGCGCCGCCGCTCACGCGATACACCGACTGCACCAGCGCCTTGCCGAACGTCGTCTCGCCGACGACCAGCGAGCGATCGTAATCCTGCAGCGCACCGGAAACGATTTCAGAGGCGCTTGCGCTGTTGCGATTCACGAGCGTGACCATCGGGATCGTCAGGTAGTCGCCCTGCTCCGTCGCGCGGTAATCCGCATCTGAATTCGGCACACGGCCGCGCGTGTAGACGACCATCGATCCCTTGGGAATGAAGCGATTGGCGATCGCGATCGCTTGATCGAGCTGACCACCGGGATTACCGCGCAAGTCAAACACGAGACGCTTCATGCCCTTCTTGGTGAGAGCTTCGAGCGCGTTGCCGAGATCTTCGTTGGTGTGCTCGGCGAAATCGGTCACGCCGACGTAACCGGTTTCTCTGTCGATCATGAATGAGGCCGAGAGGCTCGGGATGCTGACTTGATCGCGCATGACGCGCATCTCGAGCAGCCGCTCGAATCCCTTGCGGCGCACGCCGATGTTGACGAACGTGCCCTTCGGTCCCTTCAATTTGTTGACGGTGGCCTCGGTCGTCCAGCCTTTCGCGCTGACGCCCTCGACGGTCGCGATCACGTCGCCGCGGCGAATGCCGTTCTGAAATGCCGGCGAGCCTTCGAACACGCGCACGGCGGTGATGTCGCCATCGACAGAAGAAATCGTCAGGCCGAGACCGTAGTAGCGCCCTTCCTGGCGCTCGCGCATCTGCGCGTAGGTCCGCGGGTCCATGAAATTCGAATGCGGATCGAGTGTTTGCAGCATGCCGTTGATGCCGCCGTAAACCATCCGGTCTGCTTCAACGGGCTCGACGTATTGCGTCTGAATCGCGGTCAGCGCAGCGGTGAAGGTCCGGTAATGATTCGAAACCGTGTCGGCGGTCGCGACACTGGACTTCCCGTAAACCCCGCCCACGAGGGCAGAAACGAGAATGAAGGCGAGGGCTGCAACGGTCGATCGGCTGCGCATAAGCGATGGTAGCTGGTAATTCCTTGGCCCACAACCAGATCCCAGCCGAAGCCGGGGGCAGGTAGTAGGACGAGTTTAGGGCCGCTTGGGTCTATACTTGGCTATTGGACGTTTCTGGCCTGAAAACGGCTGTCCGAGCCTCGTAAGGGAGCACTCATATGTTTGGTTCCATTGGCATGCCCGAGTTGATCATCATCCTGGTGATCGCCCTCATCATCTTCGGGCCGCGCAAGCTACCCGAGCTCGGTAAATCGCTCGGCCGCAGCATCAACGAATTCAAGAAGGCCTCGACCGATCTGCAGAACACGCTCGAGCAGGAGATCAAGATCGAGGAGCAGAAGGAAAACGCGAAGAAGACGCGCGCCGAGGAAGACAGCGCCAGCGCCGCGTTCGACAAAGACAAGGACGATCAGACCCAGCCGCCCCAGACCGTTTCGCGCGGCTGATTGACCGCCTGACGGCCTGACAGCCTGACGGCCCGATAACAGTGGCACTCGTTCCATTTCCCAGTCAGAACCGTAACGACGAGAACCTTCCCGAGAAACCGGAGAAAGGTTTCTCGCCGTTCGATGACGACGAGCAGCAACCCGGCGAAGGCCGGATGACGTTCCTCGAGCATCTCGATGAACTGCGCAAGCGCATCACGCACGCGGTCGCGGCTCTGCTCGTCGGATTCCTGATCGCGTTCGGCTTTGCGAACTACGTCTTCGATTTCGTCTACAAGCACCTGACCGAGAACATTCCCGGTCACAAATTCATCTTCACCGATCCCGGTGAAGGATTTTTTCTCTGGGTGAAAGTGGCGCTCGTCAGCGGCATCCTGCTTTCATCACCGTACGTGATGTGGCAGGTGTGGCTCTTCATCGCGCCGGGTCTCTACGCGAAAGAAAAGCGCCTCGCGATTCCGTTCGTTGTCAGCTCGTCATCGCTGTTCATCGCGGGCTTCGCGTTTTCGCACTACGTGTTGTTTCCGGCGGCGTGGAAATTCTTCGCGTCGTTCTCGAACGACTACATGGAATTCCTGCCGCGCATCGAGCCGGTGTGGGACATGTACGTGAAGCTCGGTCTCGGCATGGGCCTCGTGTTCCAGATGCCGGTGATCATGTTCGTACTTGCACGCCTTGGCATCGTCACGGCGAGCTTCCTCGCGCGCAACATCAAATACGCCGTGCTGATCATCTTCATCGTCGCTGCCGTCATCACGCCCGACGGTAGTCCCGCGAATCAAATCCTCGTTGGCGCACCAATGGTCGTGCTTTACATCATTGGTATTGCAGTAGCGTGGATTTTTGGGAAATCCAAAAAACCAGATTCTGAAGAGTAGTACGCGCTAACCCCCATGAGTAGTTTGACATAGGGGATTTCCGGCTCTACACTCTGTGTATGAAAATCCTTCGCCCTTTGGCGATTGGCCTAACGCTGAGCTTCATTTTTTCGATCTCTGTATTCGCTCAAGACACCCGGCCCGGCAGTAACACGATTGTTGGTGATACCGGGATCTGGTTCGTACCGACGGGCGAGACGGTTCCGAAGGGCAAAGTGAGCGGCGGCGTTCAGCTGGTCAACCAGGACCGCAGCGAAGGATTCAGCGACATCACCGACATCGGCGGCATGTTCGCATTCGGCGCGACCGATCGCATCGAGTTGTTCGGTACCCCTTTCCAGCACAGTGGGATCCGAAGCTTGGAATTCACGTGACTTGAAGTCGCGGC